>Ga0187825_10000149_pt1 | contig 13733 bp, 13 predicted proteins | sample NC_wetland_sal_i_11_FD_132421 | JGI IMG/M metagenome (GOLD analysis project Ga0187825, IMG submission 132421) | Wetland sediment microbial communities from Neuse River Estuary, North Carolina, USA - SourceSoil_5 | ecosystem: Environmental > Aquatic > Freshwater > Wetlands > Sediment | place... | reverse complement strand
ACGACCACGCCGATCCTCGACGACTCCCAGTCGAGCACGATTGTGCGCGTTTCGTCCTTCAGCGGTGCGGCGACCCCGAGCCGCTTGCGCAGATCGATGACCGGCACCGGGTCGCCCTGGTATTGCAGTACGCCCTCCAGGAACTCCGGCGCCTTGGGGAGCCTGGCGGGCGCCTCGTAGCGCAGGATGCGCTCGACCTGAAAGATGTTGAAGGCGAACTCCTGCCCTGCCACCCGGAAAGTGACGAGCTGGACGTCGTCGCCGGTCGTCGTAGTCGTCATCGAATCCGCTCTCCCATCGCCTCGAGGTCGAGGATCGGCACCAGACCCGCCGCGCGCGCGGCCACCCCGACCGCCCACGGCAGCGACTCGCCGTCGGGCAGCGGCAGGGTGGCGCCGCGGATCACTTCGTCCGCGTCGTCCACCTCGAGCGCGAGGTAACGGCCGCCCAGCTCGACCAGCACCGCCGCCCGGCCGCGCTGGTCGGGGGGCTCGCGCCCGCCCAGAAACGCGCCGAGGTGCACCAGCGGCACGAGCTTGCCGCGCAGCGGCGTCAGTCCGCGCACCGACGGATCGGCGCGCGGCACGTCCATCACCTCGGCGAGATCCGCCACTTCCACGACGCGCTCGAGCGGCAACCCATAGGGACGCCGCTCGGCCCGCACCAGCAGGAACCCGAGGCTCACCGCGATACCACCACGCCGCGCCGCGCCAGCTCGACTCCGGCCCGCTCCGCGATCTGTCCCAGTGGGACCACGGCGTCGACGCCACCCGCCTGTACCGCCGCCGACGGCATCCCGAAGATCACGGCGGTGTCCTTGTCCTGCGCCAGCCCGGCGCCGCCGGCGTCGTGAATCGCGCGCAATCCCTCGGCGCCGTCGCGGCCCATGCCGGTCAGCACTACGCCCACCGCGCGCGGGCCGAACAGCTCCGCGACGGACCGAAAGAGGGGATCGGCGGCGGGCCGCACGCCCCAGACCGGCGGGCCCTGGTCGAGCGCGATCACCGGTCCATCCTCGGCCGCCGTCACCCGCATATGATAATCGCCCGGCGCCACGTACGCCGTATCGGCGACGAGCAGCGCACCCGCGTCGGCTTCGACGACGCGCAGCGCGCTCATGCTGCTGAGCCGCTCGGCGAGGCTGCGCGTGAAGCGCGGCGGCATGTGCTGCACGACGAGCACCGCGGTGTGCAGCCCCGTGCGCAGCCGCGGGATCACTTCCGCCAGCGCGCGTGGGCCGCCGGTCGAGGCCGCGATGGCAAGCACCAGCTGGGCGCGCCGTCCCAGCTCGAGCGCCGGCGCGCGCGGTGCGGGAGTCGGCGGCCGCGCCAGCACCGACATACGGGAGACATCGGCGGCCAATGCCGCCCGGGCCGCCGCGATGAGGCGCGGCGCCAGGGCGAGCAACGCGTCGCGGCTGCCATCGACCGGCTTGGCGACGATCTCGACCGCCCCGAGCTCGAGAGCGCGGATCGCCGCCTCGGTCCCGGGGCCGGCGTGGGCGCTGATCACCACGATCGGCCGCGGCGTCTCGGACATGATGTACCCGATCGCGCCGAGGCCGTCGAGCTCGGGCATCTCGAGATCCATCGTCACCAGGTCGGGCTGCAGCTGGTGCACCTTGCGCACGGCGTCGAACCCGTCGCGCGCCGATCCCACGACGCGGAACGGCCCGTCGCCGCGCTCGCCCCCCAGCACGTCGGACAGCACGCGGCGCATCAGGGCGCTGTCGTCGACGACGAGCACGGTGGGGAGCCGTTCAGATGACGACGTCTGCGCCTCCTACGGTGCGCGTTTCGCAGCGCCCGTTCTGCGGCCAGAACCGCACCGAACGGCCGCGCTCCCCGCCCACCGCTTCACCGATGATCGGGATGGCGGCATGATGCAGCGCGTTGCGCGAGGCCGCGATGTTGCGCTCGCCCATCTGCACGGTGCCCAGCGTCATCAGCTGGGCGAACATGCTGGCCCCGCCGGCGAGCTTCGCCACCAGCCGGTGGCGGCCCGCCCCCGCGGCAAGCATGCGCTGGATGAGGAACGGGACCGCGGTCTCGGGGAACTTCGCCGGATTGCTCTGGTCGCGGGCGAGGCTGTGCGACGGCAGCAGCACGTGCGCCATCGCGCCGACACACGCCTCCGGATCGTGCAGCATGATGGCGACGCACGATCCGAGGCCGAGCGTCACGATCACCGTCTGGCGCTCCACCGCCCACTCGGCGACCCGCACGTAGCGCTCGGCGGAGGCGGTGGCGACGGTCACGCCGGCCTCCGGTAGATCCGCTCGCGCGGGTTTTCCATGCGCAGCTGCTCGCGCGCCGGGCCGAGCAGCGTCTCGACCTTGCCGAGCAGCAGCAGCCCATCGGGCCGCAGCGCGCTCGCGAACACCTGGAACAGGCGCTCCTGCGTGTCGCGGTCGAAGTAGATCACGACGTTGCGGCAGACCACGAGATCGAACGGCCCGCCGGGCGGGCGTCCGGTCGTCAAATCGTGGCGCTGGACGGTGACGAGCCCGCGTACCGCGGCCACCGGCGCGCGCGTCCCATCCGCCGCCGCCGGCTCGATCCAGCGACGCAACACGTCGGCCGGGGTTTCGCTGAACGCGGCCGCGGCATAGCGTGCCGCCGTCGCGCGCTCGAGGCTTTGGCGATCGATGTCGGTCGCCAACACCCGCGCCCGCGGCAGCCAGTCGCTCTGGCCGGTGGTGCGCGCGGTCTCGGCCAGCGCCGCAGCGATGGTGTACGCCTCTTCCCCGGACGCGCACCCCGCCGACCACACCGCGACGGCGCCCGACCGCGCCTGCCAGCGCTCGGCGAGAAACGGCGCGAGCGCAGTCCAGGTTTCGTTGTTGCGGAAGAACTTGGTGACGTTGATGGTGAGGGCGTCGAGCAGGCGGTCGTACTCGTGCCCGTCGCTGTCCAGCAGGCGGCTGTAGTCGGTGAAGCTGTGCACGCCGCGCGCCCGCATCCGCACCGCGATGCGCCGTCTCAAGCAGCGGTCCTTGTACGCGCCGCAGCATACGCCCCGCGCCTGTGTGATCTTCTCCGTCAACGCCCGGAAGGCCCGCTCCTCCGGTGAATCGCTCACTGCAAGGCGCTCAAGGTCTCCAGGTTGGTCTTCGCGAGCTCGTGGCCCGGATTCAGCTCGAGCGCGCGCCGCCACAGCTGCGCCGCCAGGTCCCGGTCGTTCCGCTTGTAGGCGATGTTGCCGAGCTTGAAGTAGACGTCGTCGCCGAGGTCCGGTGCCAGCTCGATCGCCCGGCGATACGCCGCCCACGCCTCGTCGTAGCGTGACGCGCGATACGCCAGGTCGCCGAGATTCTTCGACAGCTGCGGCTGCGACGGCTCGTCGCGGATCGCCATGCGCACCAGCTCCTCGGCGCCGCGCAGGTCTCCGGACAGCTCGCGCAGCACCGCGAGATTGTTGCGCAGCACGGCGTTCGACGGATAGGCGGCGATGCCCATCCCGCCGATCTGCTCGGCGGTCTCGAAATCCGAGCCGAGGCCCGCCGCCAGCGCCCGCGCCCAGAACCAGATGGCGGGCGGCTGATGCGTGCCGTACAGCTCGCGGGCGCGGTCGAGGCGGCCGCTGGCACCGGCGTGGTCGCCGCGCTTCAGCGCCACGATTCCCCACCCGAGGTAGATGCGGGGATCGTTGCGCGCCCGGGACGCGGCTTCGGCGCACGCCGCCTCTGCTTCGTCGAGCTTGCCGAGCTGCTCGTAGGCGAAGCCGAGGTTGTGGAGCACCGCCGGCCGGTTCCCGCCCTTCTCCGCAGCGCTGCGCAGCGACTCCATCGCTTCGCGCCAGCGCGCCTGCTTCAGCGCGACGAGACCGAGGAAAAACAGCGCGTAGGCGTCGCCGTTGCGCAGCTCGGCGACACGGCGGAATTCGCGCGCCGCTTCGTCCAGCATGCCCGTCTTGTAGAACGCCACGCCGAGATTGCGATGCTCCTCGACACGCGCATCGGTGGCGGCCCCCGATTCGGCGGACTGGGTGCGCCCGGCGCGGTGCAGAAATCCGGCGGTGATCAGGCCGTAGATCGCCTTGCCGATCTCGAACTCGCCCAGCCCGGAATCCTCGACGACCTGAGTGACGTCGCGCGAGCCGTCGAGCAGCGGCAGGATGCGCTGCTGTGTCTCCGTGAGCTGCGCCTCGCTGATGTCGAGCCGCTCGTGGTCGACGATGAAGATGATGTCGAACGACGGCACCTTCTTCTCGATCAGTCCCCACTCGTCCACCCGGCGGGCGCCCTCGAGCAGCAGCGACTCCGGATTGATCGAGACGAGGAAGTCCTGGCGCTCGGGCTTGACGTCGGCTTCGAAGTTGAACGTGCCCTGCGTCCACGTGAACAGGAAGTAGACCGCTTCCTCGATCTGCACGCGGATGTAGCGCTCCAGCTCGGGCTGCGAGATGGCGCCCTGCTCCACGAGGATTTCGCCCAGCTTCTTGTCGCGCTCGCGCGTCTGCCGCGCCACGGCGGTGTCGAGCTGGTCCTGCGTGATCTTCTCGTGCTTGGCGAGGATGTCGCCGAGGCGGTCGCGGCGGTTGACGATCGACGCGTAGCAGATGCGGCCGCGATCGAAGAAGATGTAGCCGAAGTTCGAGCGGTCGGCGATCGAGAGGCAGCCGGTCTTCTGCCCCAGCGCCAGGAGCTGCAGCACGTCGGGGAGCGAGGCTTCGCGCAGCGAGCCCTTGATCGCCATCTAGCGCAGCTCCTCGATCAAGCGGTCGGCCGGCGCAGCCCAGTCCCACACGATCTTCTCGCGGCTGCGCACCCCGCCCGCGCTCGACACCACGATCCCCGACGTCCGGAATCCCACCGTGCGGCGGCGCTCGGCGGCCGTCCCGCCCTCGAGCACTTCGCGCGCCAATCCCGCGCTCACCGGTACGTCCTGCGCGGCGGCCGCTCCCACCACGCGCTGCAACAGTCCGATCAGACTGCGCACCGAGTCCGCCGGGCGATCGGCGAGATAGTCAATCAGCGCTGGATCGTCGGGAACCTCCTGGGCGCCGAGCGCGCGCTGCACGACGACGCGGCGCACCTCGCGGTCCGGCTCGGGCAGCTCCACCACGAGCCCGCCCTCGAGCCGCGAGGAGATACGCTGTTCGATCCCCTGCAGCGTCTTGGGGTGCGCGGGCGCGGTGAAGACCAGCTGGCGCTCCAGGTCCTGGAAGAGATTGAAGAGGTTGAACAGCTCTTCCTGGGTGCGGTCCTTCCCGCCGATGAGGTGGATGTCGTCGAGCAGCAGGGCCGTGGCGCGGCGGTAGCGGGCGCGCCACCACTCCATGCGGTTGCCGTCGAGCGCCGTGATCAGCTCGTCGATGAACGCCTGGGTCGACAGACAGGCGACGACCGCGCCCGGCTGGCGCGCCAGCTCGAGACCCAGCGCGTTCAACAGGTGCGACTTCCCTACTCCGCTTTTCCCGATGAAGACGAGCGGGTTGTAGCGCCGTCCCGGCTCCTCGATCACCTCGCGCGCCACGTTGACGGCGAGCTGGTTCGACGATCCGACGGCGAAGAGCGAGAACGGCAGCGCCGCCGAGGGCGCCGGCGGCGGCGCCGCGCCGGCGCGCACCCGCGTGGCTGCCTCTTCCGCCTCGGCCAGCCGCTCGGGGTCGCGGAACACGCTCTGCCCCGCGGCCTGCGGGTCGAACTGCGAGACCTCGGCTTCGAGCACGCGCAGCCGCTCGACGTCGCGCGCAAACGCGGCGATCTCTTCGTCGGGGGCGATCGGCGTCTCCTGCTCGAGCAACAGCTCGAGACGCCGCGTGCGATAGCCTTCGCCTTCCCAGCGCAGCATCGCTTCCGTGATGCGCGCGCGCCACGCCTCCACTGCCTTGCCGACGGTCGTGGTGACGTCGGTGAGAAACGCGGCGAACTCGTCTGGGGACGTGCGCTCGCTCGCGACGGCCGCGTGCCCCCCCGACGCGCGCACCTCGATCCCGAGCAGCTGCTTCGCGCCTTCGGCGTTGAGCGGCGACTCGTTCACGGCCTGGTAGGCGACGAGCCGGTTCAAGACACCCATCAGCTCCCGCACATTGGCGAAGCTGGAGGCCGCGACCGTCTCGAGCACGCCGGGCTGGAACTCCGCCCCGCGCTCCTCGGACTTGCGGCGCAGAATCGCGACGCGCGTTTCGTAGTCCGGGGCGCCGATATCGACCACCAGTCCGCCCGAGAAGCGCGAGATCAGCCGCTCGTCGAGGTTCTCGATGTCGACCGGGGTGCGGTCGCTCGTGAGCACGATCTGGCGGCCCGCGGCCTGCAGCGCCTCCGACAGGCGCAACAGCTCCGCCTGCATCTCGAGGCGGTTGGTGAGAAACTGCACGTCGTCGATCAGCAGCACGTCGACCGTCTGGAAGCGGCGCCGGAAGGCGTCGCCCTGTCCCGCCGCGATCGCGGCGTGGAACGCTTCCACGTATTCGTCGAGCGTGAGGTATTCGACGTTCAGGTCGGACGCGAGCCTCTTCGCCGCGGCTCCGATGGCCATGAGCAGGTGCGTCTTGCCGAGACCGGAGCCGCTATAAATGAAGAGCGGGTTGTACGCCGAGCCCGGGCTTTCGGCCACGGTGCGCGCGGCGGTAACGGCCAGCCGATTCGCCGCCCCGACCACGAAGGTGTCGAAGGTGAACTTGGGGTTCAGCGATGTCGTCACACCGCCGCTCCCTGCGCCAGGCGGCGCAGCACGAGCTCGGTGATCGACTTCAGCGTCTCGAACACGCCGTTCCCGTGCAGCGCATCCGCGGGGAAGCTCGGCACGCCGCGGAAGTTGAGCGCGTCGTCGAGCTCCACGGGCTGCAGGATCAGCTCACGCGGCAGGTCCTGCTTGTTGTACTGCAGCGACAGCGGCATCGTGCGGATGTCGATCGAGAGGTCGAGCAGATTGGCCTGGAGGTTCTGCAGGCTCTCGAGGTTCTCGTCGAGCTGGCGCGCCTGGCTGTCGGCGACGAACACGACGCCGTCGGCGCCCTGCAGCACGAGACGCCGCGTGGCGTTGTAGTAGACCTGCCCCGGCACCGTGTAGAGCTGGAAGCGGGTGGTGAATCCCGAGATCTGTCCCAGGTCGATCGGGAGAAAGTCGAAGAACAGGGTGCGGTCGGTCTGCGTCGCGAGCGACACCATGCGCCCGCGACGCGACTCCGGCACGCGCCCGTAGATGTAGTGGAGGTTGGTCGTCTTGCCGGAACGTCCCGGACCGTAGTAGACGATCTTGCACGTGATTTCGCGCGTCGTGAAGTTGACGAGGGACAAGGCGCCTATCTCCCGAACAGCGAGTTGAGGCTGTCGTTCAGGTCGCGCTCGAAGTCGGCGGCCAGCACCTGCTTGGGGACGCCCGTCTTCGGACTAGCGGCGCGCAAGTCGGCCACGAGTTGCTCCAAGAATAACTGCACCAGGCCGAGACTCGAAGCGTCGAGCTCGTAGACGACGAGCACGACGAGCGGTCCGCGATCGGTGTCGAACGCGCTGAGGAAAATCCCGTTGCGCTGTCCCTGGTGCGACAGGCCGGCGAACGGTGGCTGGCTCATGAGCCGCGCCAGCTCGCTGGTCGATGCCACGATCGCCGCACCCAGCGCCGAGGCCGCCATCACGTCGACGGCACGCGAAAAGCCCGATTGTGCCAGCACCTGTCCCGCCGGCGTCATCAGCAGCACCAGCCGCGCGCCCGCCTCGGTGACGTACGTCGTCAGTGGCTCGAGCGTCCAGGTCTCGACCGCGCGGATGGTCATACGGCGGTCTCAGCCGCGCGCAGCAGCTCGAGCCGTACCAGGCCGACGTTGACGTCGGCCTCCGTCACCGCGACGAGCAGCAACCCGTGCTCGGCGCCTGCCGGGACGACGAGCAGCGCGCCCTGATCGCACTGCAGATGCCAGAACTGGCTGGACCCGAGCCCGGCCGAGATCATGGCCCGCTGCAGCCGTCCCGCGAGACTCGAGGCGAGCGCGGCGACGGCGCTGCCCTTGATCCCTTCCATCAGCTGCTCCGCCACGACCAACCCGTCGCTGCGCGACACGACCATCGCCCCGCGCACGCCACGGACGCGGGTGATGAGATCGAGCGCGCGCGCCAGCGCCGGGGCGGTCACCGTTGCCGCTCCAGCCATTGGCGGGCCACCTGCGCCGCGCGCTGCGCCAGCAGGCCGAGGCGCCCCAGCGGCAGCGACCGGTCGCGCATCAGCAGCAGCAGCGATTCCGGCGTCGGCTGCACCAGATAGACGTGCCCACCTTGCCCTTCGGCGGACAACCCGTGCCACGACCCCAGATCGAGCAGGCGCGCGGCGCGCCCCGACTCCTGCGACACGCCGGCGAGATACGCCGCGACCGTATCGGTGACGTCCGTGCCTTCGGGCGTCTTGAGCGCGCCGCCCAGCACCAGCCCCGCGGCGTCGAGCAACAACAGCCCTTCCTCCGCTCCTTCGAGACCGGCAAAGATGCGCTCGTCCGGCAGCGCCGAGACGGACTCCGACCGCCGCGCCGCCACAGCGGGCGGCTCAGCATCCGCGGCCGGGAGTGAGACGGCGGGTTGCGGCGCGGGCGTCGCGCGCGGCGACGGCGGCGCGAGCGTCGCCCCGGCTTCGCCGCGGATCACGGCGAATGCCTGCTCGATCGTCGGGTCGTCGGGAGCGGCGTCCCGGGCGGCCTGGAGGTGCGATTCGGCCTGCGCCAGGTCGCCGATCTTGAAGTAGAGGAACGCGAGGCCCTTGAGCGCCCCGGTGTGCTGCGGAGCGATGCGCAGCGTCATGTCCCACTCGTCGAACGCGTGCTCGTAATCGTGCGCGTCGGCGAAGATGCGGGCCAGCAGATCGTGCGCATCGGCGAGATGGGGATGGCGTTCCAGCCCGTGCTGCGCCACGCGCGTCGCGGCGTCGAACTGCCGCTTCTGGCGCAGCAGCTCTCCGAGGCGCAGGAACACGAGGCTCTGCGGATCGCTGGCCAGCTGGGCGGAGAGCGCCTTGACGTCGTCAGACACGCGCACCTCCTGCGCCGCCGGCGCGCGAGCCCGCGAACACCTGCGCCGCGGCCTTCGCCGCCCGCACCTCGTCCTGGAACGCCAGCTCGCGCTCCTCGTTGGGCGCGAGCCGCTCCCACTGGTCCCACTGCTCCACGGCTTCGGGGAAGCGCCCCACCTGGACCAGCGCGTACCCGAGCAGCCGGTAGGCAGGGACGAGCAGCGGGTCGAGCCGCTGCGCGCGGCGCAGCTCTTCGACCGCGTCGGCCGGCCGCCCGGCGGCGAAGTGGACGCGGCCCAGCAGCAGATGCACCGACGGGTGGTGCGGCTGCACGGCGGCCGCCCGCTCGGCGGCCGCGCGGGCGCGGTCCAGATCCTGGCGCACGAACGCCTCTTCGGCTTCGGCGACGAGCGCCACGGCGTCGGGCGCGCTGTTCCGTCCCCGCGGCGCGGTACCCGGATCGACCAGCACGATGAGGCCGGCGCTTTCCAGGCCGAACAGCGTCTTCGCGATGTCGAAGTCGGAGCGGCCCAGCGTCGCGGCGATGGCGCGCAGATCGCGCTCGCCGTCGATCAGCGCCAGCACCTCCCACTCGGGGGGCAGCAGATCGAGATCGCCGCCGTCGGCGGCGGGGGCGTAGGTCGGAACGACGCCGAGGTGGGGCACGCGCTTCTCGATGCGCGCCCACTCGTCGATGCGGCGTGCGCCCTCCATCAACAGCGCCTCGGTCGAGATGCGCACCATCGCTTCGGTGTTGATCTCCGTGAGCGGGCCCTCGGTGAACGAGAAGTACCCCTCGCGCCACCCCATCACCTCGAACACTACTTCTTCGACCTGGAAGCGCACCTGGCGCTGCAGCTCGCGCGGCGTAACGGCGCCGATCGCGACGAGGATCTCGCCGAGCCGGCGCGGATCGCCCTGGCGCGCCTGCATGTCGCGCGCGCGCTCGAGATCGGCCTCGCTGATCTTGCCGCTGCGCAACAGCAGGCCGCCCAGCGGGTGCGGGTTGCTGCGGATCTCGGCGTAGATCACGGCCCCGTCGTCGAAGTAAATCGTCCCGGCGTTGTGCCGCAGCTCGGAGGTGACGCGCAGCACCCCCGTCTTCCGGCTGAGGTCGAGCAGCTGGAACACGTCATGGATGCCGAGCTCCCGAAGCGGGCCTTCGATCGCCATACCGGATCAGGCCGCGTCGGAGGTGAAGATGTGCTGCAGATCGACGGCGGTGCGCGCGTGCATGCGGGCCCGCTGCGCGAACGGCCCCGACGGCTCGAGCCGCGTGACCCGCTCCCACACGTGCACCGCTTCGCGATAGCGGCGCAGCCGCGCCAGCACGACGCCCTCGTAGAACAGCGCCGCCACGTGCTCGGGGTCGAACTTCAACACGCGCCGGAACGCCTCGAGCGCCGACGACGCGCGCGCGTCCTCGAGCAGCGACCGGCCCAGCAGCAGCAGCGCGTCGAGGTCGTAGGGATCCTGCTCCAGCAGGTCGGCGAGCCGGGCGATGGCGGGCCGCAGCCGGCCGAGCCGCCGCTCGAGGTCGGCGAGCGCGATGTTCGCCTCGTGATAGGTCGGCAGCTCGTGCAGGGCGCGCTCGTATGCCTGCAGGGCGTCGGGCCATTCCTCGCGCTGCTCGTGCAGCCGGCCCAGGTCGACCCACACGGCGACGAACCCCTGATCGAGCTGCAGCGCCCCGCGATAGGCCGCCAGGGCGCCGCCGCGATCGCCCACTTTCAGGAGCACGTCGCCCTGCAGCTTGTGCAGATCGGCGCGCGCCGGAGCCCGCGCCTGCGCCTGCTGCAGGGCGGTGAGCGCCGCGGCGGCGTCGCCCTGCACCGCCCGCACATGTGCCACGGCGACGAGCGCTTCCACGTCTCCCGGTACGAGGGTGAGCAGCTCCTCGGCTGGTGCCGCGGCTTCCGCGGCGCGGCCCAGCGCGAGCAGCGCCTTGATCTCGCCCAGCCTCGCGTCCGTGCGGTCGCGATCGATGTCGCGCACCTCGCGGTAGCGCTCCAGCGCCTCGCCGTGCAGGCCGCGCTTGGCGTAGAGCTCGGCGATGAGCGTGGTGGCGTCGCCGCGGTCGGAGCCGCGCTGGATAGCCCGCACCGCCTCGGCAGCGGCGAGATCGAACAGCCCCTTGCTGACATAATCGCGGGCGAGACCGAGTTGATCGTCGCTGGCGCGTCCGGGAGCGACGGCGGCTTCGGGCGGCGCCAGCTCCTGGAAGATGTTGTCGAGCAGCCGCTGATCGAAAGAAAAATCCTGCCCCAGCGTATCGGCGGTGACGTCCGCCGAGATCTGCGGCACCACCCCGATCGTGGCCTCTTCGTACTGCAGGTCGATCGTGAGCGCGAACTTCTGCGACACGTAATAGGGATCGAGCTCGAGCGCCCGCTTGGTGGCGCGCAGCGCGCCGTCGAAATCGCCGAGGTTGGAAAGCGTGAAGCTGAGGTTGTAGTGCGCGCCGGCGTGCTGCGGGTCGGCCTCTACCGCTCGGGCAAACGCGTTGCGCGCGTCGGCGAAGCGCTTCAGCTCGACCAGCACCAGGCCCACGCCGTTCCACCCCGACGCATTGTGCGGCTCGTCGGCGAGCACCTGGCGATAGGCCTCGAGGGCGAGCTGCAGGCGGCGCAGGTGGAACAGAATGAGCGCCAGGTTCAGCCGGGCGGCGGCGAACTTGGAATTCAATTGCAGTGCGGTGCGGAACGACTCGATCGCGTCCTCGTTGCTCCCCTGGTGCGCCAGCGCGACGCCGGTGTTGTTCCGGGCGAGCCCGTACTTCGGATCGATCTCGGCGGCCCGGGCGTAGGAGCTGAGCGCCTCCTCGACCCGCCCCGACTGGTGCAGCACGACGCCGCGCTCGTTCCACAGCTTGGGAGAGTCGGGTGACTCCTGGATCAGCGTCTCGTACAGCTCGAGGGCGGGACCGAAATCGCGTCGCAGCAGGTGGACTTCGGCCATCGCCTGGAGCACGAGGCGGCGGTCCTCCCCGCGCTCGACGGCGAGGCGGTACTCGCGCAGCGCTTCGACGTAGTAGCCCTTCTGCCGGAACGCGAGCCCGAGGTTGAAGTGTGCCAGCTCGCGGCCCTCGACCACTTCCATCTCGAGCGCTTCACGCACGAGGTAGGGCTGGCTCTTGCGCTCGTGCGTCGAGAGCCGCTCGATCGAGAGATTCGCCTGCGCGCGGGCGAGCGGCGGATTGAGCTCGATGGCGCGCTTCGAGGCGGTGCGCGCCTCCTGGTGCCGCCCCATGTCGCCCAGCACGAACGCCATGAGGTAATGGGCGCTGGCGTTGTCGGGGTTGAGCTGCACGGCTTTCTGCAGCGCGACGAGCGCCGCGTCGTTCAGGCCGCGGTTGTAGAGCACTTCGCCGAGGTAGAACTGCACGACGCTCGAGACGGGATCGAGCGCCTGCGCCTGCTCGAACCAGTCGGCGGCGATCTCGAGACGGCCGCGCGCTTTCTCCGCGAGGCCGAGCTGGATCACGGCGGCGGCGTCGCGCGGATGGTGGGCGAGGATCTGCTCGAACTCGGCCACCGCATCGTCGAACTGGCCCAGCGCGGCGAAGGCGCGGCCCAGCTCGAGTCGCGCTTCACGGTCGTCGGGAGCCTGGCGCAGCCGCTCCGGCAGCTCGGAGACGCGGCGGTCGTAGTAGCCCGTCGAGTGGTAGGCGATCTCGAGATTGCGCTGGGCGACCTGCATCTTCGGGTCGAGCTCCAGCGCGCGCGAGAACTCCGCGATCGCTTCGGCGATCAGTCCCTTCTGATAGTACAAGACGCCGAGGTTGTTGTGTGCCCCGGCGTCGGCGGGATCGATCCGGCGGCCGAAGGATCGCAAGACCGAGAGGTCGCGATCCGAGAGCGCGGGCGCCGTCACGGCTCAGGTGACGCGGATCGCGTCGAAGATCGCCTTGAGCGAGGCGAGGTCCGGCAGCAGCAGGAAATGCCCGCGCAGCTCCTCTTCGGCGTCGATGCGGAATTCCGTTTCGACGCAGAACACGAAGTCGCGGTCGTGCCCGAAATTGAGGTACGTCGTGGTGAGCACGGCGGCCGACAGATCGATGACCAGGCTCGGCACCGACGGCAGCAGCAGCATTCCCATGAAGTCGGAGAGGGCGTTCATGTAGGCGCCCGAGAGGATATTCCCCGCCTCTTTGAGGGCCGACTGCTCCAGCGCGTCGAACGCCGTCGTCGCGCCCTGCGCGCGGCGCAGCAGCATGTCGCACAGCCGCTGCCCGACGCGCTCCGGGAAGAGCAGCAGCGTGCGGCCCGTGAGATCGCCCAGCATATGCATCAACACCGCGACCACCACGGCGTGCGGGTCGCCCAGCAGGTCGGCGACTTCCTCGAGCCGCGCGATGTTGATCTGCGGCACGCTGATCATGATGCGACGATTCGTCATCTGGGACAGCGCGGTCGCCGCGTGACCGGCCCCGATGTTGGCGACCTCGCGCAAGGCGTCGATCTGCAGTTCCTTCAGATCGCGAACGTCTTCCATACGTCCCCCTTACACGAGCCCACCGGCGTCGAGAATCAACGCCGGCACACCGTCCCCCATGATGGTCGCCCCGCTGAACACCGGGAGCGTTCCCTGCGGTGCGTCGAAGCCTTTCACCACGATCTCCTGCTGGCCCAGCATCCCGTCCACCACCACCCCGGTGCGGCGCTCGCCCATCTGCAGGACGACGACCGGACGCCGCGCCGACGGCGTGCCGCCCCCCGCGCTCAAGAGCTCGCGCAGGTGCACCAGCGGCACGACCCGGTCGCGCAGCACCATCGCTTCGCGTCCCTCGACGGT
>Ga0187825_10000148_pt1 | contig 13743 bp, 9 predicted proteins | sample NC_wetland_sal_i_11_FD_132421 | JGI IMG/M metagenome (GOLD analysis project Ga0187825, IMG submission 132421) | Wetland sediment microbial communities from Neuse River Estuary, North Carolina, USA - SourceSoil_5 | ecosystem: Environmental > Aquatic > Freshwater > Wetlands > Sediment | place... | reverse complement strand
GACCGAGATGCCGCGTGTCGGAGTTGTGCTCGTAGCGCGACGGCTGATGCGTCGGCGTGATCGCGAAGTCGACACGGCAGACGCCGTTGACCGGTGTGAGCTTCTTCGTGATCAGCCGGTCGACCGTGGTCGGCGCGATGGACAGCGTGTTCGAGCTCGTCGTGCCCGTGATCGTGAGCATCGACGCCTTCGTGAACAGCTTCGTGTCGCTCGAGACCTTCACCGTCAGCGTCCCGCCGGCGCACTGGGCGCGGAACCAGCTGACGTGGCCGCGCGACCACGGCTCCTGGCCCGGGTTCGCCGGATAGAGGCCGACGACGTGCGTCGTGATCCGCACCGGGCGGGAGACGCGGTAGAGCACGAGCTGCTTCGCGGGATCGGCCGCGACGCGCGAGCCGACGAGCTGCACGGAGGTGGGCGCGAGGACGTAGCGCGCGTCGACGCCGCGCAACGCGCCGCTCGTCGGGTCGATGCTCGTCTGGATCTCGGGCATGTCGCCCGGGAGGCGCGCGCCGAGGCCGTACACCCGGTCGATGCTCCGATTCCAGAACTCGTTCTCGAACACGCTCAGCGTGTTGCCGCCGGCGAAGACGACGGCGACGTGCGCGTCGCGGCCGACGGCGTCATCGATCCAGCTCTTGTCCGTCCTGCCGGATCCCTGCGCGTACGCGCTCGTCGCGAGCCGCGGGAAGCTGTGCGTCCACAGCTCGACGGGGAGCCAGGTGACGAGGAAGCCTGCGGCGACGAGCGCCGGCATGACCGGCGCGTAGCGGCGAGGAAGCCAGAGGAAGCATCCCGCGAGAGCGAGCGCGAGCATGACGGCCACGACGCCGACGCCGTGCCGGCCCGTCCAGGTGTTGCCGAGGAACCACCACGGCTGCAGGCCGATCGTGTCCGACTCCGCCGTGATGTTGAAGAGGTGCGCGAACGGGATCACGCCCGGCAGCGCGGCGGCGAGGCCGGCGGCGACGACGGAGGCGCGGGGTGGCAGCGGCTGCCCGCGCTCGATCCATGCGATCAGCGCGATCAGCAGCAGCGGCATGAGGTAGAAGAGGTTGCGCTCCTCGATGCGTTGCGAATATTGCGACGCGAACGCTCCGACCTCGAGCGTGAGCCAGAAGCCGAGCGACGCCGACGCCGCGGCGAACACGCGCAGGCCGCGGTCGAGATGCCGCGCGTTGGCGACGAGCACGATGAACGCCGCGAACGGGAGCACGAAGACGGCGAGGTCGAGCTCGGCCAGGTGGAGGACGATCCATTCGATCACCGGCCACACGCGATACCCGCCGTTCGAGGTGACGCTGTAGTTGCCGAGGATCGCCGCCGGTGAGCGTCCGCGCGCCGCCTCGACGACGATCACGATCACGGCCGCGGCCGCGACGATCCCGTACAGCGGCGCGAACGCCTTCAGGCGCTGCGGCCTCCCGCGCTCGATCCACGCGAGCACGACCGGCGCCGAGAGGACGGCGACGACGATGGCGACGGTCTGGGCGCGCGTGACGAACGCGAGTGCGCAGACGGCGACGAGCAGCAGCTGGCGCGCGGCCGTCGGTCGCTCGAGGGCGGCGACGAGGGCGAGCGCGAGCCAGAGGAAGACGGGGTAGAAGACGTTCTCCGTCATCAGCGTCCCCGCGTACACCGTCGACGGGACCGCCACGGTGAGCGCGGCGGCGAGGAGCGCGGCATGCGGGCGGACGACGCGGCGCGCGAGCAGGTACGCGGGCACGACGGCGCTGCAGACGACGAGCGCGTTCACCACGTGCGACCAGCGGTAGACGTCGGTCATCGGGCCGATGGCGCGATAGACCGGCGAGAGCAGCAGCGGATAGACGAACCCGTAGTTGCCGTGCACGCCGCGGATGAGGAAGTGGCCCGTCCTCGCGAAGCTGCGGGCCATATCGGAGTAGACGATCTCGTCGACCATGATCCAGGGCGACGTGACGCGCAGCGCGAGCGCGAGCTGGATCGTCGTCGCGGCCGCGTACAGGGCCCCGAGCCACGCCCACATCGGCATCGTCCGGAGGCGACGAGTTCCGGTACCAGGTACCTGCACCGAACCGTCACGCGGGACGAGCGAAGCCGCCACGAGCTCGTCCGCGAGCGGCTCCACTGCGAGGCCCGTGTCGGCGGCCGCGGCGGCCACGTCACGAAGTACGGCCTCTCTCACCATGCCTCCGCCGGCCGCCTCCTCGAGCGCGGCGACGTAGCGCTCGGCCACCGCGCCCACGCCGTGCTCGCGCTCGACGAGCGCCTTCGCAGCCGCGCCCATCGCCCGGGCCGCCTCGGGGTCGGCGAGGCGCCGGAGCGCCGCCGTCAGCGCCGCCACCTCCTCCTCGCCGCCGACGGGGACCTTGATCGCGACCTCGTCCGGCACCTCCGCGAACCAGCCGACGTCGCTGACCACGAGAGGCTTGCCGAGCGACAGCGCCCGGATGGCGGCGCCCGAGGTCTCGCCCATCGTCGGCGCGCGCAGCAGCACGATCGCGTCGCACGCCGCCATGAGCGACCACAGCCGGTCCTCCTCGACGTACGGCTCGCGGACGACGCCCGCGGCGTCGAGCCCCGTGCGCTCGATGCGCCCGGCGAGGTCGAACCCCGGCGACTCCGAGCCGACGAGCAGCAGCCGCGCGCCGTGGCGCGTGCGGCGCAGGCCGGCGAACGCCTGCAGCAGCTGGGGCACGCGCTTGTTCTCGTTGATGTGCCCGAAGCTTCCGACGAGCGGCGAGCCTTCGACCGTCGCAGGCCCGACGTCGGGCACCGGCCACGCCGGATGCGGGATGCGGTGCAGCGGCCCGTCGTAGCCGTGCTCGCGCACGAGCGTCTCGACGTAGCGGGAGTGCACGATGACGCTCGTCGCGCGGTCGAGCACCTCGCCCGCGAGCGGGAACTCCTGCGGCCGCACCTCCCACAGCGGCGGCACGCGCCCTTCGAGGACGCCGTAGCCGAGCAGGCGGCCGGGGACGCCCGCCTCGCGCTCCATCGCGGCGAGATACGCGTGCCCGTCATGACGCCCGATCGTCAGCCCGGCGACGAGATGATGGATGACGAAGTCGTGGAGGACGACGACGCCCGGCCGCCGCTTCAGCGCGTCGACGATCCAGCCGTGCGCGTCGGGATCGTTGCCGACGTGGTAGAGCGCGACGTCCGCGTCGGGAACGGGCCGCGTACGACCGGGGCGGACGACCTCGACCTCGACGAGCTGCTCGAGCGCCGGCAGGAGCAGTGCCGAGTAGTCGGCGATGCCCGAGGTCGAGGGCGGCAGCGGTGAGAAGTACGCGATCTTCACGCGACCGCGGCCAGCAGGCGGTCGATGCACGCGTCCCACGTGACCGTGCGCGCGACGTCATGGCCCGCACGGCCGAATGCGCGCGCTTCGTCGGCGTGGTCGCGGAGCCATACGCACGCACGCGCGAGCTCCGCCGCATGCGGTGCGACGACGAGCCCGGTGTGGCGGTCGCGCACGACGTCGAGCGGCCCGCCCGCGTCGGTCGTCGTGACGACCGGCTTCTCCGACAGGAACGCCTCGAACGGCACCATCCCGAAGTCCTCGTCGACCGGCGCGTAGTACACGCCGAGGCAGCTCGCGTACAGCTCCGCGAGTCGCGCGTCGCTGACGCGTCCGGTGAACTCCGCGCGGCCGTTCAGCCCGCGGTCGCGCGCGAGCCGCTCGAGCCGAGCGCGATCCGGGCCGTCCCCGGCGATCACGACCCGCAGCGTCGGCTCCTGCGCCGCCGCCTCGAGCAGCAGGTCGATGCGCTTCGCGCGGTCGAGCCTGTTCACCGAGAGGATGAAGTCGTCGTAGCGGTCGCAGCGATAGGCGAGCGGCGCGGGAGGATGCGGCATCAGCTCCGCCTGCAGCCCCGTCGACGCCTCGAGCCTGCCGGCGACGTTGCCGGAGGTCGCGAAGATCTTCCTCGCCTCACCGAGGACGGTCCGCTCGAACGCGAGCACCTGACGGCGCAACGCGCGGTCCTCCGCCGACTCGGAGAACTGGCCGAGCTCGGTGCGGTCGAGGTCCCACGCCTGCCGGAACTGGTGCAGGAGCCACACGACCTTGTTCGGGTGCCGCACGGCGTACGACGGGAACTTCGTCGCGATCACCGCGTCGATCGGCCGCCCGTTCGCCTCTTCGAGGTCGAGAAGGCGCCACAGGAACGCCTGCGTCAGGACGCGCTCGCCCGGATACCACTTGAACGGGATCGTGACGAGCTCGGTCTCGTGCCCGCGCGCGCGCAGCTGCGCGACGAGGTCGTCGGCGACGATCTCCGCGCCGCCGCGCTCGAACGGGACCTGGGGTATGCAGACGGCCAGCCTCACCAGCGGGACTCGAGCTCGTCGACGCGACGGGCGAGGTCGTCGACGAGCCGGAGGAGTGCGTCGTTGACGATCCGCTGCTCGGCGAAGGCCGGCTCCACGTACCAGCGCATGAGCTTGCGGAGGACGCGCTTCACCTGGAAGGCGACCCAGCCCTTCGGCCCGGGCCGCCGCTCGAGCGGCTTGTCCGCGCTCACCGGCCAGAAGCGCTCGGCGAGCCCGCGCGTGGAGGCGACGTCGCGAGAGCCGCGATCGACCGCCTCGCGCAGGCGCGCGTAGACCTCGTCGACGGAAAGCTCCTGCTGATCGGCCATTTCGCGCTGAGTCTAGGGACGCCGTGTTACGAACTCTTGAGGGCAGCATCCACGAGCAGGCGGACGAGGTCGCCGAACCCGACGCGCGGCTCCCAGCCGAGCACGCGCCGGGCCTTGGAGGCGTCCCCGACGAGGCCGTGCAGCTCCGCCGTGCCGCGCATGAGCGACTCGTCCACGCGCACGTGCTCCCGCCAGTCGAGGCCGACGTGGGCGAAGGCGACCTCGATCAGCTCCTCGACGGTGTGGAGCTCGCCGGTGGCGACGATGTAGTCGCCGGGCTCGTCCTGTTGCAGCATCAGCCGCATCGCCTCGACGTAGTCCTGCGCGTAGCCCCAGTCGCGCTGTGCATGGAGGTCGCCGACCGCGAGCTCGCGCTCGCGCCCGAGCGAGATCGCGGCTGCCGCGTGCGCGACCTTGCTCGGCAGGAAGTCCGTCGGGCGGCGCGGGGACTCGTGGTTGTAGAGGATCCCGCAACTCGCGTGCAGGCCGTAGCGACGGCGGTACGAGCCGACGATGAAGTGGCCGTAGGCCTTCGCGACGCCGTACGGCGTCACCGGATGAAGCGGCGTCGTCTCGGTCTGCGGCATCTCGCCGGGCTCGCCGAAGATCTCGCTCGACGACGCCTGATACATGCGAATGGACGGATCGACGGCGCGAATCGCCTCGAGGAGCGCCGTCACCCCGACGGCGGCGAACTCGGCCGTCAGCACGGGCTGCTCCCACGACTTCGGCACGAACGAGGGCGACGCGAGGTTGTACACCTCGGTCGGACGCCGCTCCCGCAGCACGCCGGTGAGCGCGTCCTGGTCCAGGAGGTCGACGTGCAGCAGCTCGACGCCGCCGGCGAGATGCGCGTACCGCGCATCCGCGCGCGGGACGATCCCGGCGACCTCGTAGCCGCGCTCGACGAGCGACTCGGAGAGGTACGAGCCGTCCTGCCCGCCGATGCCGGTGATCAACGCCCTAATGGTGCAGCCCTCGGACGTACGTCCAGGCCTCGCTCAGTCCAAGCGACCGCAACGCCACGATCACCAGTGCATACACGAGTGCGCCCGCGATCGCAGCGGGGACCGGTGAGAACGCCGCGGCCATCGTCCCGAATGCGAGCGCAGCCGCGGCGCCGACGGCGAGCGCGAGCCGCCCGAGACCGACGACGGCGACCTCGAGCGTGCGCGGCGACACGGTCCACAACAGCCCGAGGAAGACGACGAGCGTCGCGAGCCCGACGGCGATCGCGATCCCCGGAAGCCCCCACGCCGCGCGCAGGCCGAGGCCGAGCGGGATGCAGACGCCGAAGCCGAGCGCCGCGAGCGGAACGAGCGTCCAGCGCTTCTCGACGACGAACACGAGCGGGAACGTCACGGCGAAGCCGACCCACGCGAGCATCCACGGCGCGAGGTAGACGACGAGGTGCCCGAGCTGCCGGCCCACGCCGCCGCCGTACGCGCTGCCGAGCACGAGGCCGACGATGCGGCCGCCGACGATCGCGAACACGCCCGCTGCCGCGCCGACGATCGAGAGGCTCACCCAGGCCGCGTGCACGACGTGGTGCGCGGCGGCTTCCGGGTCGATGCCGCGCCGTGTGAGCGGTGCCGACGAGATGAGGCCGAGCGAGAACGCGGTCGCTGCGACGAGCGTCGACGCGGCGAGGTACGCGTAGGAGAAGCTCGTGACGCGGCCGACGCCGAGGTGCGCGGAGAAGCGCAGCCCGAGCAGGTAGCAGCCTTGCAGCGCGACCGGGACGGCTGCCCCCTGGGCGAGGTGCCACAGTCGCGCACCGACCTCGAGCCGGCGGGGCGACGCTCCGCCGAGCGCGTGCCGGCGCGCGAGCGCGACCGTGGGAATCGCCACCGAGACGACGGCATTCGCACCGAGGCCCCAGCCGAGCGCCACGATGCCGTGCGCGTTTGCGAGCGCCGCGAAGACGACGAGGCCGATGACGCCGCCGAGAGCGAACGAGGCCGCGGCCGTCCCGTAGCTGTCGAGCGCCGCGAGCGCACTCGCCCCGAGCGCGGCGAGCAGCTGGCCGAACGCGGCGGGGACGAGGACGACGAGCGCGCGCGCGGCGATGTGCGACGCGCGCGGCGGCAGGTTCCCCGTCAGGAGGTCGGCGATCTGGTTCCGCAGCAGGGCGACGAGGACGCACGCCGGGACCGCGAGGCAGAGATACGAGATCGCGTAGCTACGAATCTCCCCGCCGAGGCGGCCCGCCGCCGCAGCGCGCGTCAGGTCCGGGACGACGACCATGCGGAACGACTGCGCCGCGAAGACGAGGACGAGGTACACCGCGTAGGCGCTGAGGAAGCCGTCGGTCTCGGCGTTCCGGCCGAACTTGCGCGCGAGGAGCGCGCCGGCACCGGCGGCTGCGAGCGAGACGACGACCTGCGCGAGGCCCAGGAGCACGCCGCTTCGAAGGGCAGATCGACGGGCCACCTAGCTACCCTACGGCCGTGGTGCGGAGTCCGGCGTGCGAGTCGTGCAGAGCAGACGGCCACGCGGATAAACCGCGCGGCCTGAGTGCGGCGCCGGCGAGCGGCGCCTAGGGGTCCGGTGCGGATCGTCGTCACGGGTGGTGGAGGCTTTCTCGGCTCGCACCTCGTCGAGCGCCTGCGGGCGCGCGGCGAGGACCCGTTCGCCGCCCGCCGCGCCGACTACGACCTGACGCGGTGGGACGACGCGGAGCGCCTCTTCCGCGACGCACGGCCGGAGCTCGTCTTCCACCTCGCCGCCGAGGTCGGCGGCATCGGCGCGAACCGCGCGAACCCGGGCCGCTACTGGTACGCGAACCTGATGATGGGCGCGCACGTCCTCGAGCTGAGCCGCATCCACGGCGTCGGCAAGGTCGTCACCGCCGGCACGGTGTGCGCGTACCCGAAGTTCACGCCTGTCCCCTTCGAGGAGGACGACCTCTGGAAGGGCTATCCCGAGGAGACGAACGCTCCGTACGGCGTCGCGAAGAAGTCGATCCTCGTCGGCGCGCAGAGCTACCGCGCGCAATACGGGACGAATGCGATCTTCCTCCTGCCCGCGAACCTGTACGGGCCGCGCGACAACTTCGATCTCGAGACGTCGCATGTCATCCCCGCGCTCATCCGCAAGATGGTCGGATCGAGTGACCAGGTCGTGCTCTGGGGCGACGGCTCGCCGACGCGCGAGTTCCTGTACGTCGACGACTGCGCGGAGGGGCTGCTGCTCGCGGCCGACCGCTACGACGATCCCGATCCGGTCAACCTCGGCACGAGCGAGGAGATCTCGATTCGGGATCTCGCCGAGCTGATCGCGGAGCTCACCGGCTTCGAGGGAGAGATCGCGTGGGACACGTCGATGCCGAACGGCCAGCCGCGGCGCCGGCTCGACGTGACGCGCGCGAGAGAGCGCTTCGGCTTCGAGGCGCGGACGACGCTGCGCGAGGGCCTCGCGCGCACGATCGAGTGGTACCGCGCGTCCCTGCCGGTCGCGACGTGAGCACGCTCGCAGCCCAGCTCAGCGCCGCCCCGAGAGTGCTGGCGCGCGTCGAGGAGATCCGACCGCGGAACATCCTCGCCGGCCTCATCGCGTTCGAGTGGCTGACGACACTCGCCGTCGCGCTCACCGTCCGGCACAACGGGTGGCTGTACTACCAGGGCGGCGACCAGCTCTGGCACTACACGACGGCCTGGGTGATGGGACAAGGACGCTTGCCGCACACATCCGTCGGCTACGCGTGGTCGATCGTCCTGCTGCCGTTCGCGCTGATCGGAGGGCCGAACCTCGTCGGCCCAATACCGTTCATCGTGCTGCTGAACGTCCTCGTGCTCATGCCGGTCGCGCTGCTCGCGACCTACGGCATCGGCAACCGCATCGGCGGGCGCCTCTTCGGTTACTGGGCCGCGCTCCTGTGGATCCTCGTCCCTCTCATCGGCATCAAGTACGCGGACGCCGGCTACCACCAGCGCTACACGGAGCTCTTGCTCCCGCAGTCGCTCGGCCTGACGGTGATGTCCGACTTCCCGTCGATGGTCGCGAGCGTCGTGGCGGCGTACTTCGCGCTCCGGGCGATCCAGGACGACGACCCGTGGGATGCCGCGACGGCCGGCCTCGTCGCCGGCATCACCCTCGGCATCAAGCCGTCTAACGCGCCGGTCGTCGTCGGCATCGGCCTCGCGCTCATCGCAGCTCGGCGCTGGCGGTCGATCGCGTACGGGGTCGCCGGTCTCGCGCCGAGCGTCGTCGCGCTGTCCGTGTGGAAGGCGCGCGGCGAAGGCAACCTCCCGCTCTTCGGGAACGGGCTCGGGGCGGGGCACCTCGTCCTCGCCCACGCCGCGCCCGTCGTCGGCCTCGCGGTGCACCAGTACTTCCATCCCAGCTGGAGCTTCTTCAAGCAGCAGCTCGACAGCATCCGCGAGCACTTCTGGAGCGTTCGCGTCCTCGAGTGGCTCGCGCTCGGAGGCACGATCGGGCTCCTGCGGCGCTCGCGCCCGGCCGGGCTCCTCTTCGGCGGCTGGTTCTTCACCATGGTCATCGTCAAGTGGATGTCGCCGGGACACGGCACGATCGACGACTCGGACCTCCTGCGCCAGACGATCTCGGCGATCCCCGCGTTCCTCGTCATCCTCTCGGGCGTCGTCCTCCTCTTCCCCGGCCTTCCCCGGCGGCTGCGGCGGGCCGAGCCGGGCGCGTGGGGCTCGCACCGGACCCGCGTCGCGTTGGTCACGACCCTCGGCACGCTCTTCTGCGCCGTGCCGGCGGTTCTCGCCGCGGCCCTCCCCCCGCTCGCGCAGAGCGACTCCATCTCGTACTACACGCAAACGGGAGCGAGCCTGTCTGCGCCGTTCGACGTCGACGCCGCCTGGCATCCGACGCTCTCGCGACGAGGCGGGACGATCCGGCTGTCGTGGCCGCGGCTGAGCCCGCTCGGCGGCTCGATGGGCTACCGCGTGCTGCGCTCGCCCGCGCTGCAGCCGATCATCTGCGACGTCACCGGGGGCGGGGCGCAGTGCCGCCTCAACGCGACGACCGTCGCCGCGATCAAGGGCTCGACCTTCACCGACCGGCCGGGGCCCGGCAGCTGGAACTACCGGGTGGCCGGCGTCGCCAGCTGGATCAGCGACCCGACCGCCGGCGACATCTACGTCGTCGGCCCCGCCCTCGACGTCACCGTTCCGAAGTAGGCCCGGCGGACTGCTGCTGCTCGAGCAGCGCGAGCCGCTGCGCGAGGATCACGTTCTGGTCCGAGAGGCGCGAGATGACGGTGGAGTAGTGGAGCAGCACGGCGAGGATGAATAGGATCCCGACCGCGAACAGCACTGCCGGCGGGTAGCTCCTCACGCCGAGCCATCCGGCGATCGTGTTCAGACCGCTGCGCCACGCCGAGAGCGCGGTGAGCGTGATGCCGGTCGCGAGCCACAGCAGCGCGTACCGCTCGCGCAGCCTGCCGCTGCGGATCAGCTCGAGCACGACGACGACGAGGCCGAACGAGGCGAGCGCGCCGGCGATGGAGACGGCGAGAGGCGTCATGTGGTGTCCTCCTGCGGAACGACGTTGCGCCGGAACAGTCCGACGAAGATCGCGAGCAAGACCTTGAGCATGTAGTAGATGGAGCGAAGAGTCGTGATCGACGACCGGCCCCCGCCGCGCTCGCGCATCGCGACCGGGACCTCCTCGAGGCGAAGCCGGTGGCGGAAGACCATGATCGTCGCCTCCACCTCGGGATAGTCGTGCGGATAGTCGCGCGCGAACAGCGCGATTCCCTGGCGGTTCAGCGCCTGGAAGCCGGACGTCGTGTCGGTGACCCGCTGCCCGACGATGCGCGACACGATCCGTGCCAGCAGGCGGATGCCGAGGCGCCGCGTGCGGGACGAGCGATAGCCGTCCCCGTCCCCGGCGAAGCGGGACCCGACGACGATGTCGGCCTCGCCGCGCAGCACCGGCTCGAGGACGCGGGGGAGCTCCGACGGATCGTGCTGACCGTCCCCGTCCACGCGGACCGCGAGGTCGTAGCCGTTCTCGAAGGCGAAGCGGAAGCCGGTCTGCACCGCCCCGCCGATCCCGAGGTTGAACGGCAGCCGCAGCACGCGCGCGCCCTTCGCCGCGGCGACGGCGGCGGTGCGGTCGACGGAGCCGTCGTCGACGACGACGACGTCCATTCCGGGATCGAACGCACGCAGCTCGTCGATGACGCGCGCGATCGCGATCTCCTCGTTCAGCGCCGGCACGATCGCGACGCGGCGCAGCTCGGACAGGCCGGGCAGCCCCGCGGCGGCCGAGGTCGTCGTCGCGACGTCAGACACCTGCGCTCACCGGTGTGCCGACGCCGAGGAGCTCGAGGAGCCGGCGGGCGCGATGCCCGTACGTGTGCTCGTCGAGCACGCGCTCGCGCGCGGCCCGGCTCATCTCCTCGGCCTGCGCGGGATCCGCCAGCAGCTCGGCGTAGACGGCGACGGCCTCGTCGGCGTTCGCGACGACGCGCAGCTCCCGCTCGGGCTCGAACCAGCGCTCGAGCCCCGAGAGCGGGTTCGACACGATCGCGGCGGCGCACGAGGCGAGCTCGAACAGCCGGCACGTCGACGACGCGTACACCTCCGCGTGCGCCCGCCGGGTGATGTTGAGGTTCACGCGGGCAGACGAGATCGCCTGCGGGAACGCGTTGAACGGAACGCGGCCGATGTCGCGGGCGCGGCCCGTGTCGCCGCGATAGTCGTAGCCGCCGATCGAGAAGTCGGCGTCGAGCCGGCGGCTCGGCTCGCCGATCATCTCGCGCATCCACTCGCGGCGGAACTTGTCGGAGTGCCCGTAGAAGAAGACGTCCGTCTCCTTCTCGGCGGCATGCGGACGGAAGAGCTCGGGGTCCGCGGCCCAGTGCACCGCCTCCGCACGCCGCGCGCCGAGCTCGCGCACGCGCTCGAGCGCGCCCTCGGAGTTACCGACGACGAGGTCGTACTCGCCCGGATCCGCGCCGACGTAGTAGTTGAAGCCGCTCGTGTCGGTGCCGCCGTACTCCGGCAGGCTCATCGGCAGGTCGCCGTCGTAGTAGACGACCGGCACGTCGAAGCGCTCGCGCAACGCGGTCGGGATGCCGCGGAAGTGCGCCATGGGCACGGTGAAGACGACGACCGCGTCGACGCCGCCGTCGCGCTCCAGCGTCCGCTCGAGGTGGCTTCTCCACCGCGGCGTGACGTACCGCCACACGGCCTCGCGCACGAGCCGGTCGGCCGTCGTCTCGGACGGTGCATGCTCCGGGCGGCGGAGGAACTCGTCCCGTCGCAGCCTCGCCGCGAGGCTCCGCCCGGCGGCGTACAGCTCCGCCTCGCGCTGCAGCGGGTTCGGCACCGTGCGCCACCAGGGGGACTCCACCGCCTTCCCGCGGTACGTCGTCACGATCAGGTCGACCCCGGACTCCGCCAGGGCGCGCCAGAGCTGCCACCACGCGGGCGTGCACCCGTAGCGGAAGTCGAGGTCGGCCGCGGACGCGACCGCGAGCACCTTCGGCGCTTTCACGCCTCGAATTGTGTCAGCGGGATCTGAAGGAACCGTTAGCTGCCACGTCTCGCCAACCGTCGCGACCATTGGCCGGAGCCAACGCTCTGCGTTGGCGACGGCCGGGGGAAGCGCGCGGGGACGGCTCCAGCCGCCACCGCGCGCGCAGAAACAGACGTTGGCTCGAACCCATGAGCGGTGCCTTCACCGGGCGGGAGTGCGCAGCACTCTCGCCCGATTCAGTAAGCGCCCCGCCGCGCGAGCACGGCAGGCAGCGTCTTGGCGAGGATGGAGATGTCGAGCCAGATCGACCAGTTCTCGAGGTAGTAGAAGTCGAGCCGGACGAGGTCGTCGAAGCTGAGGTCGATGCGGCCGGAGACCTGCCACAGCCCCGTCATGCCGGGCAGCACGAGGTAGCGCTTGCGGTGCCAGTCCTCCAGCTGCACGTAGTCGCGCAGCGGAAGCGGCCGCGGGCCGACGAGCGACATCTCACCGCGGAGGACGTTCAGAACCTGCGGCATCTCGTCGATCGAGTAGCGGCGAAGGATCCTGCCGACGCGCGTGACACGCGGGTCGTCCTTGATCTTGAACAACGGGCCCGACGCCTCGTTCGACGCCTCGAGCCCGGCCTGCCGGAGGTTCGCGTCGACGTACATCGAGCGGAACTTGAACATCCCGAACTCTCGCTCGCCGAGACCGACGCGCCGGTCGCGGTAGAACACCGGGCCGGGCGATCCGAGCTTGACCGCCAGCGCGATCACGAGCCACGCGGGCGACGCGATGACAATCATCGTGGAGGCGACGACGACGTCGAACGCGCGCTTCACAGACCAGTCGAGCCCGAGGAAGACGGGCGGGCGGAGCTCGAACAGGGGCACGCCCTGTCCGGGGACATACTCTGCGCGCTGCGTCAGCAGCTCCGCCGTCGTCGGCGCGACGCGCACCTTCACTCCGTGGCGGTGCGCTTCACCGACGAGATCGAGGAGCTCCTCCTCTTCGAGGCCGACGCCGCTGACGATCAGCTCGTCCGGCTTCAGGTCGCGGAGCACGCCGCCGACGTCTGCGAGCGCGTCCGGCGGAATCGCGCCGACGAAGTCGTAGTCGATGCCGCTGCGCCCGCGCCCGATCGCGCGCCGGAGCGAATCGAGCCGCTCGGCCTCTCCGACGAGCAGCGCGCGCCTGCGCACCCCGGCGACGCGCCAGAGGTCGGCGGTGACGAGCTCGTAGCTCGCGCGCAGCAGACCGATGACGATCACCGCGAGCACGAAGCCGGTCGCGTACAGGCCGAAGGTCGAGTGCTGATACCCGGTGCCGAGCGAGAACGCGAGCGTGATGACGGTGACGAGGAGCAGCGACGAGACGATGCGTCCTGCGCCGGCGCGCTGCTCGCGCGGCGCGTACAGGCCGCCGCGCCAGAACACGAGCACCGTCACGACCATGAGGAACGGAAGCCAGTTCTGCTCCGCGTCCCACGGCAGCCCCCAAAGGATCGGACGGTCGCCGTAGTAGAGCTCGCGCAGCACGAGCGCGAGATAGAGCGCGCCCGCAAGTCCCGACAGGTCGACGACGACGAGCGCCGCGACGCTGACCAGGCGACGCGCGAGGGCGCGAACCTGGATTCTGGACGGAAGGACGGGCGCCGCGCGGATGTCGGAGGCGG
>Ga0187825_10000147_pt1 | contig 13767 bp, 13 predicted proteins | sample NC_wetland_sal_i_11_FD_132421 | JGI IMG/M metagenome (GOLD analysis project Ga0187825, IMG submission 132421) | Wetland sediment microbial communities from Neuse River Estuary, North Carolina, USA - SourceSoil_5 | ecosystem: Environmental > Aquatic > Freshwater > Wetlands > Sediment | place... | reverse complement strand
TTGCCCCGCCGCTCACCATTCGCAGGGAAGACATCGATTGGGCCTTTGAGCGCATTCGAAAGGTGGTCGAGAAGAACTAGCTGGGCGTCAATCCCAGGGTGTTCGGAAAAGTCTCGGGAAAGCACCGTAGGCAGATTTTCGAAGCAGCCCACACTCGAACTGCATCTCACCCCCGGCGCACGATGGGATTGAGCATGCGATCGGCGGCAAGGCCACACACCCAGCAGGGGGAAATTCGCCTTGCGCGGTCCGGTCCTCGAAAAATTTCCCGCCGATATTGGAAATGGTTTGTCGCCGCGGCCGTACTCGTTCTCGTGGCCGCAATCGTTTTGCTCAACCACTACTGGCCGTTTACACGCAACCATCTCGTCCACGAACTCGAGCAGGCTACTTCCAGTCACGTGACGCTGGGCTCGTTCCGCCATACCCTCTTTCCCCGGCCCGGTTGCGTCGCCGAGCAGGTCGTCCTCACTCGAGGGGAGACGCCGGCAACTCAGGCCAGGATGACCATCAGAACCCTAACCGTGGAGGGAAACTGGACTGGACTGCTTAACAAACATCTGGCTCTGATGCGGCTGGAGGGCGCCGACGCTGTTTTCCCTCCCATCGGAACTGGCGAGGAATGGAAGCCTTCAAATTCTGAAATCGTCATCGATGAGCTGATCGCTGATGGCAGCTTGCTGGAGTTTAAGCGCCGCAACGAGCAAGTGCGCAATGTTCAGTTCCCGATCCTGAAATTCACCGCTCACCACCTCTCGTCGAGCAAACCCATGGGCTACGAAGTACAGCTCAAGAATCCCGTGCCCGCCGGACTGGTCTCCGTCTCTGGATCGTTCGGCCCCTGGAATATGGACCAAGTCCATGCCACGCCGGTCTCGGGTGATTATTCCTACCAGGACGCGGATCTGGGAACGGTCGAAGGCATCCAGGGGAAGCTCGCATCGACGGGCAAGTTTCGCGGGAACCTGGAACGCATTCTGATTGACGGCCAGACCGATGTGCCTGACTTCCAGGTCAAGAACAAGCCTCATGCGGCCGAGTTGAAAACCCAATTCCATGCCGCCGTCGAAATCACAAACGGAGACGTGATCCTGAATAAGGTGGATGGCCGTCTCCTGCGTTCCATGATTCACACGGCCGGACGGGTGGCGGCGCAAAAAGGCCATCCCGGCAAGACGACCTCTCTGGACTTTGCCGTAGACGGCGGCCGTATTCAGGACTTGATGCTGCTGTTCATCACCGAGAAACGTCCGCCAATTAACGGCACGGTCAGCGTGAAGGGCAAGACCTTGCTTTATGCCGGCAGCGAACCCTTCTTACGCCGGCTGCAGATGTCGGGCGATTTCGGCATCGAAGACGCGTCGTTTACGAAAGCGGAAACGCAGACCAGTGTCGACAAACTCAGCGAAAGCGGCACGGGGCACGGCGATGACAGCGAAAATCCCGAGGATGTCGTCTCCGATCTCCAGGGCCACGTCGTTCTCCAGAACGGAGTCGCCACCTTCAGCCAGTTGCGCTTCCGCGTACCGGGCGCGAGGGCTCGCTTGGATGGTACCTACAACCTGATCACCGAAAAAGTGGACATGCGCGGCATGCTCTATCTGGATGCGACCCTGCCGAAGGCAACGTCGGGCATCAAATCATTTCTCCTGAAAGCCATCGATCCTTTCCTGAAGAAGAATCGCCGCGGCGGGGCCCGCATCCCGATTCGCGTCACCGGCACCTACGAACATCCCGTCTATCGGGCGGATCCTGTTTAAGAAGCCCCGCCCGGTTCGTATTTCCCCTTAAGGGAACTTCGCTGTGGAAAAAAGGCTTTAAAATCTGCAGCTTTCCACTGCATTTCCACAAGTTCTACGTCTTTAGTCATGTGCTTCCGATTACTCGGTGAGCGATAATCGCGTCCTCAAACTTTCCCAACCGAAAGGTGCGAACTATGTCAGTCCTCCCCCTCTTGTCCCGGCTCTGGTCCGACGATCAGGGTCAAGACATCGCCGAATACGCGGTCATGCTAGCGGTCATCCTCGTGCTCGTAGTAGGGACCGTCCGCCTGATCGGTTCCAACGCCAACGGAGTCTTCTCGCAGGCCGCAAGTGCAATGCAATAGAAGCGGTGGGAAGTTCTGAAAGATTTCTAAACCGCATCGGGCACGCTGCTCTCAACTAGCCTCGCGTTCGATGCGGTTCTATTTTCTCTGATCGAGCCGCCTGTCTTCCTGGCTCTGCTTCATCGTTCAACCCGCCGTTCGGCGGTTGAGGCGAACCGCGAAGCGCTCCATCACCCGCACCGCCCCCATCCAGATCAGCGCGGCCGCGTAGCCTGCGATCACGTCACTGGGCCAGTGCACGCCCAGATACACCCGCGAGAATCCGATGAGAGCGACGAGCAAGCTGGCACTGCTCCAGATCAAAATGCGCTGCCATCTCTTTTCCGCGTGCAGGCTCAGGAGCCCCGCAATTAATCCATAAAAGCAGAACGAAACCAGAGAATGCCCGCTGGGAAATGAGTAAGTGCTCGGCTTGTTCCCGATAAACGGATCAGGCCGCATGCGATGGAAAGCGAGCTTCAGGCTGCCGTCGAGAATACCCGCGCCGGCCATCGTAACCAGCACGAGAAGGAGAAATCCGCGTTCGGAGTGGTACGCGCAGACCAGCATGGCGAGGATCGTGCCGGCCATGATGACCGGCCAGTCGCCCAGATGGGTAATCCGCAGCATGAGGAAAGACAGCCAGGCAGAGGCGTGCTGATGGATGGCAAGACGGATCGTGCCGTCGAATCGATCGGTGCCTTGCTCCAGGACTTCTTCCGAGAGCCACGCGAAGAAAAGCAGCGACCCGATCGCGAGTCCGAGGCTGACAGGAATCACCGCGGCCCACCGGTTGTCTGCCGGGAGCCGCGATGGAAGCTTAGGGCTGACCTTCACTGGCCAAAGACTAACAAATCCAGAAAACAAAAAGCGCGAACAGATTTGTTGGCTTAGGCGCGAGGCAGCTTGGCATTCGCGGGATTCTCGGGATCCGCCACCCATTGCCAGGCGCGGCGGCCGTTCTCGCGCACCAGCGTGCGGGCTTCGCCGTATTCCACCAGCCGGTTCAGCACCGTGGTCACCGAGGCCAGCGGGTCCTTGTGACGCGCCAGGATCGGTGGAACCTTTTGCTGAATCAGTTCACACACCTCGCGCGCGCCCAGCGCGCGATTGGCTTCCATCAGTACCATGCGACAAGCCTTGGTAAATCCGGGCTGACGCCCGTTTGATTTGCGATCAACGAGCTCCAGCAGTTCCTCGTTGAGCACTTCGTCGCCGAAGAGATTGGCTAATCCCACAATCGTCTGCTTCACTGTGCCGATTCTCTTCATCACGTCGGCCCGCTGGCGCATGAGCTGCCGCAGTTCTTCATGAGCCTGGCGAACCACTTCCAACACATGCGGATCGTTGCTGCCCGGCATGCCTTTGTTTCCGTTGGTGAATTCAGTGCGACCGACTTCCATGCAACACCACCCTCCGGTGCACCGCATCCCGACATCGGGGGCCGAGACGGAAAGCGCGCACCTTCCCCTACTAGCTCGATACGTTGTGAACAGCCCGTCAGTTCCTTCGGATCCGCTACATCCCACCTGTCCGAACCGAGGTTGCGTTCGGCTGCGAATCCTTGTTCTGAGTTGTGTCTTTAGACGAGAGCCTAGACGAACGGTGAGCACAGAACTGTGTTTATTTTCGGGGACTTAGCTAACACTGACACACCTGTGGGCGCCCCTTGTTATGTGCTTTTTGGAAGGACTGTGTTCCGAGCGACTGGTCGGTATCTTACGGAGAAGAAACGGTCAGTTCTGCGGTATGGAAAGCGGGATTTTTTGGTTACAAATTCTGGGTGATTTCCGATTCTCAATCTTTACAAATTTCCAGCAAAGTTAGTAGGCGAATCCATCCGGCTGACTGACCGCGCCCACCCGAACCTGGTTGTCAATAAAGTTTCTTCCCGCGGCTAAGGCCTGGCGATCAATCTCCAGCAGGTTGAGGTTTTTGATCTTGTCCTCGAGCACGCCCATAGCGGTGGCGGGCGCCAGGCATTCGGTTTCTTCCAGCAGTGCGCCCATCATCACGATGTTGGTGACCTTCGTAGAACCCAACCGATCCGCCATTTCCGCGGCCGGAATGCAGATCACGCGCGCTTGCGGCAAGGCAAAATCCGCCGGTAGACGGTCGCGGTTGTACAGGATCACGCCACCGGGGGCTACCTGGCTGGCGAACTTGCGCAGCGAGATTTCATTCATCGCAATCAGCACATCGGGATGGGAAATCAGCGGCGAGCCAATGCGCTCTTTCGACAAGCACACGTGACAGTGCGCGCTTCCCGAGCGCATCTCAGGCCCGTAAGAAGGCAGCCAGCTCACTTCCAGCCCTTCGCGCATGCCCATCTCGGTCAATAACTGGCCGAGCAGCAGAACTCCTTGTCCCCCGAATCCCGCCACCTTGATGGTGTAGTCGCGAAAATGATGGGCATGTTCGAGAGCCGCAGTGGTCGCGGATTGCTGCTTCGCGCTGATCTCCAGCGTGTCGGAAACTGTTCGTTGTGGAGGCGCAACGCTCTCGACGGGCTCGGGCTTGCGATCGCGAAACACGTTCAGTGGGAAGGCCGGTACCAGCTTCTCGGCTACCCACCGTCGGGCTTCGACCGGATCCTTCCCCCAGATGGTCGGACACGGCGAGAGAATCTCGACGAAGGAAAATCCCGCTCCGTCGCGTTGCAGCTCGAGAGCCTTGCGCACGGCGCGGCGCGCTTTCATGATGTTCTTGTTATCGCTCAGAGCCACTCGCTCAATGTAGACGGGTGCTTCCAAAGTGGAGAGCAACTCCGCCATGTGCAGCGGGAAGCCCTCGTTGGTGGGCCGCCGGCCCCAAGGAGAGGTCGTGCTCTTCTGCCCGACCAGCGTGGTGGGCGCCATCTGGCCGCCGGTCATTCCATAAATCGCGTTGTTCACGAAGAAGACGGTGATCTTCTCTCCGCGGTTCGCCGCATGCACAATCTCCGCGGTACCGATGGCGGCCAAGTCCCCGTCGCCCTGATACGAGATCACGATCTTGTCGGGACACGTCCGCTTGATGGCCGTTGCACAAGCCGGCGCGCGCCCGTGCGCGGCCTGGACGTTGCCCGTATCGAAGTAGTAGTAAGCGAACACCGAACAGCCAACTGGGCTGACGAAGATGGTGCGGTCCTGGAGACCAAGCTCCTGCAGCGCTTCGGCAATCAGCTTGTGCGCGACGCCGTGTCCGCAGCCGGGACAGTAATGCGTTTGTCCCTGCAGATCGGCCTTGCGTTCGTAGCGGTCATAAAACAACGGCGATTTCTCGTGGATGACCTCGTACCCGTTGCGTCTCTGTTCCGCTTCCTGCACTAGAGTCTTTGTCGTTTCCTCTGCCATGGCTGCCTCATTTACCGCGCATGCACCCGTCCTGCGAGTTCGCTTTCGACCAGCCCACTCATGCGGGCTAGCACTTCGCTGTGAATCTCCTCGACCGACGGTACGTTGCCGCCGGCTCGCCCGTAGAAGTCAATCGGCACTTTGCCATTCAGGCTGAGCCGCACGTCGTCCACCATCTGCCCATTGCTGAGTTCAACGACGAGCACTTTGCGCACTCGCGATGCAGCTTTCACCAGGGCCTCCGACGGGAATGGCCACACCGTGATTGGCCGAAAAAGTCCGACGCGCTGCCCTTCCGCGCGCGCCAACTCGACCGCCGAGCGCAGAATGCGCGAAGTAATGCCGTAGCCGACCAGCAGGATCTCGGCGTCGTCAGTGTCGTACAGCTCCCAGCGCGGCTCTTCCTGCTGCGCCCGCCGGTATTTGCCCTCCAGCTTGCGCACGTGCGCTTCCAGATCATCGGGCTCGAGGAAGATCGAGCTCACCAGGTTCTTGCGCGTTTCCGGTGTTCCTTTCACCGCCCACGGCTTCTCGGGAGCCACGATGTCGCGATACTCCAGCTCCAGAGGTTCCATCATCTGCCCGATGAAACCGTCCGCCAGTACGATTGCCGGATTCCGGTATTTGTCTGCCAGCTCGAACGCCAGCATCGTAAGGTCGGCCATCTCCTGCACCGAGGCTGGCGCAAGCACGATATTGCGATAGTTGCCGTGGCCTCCGCCTTTGACCATGGCGAAATAGTCGCTCTGCTCGGGTGCGATGTTGCCCAGGCCGGGCCCGCCGCGCACCACGTCGACGATCACGCACGGCAGTTCCGCGCCCGCGATGTAGGAGATGCCCTCCTGCATCAAGCTGAGTCCGGGGCCGGAGGATGCGGTCATGACGCGGGCCCCGGACGCAGCTGCGCCGTACACCATGTTGATGGCGGCGACTTCGCTTTCCGCCTGCAGGAACGTGCCTCCTACCTGCGGAATGTAGAGAGCGGCAGCCTCGGCGATCTCGCTGGCCGGAGTGATGGGATATCCGTAGAAGGAGCGACAGCCCGCCAGGATCGCGCCCTTCACGATGGCGACGTTGCCTTTACACAGTTGCCGCATGGCCATCTCCTTGCTGCGCGGCCACTGGTTTGGGCGGCGACGCCAGCCGGAACACGGTGATTGCGCCCGGCTCCGGACAGCAATAGAAGCAGATGCCGCACCCGGTACAGCCTTCTCCGGTATAGCGCGCTGGATGCACGCCGTACGCACTCAACTCGGGCGCCAGTTCCAGACATTTGGGCGGACACGACTCCACGCACAGCCCGCACCCTTTGCACTCCTGATCGTTAACAGCAACCTTGCCTCTTGCCAGTGTTGCCATATTCACCTCGAAGTGGCCGGCTCCTTCACATGCGGACGCTGCAGCCACTTGGTGCGTTCGCAGTACTCGTACAACTCATCGCGGAATTTCGGGTGCGCGATCTCGATCAGCGCTTGTGCGCGCTCGCGAATCGACTTGCCATGCAGGTAGGCCACTCCGTACTCGGTCACGACATAACGGATCAGGCCGCGCGAGGTCACCACGCCCGCGCCCGGGGCGAGCATCGGGGTAATCCGCGAGATGGTGCCGTTTTTGGCCGTGGACGAGAGCGCGATGATGGGCTTGCCGCCCTTGGAGCGCGAGGCCCCGCGCAAAAAGTCCACCTGCCCGCCGATCCCGCTATAGAAGTAGGTTCCGATCGAGTCGCTGCACACCTGCCCGGTCAGATCGACTTGCAGGGCCGAGTTGATCGCCACCATCTTGTCGTTGCGAGCAATCAGCGCGGGATCGTTCGTGTAGGCCGTGGGATGGAACTCGAAGATCGGGTTGTCATCCACGTAATCGAACAGCCGCTTCGTGCCCAAAACAAAACCGAGGATGATTTTCCTCGGCTTGAAATTCTTGCGGGCCCCGGTAATGATGCCCGCATCGATAAGCGGAATCACACCATCGGAGACGAGTTCGCTGTGTACCCCCAGATCCTTGCGGTCCATCAGCAAGGGAAGGACCGCGTCGGGAATTCCCCCGATGCCAGTCTGCAGCACCGCGCCGTCTTCAATTAACCCGGCCACGTTGCGGGCGATCGCCGCCTGCATATCGGTGATCTCCGGCCGCTTCATCGCGCATAGCGGACGCGACGATTCCACCACGGCGTCAATCTTGCTGACATGAATAAAGCTGTCGCCGTAGGTGCGCGGCATCTGATCGTTGACCTGGGCCACGACATAGCGCGCCAGTCGCGCCGCCGTCAGCGTGGTGTCCACGCCTACGCCGAAGCTGCAGAATCCATGCGAATCCGGGGGTGAAACCTGGATCAGCGCGACGTCCAGCGGCATGGCCCCGCTCTCGAACAAATTCTCAATCTCGCTGAGATAGACCGGCGTGTAATCGGCGCGGCCCTCGTTGATCGCGTCCCGCACATTCGCCCCGATGAACACCGCATTGTGGCGGAAATGCCCAGCCATTTCCGGCGCGACATACGGCGCGCTTCCCATGGTCATCATGTGCACGATCTCGACGTCTTGCACATGAGGCCCGCGTTGCATTAGAGCTTCTACCAGCGTTTCCGGCTCCGCGCAGCCCGGCTGGATGTACACACGCACGCCCGACTGCACACAACGCATTGCCTCTTCCGGCGTCCGTAGTTTTTTCTTGTACTCGATCTCCCAGGACATGGATTCCCCTTCTGCTTCGCGATTTACAGGCTTATGTGGGCCGTTCCTACTGCCGAATTCGCGCAAGCTTCTTCGTATCCCATGGTGGCGTAAAAAATTGCCCGGTCAAAAAACTGGTCCAGCAGCTGGAGCATCTCGAGTTCTCCGAAAACCTCGGTCGGCCGCTCCATCCCGGCCTCGTTTTTCAGATAATCCCAGAGATTCTCCTTGGTCAGCACGATCACCCAAACCAACTGATTCAACGGCACACGCTGCGCGAAGCGCTTGGCCCCGATTTCCCGGTAGCGCTCCTTGATGTCAAACTCGCTTTTCCCGAGCAGCCAATCGCCGAGATGGCGATACACCTCATACACACGCGGCTGCAGGTCCTCGGCTGGGACATTCCCGTAGTCCCGAGTGAACTCGGAGTTCTGTACCTTGGCGAGCAGGCTGGCGGCCAGGCCATCCGAGTGCGTTTCAATCAGGCGGACGAGTCGGTAGGCAAGCATCATGACCGGAACCTCCTTACCCTCCATGGTCAGTTTCCGCCCGCGGAGCTACTCCGAGCCGTGACCCTTCGCACTTCAAGTTGTGACCTGGATCACAAGGGGAGTGCTTGAAAAGGAAGAACTTGTTCGACCGACCGGTCGGGAAAACCTACTGGGGACGCGGGCTGGGATCGTGCCGGGCTACCCGCGCGCAGTCAAAAGCGTCTATGGCCTGCGCTCTGGTGCTTCGTCTGGAGGATTCGCAAATCGCGAGGGAACTTAGTCCTGGGATGTGGCTCCCTTAGAAAAAAGCTTCGGCCGCCCCGTCCCTGATCTCCAGGCTTGTTGCGCCTGGATTCGGGACGCGGCGGCCGATTTCCTCATCAGGAGGCGGCGAGTGGCCCAGCCTTGCCGTGGCCCATTACGACAGGAAGAACTCTTTCGCCAACGTGCCCCAATCTTTGTCGGGGATCTGCGCCGCCAGGTTGTCGACCGCCACACCACCGTCCTGCGCCAGCGCTCCCAGAGTCGCGGGCATCAAGCGCTGCAACCGGCTCGCCGACTCTTCGGTCCACCAGCGCGCCAGCGCCCCGCCCAGCAGATTGCGGAAGTTGGTCTTCGCATCGGGCGATTGCACGGTCACCAGCCAGCCTTCGCCGTAAGGATCCTTCAGCGCGAGCTCGGGATTGTGGACGACCGCTTCGTTGATATCCGCCACACTACCCTCAATCGGCGAAACCATGTCCACCGCCGTACCGTCGCGATGCAGCGTCCATACCTTCTGCCCTTGCCGCAGCCACTGGCCGCGCTGCGGCAGCGTGATCCGTTCGACTTTGCCGGTCAGCTTCGACGCGAATTCGTCGAGGCCAATGCGCACCAGGCTGGGGCTCTCGCTCAAAGCCCACGTGTGTCCGGGATGGAAGCGCAGCTTTTCGGGAACCTGGAATCCGCCAACCAAGCTTGGCGCCAGGCGGGGCGGAGCCTCCCGTTTCGCCACCTGCATTGCGGGTACAACTTGCTTGCGACTATGAAAATGATCGATCAATAAGAACGTTACAAAGGTCAGCAGAACCAGTAGGACTGTCATACATCACCTCCGGAAGGGCCGTCGTTTCGAGTCTCTTTCGTTTCCGGGCCACTCGCCGCCCTTTGTAAAGGCAATCCTCACGCCAAACTTCTATCGTTTTGCGATAGATGTGGAGCACGCCTGATTGAGATTTTGAATCAGTGGCTTGGAGCCCCAATGATGAGAAACGCAACGCAAGACTTGCTGAGAGATTCAGCGAAGGAAAGTTGAGAATCGCAACGCTGCCTGTTGTGTTTTTTCTGGTTTCGAGGCGCTCGCAACTAATCTCTGTTTCGAATCAGTGCCTTACCAACATGCGATCGGTTGATGCGAAAGACAACACGTGAAGTTGCGATTCGCAATGCTGATTGAGAACTTCTGCATCGCTCGCGCCACCAAAACCAGAAATTCCTAGGCTGCGCGAACGTCGCTCCTATTGCGGGGCCGTACCCTTCACGATTAAAGCGATCGGCAACTCCTCGCCACTGGTCAAATGCACCGCAGCAGTGAAGATCACATCCCCCTCGTCATCCCTGGTTAGCGTCGGCTTTGAACCGTCACTCTGCGCGGATACAAGACTGAGTGGAGCAGGATGCTTGGTCCCAGCGGCCTGCCCGCTCAGGAGCATCAACTCTTGAATGGTGGGAGTCTTTTTTGGCCCAGGATCAACTGCGAGCGGCACCAGCAACAGGAAATCCCGTCCCGGCGCGACCCCCAGATGATTTCCGTCGTTCGGCATGAGCGCGTAACGCAGAGAGTAATAACCCGCCGCAACCGACTGACCACGATAGTCGTTTGTATTCTTGGTGAAGTGAAGAACGCCGATCAGAGTCGTCTCGGAAAGCCGGTCATAGATCGCGTCGGCATTGGCAGGCTTCGGCTGCGCGGGCATCTGTTTGCAGAACCAGATTTCGATAGCGGCGCTGCCCGGTCCCGGCAGGATCCGATATCCCTTCGCGTCCAGCGCCTGAACCATCGTCGCCGAGAATGAAGGATCCGGAGGTGGTCCGATGACTTCGATGGCGCTTGCCTGGCCAGCGCTCGGCTGGGCGAAAACTGGCACCAAGACGGCCGAAAACACAATCGCGGCGATCGCGCCAGTGCGCAAACGCCGCGAGAAAATGCCGATGGAAGGACGGTGAAACTGGAGCACGCCCGATTCTAGCGCACGAATGTGCCTACGAACGCGCTGCGACGCCCGTGGCTGTCCCACGACTCTCCCAATCCGGGACCGCGATACGCATCGGTGACCGCAACTGCAGGCATCGAGTGTGCCACCGGTGTGAGGGGAGGATAGAACGTCGACTCATTCCCGCACACGTGATCTTTGTCGCCCAGAGACCGGGTTTGCACGGTCGCAAATTGTCCGGCACGCAGCAACGCTACCCCATGCCGCTCGTGGTTCACCACCATCTCCATAGGCGCCGCCAGGATCTGATCCACGTTCGCTAGCAGCTGTCCGCCCATATGTCTGGCGAAGCTCGCCAGCGCCGCTTTTTGCTGCGGATTCGCCTGGTCATCGACCAGCAGAACCGACTGCGCCGGATAAGGATTCCCGTAGGGATCGCCCAGCGTGGCTTGTGCGCGGACCGCCGCCGCAACCGTCAGCCCATCCAGAGCCACTCCATCCCAGCTCCCACTCTGGACATGCCAGGCAAGAATCGCCTCCTTGCCGGCCAGGTTGACCTCTCCGTTGGCGAAGCATTGGCCCGTGTACACGTCCGCGCTACGGGTTTCAATGTAGTCCCCGCGAATCTGCTGAGCCGCAACCAACGTCGAGAGCAGGAAGAGACCAACCGGAAGGAGAATTTGAACGCGGAAACGCATGGGACACCTCACCCAGTTTGGATGTCTCCAATTTTAATCAGGATGCAGTGAAAGGAAAGCCGAAATCGGCGGAATCACACGGTATCTACACAGTCTGGGGCTGTGTTCACATTGACTTGCGTTCGAGCGCAGCCTTACCATCGATGCAATCCGCATGAAGTTTCCTGATTCGTGATTGCTGAGACCATTTCGCATTACCGTGTCTTATCCCAAGTGGGGGGCACGGGCGCCGGCACAGTGTTTGCCGCGGAAGATCCCCGCCACGACCGGAGGGTAGCGATCCGGTTCCTTCCCAAATCCTTGGAAAGTCCGGCAGCGCTGGCGGATTTCCAGCGTATCAGCGCGAACCTTTCCATCGTCAATCACCCGAACATCTGCACGGTCTACGAAGTCGGCGAGGCCGAGGGACGGCACTTTGTCGCGATGGAATGGCTCGAAGGCGTCTCGCTGAAGAAACTGCTTTCCGGCCAGCCGCTCGAGATCGAACGCTTATTGCCAATCGCGACCGAGATTGCCGCCGCGCTCCGTGCCGCCCACTCCCAGGACATCCTGCACCGCGATCTGCGCCCGGCCAACATCTTCCTAACCAACTCAGGGTCAGTGAAAGTATTGAATTTCGGGATCGCATCGGCGCAGGACGAGAAAAAGGGATCTCTCGAAGAAACCACTCGCGGGACCGCTACGGTGTCCCGCGGCAGCCGCGAGTCTTCCCTCGCCGAACTTTCCTGCACTTCGCCCGAGCAGGCCAGGGGCAAGTCTCTGGATCAGCGTGCGGATCTTTTCTCCTTCGGCGCAGTCCTTTATGCCATGGCTACGGGTACCATGCCCTTCCGAGGCGAGACTCCGGCTCTGGTGTTTGACTCCCTGCTCAATCGCACGCCGGTCGCCCCCGTGCGCCTGAATCCGCGGGTGCCCCTGAAATTGCAGGCCATCATTCATAAGCTGCTGGAGAAGAAACGCGACCTGCGGTATCAGCAAGCCAGCGATGTTCTGACGGACCTGCAACAGGTTCAGGCCGATCTGAGCTCCGAGGCCTCGTCCGCCATCGGAGACATTCCCAGGCCTGCGTTGGGTCGCCGGGCTCGCTCCCGCCGAATCGCCCGGTATCTTTCCGCTCTGGGACTGGCGGCCGCAGCCCTGGCCGGCATCTCTTTCTTATATGTGAAACGCGAGCGAGCGCTCACCGAGAAAGATGCCATCCTCGTCGCTGACTTCGTCAACACGACCGCCGATCCGGTTTGGGACGCAACGCTGAAGAAAGCAGTCGCGGTCGATCTCGAGCAGTCTCCCTATCTCAACGTGTTTCCCGAGGCCAAGGTTCGCCAGACCCTGCGCTTCATGGGCCGGGCTCCCAATGATCGCATCAACCTGGAAACCGGGCGCGAGATTTGCCAGCGCGCCGGCATCAAGGCGGTTCTGACCGGCACGATCGCGAACTTCGGCAATCAGTACGTGCTCAGCATGCAAGCTCTCAACGCGGCCACGGGAGAGATCCTGGCCCAAGCGGAAACCCGCGCTCCCAGCAAGGCTGAAGTTCTGAATGCGTTGCACAAAGCCGACTCCGAGTTGCGCGCAAAGCTCGGCGAATCGCTGGCTTCCATTCAGAGATACGACAAGATGTTGTCGGAGGCGACCACCTCTTCTCTCGACGCGCTGCACGCGTTCACCCTCGGTGAGGAGAAACACGTCGTCGGTGATGAGATCGCTGCCATTCCTCAGTACCAGCGCGCCGTCCAGCTCGATCCGAATTTCGCCACCGCCTATGCTCGGCTGGGCACCGCCTACAACAACCTGGGCCAGACTACCTTGTCGGAGGAAAACCGCAAGCGCGCTTTTGAATTACGCGATCGCGCCAGCGAACGCGAAAAGCTGTACATCATGTCGCATTACTACGCCGACAGCGGACAGTACGACAAGGGCATCACCGCGCTCGAACTCTACGAGCAAACCTACCCGCGCGACTCGACACCGGCCAACAACCTTTCCAGCATCTACAACCAGCTTGGACAATTCGAGAACGCGCTGGAAAAGGGCCGGAAAGCGGTCGAACTCGAGCCCGATTCCATGAGCGGCTATTTCAATCTCGCGCTGGCCTACGCCGGGTTGAACCGCATGGAGGAAGCCAAGGCTACCGCGCAAGCTGGTTTAAGGCGGGTTCCCAACAACAGCGGCCTGCACTCGCTTCTCGCCGGCATTGCCTGGAACCAGAGTGACGCGGCAACTCTCGAGAGCGAATTGCAGGCCACCGAAAGCAGCGGTGTGGACGGCAAACTCCTGGCGCTGGGAATGCGCG
>Ga0187825_10000145_pt1 | contig 13782 bp, 16 predicted proteins | sample NC_wetland_sal_i_11_FD_132421 | JGI IMG/M metagenome (GOLD analysis project Ga0187825, IMG submission 132421) | Wetland sediment microbial communities from Neuse River Estuary, North Carolina, USA - SourceSoil_5 | ecosystem: Environmental > Aquatic > Freshwater > Wetlands > Sediment | place... | reverse complement strand
TCGAGGCTTCGCGCAAGACGTGCTCGGCGAACGCAGCACGGCGGATGCGCAGTTGCGCGCGGTCGCATCGCAAGATGGCCTCAATCTGTCGTTCCAACCCAACGCCGCCGCCCAAGGTAACCTCAAGGAGCTGGCAGTGCTCCACGATGTTGAATTCGATCGTCGCTTTATCGCGGACGCCGAGAGCGCGCTGCAGAACGATCTCCGTGCTGCCGCACAAGAGGCACGTGATGGTGTAAATCCGGGCTTGCAGTATATCGCTGTGCATCGCCGGCCGTGGCTGTTGGCGCAACAACGCCTGCTCGAACAGATTTCCAATGGCTCGACAATTGGGGCAGGGCCGGAGGCGGCTCCGTTGGGGTGGCATTACCAGCCACCGCCCTCCCATTGAGTTCGGTGCGAACGCGGGTGACAAAGCGATACAAAGTCGGCGACCACGTAAGCTGGAACTCCGAGGCCGGTCGCGTCAGGGGCCACATCGTCAAGGTGCATGCGCGGAATGTGGTGTTCAAAGGCTACACGCACCACGCCAGCGCCGACGAACCGCAATATGAAATCAAAAGCGATGTGACCGATCACATCGCCATGCACAAGGGCAGCGCCCTGACGAAATTGCGAAACTGATCCGCGCTGCCAATTCGCCACGGCCGTATAGCGCCAAGAACCCGTAAATGGTGCCGCTGTTCGAGCTCGATGCGCAGAAAACTGCGGCGACTTCCAGCGACTATTCTGCCGCCTTCGTTCGGGTTCGCTGTGTCAAACGCTCCGCCAGGAATGGGAACATAGGCCCAAGCTTGATGAGAAAGTCCCACGCCATCAGGATCGCGGCCAGCGCGAACGGCACGTCGCCGACAAAGCGCAGCCACTGCCAAAGTAGCGTCGTGTCGTAGAATCCCAGGCTGCGCGCATAGGCGAAGCCGTGTTCGTAGACGGCTTCGAGCTGCGGCCAGCCGATCGGGAAGAAGTTGAGCGCGATCCACAGCACCAGCCCGGCGTTGTACAGCCAGAACGCCCAGAGGCCGAGCTTTTCGCTGAACTTGGCCTGCTCGCCGGCGGCATAACGCAGGCAGAAATAGATCAGCCCGATCGCGAGCAAGCCGAAGGCGCCGAACAGTGACGTATGCGCATGGTTCAAGGTGAGGAACGTGCCGTGCTCGTAGTAGTTGACCAGCGGCGCGTTGAGCGTGCCGCCGCCGAACACGCCGGCGCCGACGAAGTTCCAGAAGGCCGAGCCGAGAACATAGGTGTAGGCGAGTCCGTAGCGGAACTGTCGCTGCCGCTGGATGAGGTCGTGGTGCTCCATGCCGTCAAGGATCAGCAGCACCAGCGGCAGCACTTCGATGAACGAGAACATGCTGCCGACAGGCACCCACAGCCCCGGCCCGCCGACCCAGTAGATGTGGTGGCCGGTGCCGAGCACGCCGCCGAGGAAAATCAAAATCAGCTCGAGATAGACCGAGCGTTCGGCGAGCTGACGCGAGACTAGGCCGAGGCCCATGAGGAGATAGGCGCTCACCGCCGCGGCGAAGAACTCGAACGACTGCTCGACCCAGAGGTGGACGACCCACCACCGCCAGAAATCGGTGATCGTGAACGACGGATTGACGTTGAACAGCGGAATCATACCGAAGACGTAAAGCAGGGCAATGTTGGTGGTCGACGCCCACAGGAGGTGTTCAAGCCGGATGCGGCCGGTCCAGAACTGCCGGGTCGCCACGCGCAGGGTTTCCCACGACGGCCACAGCGCACGCAGGATAAGCGCGCTCCAGAACACCAACCCGACGAAGAAGCCGATCTGCCAGAAGCGGCCGAGCTCGAGATAGGACAGCCCCTGATTGCCGAACCAGAACCATCCGCTGCGGATGATGTCCATAATGCCGAGATAGTCGCCGATGACTGCGCCGGCGACGACGACCACCGTTGCCCAGAACAAGAGATCGACAAGCGGCCCCTGGGCGCGCGCTTCGCGGCCGCTGATAGCGGGTGCGATGAACAGCGCCGCGCCAATCCACGAAAGCCCGATCCAGATGATCGGCGTCTGGATGTGGATGCTGCGCCAGAAGTTGAAGGGCAGCACGCTGTCCAGGCGGATGCCGTAGAAACTGACGCGATCGACATAGTAGTGGCCGAGCATGGCGCCCGCTAAAATCTGCAGCAACAGAAGCGCCGCGACGACGAGGAAGTACTTGCCGACCTTGCGCTGGCTCCCGGTCAGACCGCGAAACCGCACGAGAATGGGATCCATCGTGCCCTTGTCGTCCACCCGGATGTAGCGGTGATAGGCAAAGAGCACGGCGCCGAAGCAGAAGAACGTGAAGCAGAAGCTGATCCACGTCCAAATGAAAGTGCTGCCTGTCGCCGTATTGCCGACCAGCGGTTCGTACGGCCAGTTCTGCGTCCAAGACACGTCGGTTCCAGGCCGCCGGGCGACGGTGGTGAGCGCGGAATAGAGGATGAAGTCCGCCGTCTTCGCAGCACTGGCCTCGTCGAGGCTGTACGCTTTCGTCCATCCCGCAGCGAAATCCTGACGAAGAAGCTGCTGCGCGATTTGTGTCCGGAGCGTCTTGATGGCGGCGGCGACAGGTGCAGCAATGCGGGCGTCGGCTTGCGTCAGGTCGACGCCTTTGAGTGCGCGCTGCATCGCCGCCTGCGCGGCCATCTGATCCTCGGCATCGAGCGCCGCAAACGGCTTACCGAAGCGTTGGCGAGCGATGGTGTCCTCAGTCAGTTGGCCGAGCTCCACCAGATACTTGGCGGTATAGTCCTCGCCGAAATACGAACCCATCCCATAGATGCTGCCGTAATCCATCAGGTCGGCGCGCTGGAACGACGCCTTGCCGTCGACGATGTCCTGCGAAGTCATTAGCACGTTGCCGTCGGCGGTGACGAAGCGGTCTGGCTGCGGCGGCGCGGTGCGATAAGTGACATCGGTCGCCCAGCCGAGCAGGGCGAAGGTGGCGATGGCGATTGCCAGCAGCACCCATTTCAGGACGTTGCTGACGCGATCCTCTTCCATCCGACGCAGAACGGTTTGGTTGCTGATTGTCGTCATTGGCTTTCCTCGGTCGCGCCTGTCGTTTCCTGGCACTTGCCGGCGTGCGATCTATCCGCGTCGGTAGACGCTCAGCCGTGCGCCGGCGGCACTGCTGCCTCGCTCATTGTCGTCAACGCGATGGTGGAATGAGCATAGGCGCCACCAGCACGCATTTCAGCTGCGACCCAGATCGCTTCCATCAATTCTTTTTCGGTCGCGCCATGGCGGAGGGCGGCTTTGGTATGCCCGCGTATGCAATAGGGGCATTGCGTCACGTGCGCCACCGCAACAGCGATCAACTGCTTGGTTTTAGCCGGCACCGCTCCATCTGCGAACACGTGATTGCTGAATGTCTGGAAGGCGTTCTCGATTTCGGGTGCTAGAGCGCGACGTTTGCTGGCGGTTGCGGGCGATGGAAGCGGGTACAGCGTTTCAGCCATCGGATGTCCTCTCTCATTGCGGAGCCGAATGGGCGAGATTTAAAGCCCTTTTCGAAAACGTGGTTTTCGCGGCGACAGTCGAGCTTCGCTCCATGACACCGGTCCACGCTAGACGATTTTTCATCGCACGAGGCAAATACACGCCCGCCGCACGACTCTCCCAATGTCCAATCGGGATTTCCGTAACGTGGGAAATGCTTGGATGAAAATCGGACGTCAAATCACAATTGGCAATAAATAGACGACAATTACACCTGCCAGCGTGCTCAAGACAGCCATCCGTAACACAGCCTCCTGAAGCGTTTGGCCAAGGAAAAGATCGAGCGCTTTGTCGCTTCGTTCGCAAGCAGCGAACTGTTCCTCCGATGTGTACGACATGACCAATTCCTTCCCGAGCGCGGGATCCAGGAGCCGGTGATTCACCGATTGAGCAATTCTGGCCCAGGCGTACTTGTAGCGCGACGAGATGCCAACGTGTCGTGTGCCATCATTATGAGCCGGACAACCGATACGCGCGATCCCTGTCCAGTCCGGTGGGTCGCTGGCTGGGAAACTATCGCTTAACGTGCTGTCGATGCGATTTTCACCGGCGGAGATCGCGTGTTCGTAACCGATCTGCGTGTTTTCGAAACTCATGCCCGCGTACCCACCTTGTCTTCAGACGGACCCGAATGCGGCCATAGATGAAACTAAGTCAGTCTCGCTTGATTTCCAGAAAGCTGCATTGCGCTATATCAGTTTCGTTGGTGCGTCGTCGTGTTCGCCGATCGCACGCATTGTGATTTTCCATGGCGAATGGCACGATCGAACTCGCCAATATAGTAGCTCGAGAAGATGCTCGCGAAAAAATCCGAGCCGAGGGCCTTCGAGCCAAAAGTGAGAGTCCGGGAGAGATCCGGTTTGTTGGTGTCATTTCCGGCACTGGCCAAGGGCCCGAATGTGCGGGAAATGTGCTGCCGCTGAGGATTGAACTCAGGACCCCTCCCTTTTCAAGGTGTAGGACGATCAAAGAATTCCGCGTTATTTGGCGCTGATGCCCGGCGCATCACCCAGCAGCTAACATACGAAGTATGGCGCAGCCGTTTGTCGAACCGTGTAGTCGCGGTGTCATTGCGGCCGAGCCGTGCCCGCGCGAGCTCGGGCATGAGATACCGCCGCCGCGCCGCCGCCTCGTGCTTGCGGCCTGCGTGCTGGCATCGTCGATGGTTTTCGTTGATGGTTCAGCGCTTACTGTCGCGCTGCCCAGGCTGCGCGCTGCCGTTGGCTTGGACCTCGCCGCCGTACAATGGGTGATTAACGGTTACATACTGGCGCTGGCATCGCTGACGCTGATCGGCGGCGCGCTTGCCGATTCCCGCGGCAAGTCTCGAATTTTGACGCTCGGCTGCTTCGTGTTTGGGACCGCATCGGTCGCCTGCGCTTTGGTGCCGTCCGCGGCCTTGCTCATCGCCGCGCGGATTGTGCAGGGAGTCGGTGCGGCACTGCTGACGCCAGCAAGTCTCGCGCTGATCGGTGCTACTTATCCCAAAGCCGAACGCAGTCGAGCCATCGGCGTTTGGGCGGCGGCGTCGGCGTTGACGACGGCGGCCGGCCCCGTGCTTGGAGGCTGGTTGACGGAGACATTCGGTTGGCAGGCGATATTTTGGATCAATCCGCCGATCGCCGCGCTCGTTGTCGGGCTTCTCTGGGCCTTCGCGCCGCCGGATACACGACAGGCGCGCGGGTTCGATGTCGTCGGCGCAACTCTTATCGCTCTTGCGCTCGGTGCGTTGGCCTGGGCGCTCAGTGAGATCGGCCAGGACTGTCACGCCAAGGTGCATCATTATCGCGCGACAGCGCGATGGTCGTGGGCATGTTTGGGATGGCTGGTTTGGTTGGCTATGCCGCCTGGGAACGCGCGACTGCCCAGCCGATGACGCCGCCGCGGCTCGCCAGAAACCGGCTGTTTGTCGGCCTCAATGCCGGAACGCTGCTGATTTATATCGGGCTTTCAATCATGTTCTTCCTGCTCCCGTTCGAGCTTCTCGATCACCGGAGACTGACGCCGACGGACGCCGGGTTGACTTTTCTACCCTTCACGCTCGGCGTTGGCTTGCTCTCGGAGTGGTTCGGCGGCCGCAGCGATGTCATCGGCACGCGCGCGATGCTCGTCGTGGGCCCCTCTGGTGCGGCTGCCGCTTATATATGGATGGCATTCGGGCAGGATGCATCGTTGGCCGCAGGCGTAATTGCACCGATGGCGCTCCTCGGCGTTTCGTTTGCCGTTCTCGTCGCACCGCTCACCGCCGCGGTCATGTCGAGTGTCGGCGCATCCGATCAAGGTCTTGCCTCTGGCGTCAACAATGCAGCTACCCGCGTTGCGCAGCTCACGGGCGTGGCGATCGCCGCGGGCATCGGGTCGTTGGCGTCAGGTTACCGTTTGGGGCTGATTGCTGCTGCCATCGCTTCGCTCGCCGGAGGTTAGACAACGATTTCGCCGGTGGGCGTGTGGCCAGAAAAAATCCTGCGGAGGTGACGGACCGTGTGATGCCAGGGTCTGCGCGCCGGGGAGGGTGATTGCCATTTGGGTGTGATTGCCGAAAGAAACCGCCTTGCCGGCGTGTTCGTATTGGCCTGCGGCCGACGCGGCGTTCTACGCACCACAGTAGATTCGCGGCTATACTGACGTGCTCTCGTGAATTTGGCTCGAAGGCAAGCGCGGAACCCACCGGCCGTCCGGCAAGAGCTTCGCGCAACCCGTTTTCCCCCGAGAGGTACACCGTGAGTTACCGTGTGCTCGTCTTCTACGGTTCCTATCGGTCCGATCGCCGAGGAATCCGGCTGGCCGACTACATCGTCCGCAAGCTCCGCAGCCGCGGCGACGACGCAGAACTGATCGATGCCAAGGCGGTCGGGCTGCCGATGCTCGATCGCATGCTCAAGGAGTATGCTCCGGGCACCGCACCCGAAGCCCTAGCAAGCTTGGGCGCGAAGATCCGGTCGGCCGACGCTTTTGTCTTCGTCACCGGCGAATACAACTGGGGTGTTCAGCCAGGGCTGAAGAACCTCACCGATCACTACCGGGAAGAATGGTTCTGGCGCCCCGCGGCGATCGCCAGTTAGTCCGCCGGCCGGCTTGCCGGCACGCGATCGAGCTTCGCCTGGCACAACACCCTCTCCGAAATGGGCATGGTCGTGATTTCAAGCACGCTCACCGTCGGTCCGATCCAGGAGGCGCTGACGGCAGCGGGCGAGCCGATTGGCGAAGCCGGTGCGGCGCTCGAGCGCGCCTTCGGCCGCTTCGCGGACGATCTGGCGTGGTGGACCGAGGCCGCCCATGCCCAGCGGGCTCGCAAAGCACCGCCCTTTTGAGCGCACTGGGCCGACAGACCGATTGGCGGAGAGGGTGGGGATCTTAGCAAAAGCTGGTGCTGCCGCTGAGGATTGAACTCAGGACCTCTCCCTTACCAAGGGAGTGCTCTACCACTGAGCTACGGCAGCATCCGGGAGTGCGCGGGACATACACGAGCCGCTGCCGGCTTGGCAAGGCGTCTGCCGTACCTGACCGCCGGCGAGCTGGCATCGGACCTTAGACCGCTTCGGTTAACGAGCGGAAAATCACATTCACCACGGCCGGAGCAGGGCCGGTCGACGGACTCATCGTGACCGACTAGGGTTCCCGGACGCACCATATAAAGGCGGTACCTACCGCAAGAGGGGCAGACCATGAAAGTCGGGATTGTCGGCGCCGGAGCGGTCGGCGCGGCTTCGCTCCTCGCTCTGGTGATGCGCGGCCCGCCCGCTTGCGAAATCGTCGTCATCGATAAGAATCAGCAGCGCGCCAAAGGCGTCGTCGCGGATCTCCAATACGGCGCGACTTTGTCGCCGGCCGTGGAGGTGCGCGCCGGCAATTATCACGATCTTGCCGATGCGGTTCTGGTGGTTATCACTGCCGGCATCAACGAGCGGGCGGGTGGCGCGACGGATCGCGCAGACCCTGCCGGCCGGTTGCGGTTGCTCGATACGAATGCGAACGTCTATCGCGATATCGTGCCCTGGATCACGGCGGTAGCGCCGCAGGCGGTTTTGCTCGTGGTTACCGATCCACCCGATCCGTTGGCGGACATCGCGCGGCAACTTGCGGGCCACGGACGCGTGCTGAGCAGCGGCACGTTCCTCGATACCTTGCGGTTCCGTTTCCATCTCGCGCGCCGGCTGAAAGTCAGCCCGGCCTTCGTCGATGCCCAAGTCGTCGGCGAGCACGGCACATCGCAAGTGTTTCTATGGTCGTCAGCGCGTGTCGCGGGCGTGCCGGCTGTCGCCGCGCTCGACCGTCACGGCGAAAGCGTCGAGGAGTTCCGCCGGCACGTCGAAGACGAAGTGCGCTACGCCAACATCACCATCATCGAGGGCACTGGCGCCAGCCAGCTCGGCATCGGTATGGCCACGGCGCGCATCGTCGAGGCGATCCTCCGCGACGAACAGGCGGTCATGCCGGTCGGCACGTTCAATCCGCACTATGGAACGACACTGTCGCTGCCGAGTGTCCTCGGCCGCACCGGCGTCAGCCGCATCCTGACGCCGGAAATGTCCGACATCGAGGCGCAGGCCTTGCAGCGGAGCGCCGACCGGCTGCGCGACGTGCTGCACAAGCTGAAGGTATAACGGGACGTATATTATATAAGGCAATTTTCGTTCTCGGCGCCGTCTTGACGCCGGCGAATTCCCGCCGCATCCCTATGACATGACAGCGAAGGATTGGCGCGTTCCCGGCCAAAGCGACTCGGGCGCCGCGAAGGCGGCGGCGAAGCAGGCGCGGCTGGCGGATGCACTGCGCGCGAACCTCGGCCGCCGCAAGGCGCAGGCGCGCGCCCGTGCGCCGGCCGTGGATTCAGACGTGCCACCGTCCAAACCGCCGCGTTCCGCTTGAGGCTTTGCGCCTCATCCTTTACACCGGGGCGGGTCAAACCGAAGAAGCGGGGAGCGCACGAATGTCGATCATGCCAGACAAATTGATTCGCGAAATGGCGCTCGCCCGCGGCATGATCGAGCCGTTCGTCGAAAAGCAGACGCGCCAGGGCGTCATCTCCTACGGCCTGTCGTCTTATGGCTACGACGCGCGCGTCGGCCGCGACTTCAAGATTTTCACCAACGTCTCGAGCGCGGTCGTCGATCCGAAGGCGTTTTCGTCCGACAGCTTCGTCGACAAGCAGGCCGACATCTGCGTCGTGCCGCCCAACAGCTTTGCGCTTGCCTCGACCATGGAGTATTTCCGCATCCCGCGCGACGTGCTGGTGATCTGCCTCGGCAAGTCGACCTACGCGCGCTGCGGCATCATCGTCAACGTCACGCCGCTCGAGCCCGAGTGGGAAGGCCACGTCACCATCGAGATTTCCAACACCACGCCGCTGCCGGCGCGGATTTACGCCGGCGAGGGCATCTGCCAGTTCCTGTTCTTCAAGAGCGACCAGGTTTGCGAAGTGTCCTATGCCGACCGCGGCGGCAAGTATCAGAAGCAACGCGGTGTCACCTTGCCCAGGCTATAAGGGAAACGCTCGTATTTCCGCCACAAAGCCTGCCTATATAAGGTGCGATTTCGGAGCAGCCGCGTATTAACGAATTCGGGGGCATAAGTCTTACGCATGGATAAGATTCGCATCCGCGGCGGCCGGCCCCTGCACGGTTCGATTGCCATCGGCGGCGCCAAGAACGCGGCACTGCCGCTGATGATTGCCTGCCTGCTCACCGACGAGCCGCTCGTCCTCAAGAACCTGCCGTTCCTGGCCGACATCACGACACTATCGCACCTGCTGGTGCAGCACGGTGTGTCGGTCACCATGCCCGGCGCCGAGACGGCTGACGAACAGGGCCATGTGCTCGAACTGCGCGCGCGGCGCATCGTCTCTACGACCGCGCCATACGATCTGGTGCGCCGCATGCGCGCGAGCGTGCTGGTGCTCGGTCCGCTGGTCGCGCGTCTTGGTCAGGCGCGCGTGTCGCTGCCGGGCGGCTGTGCCATCGGCACGCGGCCGGTCGACCTGCACATCAAGGCGCTCGAAGCGCTCGGCGCCACGATCGCGATCGAGCAGGGCTACATCCATGCCACCGCGCCCAAGGGTCTCAAAGGCGGCGAGATCGTCTTTCCGTCGGTGTCGGTCGGCGCCACCGAGAACGCGCTGATGGCGGCGTCGCTCGCTGACGGCGAGAGCGTCATCGTCAACGCCGCGCGCGAGCCCGAGATCGGCGATCTCGCGCGTTGCCTCAACAGCATGGGGGCGAAGATCGAAGGTGCCGGCAGCGAGCGCATCACCGTCACTGGCGTGCCGCGGCTCCACGGCGCGACGCACAGCGTCATTCCCGACCGCATCGAGACCGGCACTTATATGATGGCGGCGGCGATCACTGGCGGTGAGATCGAGCTCGTCGGTGCGCCTTACGACATGGTCGCGGCCGCGGCGCAGGCGCTCGAAGGCACCGGCGTCGCCGTGGAACAGCTGCCCGCCGGCATCAAGGTCAGTCGCCGTGCCAATCGTCTCAAGGGCATCGACATCGCCACCGCGCCGTTCCCCGGCTTCCCCACCGATCTGCAGGCGCAGTTCATGGCGTTGATGGCGACCGCGGACGGCGATTCGATCGTCACCGAGACGATTTTCGAGAATCGCTTCATGCACGTGCCCGAGCTCAACCGCATGGGCGCCGACATCACCGTGCAAGGCGCGTCGGCGTCGATCCGCGGCGTCGCCAAGCTCACCGGCGCGCCGGTGATGGCAACCGATCTGCGCGCTTCGGTGTCGCTGGTGCTGGCCGGCCTCGCCGCCGAAGGCGAGACCGTCGTCAACCGCATCTATCATCTCGATCGCGGTTACGAACGGCTCGAAGCCAAGCTCGCTGCCTGCGGTGCGGCGATTGAACGCTTGGGCGGCGAGGGCTGAACGCGCGATGGCGAGCCGGGCGGAGCCGGATCGCGGGCCGACGCGGCTCCGCCTCAAAGCCGAAGACGATGAAGATTTGGCGGTGATCTCGGCCGTCCTCCAGGACGCGATGGTCCTGGTCGGTGACATGACTTATGAGGCCGAGAACCGGCGCTTCGTACTCGTCGCCAACCGCTTTTGTCACGAAGCCGGCGCCAAACCCGTCCGCCATGGCGAGCGGGTGATGAGCGGCCTGCGCATCGACGGTGTCACCGCGGTCAAGCGGCGCGATGTCGATCCACGCGACGCCGACCGGCTGCTGGTGCTGCTGGCAGTGCGGGCGGCGCCTGGCGCGCTCTATCTCGATTTCGCCGGCGGCGCCAGCATTCGGCTGGAATCCGAAGGCATCCTGTGCCATTTAGATGACTTCGGCGAGCCTTGGCCAACGCGTTTCCGCCCGCGCCATCCGGATGAGGACGCGGGTTAGGGCCCCCGCGTTCGTCCGTTTCTGCCGCCATTGCCGTTGGAGTGATCGTTGTTCGGTAACGAAACGCTGGTGCTGGCGCTGCCCAAAGGGCGCATCCTCGACGAGGTAGTGCCCGTGGTGCAGCGTGCCGGAGTCGAAATCGAACGCGAGTTCGACGATCCGGACACGCGCAAGCTGCGCTTTCGTACAAACCACGACAATCTCGATGTCATCCGCGTGCGCAATTTTGACGTCGCCACCTTCGTCGCCTTTGGCGGTGCACACATGGGCGTCGCCGGCAGCGACGTGCTGATGGAATTCGAGTACGCCGAGGTCTATGCGCCGCTCGATCTCGGCGTCGGCAAGTGCCGCCTCGTCGTCGCTGCGCCGGCGGAGGATCTCGGCCGCGATGATCCGGCGCGCTGGAGCGCGGTGCGCATCGCCACCAAATATCCCGAGATCACGCGCCGGCACTTCGCCGGCCGCGGCGTCCAGGCCGAGTGCATCAAGCTCAACGGCGCGATGGAGCTGGCGCCCGGCATGGGATTGTCGCGCCGCATCGTCGATCTCGTCGCTACCGGCCAGACGCTGCGCGAGAACGGTCTGGTCGAAATCGAGCACATCGCCGACGTGACCTCGCGCTTCATCGTTAACCGCGTCGCGCTAAAGACGCGCCACGCCGAGATCGATCCGTGGATCGAGCGTTTCCGCGAGGCCGCCCGTGCCGCTTAGGCTCGACAGCGCAGCGCGCGGCTTCGCCAAGGATTTTGCCGCGCTGCTCGACCTGAAGCGCGAGCTGGCGGCCGACGTCGACGCTGCGGCGACGGCGATCGTCGACGATGTCCGGACACGCGGCGACGCTGCCGTGATCGAGCACACGCACCGCCTCGACAAGCTCGAGTTGACCGCCGCCAAGTTGCGCGTGACCGCTGCCGAGATTGCCGCCGCCAAGGCGAAATGCGCGCCCGAAACGCTCGAGGCGCTGAGCCTCGCCGCTGCTCGCATCGAAGCCTATCACCGCAAGCAGGTGCCGCAGGATCTCGACTACATCGATCCGGCGGGCGTGCGTCTCGGCGCGCGCTGGCGGCCCATCGGCGCAGTCGGCATCTACGTCCCGGGCGGCAGTGCCGCCTATCCGTCGTCGGTATTGATGAACGCGCTGCCGGCCAAGGTCGCCGGCGTGCCGCGGGTTGCGATGGTGGTGCCGTCGCCCGAAGGCGCGCTCAATCCGCTGGTGCTGGCAGCGGCAGAACTCGCCGGCGTCAGCGAGATCTATCGCATCGGCGGCGCGCAGGCGATCGGCGCGCTCGCTTACGGCACAGCCACGATCACGCCGGTCGACAAAATCGTCGGTCCCGGCAACGCTTATGTCGCCGCGGCCAAGCGCCGGGTCTACGGCCAGGTCGGCATCGACATGATCGCCGGTCCGTCCGAGATCCTGGTGCTGGCCGACGCCAAGAACGACCCCGCTTGGATCGCAGTCGATCTGCTATCGCAGGCCGAACACGATACGGCGGCACAGGCGATCCTGATCACCGACGACGCAGCTTTTGCCGACGCTGTCGCCGGTGCCATCGAATCGACGCTCAAGACATTGCCGCGCCGCGCGATTGCGGGCGAAAGCTGGCAGCGGTTCGGCGCCATCATCGTGATTCAACGCTGGGACGAAGCCGCCGATCTGGTCAATCGCCTCGCGCCCGAGCATCTCGAGATCGCGGTCGACGATGCGGTGACGCTCGCCGCCGACATCCGCAACGCCGGCGCTATATTCCTCGGCCGGCATACGCCGGAGGCCATTGGCGATTACGTTGCTGGCCCGAATCACGTCCTGCCGACGGCGCGTAGCGCGCGGTTCTCGTCCGGCCTGTCGGTGCTCGATTTCATGAAGCGCACGTCGCTGGTGCGCTGCGATGCCGCGAGCCTCAATGCGATCGGGCCGGCAGCGGTCGCGCTCGCCAAGGCGGAGGGGCTCGACGCGCACGCCTTGTCGGTGGCTGTGCGGCTGAACGTGCCGCGAGGCTCGTAAGCTTAGAGCCCAGCCGCAATGAGCGCGTCGCCGCATCGCATCGCCCAGGTCACGCTCGACGAGAAGACGGTCATCCGCCGCAAGGGCGATGTCGAGCACGAACGGGCGGTCGCCATCGCCGATCTGCTCGAGCAGAACAGCTTCGTGCCGAAATCCGGCATCGCCGGCCCATTCAACCTGCATCTCGGTATTGCCGAGGAGCGGCTGGTGCTCGACGTGCGCGACAGCGCCGACAAGTCGCTCGAGCGATTCACCTTGTCGCTCGCGCCGTTCCGCGGCCTGGTCAAAGATTATTTCCTGGTCTGCGAAAGCTACTTCAGCGCGGTCAAGACCGCCGATCCGTCGCGCATCGAGGCCATCGACATGGGCCGGCGCAGCCTGCACAACGAAGGCTCGCAGCTGCTGCTGGACAAACTTGCCGATGAGGTCGAGATCGACTTCAACACGGCACGGCGGCTGTTCACGCTGCTCTGCGTGCTGCACATCCGCTAGACATTCATGACGTTGCCGCGGGGTCGCAAAATCCGTGAAAAACGCTGCGTTGGCCGGGGCTTGGGCGGAAAGGGCTTGACCGAAACCGGGCGTCTAAGGATGTTTGAGCCTCCTCCAACGGCGGTCAGGGAATGCCGAAAGAAGAGTTGATCGAGTTCTCCGGAACGGTGACCGAGCTCCTGCCCAATGCGATGTTCAGGGTCAAGCTCGACAACGACCACATCGTCCTCGCGCATACGTCGGGCAAGATGCGCAAGAACCGAATCCGTGTCCTCGCCGGCGATAGGGTCAATGTCGAGATGACGCCTTACGACCTGACCAAGGGCCGGATCACCTTCCGCTTCAAGTAATCACGGCGTCGCGCACGTGAACAAACTGCGTCTCGTGCTGGCGTCGGCGTCGCCGCGCCGCGCTGCGCTGCTGGCGCAGATCGG
>Ga0187825_10000143_pt1 | contig 13802 bp, 15 predicted proteins | sample NC_wetland_sal_i_11_FD_132421 | JGI IMG/M metagenome (GOLD analysis project Ga0187825, IMG submission 132421) | Wetland sediment microbial communities from Neuse River Estuary, North Carolina, USA - SourceSoil_5 | ecosystem: Environmental > Aquatic > Freshwater > Wetlands > Sediment | place... | reverse complement strand
GCCATGGTCTTATCTACCCACTCATCGGCAGTCTTCAGGTCTGCTGCGTGCGCGGCCGGGTCATCGCATTGCAAGTCTGCCCGCTCCCGGTACAGCAGATTCAGATAAGCCATGGCATCGTCGTAGTCGGGCCGTAACTGCAGCGCCTTCTGCAACTCGGCAATTCCATCTTCGATGACGCTCGAGTTCTTGTCCCGCAGCATCTCGCAGACTTTCTTGTTCGACTTGTCCTTCATGATCCACTCGTCGGGCTTCAGTCCGGCCTTGGCGCGCTCTTCCATGCGGGGCTGGTAACTCTGGGTCCAGTCGATGACGGCCACCGAGTAGTAGGGCTCAGGATCGTTAGGATCGAGTTCAATCGCCTTGTGGTAGTAAGTCTTGGCTTCCTCGAATTTCTTCATCTGCAGGTACAGGTAAGCGATGCCCTTCACGCTGTTGATGTTCTTGGGATCGCGCTCCAGCACCGCGCTGTACTGGTCAATCGCGTTCTGCCCCATGCGATTGTTGTCTTCGGCATCGACGCCGGGGATATATTGCTGGGCAAACGCCGTGGCCAGGTAGAGGCGCGCATTCAGCAAGCCGGGATCGAGCGACACCGCCTGCTGGAAGTGGTTGATCGCCTCTTCGTACTTGGCGTTCTTGTAGGACTGCACGCCCTTGTTGAGCTGGTCTCTTGCCCTCAGCTTGCTGCAGCCCGTGGTGGCCAGCATCGCCAGCCCGAGCGCCGTCATTGCCAGCATTCGTACGCTTGTTTTCATTGCGCTGTAAGCTCCCTTGCCAGAAATCGTCAGGCTTGTGCCAACGGACGACCGGCACGCAGCCCTGCCCCGCGCGTGCGCGTATGGGATGGTACTACAAACCTCTATGGGACTAGCCGCCGGCTTCAATCTTGGCCGTGATCAGGCCCACTTTGTCGACGCCCGCGGCGTGCGCGATGTCAATCACGTTGGCCACATCGGCAAACGGGACCGCGTCGTCGCCCTTGACGAACATCACCTTTTCCGCGCGCGTCTTGAAGATGTCGGTCAACCGGCCCTGCAGGTTGTCCCAGGTGGTTTCTTCCTGATTGATCTTAAGCGCCGGCGGCTGGCCCGCTCCGCGGTCAATCAGCTGCACCACGATGGTGCGGTCCGGAGTGGTGTTCTTGGGCGCATTCGGCGGTGGCGGTTGGGGCACCAGCGCGTCCAGTCCCTTGGGGGTTAACGGCGTGATCACCATGAAGATGATGATCAGCACCAGCAGCACGTCAATCAGCGGCGTGACGTTCATGTCCGCGCTCTGACCGCCGCCCGATCCCATTGCCATTCCCATAACAGTTCTCCTCGAATTTCTTGCCCGGCACAGGTCCAGGCTACAAAGCCTGGGCTATTGCCCGCCGCTTGGCGGAGTTGCGGGCGCCGCCGGGGCCGGTGTTGTGGTCTTGCGCTGCTCGGTCAGCAGGCCTAGCTGGTCGACTCCCGCCGCCCGCACGTTGTCCACCACCTCAACCACGGACCCGAACCGGGCGCGCGCGTCGGCCTTTACGAAGACCCGCTTGTCCACCCGGTTCGCCAGGCGGTCCTTGACTTTGCCGGTCAACTGGTCAGGCGGAAGCTTGTCGGTCCCGAAGTAGACGGTCCCGTCGCGCATGACGGACACCAGCAGGGCGTCTTCCTTGTCGGCGTCGGGCATCGACTCCGGGTTATTGACCTTCGCCATGTCCACGCTGACACCGTGCTGCAACATGGGCGTGATCACCATGAAGATGATCAGCAACACCAGCATCACGTCCACCATGGGGGTCACGTTGATGTTGGAGTTGACCTTGACTCCTTCGTTCCGCTTGTTTAACGCCATAAACTCACTTCTCCTCGGCGGCCGCTTGTCGTCCGCCCGGGCTGAGGATGATTCTCAGCGGCTCCAGCTTCTCGAACCCGCGCCTTCGACCCCAGGATTTAAAGCCCGGCGCCGGGAGCTTACCCGGCGCCAGTTCGGCAACTCTGAGGTTGTAGCCCGGTGGTCGAGGCCTAGCTGCGGCGCATTCCCCGCCGCTTCAGGAAGTAATCGATCAGTTCGCTCGACGAGTTGTCCATCTCCACGTCGAAGGCTTCCACGCGACCGGTCAGATAGTTGAACATCATGACGGCCGGGATAGCGACGAACAAACCAATTGCGGTGGTCACCAGCGCTTCCGAAATACCGCCGGCCACGGCTGCGAGACCGGTAGCCTTTTCGGACTGAATGCCTTTAAACGCGTTGATGATGCCGACCACCGTGCCCAGCAGTCCCACGAACGGGGCGGTCGAGCCGATGGTTGCCAGTCCGCCCAGGCCGCGCTTCAGCTCGGCGTGAACGATGGCTTCGGTGCGCTCGAGAGCGCGCTTGGAGGCTTCGATGGTTTCGCCCGGAATCTCACCGCTTTCCTGGTGAGCGCGGAATTCCATCAGGCCAGAAGTGACGACCTTGGCCAGGTGGCTCTTCTTGTTGCGCTCGGCGACCTTGATGGCCTCTTCGATCTTGCCATCGCGCAGGGCGCCGGCCACGGCCGGAGCGAACGCGCGCGATTGTTTGCGGGCGGCGCTGAAAGCCATGGCGCGATCAATCATGACTCCGATTGACCAGCCCGACATGACGAACAGAATGATGACCACTGCCTTCGCTGGAATACCCATCTGGTGCCACAGCGAAATCGGGTCCCAACCCACGGCTGCCTGCTCCTGAAAAAACCAGGCCGCCATGGTGGACATATGAGTAAATGCGAGTGCTGCTAGATTGGCTACGAACATGAGTTGCCTTCCTCCTCAGAGCTTGTCAGATTGCAAAACTAGTTGCCGCTTCGAATCCTGCCAAATCCATGCTGGCCCGCCGGAGTTTAACCTCCGGCCAGGGTAAAGTTGACCGTAATCTGAGTTTCCACTTCCACCGGCTCGCCGTTCAGAATGTAGGGCTTGTACTTCCACTGCTTGACCGCTTCGATGGCGGCCGGAGCCAGCATGGGGTGGCCGCTGATCAGGCGCAGGTTCTGGATCGAACCATCCTTGCTGATTTCAGCCTGCAGCAGCACGGAACCTTGGATGCGCGCCTGCCGCGCCAGGGGCGGATAGGCGGGCTGAATTTTGCGCAGCAGCAGGCCCTGGGTCACGCCTTGCGATACCCGCACCCGCTGTGGGGTAGCGACTTTCGGCACCGCGATCGGGGTTGAGTTGATAATGCCGCCGATCACGCCGCCCATTTGACCGCCCGCCGCGCCCGGGACACCACCGACAACTCCGGCCATGGTCGACACCGGAGGCGGAGCTTCTTCCTCTTTGATCATCTGGACTTTTTCCGGGATCTTGGTGGGAGTCCGCAGTTGGCCGTTGATGATGTCGGTCTGAATCTGCTTTACCACCTTGATGGGGGTCGCAGCCGGAGGCGGTGGCGGTGGCGGTGGTGGTGGCGGAGCCACCAGGAACGTCATCAACTGGGTTTTGGGCAGAGCTTCGGTAAACAGCAGCGGGATCAGCACCAGCACTCCGACCAGGGCTATCTGTAAACCAAAAGACAGAAAAGTAGTCAGGCCGCGCTTTGTCTTAAGCCTGCCACCCGATTCAATGAGGCTATCTTCAAACATGAGGATTCTCCTGCTAGACCCTACGTATGTTTAGACACCGCTCGCCCATGCTTTGCTCCCGAACTCCCAGCCTGTTCCACGCCAGCTGCGGCCTGGCTCAAACCGTTGAAACCACGGCTACTGGCCGCTTGCAACCTTCCCCTTGCCCGCCTTGCCCGGGGCCGGCTTGGCCTTGCCGGCCACCAGCGCCACCGGCTTTCCCTGGTTCGACCGCCAATCCTGGTAAGCCACCAGGATAGGCGCGGCAATCGCAATCGAAGAATAAGTCCCGATCAGGATTCCAATGACCAGGGCGAAAGAGAAGCCATGCAGCACTTCGCCGCCGAACAGGTACAGCGCAACCACCGTCAAAAACGTTAACCCTGCGGTCAGGATCGTCCGGCTCAGCGTTTGATTAATACTCCGGTTTACGATTTCTGACAACTTTTCTCGCCGCATCAACTTCAAGTTTTCCCGAATGCGGTCAAAAATCACGATGGTATCGTTATTCGAATAGCCGATCAGGGTCAGGATGGCCGCGATCACGGTCAACGAAATTTCCTTGTTGGTGAGGGAGAACGCGCCCACCGTGATCAAGGTGTCGTGAAATACGGTGACGACCGCGGCCACGCCGTAAATCCACTCAAAGCGAAAGCCCAGGTAAACCAGCATGCCGGCCAGCGAATAAAGCACCGCCCACCTGGCCTGGCTCTGCAACTGCTTTCCTACTTGCGGGCCGACAATCTCAACCTGATAGACACCAAAATCCGACAGGTAGAACCCGTCCGGCAAAACCGCGACCACCGCCGGGTCGACCGCCGCCTTGAGTTCATCGATGGAACTCAGCACCCCGCCCTTGGTCTTGTCGCGATAGTCCACGATCGCCTTGGCCTGCGCGGCATAACGCTGGCTGGCGTCGGTGCCCGCGTGCAGCGGGTCCTTCTCCAGGAGGTAGTTGGCGATTGTCAAAGAGCTGCTGTTGTTCAAATCCAGCTTGCCCGCCGGAGCATTGGTCTCCAGCGCGTTGATGATTTGAACCTTGCCCTGGTCGAGCGCTTTCTCGCTGGTCTCGCGGACATCAAGGTCAATCAGCACCTCATTGTTCGCCACCGCCCCCAGGCGCTGGATCTTGAATTGCCCCAATCCCATCTTTTGCAGGGCGGCCCGGATGACGTTGTCATCCGGCGGGTGCGAGAATTTCACGTAGACCAGGGTGCCGCCTCGGAAGTCTACGCCCAGCGGGATGCCATGCCAAAACAAGATGGATAAGATCCCCGCCACGCTGAACAGCAACGAAAAGGCGAGAAAATACCACTTCTTGCCCAGAAAGTCTATGTTCGGATTTCGAAAAAATTCCACGCTGTCGTCCAACCCCTTCCCGGACTGTGTGGGGCCGGGCAAAGCCCGGCATGTCCCACCTTCAGATGCTCAAAGCCTCGCCGCGCTGCTTGCGGCTCAAAATCCAGTCAAAAATCATGCGGGAAACGAACACCGCGGTAAACAGGTTGGCCAGCAGTCCAAAGGTCAAGGTAACCGCGAAACCCTTGACTGGACCGGTGCCAAACAGGAACAGAATGGCCGCCGACACGATGGTGGTCACGTGGGTGTCGACGATGGTGATCCAGGCGTGCGCAAAGCCCTGCTCCACCGCCGAGGACGGGGTCTTGCCGTTCCGCAGTTCCTCGCGAATGCGTTCAAAAATCAGCACGTTCGAATCCACGCCCATGCCCACGGTCAGGATCACGCCGGCGATGCCAGGCAGGGTCAGGGTGGCGCCAAAATACCCCATGAAACCCAATAGAATGATCAGGTTCAGGATTAGCGCCAGGTCCGCGTTAATGCCCGCCCCGCGGTAGTAGATCAGCATGAAGATCAGCACGGCGAGCATGCCGATAATCGCCGCCCGAACCCCTGCCCGGATCGAATCCGATCCCAGCGACGGCCCCACCGTGCGCTCTTCGAGATACTTGATGCCGGCCGGCAGCGCGCCGGAATTCAAAACCAGGGCCAGGTCCTTAGCTGCCTGCTCGCTCATGCCGCCGCCGCTGATCCGTCCCTGGTCATGGATCTGCTCGTTGATGGTGGCCACTTCCCGCACCCGGTTATCCAGGACAACCGCGAGTTTGTCGCCCACGTGGGCGCCGGTAAACGCCGCAAACTTTCTTCCGCCCTCGTTGGTCAGGACAAAGCCGACGTCCGGTGAATTGGTATTTGAGTCGCGACCAACCGTGGCGCCGCCCGAGCGCAGATCGGCGCCCGCGACTGCCGAACTGCGGGTCACCAGGTAGAACTGTTCGCCGGCATCGTCGCCGCCCTGGCTGCCGACGCTGCGTCCGCGCAGCAGCATGGAGTCCGGAGGCAGCACGCCGTTGTGCTGCTGCAGGGCGTCCTGTTCGCTGGAATAGGGGCCGCCCAGCACCTGCTTGATTTCCAGCATGGCGGTGGACTGCATGATTTCCTTCACCCGCGCCGGATCGTCCACGCCGGGCAGCTGCACCAGAATCTGATACTGGCCCAGGCCATGCTCCTGAATCACCGGCTCACTCACGCCCAGCTGGTCAATGCGATTGCGGATGGTTTCGATGGCAAGCGTCACGGCGCGATTTTTCAGCTCGGCCAGCGCCTGCGGCTTCATGGTGAACGTCCACGAGTTGTCCGCACCCGAATTGAGGTCGTATTCGGGCAGGCGCTCGCTGACGTCAGAGCGCAGATCGGAAGTGGATTCCGGGGGCACGCCTTTCAGCACGATCTGGTCGGGATGGTTCACCGGATCCGGCTTGGTGATCTCGGTGTAATTGATCTTGCGCGTGCGCAAGTCTTCTTTGACGCGCTCCAGTGCACGGTCGGAATCGCCGTTCACCGCGTCGTTGACCTGCACCTGCAGGATCAGGTGCGTGCCGCCCTTGAGGTCGAGGCCCAGGTGAATGCGTTCTTGTATGGACGCCAGCAGCCCGCTGCCTGAAAAGTCCTTCGGAATTCCGAAGATACCGAACAGGAAGAGCAGCAGGGTTCCGACGGTCAGTCCGAGCTTCCAACCTAAAGTCTTGTTCATGGCCTGAGGGTTAATTTCTTTTCTGTAGAGCTCGATCTTTGTAGCGCCTGCATCCTGCCGGCCCGATTAGGGGGCGGGACGCCCACCCGACAGCCGGCGGAACGGCGGCGCTACTCATGCTGCCTTGTTGTTCTTGTCCTCCGGCGCGACCACCGAAGCCACCGAGGCCCGGGTCACTTCCAGACGCAGATTGTCCGGCGGCACGCGCAACTGGATGTAATCGTCACGCAGCGCGATGACAGTCCCGCGCAGCCCGCCGCTGGTCACAACCTTGTCCCCGGTCTTCAGATCGTTCAGCATCTGCTGCCACTTTTTCTGGCGGCGCTGCTGCGGCATGATCAGGAGAAAGTAAAAGATGGCAAAGATGAAGATCAGTGGGGCAAAACCCAGCCAGCCTCCCGCTCCCATTGTCTGTAGCGCCAGTATGCTTGCGATGCTCATAGTGCGATGCCCATATCGCGATGCCGATGAAACGATTCTGCTGCCGTTCCAAATAGACCAGCACGACGCCCCCTGGCGCGTCCTGACCCTGTGGATTTTACCGCAGGATTTCTCACTTCCTCAGGCCGGAGATTCTTTTCGCTTCAGGCATGCCCCGGGGACGCCGGATTATGGTTTTACTCCAGACTGCTCCCCGGAAAGAAGTTGGGCCCTGTTCCCAAGCGCAATAGAATGACGCACCGCCCGCATGGTGTCAAGGTAGAAGCTGAGGTTGTGGACAGTATTAAGGACTTGGGCCAGAACTTCATTGGCAGCATAAAGATGCCGCAGATAGGCCCGGGAGTAGCGCCGACAGACCCGGCAGCCGCAATTGGGATCCAGCGGGTCCGGATCGGACGCGTATCTGGCCTGTTTGATCGATATCCTGCCCTGGGACGTAAACAGCAGCCCATGCCGCGCCGCCCGGGTGGGCAAAACACAATCCATCATGTCGATGCCCAGATTGGCGTATTCGACAATCTCTTCCGGCGTGCCCACCCCCATGAGGTAGCGCGGCTTGTCGGCAGGAAGATGGGGCAGGGTGGACTCGACAATTTCGCGGGTCCGGGCGCGCGGCTCGCCCACGCTCAGGCCCCCGATGGCGTATCCGGGAAAACCGATCTCGACCGTGCGCTCGGCCGATTCCCGGCGAAGGGCAGCATCCATGCCGCCCTGCACAATCCCGAAAAGAGATTGCGTCGTGTCGCAGTTTCCAGTTTCTGGTTTCCAGTTTTCAGTACCGGTATTGGTGGAAATGGGATGGCTGGAAACCGGAAACTGGAAACCGGAAACCGAGCTCCACGGCACTTCGTGCTTGTGATCCTCAAAATATTTCCTGCTGCGCGCGGCCCAGCGTAGCGTCAATTCCATCGACTGCCGCGTCCGCTCCCGGTCCGCGGGAAACTCAGTGCACTCATCAAACGCCATTATGATGTCGGCGCCCAGGCCGATCTGCGCCTGCATGGCGCTTTCCGGACTGAAGAAGTGGGCCGAGCCGTCCAGGTGCGAACGGAACGTCACGCCTTCCTCAGTCACTTTGCGCAGCTCATTCAAACTGAAAACCTGGAACCCGCCGGAGTCGGTGAGAATCGCCCGCGGCCACGCCATGAAACGATGCAGCCCGCCCAACTGGCGCACCTGTTCCACGCCGGGACGCAAGTAGAGGTGGTAGGTGTTTCCCAGCAGGATTTGTACGCCCAGGTCTTCCAGGATGTCCTGCGAAACGCCTTTGACGGACGCTACGGTGCCGACCGGCATGAAGACCGGCGTTTCAACAACTCCATGCGGCGTGGTCAGGCGTCCGGCGCGACCGGCGCCGGAAGTGGCATCGACCTGAAAGGAAATGGACAATGTTTGGGATTGTAGCAAGCACAAAACTTAAACCACTAAGGACACCAAGGACCAGGAAGGAACTCCAGAGACTTTCAGGATCTCCTTCTTTGTGTCCTTTGTGGTTAGGCCTCTTGCGCTAGCCGGCAGTCAGCAGGATGGGCTCGCCCTGGGTGATCACCAGAGTCTGCTCGAAGTGTGCCGATGGTCTGCGATCCGCGGTGCGTACCGTCCAACCATCGTCCGCTACAACTGCGCGTCCTGATCCGGCAGCGATGATCGGCTCCACGGTAATCACCAGGCCTTCGGTCAGGAGCTGATTGGCCTCGGGATCGGCATAGTTAGGCACGCGAGGCTCTTCGTGGATGGTGCGGCCGATGCCGTGTCCGCCAAGATCGCGAATCACGGAGAAACCGCAGCGCCGCACTTCGCGTTCCACCACGCGGCCAATCTCGAACACGCGGAATCCGGCGCGGGCCACCAGCATGGCTTTAGTAAAGGCGCGCTCGGCACAAGCAATCAACAGCCGGCTCTCCACCGAAACCTCCCCCACCGCAAGCGTTTCGGCGGCATCGGCCATGAAACCATCCTTCTCGATGGTGACGTCGAGCTTGACCAGGTCGCCGGCCTCGACTGTGCGTTCTCCGGGAATGCCGTGCACGGCTTCCTCGTTCAAACTGATGCAATTTACGCCGGGAAACTTGTAGACCAGCTGCGGGGCGGATTGCGCGCCGTGCGCGCGCATCACCGCGGCGCCGACTTCATCGAGTTCAGCAGTCGTGATGCCGGGACGCACGGCCCGCTTCATGGCCTCGAGCATGCGGCGCACGATGGCGCCCGCAGCGCGCATGCCGGCGAGGTCGTCTGGTCCATTGATGGACATGCTTCTAGCCTATCGCATCGGAGGGACGGTGCGGCGCGAAATACAGCATCAGAACGAACCCCGCTATGTAAAACGGGGCCACCTGGGTGAAGGTAAATCCCAGGAACCGCAAGACTAAACCGTAGAGCGCTACGGCTTCACAGGCCATGAAGATCAAAAGATAGATCGCCCGCCAGGGTTTGAGGGCAGCCATCTCTTCCTGATGGGAGGAGAGAACTTCTTCCAATTTTGCCAGCCTGCCGCGCCGTATGGCGAACGTGGTTGCAATCAGGCTGATCGCTACCACAGTAATCGCGTAAAAAACCAGTGGAGCGTGGGCTTTCGGAGCCGGTCCGAAGCGCTCAGCAATCGCGGCATAGAGCACGATGGAAGCAAGCAGGAACAAACGCACGGTCCGAAGCAGCTGGAGCGAACTGTCCATAACTCGGATTCTGCCCCAGTTTGGGTCGGTTGCAGAAGAAGAAATAACGTTGATGTGCCGGAAGCCGCACGGGAACAAAAGCTTCACCAAGCGTTCCTCGGCCGGACGGTCGGAGACCCGTCGCGGCATGGCTTGTGGTGGTTCGCTTACGACCCGGTAATTTTCAGACGGAATTCCTCGGGCAGGCGTTCGCGGATTTCCGCGGGCAGGCGATCGTGCACCCGGCGGGCTCCCAGCTTCGCAGCATCGACTACTGCCATGGGCGCCGGCGTGGTTACCGCCACCCCCAGCCAGATCAGGGTGGAAAGGGCGAATCCCACCAGCGCCGCTACTTCCAGCCAGAAAGCGTGCCGGGGGTTGAGATGGAGGATTACGCCAAAAGCCATCAGGAAGACGGCGCCGGAAAGCGAGGCCAGGACGATCAATGCCAGGTCGATGTTGCGGTGCAGACGCTGCCGGGAGCGGCAGTGGGCGCAACTGTCGAAGTGTTCTTCGTAATCTTCGCGCATCTCCGGCGCCAGGCCGGAGATGTCATAACGCCAGCCAGCAAGAATTTTTCCAACGATGGGGTCCACGCACTGGCTCATAGGAATGAAAGCATGAGATTACAGCTGGATCGCCGCCATCGGCTCCGCCTGTCGCGCCAGCATCACCCGGTTCAGCAATAACGTCTGGCGCCGCCCCAACGCCTTTTCCGCTGTATCCAGCGCGAGTTCGGGATGGTTATTCAGCTCCGATAGATGCGCCAGCACTATGTATGATGCGTTGCCATCGTATTCGGTGCATAAGAATTTGGCGAGTTTGTCGTTGGAGAGGTGCCCGGTGGGGCTTCCGACCCGCTGTTTGACCGACCAGGGATACGGTCCGCCCCGCAACATTTCGAGATCGTGATTCGATTCAATGACCAAAACGTCGCAACCCCGCAACTGATCGCACACATTCGGCGGCATATACCCCAGGTCGGTGGCAATGCCCACCTTGATCCCGTCAGCGCGGAACGTTAGACCGACCGGATCGGCAGCGTCGTGAGGAATGGTGAAGGGAGTGATCTCGATATCGCCCACCTGCAGCTTGCGCCCCGCGGAGAAAATCTCGAGCCGAGCCAGTTGCGGCAGCTCACCTGCTTCGTCCCGCAGGGCCCTGGCCCAGGCCTGATGGGTAGCGCCGGTCATGAACACCGGCACTTGAAATTTTCTGGCCAGCACGGCGAGGCCGTACACGTGGTCCGAGTGTTCGTGAGTAATCAGGATGGCGGAAAGCGTCCGCGGATCGTCGCCCTGGGCGCGCATGCGCTTCACCGTCTCGCGGCAGGAAATTCCGGCATCCACGAGAATCTTGGTGCGCGAACTGGAGACGACGGTGCTGTTCCCCCGGCTGCCGCTGGCCAGCACCGAAACCGAAACTCCCATGTCCGAAGAATACTCGCGCAGGCTGTGGAAACGCGAGTAACTAATGGGATGAGGAGTGCGGCGGTCAGTGTCAGCTTCTGGCTTCTAGCTTCAGCTGTCACCTTCAGCACTCAGCTTGCGACGTTGTCATCCTGAGCGCAGCTTGCTCTTCGCGCCCGGCGCGAAGAGCAACAAGCCGAAGGACCCCTATGAGCGGATCGTACGCGGGCGCTGCCGGTTCTCGCTGCGCCATTCCTGGACATCACAACCCAACTGCCGGCGCCGGATAAGCGAATAGGGGTGCTTCGACTGCGCCAGGCGAGCCGCAAGCGAATCACCCGGCTCCGCTCAGGATGACAAGACGTTTCCAGCTGAAGGCTGACGGCTGAGTGCTGACGGCTGAGTGCTGACGGCTGAGTGCTGAGAGCTGAATACTGACAGCTGCCCTCCTCACTTCCTCCACAACTCCCCCAAGCCGCGTCTCGCTGTCGCGCCGCCGTAAGCACCGGCGACTCCGGTCAGGAAGCCGAGAAACGATTCGTAAATCTGGGCGCGATAGGGTTTTTCCGTCAGCACGGCGTAGGCGACGAGTTGGACTAGCGGGACGAACGCGGCCACCAGCAAGGTCCATCGCCAGGGCCGCTGGGGGCGAAGGGCACCCAGGAGCATGGTGGCCGCCAGCACGAAAAGGGCGGTCAGCAGCAGGTCGCCGACTTTTACGTCGAGAACTCCGGCGACAATACCAAGTGCGCCCCCGAGAATGTAGATACCGCGATCGCTCTGGTCCGCCATGATTTGGTGTGGCGCGGGCGCCCCAGCCCCCGGCCGCTGACGCCAAGCTGGAATCTCGCGGGCGAGGGCGCCCGCGCCACACCAGGTCCTCCTAGTACTTGTAGAAGCCCCGGCCGCTCTTTTTCCCCAGCCAGCCTGCGTCCACCATCTTGATCAGCAGCGGGCACGGCCGGTATTTGGGATCGCCCAGGCCGTCCTGCAGCACGCGCATGATATCAAGGCAGACGTCGAGCCCGATGAAGTCCGCCAGGGTCAGCGGCCCCATGGGATGCGCCATGCCCAGCTTGAACACTTCGTCCACGGCTTCGGGAGTGGCCACGCCTTCCATGACCGCGTACATGGCTTCATTCAGCAACGGCATCAGCACGCGGTTGGAAACAAACCCGGGCGCGTCGTTCACTTCGATCGGCGTTTTGTCGAGTTGCAAGGCCAGGTCGCGCACGGTCGCGAAAGTTTCCTGCGAGGTGGCCAGCCCGCGAATCACTTCCGCCAGTTTCATCACCGGCACGGGATTGAAGAAATGCATACCGATAATTTTTGCCGGACGCCGGGTCACCGCGGCCAGCCGGGTGATCGAAATGGAAGAAGTATTGGTGGCCAGGATCACTTCCGGGCGGCAGATCTCATCGAGGTCGCGAAAAATTTCCGCCTTGACTTCAAATTTCTCGGTGGCCGCTTCAATCACAAAATCGCAGCCGGCAAGTTCGCCGCGCTTGAGCGCCGGCCCGATCCGCTTCAGCGCCGCCGCTTTGTCGGCCGCGGTAATTTTGCCCTTGGCCAACTCGCGATCGAGATTCCTGCCGATAGTTTCCAGGCCGCGATCGAGAAACCGCTGCTCCACATCGCACAGCGTCACGCGATATCCGCTGCGCGCAAACACGTGGGCGATGCCGTTGCCCATGGTTCCCGCGCCGATCACTCCAACCCGCTCGATGGGCATGAATGTTGCCTCGCTTTTCTCCTTGAATTCGCCCCTGATCGTGCTCAGTCTACCACTGCCAAGTGATTGCTGCGCTTAGATTTAAGGTTCACTTAAGGTTCAAATAAATATGCTCCGCGGTACAGCCAATTTAATTTGCTTTGGCATCCGAGGTTTTAGCAGACCGGTCCCAGGTGTCGACTCGAGAGCAAGCGTGATCGCAATCAAGCTCATCGGACGATGGTACCGGGTGGGAGGAACTATGCGCAGCATGAGAATGGCAGCACTGGCGGTCGCGATCACACTGATGTTCAGCGGTCTGGCTTTGGCCCGCGACCACGATGATCACAAATATAAAGAAGATCATGCCGACCGGCGCCATGATTCGAACTACAACTGGCGTCGCGGCGAGGATCACGACGAGAATGACCATCACTGGTGGGAGCGCTCGCGGGAACGCGAGCATCGGAACGATGGCTACTACGGCGGGCAAGTCTACAACCGTGTTCCCCGAACCCACCCTAACGGCGGTTATGGTTATCCCAGCGGCGGTTATGGTTATCCCAGCGGCGGTTATGGTTATCCCAGCGGCGGCTATGGTTATCCCAGCGGCGGCTATGGTTATCCGAGCGGCGGCTACGGCTACCCGAGCGGAGGTTATGGGTATCCCGGCTCGGTCTACGGGCGCGGCGGATACGGTAATGGCAGCGCCAGCGGCGCCGGCTACAACCAGGGTCTTCAGGATGGCTCCTATCAGGCCCGCAAAGACGTAGCCCAGGGCAAACCGTTCAATCCATATCCCAGAGGCTCAAGCCACTCCGATCACGGATACCACAGCTACATGGGTGACAAGCACGTTTACCAGGCTTCGTACGACCAGGGCTATCAAACTGGCTATCAGTCCAACTACGGCGGACGCGGGCGCCGCGGTTGGGGATTCTGAAGGAGCATTCAGCCGTCAGCATTC
>Ga0187825_10000142_pt1 | contig 13831 bp, 7 predicted proteins | sample NC_wetland_sal_i_11_FD_132421 | JGI IMG/M metagenome (GOLD analysis project Ga0187825, IMG submission 132421) | Wetland sediment microbial communities from Neuse River Estuary, North Carolina, USA - SourceSoil_5 | ecosystem: Environmental > Aquatic > Freshwater > Wetlands > Sediment | place... | reverse complement strand
GCGACTTTGAACAAGCCGTGCTTGGTCAGGATCTGCGCCTGACGCCAGAGGCTCGGGTTCGCGCTCTCAGGAGCGGATGCCTTCAGAAAATCGTAGGACGAAAGATCGAATGCGGCGCGGCCATCGACGCGCCTGATGACGGGGTCTTTGCGCGTCGCGATGAAGCCGCGTTCGGCGAATTCGAAGTCCCTGCGATCATCGGCCGCGACGAGTTGTCGAACTTCCTCGTTTGCGTCCATGGGCGTCCCCACACTTCTTCTTATGGCGCGACGTTACCACCGTCCATCCGTTGCGCAATCAAACGACGCGTAGGGTGACGATCTGAAACGGTCCGACGTCGAACTGGCAGGCGTTGTTTTCGACGATGAGGGCCGACAAGTGATCTTCCAGCGTGTTGCTGAGACAAACGTTCCGCACGGGAATGCCGAATGCGAGCCGCGCCCTGGTCGCGGAGCCCGTGCTTTCGTAAAGGCGCACGGCGAAGCCCTCTCCGTCCTCCGCCGGCTTCAGCGTGTCGACGACCAGGTTCGCCGGTTCGATCGTGACCAGCGGCCGGCCAACAATGTCGTCCGCCGTTCCGTTCGCCCAGACGAATGGACGATTGAAGCAATGGGCTTCGCGCACGGTATTGGCATCACGCCAGTCGCCGGTGTGCGGATAGAGCGCATAGCGCAGACGATGCACGCCGATATCGGCGGTTGCGTCAGGCGACATCGTTCCTCTGAGCAGGCTGAGGCTCATCACATTGCCGAACACCGAGTGGCCGTAACGCGAGTCGTTCAGCAGCGAGACGCCGAAACGGGGTTCCGACAGATCGGCCCAGCGGTGGCCAGGCACTTCGAATTGCGCGAGATCGGCGTCGCTGTTCGCATGCGTCGGCCGTTCGACGGCGCCGAACATGGTCTCGTAAGTGGCGCGCGGCGACTTGCCGTTGAGCGGGAATGCGACTTTGAGGAGTGTGCGCCGCTCATGCCAGTCGATCTCGGTGTCGAACTCCAGATGCTTCGAACCTGCGTCGAGACGTATCGTCTGGACGAGGCGGCTGTTGTTGCCGATTTGCCGGGCAAACCTCACTTCGCAGCGAAGCGGACCACGGGCCGCGATGCGGCCATGCTCTGACGTTTCTGCTTCACGGCCAGTTTCCAGCGCGAACGGGTCGATGTCCCACGCCTCGTATTCGGTTGGCCGGTCGTCGAACAAGACGAAGCGGTTCGCCGGTGCCGCCAGCGCCTCACGTCCGCTGTCCCGGTGAAGCAACGAGCGGACACTGCCATTCCTTGCGAGCTCGGCCCGAAGCGCGCGGTTTTGCAGGACGAAACTGCCGTCCGCGTTCTCGCGCAGAATAACCTCGTCGTTAGGCGCGCCAATCGCACCCGCCGAAAACGGCGCCGCAACGACAAAGGCGAGTTCGCCGTTCGGCGTCGTCGCGACTTCGGCGCGCTCGTGACAGAGCGGATTGATGGCAGTTGGCTTGCCACGCGACGACAGTTCGTCGGCCAGTTGCTGCGAAAGCGTCAACGTGCTGTCCAAAGTCTCGTTCAGCTCGCGCCGCGTGCGGACATAGACTTCGGCGATGCTGCTACCGGGCAGGATGTCGTGGAACTGGTTGGTTAGAAGCACGCGCCAGAGACGTTCGACGTCGGCGCGCGATGGCGCCGACTTTCCCGCCAACAGGGTTGCTGTGACGAGAAATTCCAACGTCTGAAGCTGACCTTCGAGGGCGCGATTGAGGCGCTTGATCTCGGCCTGGGAGGTGTAAGTCCCGCGATGATATTCGAAATAGAGTTCGCCTTCGACGCTGACGAAATTTGCGGCGTCGCGACCGAGACGATCGAAGAACTCGTCGGGCGTACGGAACGCGCTCTTCGGCACGCCGAGAAGGTCCTTCGCACGCGCCAACGCCTCGATCATCTTCGCGTCGGGTCCGCCGCCGCCGTCGCCATAGCCGAAGAGATAAAGCGCCTCGCCGGTGCGATCCGCGTCCTTGTAGTTCGCCGCGTGGTAACGCAGCTCCGCCATGCTCGCCATGCCGTTGTACGTGTCGGCCGGCGGAAAATGCGTCAGGACTTCGCTGCCGTCGATGCCGCGCCACAGGAAACTGTGATGCGGCGGAGACGTGAAACGATTCCACGAAAGCTTCTGCGTCAGGAAGCGATCCATGCCGGCTTCGCGCATCAATTGCGGCAATTGTCCGGCATAACCGAAGACGTCCGGGTTCCAGAAGATGCGCGAGCGCTTGCCGAACGTCTTTTCGAAATAGCGCTGGCCGTAGAGAAATTGTCGCGAGATCGACTCTCCCGACGGAAGATTGCAGTCCGGCTCGACCCAACTGCCGCCAACCGGAATCCATTGGCCCTTCTCGAACTTGTCGCGGATGCGCGCGAAGAGGTCGGGATCGGTTTCCGCAATGACGGCGTATTGATAGGCCTGCGAGCAGGCGAATTTGAACTGCGGATATTCGTCCATCAGCTTAACGACGGTGGCGAAGCTGCGCTGGCACTTTCGCCGCGTTTCCTCGATCGGCCAGAGCCAGGCCGTATCGATATGAGCGTGGCCGATGGCCGAGAGTTCGTGCACCACGTCGCCATTGCCGACCGCGAGCAGCGACTTGAGAAGCGCGCGGCCATCGTCCCATGTCGACTTGTCGTCGGGATCGAGAGTGTTGCAAACCTCGTTGAGCTCGTGGAGCAGCCGGCCGGCCCAGGTGGTGTCGAGAGCAGGGCGCACGATCTTCGGCGCGACGCCGCCGGTCGAGAGCGGCGTCTGCGGCGGCTCCCGGTCGGCTTCGAGCTGGCGCAGCACGTCGAAATCGTGAAACAGCGACCAGGCATCTGGATCGAAGCTGCGAAGCTCGCACGCCATGAGTTGATAAGGTTCGCTGGGTGGGTGACCCGCTTGCGCATTCCCGAACGCCCGGTTGCAGGCGATTTCGACAAAGAAGACAAGTGTCTCTCCGCCTTTGGCGCTTGGCGTGAGAGTTGCGAAGTTCCGGCCGGGATTGAGTCCCTGGCTCGAACGTCCATCGAGCCAGAGCAGAGCTTCGGAACGCGAATCCCAATGCACATCGACGCGCGAACCCTTCCAGCGCTCAGGAATGGTCGCCGTCACGCGCGCCCAATAGGTCGACCATAAGGGACCAAACGCTTCGCCGACCTGCACCGTCCGAAAGCTCAGCGACTGCGCCTCTTGAAAAGGAATGCGTTCCGTCGGCCCCGCCAGTTCGAGACGCGCGACGTTTTCGCGCTCGGGATAGATCGCCCGCTTCAGGCGTCGCACGAATTGCGCCAGCCGCGCGCGCGTATAGCCCTCATAGCGACCGCGAACGCGCTGAAATTCGCCGCGCACGCGGGATCTGCCAATCGGTCCGGGCTTAGTCGCATCGTTCATCGTCCCTGAACCTTATCCCAACGTAAGCGCCATGAAAAAAAGGCGCGCCGGGGATTTGTCGCGGCGCCCCGATCTGCAATGCTGCCGCGGCTACCTATCATAAAACCGCGACCGGGAAGGAAACGCTCATGAAGGATTTCGCTGGCAAGACCGCCGTCATCACCGGCGGCGGCACGGGCATGGGGCGCGAGCTTGCGCTCCAACTTGTCGCTGAGGGCTGCAACGTCGCGATGTGCGACGTGTCGGCGCCGAACATGGCCGAGACCAAGAAGCGCTGCGTCGAGCAGGCGCCGCAGGGGACGCGCGTTTCCACCTACGTGGCGGACGTCTCGATCGAGGCGCAGGTCAACGACTGGGCGCAAGCCGTCGCCCGCGAGCTCGACACCGATCACATTCACCTGCTCTTCAACAACGCCGGCATCGGTGGCGGCGGCAGCATCGTCAACGGCGATCGCGCGCAATGGGAAAAGACCTTCAACGTCTGCTGGGGCGGCGTTTATTACGGCGTGCGCGCGTTCCTGCCAATGCTGATGAAGGCCCGCGAGGCGCACATCATCAACACCTCGAGCGTGAACGGTTTCTGGGCTTCGATCGGGCCTGGCCGGCCGCACACCGCGTATTGCGCGGCGAAATTCGCGGTCAAGGGCTTCACCGAAGCCTTGATGACAGATCTTGCCGTCAATGCACCGCACATCAAATGCTCCGTCGTCATGCCGGGCCACATCGGCACCGACATCGTGATCAATTCGCGCAAGATACTGAGCGGCGATGCCGTCGACGTGCCGGCGGTACGCAAGGCGATGGCCGCGCAAGGTATGAACCTCGTGGCGATGAGCGACGATCAGGTGCGCGCCATGGTGCAAGCGCAGGCGGAAGGATTTCGCGACAATGCGCCGACGACCGCGGCGCAGGCGGCGAAAATCATCCTCGACGGGGTGCGCGCCGGGAATTGGCGCATTCTGGTCGGCAAGGATGCCGAGTATCTCGACAAGAGCGTGCGCGCAGCGCCGGAGGATGCCTATTCGCAGGGCTTCTACGATGCGCTCGTTAAGCAGGCGCAGTGGCGGCTTTAACGCGACCTTCGTCCCTCGCCCTTCGACAGGCTCAGGGTGAGGGACGAATAAGAAATCCTCATCCTGAGCGTGTCGAAGGATGAGGGCCGGGGTTCAGTCCAACGACTCCTCGAGATAGCGCGCGCGCAAATGACCCTTCAGCGCCGCGCCCGAAAGCTTGCTGCCCGTTGCGGCGATGACGATGTCGTCGAAGGATTTCAGGCTCGCCTGTTCGTGAATGCGCGGCCGCACCCAATTGAAGTAGGGCTTGAAGTCTCCCCTGCGCAGTGCGGGCAATAGCGTCATATCGTCGGCTTTCGCACGCTCGAACAGTTGCGCCGCCAGCGCTTCGCCCAGGGCGTAGTTCGGGAAATAGCCGAACAGTGCCGCCGCCCAGTGAATGTCCTGCAAACAGCCTTTGGCATGGTTCGGCGGGACGCGACCGAACAGCTTCTTGAAGAGTTCGTTCCAAGCGCCCGGCACGTCGTCGACCGCAAGATCGCCGGCGAGGAGTGCGCGCTCGAGGCGATAGCGCAGGATCACGTGCAGGGGATAGGACACCTCGTCGGCCTCGACGCGAATGTAGTCGTCATCGATGCGACGAAAGAAGTTGAGGACATTCTTGGGCCTCCAACAGTCTTTGTCGCCGCCGAAATACTCGTGCAACAAGGGCGCGAGGAATTGCAGAAACTCCTTGCTGCGGCCGGCCATCATTTCCAGCATCAGGGATTGGCTTTCATGCGCCGAAGCACCGCGCGCAAAACCTGCCGGTGAAAAAGCATGCGTTCTCGGCAGGTTGAATTCGTACATCGAATGTCCCGCCTCATGCAGCGTCGCCGTCACCGAATAGCGGAACTTGTCGATGTCGTAGCGGGTCGTGAAGCGCACGTCGCCCGGCGAATGCGGCATGGAGAATGGATGCGGTGCCACATCGATACGGCTGTTGTCTGCAGAATGCCCAATCGTCTTCGCCAATCGTGCCGAGAGCGCCACCTGCCGCGGAATTGAAAAGTCGCCGCTGAATGCGATGACCTCTGGCCAGCGGGCCTGGCGTTCGCGCACCTCCGCCAAAATGCCGGGCAACCCGGCCGCGAGGTCGTCGAAGATCGGATCGATGATGGCGGTCGTGAGGCCTGGATCCTGTTCGTCCATCATCGCGTCGTAGGGCTGAAGACCAAGTGCAGCGCCCTTCGCCGCTGCGACGTCCTTATGGATCGCCATGAGTTTTTTGAAGCCCGGGGCAAACGACGCGAAGTCGGAATTCGCCTTGGCGTCGAGCCATGTCGCCTGCAAGGCCTGCGAGATGCGCGCGCGTTCGACGAGCAACTCCTTCGGCACCGCCGCGCGGTGCGCCCAAAGCCTCTTCATTTCGCTCAGATTGGCGCGCTCCGCATCACTGAGGCGATTGGCATATGCTTCCGCTTCCTGCAGCAGCTCGCCGATCTCCTCGTTGCCGGTCAGGTCGGACGTGATCTCGGCCAGCGCGCCAATCTGTTCGCCGCGCGCCCAGGCGCCGCCCTTGGGCATGTTGGTCTGCGCATCCCACATCAGAAGGGATTCGATGCTCGTGAGCTTGGCTGAGAGCGCGAATTTTTCGGCCGCGCGGGCATATGGATCAGCTTGGTGGGTTGGGGAGGGCATGGACGACCTTGCGTGAGGAGTGCCGGCTCGACAGTAGCTAAGAATTTATAGGTTTTTATTCTTATGTTTAAGGTTGGATCGAGATCGAGTTCCCACCGATCCCGGTAATTGTTGCGCTGTAAAAAAACGGGCACATTGGACTCGTTAAAGTTTTTCGAATTCCGGGCAACTCGGAAAAACACAGCTCGGGGATTGGGCGATAGGGGGCGTTGCCGTTGCAAAAACCGCTCGCGTGCTTGCGACTGCGCCGAGGGGGACGTGCGGCAGCGCGTGTGGTTGTCGCCGCTGCGGAACTCTTTCTTTTCGCCACTCAGACTGACGCGCAAGTTCTGCCAGGAGCAGTCCAGCCTGGCCGCGACCGAGTGGGACCAGCGATTCCGGGCCAGCCGGAGTTCGACTTCAGCATCGTTGCGCCACATCGGTCGCCGGTCCCCAAGGCCGTCGATGAAGTCCATTTCAAGCTGAGCGACATCAAAATCGTCGGCGCGGTGACGATTCCCGCGGAACGCTTTCGGCCGCTCTATGCCGGACTTATCGGCAAAGACGTCACGCTCTCCGACATCTTGAATGTCGCCGATCGGATCGAGGCGCAGTATCGCGCCCAAGGCTACCTGCTGGTGCGCGCCTTCGTACCGCCGCAGCACGTCAAGGATGGCGTCTTCACGATCGATGTCGTCGAAGGCCATCTCGAACGCGTCACCGTTCAAGGTGCCAATCCTCAGACCAGCGGAGTGATCGGCGGCTATTTGGAACCGGCGCGCTTGGAGAAACCGCTCACCATCGCCTCGCTGGAACGCGGTCTCCTGCTCGTCAACGATCTTCCAGGCGTCAAGGCGACTGGCGTGCTTCGTCCTGCCGCCAATACACCAGGCGCGTCGGATCTCGTCGTCGACACCTCGCAACCTTGGATCTCAGGCGGACTTGCGGTCGACAATCGCGGCTCGCGCTTCTCGGGGATCTGGACGATTTCGGGCGACGTCGAGTTCAACGCCCTCTTCGGGCCCGATCAGCTCGCCGCCACGGTCACGTTGTCGCCGAGCTCGCTCGAACAGATCGAAGGACAAGTGAGCTATCGCCGCGCCATCGGCGATGACGGTTTGATCGGAAGTCTGATCGGCGACATCACCCATGGCCAGCCCGGCTCGACGCTCACCGCCTTCAACGTCCTGACCGACAGCTGGGCGGTAGGTCCGAGGCTAACCTATCCTTTGATCCGCAGCCGTGCCGAAAGCCTCATTCTCGACGGTGGCTTCACCGTGCAGGACGCCAAGATCGGCATTTTGGGCGCTCCTTTCACTCACGACCAATGGCGGGTTCTCGATGTCGGCGGCAGCTATCAGCGCGCCGATGTCCTGGGCGGCCTGTGGACCTCAACCTTCGACATCGCCCAGGGCTTGCCGATCCTGGGTGCATCGCCCAACCGCATCAAAGGTATGCCCAATCCCAATCTCTCGCGTCTCGGTGCGCTGATCGACTTCACCAAGCTCACCGGCTATTCGCGTCTGGCGGTGCCGCTGAGTGATTCCTTCGCAGTGGTGCTGGCTGCCCAAGGGCAGTACTCCTTCGCACCGTTGATCACGGGCGAACAGATTGCCTTCGGCGGCAACCAAATCGGCCGCGGCTACGATCCTGGCGCCATCACTGGTGATCAGGGCCTCGGCGGCTCGCTTGAGCTGCACTACGATTTTCGCTTTCCCGAATCCGTCGTACGCACGCTGGAGCCCTACCTCTTCACTGATGGCGCCAAGACCTGGTTCATTCAACGCGGTCCCGCGATCAGCAAGAGCCTGATCGACCAGACCATCGCGTCTGCCGGCGGCGGCATCAGAGTTTGGTTGCCCTACAACTTCACCGCCGCGCTCGAAGGCGCGCGCACCTTCGATCCGGTGCTCGGCAGCGACGGCGGCAAACGCGCCACCAAATTGCTCGTCAACCTGGCTGTGCGGTTTTAGGGAGGGAGACCACCATGCTGCGATCAAACTTCCTCTTCGCCCAGCTGCTCATCCCGGCCGTCGCCATGGCACTCGCCAGCGTGGCCGCTTTGGCGGCGCCCGACGCAACGACGCTGGGTCAAACGCTCGCAGGCGAGAGCTGCCAACTTTCAAACGGGTCGGATATTCTTTGCGGTGCTGCAAACGACCAGGCAGGAACGCTGCGCAGTCTGCAACTGCCGGCAAATTTGCCCGGCGATCCGGCGCAACGTCGCATCGCCATCCTTACAGCCGCGCGCGATCTTCCCGGTGGCATCAGCACGGCCGACGATGTCAGCTGCGATAACGCGCAGTGGCTCGACCCATCGAGCGGCGGCACCGTCATTCTCTTCTGCACCTTGCGCAGCAACAACTGGCCGCGGCTGATTCTGGTGGCGCCGACCGATCGCGCCATGCTCGCCGCCGAAGGTTTGCCTGCGATGCTGCCGGTGCTGGAGGCCGCGCTGGCGACACGCGGCCACACGCTGAGCGCGGCGGAGGTTGCGGCGGCTGCCGCACTCGTCAGAGCGAAATACCCACCCGACTCACTCAATCTGCTGGGCAGCGATTTTGCCGGCTACAGGAATCTGGTGCAGTCGGCGCGCCAATATGCAGGCGCGGACAATTACGCCGGCGCCGAAGATGCCTATCGTCGCGCTTTGGAAATCGAGACACGCGTCTTCGGCCAGGATTCGCTCGCCGTCGGCGAAACGGTCATGGAGCTCGCACTGCAAGTGAGCAATCAGGGCCGTTTCGACGAAGCTGCCGCCTTGTTCCGCCGGGCAACACCCATCATCGAAGCTTCGGCAAGCGGGACGGCGCGCGCGCGTCTCGCCTCCTATCAGGCCCTCGATGCCGCCAATCAGCGCAACTTTGCCGACGCCTTGAAATTCGCGCGCGATGCGACGGAAGCCCGTCGCGCCGAGGTCGATGCCGCCAAGCGCGCCACCGTCAATCCCGACGACACCAGCGCAGATTTGACCGCGCCCGCCACGCTCGAAGGCGAATTGGCCCACGGTCTTCGCATCGAGGCCGAGATGGCGCTCAGGCTCGGAGACAACGGCACGGCGCAATCCGCCGCCGAGGAAGCGCTCTGGATCATCACCGAGGAGCCTGGCCTGCCGCTCTGGTGGCGGCCGGAAGCCATTTCGCTGATGGGCGAGGTCAATGCCGCGCAGAAGCGCGTGGTGGTCGCCGAGCGCGATTTCGTCGACGCCCTGCACATGGATGAGAAGCTCTTCGGCGATACGGCGCCCACGGCCCGTGCGCAACTCAGGCTCGGCAAGTTCTATGCCGACCAGCAAGTCTATCCAGCCTCGGTGGCGGCGTTCCGCGCCGCTTTCGCGATCCTTGCCAAAGACGCGATCGCGCGTTCGCAGATCGTCTCGGATCAGATCATTCCCTTCCTCGTCGCCGCCACTGCGCTCGAGAAGCAGGATCCCTCCCAACGCGCCGCACTCGATGCAGACATGTTCCGCTCGGTGCAACTCGTCAATTCGAGCGTCGCCGACAAGACGATCGCACGTGTTGCGGTCAGGGAAGCGGCAGGCAATGCCCAACTGGCGGATCTGGTGCGGCAGTATCAGAACGCGCTCAAGCTGCGTGATAATGCGCGTCTTGATCTCGTCGTCGAAAACGCCAAGCCGAACGACGAGCGGAAGCCCGATCGTGTTCAAAGGTTCGACGCCGCGTTCAAGACTGCATCCGCCAATGCCGATGCCTTGTTGCAGAAGGTGCAGCAAGGTTATCCCGACTACGCCAAGCTTGCCGATCCGGGGCCGGCCGAGCTTGCAGCGGTTCAGGCACAGCTCGCAGACCGCGATGCGTTTCTGGAATTCGTGGTTGGCGTGAAAAGCTCGTTCGCAATGCTCGTGACCCGCAATGGCCTGAGCGCGCGACCGTTGCAGGTCACTTCCGAGGGTCTCTCCGGCGACATCGCTGCGCTTCGGCGCGCGCTCGAACCGAAGCGTGCGGGCGATTTCAGCCTTAAAACAGCGTTTGCGCTCTATCAGCAGTTGCTCGCACCGCTCGAGCCGTCGCTTGCCAACATCGATCATCTGATCGTCGCGCCCGATGGCGATCTGGCGAGCCTGCCGCTGGCGCTGCTCGTCACCCAAGAACCGGTCGGCGGTTATGAAAATGCGGCCTGGCTGATCCGCCGCATGGCGATCACGCAAGTGCCGTCAGCCCGCGCGTTCCTCGAATTGCGCACCGCACGCGCCTCTCGTGTTCCTGCCCCCCGACCGTTCTTCGGTGTCGGCAATCCGACGTTTGCAGGCGGCGCGGCGAGCGGGCGTGCATTGGGCGCGCTGGCGACCACCTGCCAGCAGGATGGACCAGCCGATCCGGCGCTGCTGCGCGCATTGCCGCCGCTGCCCGAAACCGCGCTCGAGGTGCAGACGGTTGGACGCACGCTGAAGGCGGAACCCGGTTCGATCCTGCTCGGCAGCGCCGCCAACAAAGTGGCGGTACGTTCGGCCAAGCTCAATCAATACCAGGTTCTGTATTTCGCGACGCACGGCCTTTTGCCGGGGGAGCTGCACTGCCAGGCCGAACCCGGCCTTGTCCTGTCGCCGCCGGCGACGCCACCTTCGAGCATGGCGAACGACGGGCTTCTCAGGGCGAGCGAAATTGCGAGCCTGAAACTGAACGCCGATCTCGTCGTTTTGTCCGCCTGCAACACGGCCGCCTCGGGCGGCACCAGCTTTGGCGGCGGTGCGCTCGAAGGGCTCGCCGATTCCTTCTTCGCTGCCGGCGCGAGAGCCGTCCTGGCGAGCCATTGGGAGGTGCCGTCGACCGCCACCCAGAAGCTGATGACGAACGTCTTTCTGTCCTACGCCCAAGACCCGTCGCGCGACCTGGCCGAGGCGCTTCGGCAGGCGCAATTGGAGCTGATTAAAAAGCCTGCGACGGCCAATCCGTTCAATTGGGCCGCCTTCACACTGATCGGCGACGGCGGAGGCAGGACTCGCACCACCGCCATAGGAACGAGTAAACTCACTCTGAGAACTGGGGAATGATCATGACACACGGACGATCACTGGGACTGTGGACGTTGGCGGCGCTGCTGCTGACAGCATCGGCAGCACGGGCCGAGAATCTCATTGTCGTCGATGCCCGCGGCATCGGCCTCAAGCCGGGCAGCAGCATCGATTCGACCAAGCCGCTGGTCCTGAAACAGGGACAGCACGTCACGCTGATTTCGCAGTCGGGCGCCACGCTCACCATCGATGGTCCCTACAACAAGGCACCATCGGCAGGCGGGCAAGGCAGAAGCGTGAGCACGACGCTCGCGGGCCTGACCACGGAACGCACGGCGCGCACCGGCGAAGCCGGCGTCACGCGCGGTACCAAGGTCAATGCGTTGCCGCAGGCCTGGCTCCTCGACGTCTCACACAGCGGCAGCGTGTGTCTGCTGGAAAATCACGAGCCTGTATTCTGGCGCCCCGATGCCTCCGCACCCTCATCGCTGACCGTGATGCCGTCGGATCACAGCTGGAAATCGCAGGCGGTCTGGCCGGCCGGTTCCACCACGCTCAAGGTAACGACCGATGTGCCTGTTCATGGCGGCGCAGCCTATGTCGTGAAATTCAACGGCTCGGACTATGCGCTCGCGGTGAACACCGTGCCGGCAAGCCTCAGCAACGACTCGATGCGCGCGGCCTGGATGCTGCAGAAGGGTTGCGAGGCGCAGGCGGAGGCGCTTTTGCGTCCCCGCGCCAATGAATGAACTTCTGAGCCGGCTTCGCGGGCTGGCGCGTAACAAGTCTGTCTTCAACGGCGTTGTGGCGGCCACGATTGCCGTCGTGGTCGCGGCCTTGTCGATGCTCGCGGTGGATCACGTCTCGTTCCTGACGAGTGCCGACCGCTTCGTGCAGGATTATGAGATCGCGACCCGCTCGCCCTTCGAGCCACAGGATCCGAACATCCTGATTATCGGCGTGGACGAAGGCTCGATGCAGCACTTCCCCTATCGCTCGCCGCTCGATCGCGGTTTCATTGCCAACCTGTTGTCCTCGCTCGACGCCAAGCACCCGCGCACCATCGTACTCGACTATCTCTTCGATCAACCGACCGAGAAGGACAAGGACGAAGCGCTTCGCCGAGTCTTGCGGGCGATGAAGACCCCGATCGTGGTGAGCTATTTCGACGCCGGAACCTCGGTCGGCGCCGCCCAGACCGCTTATCTAAACGATTTCGTACCGGCGAAGGATCGCGCCGTCGCCAATATCGGCACCGATCAGACCGATACCGCGCGCTGGATCGCGCCCGGGGTGAAAACCTCGAGCGGCGCCTTCCTCATGAGCGTGCCGCGTCGCGTCGCCCAGATCGCAGGCGTCGAGACGCCCGACGAACAAGTGCCGATCGTGTGGCGCGCCGATCCCGGTATCAACCAACCGGCCTTTGCGGAAATTCCCGCCTGCGTGTCGGGACTTCCGACCTGCGTACCGATCACCTCCATCCTGCCCGAAGCGATGTTTCGCAACAAAATCGTGCTGATCGGCTCGGATCTTTCTCTGGTCGATCAGCATCGCACGCCGTTTTCCACGTCGGCCGGCAACGCGCACGCGACAATGCCCGGCATCTACATTCTGGCCTATGCGATTGCGCAGCTTCTGGAGAACCGTGACCCACCGCAGCTATTGTGGTGGAACAATTTCATCATCGCGCTGGCTCTGGCATTGGTCGGCGCGGCGCTCGGACTGCTCGGACATTCGCTCTGGCTGCGCGGAGGCGCGGTTTTGGCACTCATCGTCGCTCTGTGGGCAATCGGCGTGTTCGTGCTCTACGAGCGCTTCGGAATCCTGATCGGCCTCATTTCTCCCAGCATTGCAGTCGCAGGCTCCTTCGCCGCAGTTGATTCGGTGACGGGGCTGGACGCCCGCCGCCAGCGCGAGTTCATCCACAACACCTTCTCGCTCTATGTTTCGCCGAGCTTCGTGCAGCAGCTGGTCGACGATCCCTCCAAGCTGACACTCGGCGGCGAGCGCCGCGAAATGACGTTCCTCTTCACCGACATCGCCAATTTCACGACGATGTCGGAAGGACTCGATTCGCGCGATGTCGGGCGTCTGCTCAACGAATATCTCGACGGCATGACCAGCACTGTCCAGAAGTACGACGGCACCGTAGACAAGTTCATCGGCGATGCGGTGTTCGCGATCTTCAATGCGCCCCTGGACGTGGAAGATCACGCGACCAAGGCGATCAATTGCATGCTCGACCTCGACACTTTTGCTGAAGGATTCCGCAAGAAGATGAACGACGAGGGCATCCCGCTCGGCATCACCCGCATCGGCGTCAATACCGGCGTGGCGGCGGTCGGCAATTTCGGCTCGCACGACCGCTTCAGCTACACCGCGTCTGGCGACGCGGTGAATGCGGCCTCGAGGCTCGAAGGCCTCAACAAGACGTTCGGAACGAGGCTTTGTGTCGGGCACGCGGCACGTATGCTATGCAAGGGGGTCTCGTTTCGGCCGATCGGATCGGTAGTCTTGAAGGGGAAGACCGAAGCCTTGGACGTGTGGGAGCCTTTGCACGACGGTCAGTACAGCGCGGAATATCTGGCGCGCTATGAAGCTGCGTTCGCGGCCGTCGGCGACGAGGCGCCGGGAGCGTGCGGGCTCTTCGCCAAGCTCGCCGGCGAAAAGCCCGAGGATCCTCTGGTGCACTTTTATCTCGAGCGTCTGCGGGCGGGCGAAACAGGAAACCATATCAAGATGACCGAAAAATGATCATCTGGTCCGGCATCTTTCTGTTTCTTCTGTTGGTCGCGCGTCT
>Ga0187825_10000141_pt1 | contig 13834 bp, 8 predicted proteins | sample NC_wetland_sal_i_11_FD_132421 | JGI IMG/M metagenome (GOLD analysis project Ga0187825, IMG submission 132421) | Wetland sediment microbial communities from Neuse River Estuary, North Carolina, USA - SourceSoil_5 | ecosystem: Environmental > Aquatic > Freshwater > Wetlands > Sediment | place... | reverse complement strand
CCGCAGCGTGTGCGCTGCGCGTCTCATTCCTGGACGACCTCATCGAGGCGATTGCGAGCGGAGAGGTCCAAGCTCAGTCGGAAGGAATGACTCTCCATCTCAGTTTCCCGGAAGTCTCGCCCTGGCTCGTTCCGAACCGAGCGAGCGCCTCCTGGACTGGGTGTTGCCCTCGCCAAAGTCCAGCCCGAGAGTCGGCGCGGCGGTCTTGACGGACTATGTCCTGATCTTGAGCTGCTGGCTGGTGGCATTTGTCATCGAGTCGAACTTCAGCCCGGGCCCCGGGTTGTCTCCCGTTTCGGTGCCGCGAGCATTCTGGGCATCCGGAGAAGCTGGACAGGCCTTACTCTTCGCTGTCATTACCACCCTTCTCGGTTTCTCCGAAGGACTTTATGCGCCGGAGGCCGTCCGGCGTGTGCCGCAGGCGGTCATCCTGACCAAGGTCATTGCCTGGACCATTCTGCTGCAAGGGCTCGTATTGTGCTTGATCGCCAAAGACGAGGCTCTGTCGGTATCTCTCATTATCGCGGCGTGCTTGAGTTGTTGCACTCTCGTCGCCTGGAGAGTGCGGCGGCAGCACCCGATCAGAAATGCCCGCAAGGAACACAATGTGCTGATTGTGGGAGCGGGCCGGGCAGCCCGGGACTTGGCTCGATTCTTCATCCAACATCCCGAGTCGCACCGCCGAGTCCGCGGATTTCTGGAACGTGTGGAGAGGCCGACTTTCGGGGTTCTCGGCCCGCCGGAGAAGTTGGCCGAAATTGCTCGAGCGGAATTCGTTGACGAAGTCATCGTTGCCACGGACGATTCGCAACTGGCGCAGCAAGTGATTGGGGAGGCGTGCAGTCAGAATCTGGACGTGAAAGCGGTTCCGGATCTATTTGGCTGTGAGGTTTGGGAGCCGTGGGTCGAGTACGCTGGCGAGATTCCACTCATCACTCTGCATCGCGAGCCGTTTCCGGCGGCAGCCTTGCTCTGCAAGCGTGCCCTCGATGTGGTCGCATCGGCCTGTGCGTTGGTGCTTTTGCTTCCCGTGCTGCTGGTGATTTCGGCATTGGTATGGTTGGATTCGGGCGGGCCGATCCTCTACAGCGCGCCGCGAGTCGGCAAACGTGGCCAATCCTTTCGCTGCCACAAGTTTCGCACCATGGTCCACAATGCAGGCGAATTGAAAGATCGCTTGCGCGAAAAAAATCAACGCGAGGGACCCTGCTTCAAGATCGTCGACGACCCGCGCATTACAAGAGTCGGGCGCTTTCTCCGGCGCTACAGCCTCGACGAAGTTCCGCAATTGTGGAACGTTCTCAAGGGCGACATGAGCCTGGTGGGGCCGCGTCCGCATCCCGTCGACGACTTCTCGCGCTATGCCCTCGAACACTTCCGGCGACTGGATGTCACTCCCGGCATCACCGGTCTTTGGCAAGTCACGGCGCGCAGGAGTCCATCCTTCCACGTTAACCTCGCTCTTGATCTCGAATATATCGAGAAGTGGAACCTGTGGCTGGATCTGCGCATTCTGGCAAAGACTCTGGCTGTGGTCTTTCGGGGAACGGGCGCGTGAGGCCTGCGGCGATGCCGTTCTCAGAAATTCGAGCTCGGCCGGATCGCCTTGCTTTCCTGGCATGGCCTGCCCATGGAGGCGTCATCCTGATTCAGTTCCTGGCGTCGGCTTCCTTGCCCCTGTTTTTCCTCGCTCTGGCTGCGATGCTGTTCCGGCCTTCGGAACTCGAGTTTCATTCCATCGACCGATTTGTCTTCGCGCTGCTTGTATTGGCTGCGGGGCTGCGTGCGGTGTTGCTGCGTCAGCGGATCGATCTGCCCCGGGGGGTGCTGGTTCCCATGGCTGCGCTGAGTGGGGTGGGACTGCTCCAACTGCTCGCGCACGAATTCGACGCCATCACCTGGAGCGTGCTGGCCGCGAGGTTCTTTGTACCCTGCGCGATGTTCACGATCGCGCTGCTTACCTTTCGGAGTGAAGCTTCACTGCGATGGCTGGAGCGTTTTCTGCTGATTGCCCTCGCCTATCTCAGCTTGACGGCGATTGCATTCCTTTTGGGTTGGGATGCGCTGATATTTCCCCCATTCATTCTGGATGAAAACCTGGGGATTCACGCGGACCGTGCCCGGGGACCATTTCTGCAGGCGCTCGCCAATGGGCTGTCGCTCAACTTGCTTGGGCTGATTGCGCTCGACGCATTCCGTCGCGGGCGCCTGCGCGGCTTCTGGGCGATCACTCTGTTGGCAAGCTTGCCGCTGGCCATCCTCGCGACCAAGACTCGCGCGGTGTGGCTGACGCTTGCTTTTTCCTTCATCTGGATGGCGATTCGGGCCGGGGACGGCCGACAGCGAACGGCCACGCTCGCGCTTGCGTGTATTGCCAGTGTCAGCGTACCAGCTGTTTTCTTCTGCGGCTTCCATGACCAGTGTTTTGGCGAGCGGCTTCAGGACGAGGGTTCCATTGATTTTCGTTTGGCGGCATATCAGGCCGCCTGGGGGATGTTCCTGCAAAAGCCACTGGCGGGATGGGGCATCACGCAAACCCAGGTTGCATTAGCCGATCAGATTGCTGACTTTCGTGGCGAGTCCTTCGCGGTGCACAACACCTATCTCCAAATTCTTGTGGAGCAGGGGATCGTCGGATTTGTTTTCTACGCGTGGTTGCTGTGGAGCCTGTTTCGCCTGGGCAGGCTCGAGGTTAGGGCGCGTGATGACCTTGTGGGCTCTGTGCACGCGCTCTGGCCGATTCTGCTGACCGTCTACCTGGTCAACGCGATGTTCGCGGTCATGAATTACCAGTTCGTAAACAGCCTGCTGTTCACTTTGGCCGGAGTCCTGGCGGCATCGGCCCGTACTTCCAGACTTCGGAGTTGAAGGTGCCGACTATCGCTTATCTCGCGAATCAGTTTCCTTCGCCGGTGGAGTGGTATGTCATCGAGGAGATTGAGGAGTTGCGGCGACGGGGCGCGCAAGTGGTTCCCTGCAGTTCACGGCGTCCGCTCGACAGCGGAGAGTTGGCAGACTACCAAAGGGGGACACTCTATCTCTGGCCGCCACGAAAGACGATTGTCTGCCTTGCTCTTCTCTCGCTCGTGATGAATCTGTCGATCATCTCGGAATTCTTGAGGCTCGCCGTATCCGAGCGGCGTGCCTCGATCACCCGCCGGGGAAGGGCCCTGATTCACACCCTGCTGGGCGTGTACTACGCCGAACTCCTGCGCGGGCGCGGGGTCGAGCACATCCATGTGCATCATGGGTATTTTTCGTCGTGGGTCGCCATGGTGGCTGCCCGCTTACTGGGGGTGCCATTCAGCATCACCCTTCATGGCTCGGATGTCTTGCTGGACTCCGCGCACCTCGAGATGAAACTGCAGCGCTGCGCCTTCTGCTTCACGATTTCGGAGTTCAATCGGCGACATATCCTGCGCACCTACCCAGAGGTAGGGGCAGGTAAAGTGCAGGTGCAACGGCTCGGCGTTGCCATACCGCGAGTCACAGTTTCGCCGTCCGCGCAGTATGGACGAGTTCCCATCCTGCTCTCGGTAGGACGGTTGCATCCTGTCAAGAACTACGCATTTCTGGTGCGGGCCTGCCACCGGTTGCGCGAGAGTGGCGTGCATTTTCGTTGTGTGATTGTTGGCGACGGTCCTGAAAGACAAAAATTGGCGCTGTTGATTCGACGACTCGGGATCGACGATGTCGTCGCTCTTGCCGGGCATGTGCCACACCGCAAAATCGGTGCGTACTACGAGTTGGCGGATCTGTTCGTACTTACGAGCCGCAGCGAGGGGATTCCGCTCGTTCTCATGGAGGCGATGGCACACGCAAGAGTGGTGCTGGCCCCGGCCATCACGGGAATTCCCGAACTCGTGATCGATCGCAAGACGGGATACCTGTTTCGGCCCGGTGACCTGCAGGAATTTGTCTGGCGGGTGCAGCACATACTCGGCGCTATGGACAAACTCGGGCCGGTGCGGGAGGCCGCCCGGGCTCATGTTCGCCAGAACTTTGAACGGAAAGCCAATGTCGAGAAATTTGCTGACAAGTTCCTCCAGCAAGTTGCACGAAACGAATCAGGTTGCAACGATGAGGATTTTGTTCTGCAACAAATATAACTTTCCCTTCAGTGGAACCGAAGTCTATCTCTTTGAACTCGCGCAGATGTTACGCGAGCAGGGCCATGTCGTGGCTCTGTTTGCAATGGACGACCCCCGCGCAAGTAGGGGGCCGTTCCAGAGCTATTCCGCACCGAGGGTCGACTTCAAAAACTCAGCCTCGGGCATAACCAGCCGGCTGCGCTTGGCCGCACATGCGATTTATTCGCCGTCAGCGCGCAACAGTGTCCGCCGAGCCATCGAGGAGTTCCAGCCCGATGTCGCCCACGTGCGGAATATCTACCACCACCTCTCCCCGTCCATTCTCTGGGAACTGAAGGGGCAAGGCGTTCCTGTTGTTTATCACGTCAATGATTTCAAGCTTCTGTGTCCGAACTACAACCTGGTCGCAGATGAGCACCCGTGTGAACGCTGCTCGGGAGGGAAGTTTCACAACGCGGTATTGCAGGGGTGCTATGCGGGAGGCCGCGCGCAGGCCGCTGTCCTCGCGGCCGAAGCGTATGTCCATCGATGGCTGAGAACGTACGAGAAGTGCGTGAATCAGATCCTGGCTCCGAGCCAGTTCGTCCGAAACAAACTGGAAGCCAGCGGGTGGCCTTCCGATCGCATTCGGGTACTGCCCCATTTTCAAAAGATCTCGCAGGCGGCTCCGGATCCCTCTGGGCCGAATGCCCCGATACTGTACTTCGGTCGTTTATCGGAGGAGAAGGGTCTGTTCGATCTTCTGCAAGCCATGCGTCAACTGCCTTCGATCCGGCTCAACATTGCCGGGCAAGGTCCTCTGGGTTCCAGGCTCGAGGAATTTGTCCGGGAGCAGGGCATGTCGAATGTTGCGTTCGTGGGGCATTTGCAAGGCCCGCCACTGGCGAAGCTGATCAGCGAATCGAAATTCACAGTTCTACCCTCGCACGCCTACGAAACTCTCGGAAAAACGATTCTCGAGTCCTACGCATTAAGTCGTGCCGTAATTGCCTCAGATCTGGGATCCCGTCGTGAGTTCGTTCGTCATGGAGAGACCGGGCTGCTTTATCAAGCGGGCAACACTACGCAATTGATCGCTGCCATCGCCTTGCTGCACGAAAATCCTGAGTTGGCTGCGGCGATGGGGAGTAAAGGGCGAGAGTATGTGACGAAGCACCATTCGCCCGTATCCCATCTGCAGGCAATCACGGATCTTTATCGCGAAATGGCGGAAGCGAAAGATCCGAGACCTGTTTGCCAACGCATTCCCGCCCGTCCGTCACAAGCGCCCTCGCGGCCACGCCTGCGGATTGCCTTTATCGGGGGGCGTGGGGTCGTCGGGAAGTACAGCGGAATCGAGGGCTACTATGAGGAGGTCGGTCGCCACCTGGCGGCCGCTGGACACGAAGTCATCGTCTACTGCCGCAGTTACTTCACTCCAAAACAGGATCGCTATCATGGCATGCGCCTGGTGCGCCTGCCTGCGTTGCGCTCGAAGCACCTGGAAACCGTGCTGCACACCTTCCTGAGTACGGCCCATGTTCTGTTTCAACCCTGTGACATCGTCCACTACCATGCGCTCGGCCCGGCACTGTTCTCGCTGTTCCCTCGATTGGTGGGGAAGAAGACAGCGGTTACCGTGCAGGGTCTGGACTGGCAGCGGAAGAAGTGGGGCCGCACCGCATCATTCGTCCTGCGACTGGGCGAGAAGGCCGCGGCCGCCTTCCCGGATTCGACGATGGTCGTCTCACGCAGGTTGGATTCGTACTTTCGCATGCGTCATGGCGTTCCAACGCATTATGTACCGAATGGCGCGCTGCTGCGTGAGCTGCGGCCGGACCTGCCTCCGTCATGGGGTCTGACGCCGAACGGCTATGTTCTTTTCCTGGGCCGCTTTTCACCGGAAAAAAACTGCCATCTGCTGATTGAGGCGTTTGAAAGAATCGCTACCGATGCAAAACTGGTGCTGGCCGGCGGATCCAACGTGGTGGATGAATATTCCCAACAGATATGGCGCCATGCTGGGAATCGAATTCTCGTACTCGACTACGTTTCGGGCCTGGAGCTGGAAGCTCTGCTCACCAACGCCATGCTTTTCGTTCTGCCTTCGGATCTCGAAGGCTTGTCGCTGGCGTTGCTTGAGGCGATGGGCGCGGGTCTCTGCGTGCTAGCCAGCGATATCCCTGAGAATTGTGAACTCGTCGACGGCGCCGGCTATACCTTCAAGCGGGGGGATGTAGACGACCTGCAACGAAAGCTGTGCTTGCTGATCTCGTTTCCCGAACTGCGGCAAGACGCCGGGCGCGCGGCGCAGGATCGCATTCGCAATCATTACCAGTGGGTATCGATTGCTGGCCGCATCGAAGAGATTTATTACTCCATGCTGGGCTGGCCGAGCTCGTCCGGCCGGGAGTTGTCCGTGAAACTCGGAAGCGACCACACCCCTCCCGAGCAGGCCGCATAATCCGACTTCTCCGTGGACGCGCGCGCACTGCCTGGCTCGACTATTTTTCCTTTACAATCAAACAGTTTGACGATCGAAAGTCATCTTCGCAGGAAGGCTTAGCGCCGTTCGCTCCATCTACTATGACCAGTCCAATTCTCGTTACGGGTGGTGCTGGCTTTATCGGTTCGAATTTCATCCTGCACTGGATGGAGCGGGAAGCGGATCCGGTGATCAATCTCGACAAGCTGACCTATGCGGGAAACCTGCGTAACCTTGAAAAGGTTGCCGAGGATCCACGCTACGCGTTTGTGCGAGCCGATATTGCCGATCCGGCAGCGGTGGCCGACTGCCTGCGCACCCACCGGCCGCGCGCCATCGTGAACTTTGCCGCTGAAAGCCACGTCGACCGGTCCATTCTGGGCCCCGCGGAATTTATTCGCACCAACGTCAGCGGTACTTTCATATTGCTGGAGGAAACGCGCACCTACTGGTCGGAGTTGGGCGATGAGGAGCGCAAGCGTTTTCGCTTTGTGCACGTTTCAACCGATGAAGTCTACGGGTCTCTGGGCCCTCACGATGCCGCGTTCAGTGAGCAGACAGCCTATGCGCCCAACAGTCCCTATTCCGCTTCGAAGGCTTCCTCGGATCATCTGGTGCGCGCGTACCACCACACCTACGGGCTTCCGACGCTCACCACCAACTGTTCCAATAATTACGGACCGTTTCAGTTTCCGGAAAAGCTGATTCCTTTGATGATTCTGAACGCGCGTTCCGGGAAGACGTTGCCGGTTTACGGCGACGGCAAGAATGTGCGGGATTGGCTCTACGTGGGCGATCACTGCGAGGCGGTGCGCACGGTACTGGCTGGCGGGCGGCCGGGTGAGACCTACAACGTCGGCGGCTGGAACGAGAAGACCAACATCGAAATCGTGGAGACGATTTGCGAACTACTCGATGAATTCTGTCCAAACGATCCGGTTGTCCCGCATCGCAAGCTGATCACATATGTGAAAGATCGCCCCGGCCACGATCGCCGCTACGCAGTCGATGCTCACAAGATCGAGCGCGAGCTGAAATGGCATCCGAAAGAAACGTTCGAGAGCGGTATCCGGAAAACTGTGTTCTGGTACCTGGAAAACGATGCGTGGACGCAAAGCGTGACCAGCGGCGCGTATCGGCAGTGGGTGGAAAAGCAATATTCCGATCGGGGACAGAGCGTTTCGCAGACTTAGATTCCATAGACCCAGCGAAAACAGAGGCCAGCGTTCAGCATGTCAAACACTGCTGCGGGCAGTAGAGGCTACAAAGGAATCATTCTGGCCGGCGGATCGGGCACTCGTCTGTATCCGGTGACGCATGCCACATGCAAGAGTCTTCTCCCCATCTACAACAAGCCGATGATCTATTACCCGCTGAGCACGCTGATGCTCGCGGGCATTCGCGAAATCCTGATCATCTCCACGCCGGACGATACGCCGCGCTTCCAGCAATTGTTGGGAGATGGTTCGCGCTACGGAATTCATCTGGAGTACGCTGTTCAACCCAAGCCAGAGGGGATCGCGCAGTCGTTCCTGGTGGGCGAGCGCTTCCTCGGATCCCAGGGCTGTGCGCTGGTGTTGGGCGACAACATTTTTTACGGGCACGACTTTGCGAAAGATTTGCGGCACGCTGCTAAGAAGAGGTCCGGCGCCCAGATTTTTGCCTACCCGGTGACTGATCCCGAGCGCTACGGAGTCGTGGAATTCGACGCGTCGGGACGCGCAATCAGCCTGGAAGAGAAACCCAAGCAGCCGAAATCCCGATACGCGGTGACCGGCCTTTATTTCTACGACAATAACGTAGTGGAAATTGCGAAGGCGCTGAAACCGTCAGCCCGAGGTGAGCTGGAGATCACGGATGTGAATCGCACCTACCTCGAGCGTGGGGAACTGGAAGTGGTCGTCATGGGTCGCGGAATGGCCTGGCTCGACACCGGCACGCACGAGTCGCTCATGGATGCGTCGTTCTACATTCAGGCAATCGAGAAACGCCAAGGCCTGATGGTGGCGTGTCCGGAGGAGATTGCGTATCGCTCGGGATACATCACTGCCGAGCAACTTGAAGCCGTCGGCCGTTCGATGAACAACGCCTACGGACAATACTTGCTGCTCCTGCTCCGGGACAAGGTGTACTGAGGATCCGAAAAGCCGATGGAGAAAATTGCCACGCAGTTGGAAGGAGTGTTCCTGCTCAAGCCGCGCGTATTCGGGGACAAGCGCGGATTCTTCCTGGAAAGCTATAACCAGCGATCGTTTGCCGACTTGGGACTGGCCGCGACGTTTGTGCAGGACAATCATTCCTATTCCACACGCAACGTAGTGCGTGGACTGCACTACCAAATTCGTCAGGCACAGGGGAAACTGATCCGCGTGGTACAGGGCGAGATTCTCGATGTGGTGGTGGATCTGCGGAGGAGTTCGCCAAGTTTCGGCCGCTGGCAAGGCGTAGAGCTCTCAGGCGAAAACAAGCATATGCTTTGGATTCCTCCGGGTTTCGCGCACGGGTTCCGGGTCGCCTCGCAGGACGTCCACGTGCTCTACAAGGCGACGGACTATTACGCTCCGGAATGGGAACGTACGCTGGCGTGGAACGATCCGGAGTTGAAGATCGATTGGCAACTCGCGGGGGACGCGATCGTGTCGGCCAAGGATCAGTTGGGCGCACTGTTTCGCGACGCCGAAAAGTTCGACTGAACGGAGAATCCCCAGACATGCGGGTACTGGTGTTTGGCGCGACCGGCTTGCTCGGACGCGCTCTGATGCAGGAGTGGCAAGGCCATGAAGTCCGCGGGTTTGGCTCGCGAGATGCTGATATCCGTTCTCCGCAGCAAGTGCAAACCGCAGTTGCCCGGCACCAACCTGATTGGATCGTACTCGCGGCCGCTTACACCGACGTGGACGGGTGCGAGACGAATCGCGACTTGGCGTTTGAGGTGAACTGCGTGGGCGCGGCCAATGTCGCGCGAGCTTCCGCAGATGCGGGCAGCAAACTGATCTTTTTGAGCACGGACTATGTGTTTGATGGTTCGAAGGGACATCCCTACGAGATCAATGATCCGATTTGCCCGCAGAGCGTTTACGGGCAGACCAAGGCGGCGGCCGAAGAAGAGATCCGGAAGATCGCGCCGCGTGCCTGCATTTTGCGTACGTCGTGGGTGTTCGGGGTGGGAGGGAAATGCTTTCCCGATACGATTCTGCGCTTGGCCGCTTCGCGGGAAACTCTGGACGTCGTGGATGACCAGCGCGGCAGTCCAACCTACACCATCGACCTCGCGAGGGCGATTATCGAGCTATGCCGCAAGGATGCGGCGGGCATCGTGCACGCGACGAACTCCGGAGACTGCACCTGGTTCGATTTTGCGAAGAGGATCGTTGCGGGCGCTGGCTTGAAGACGAGCGTTCTGCCCACTACTACGGACCGATTTCCGAGGCCAGCGCCACGCCCGAAATATTCTGGGTTGTCCCTCAGCAGCCTGCAGCGCTACGAAATCGTGATGCCCAGGTGGCAGGACGCTCTCGCTCGCTACTTGAAGGAGCGTGAAGGTTAGTCCATGTCCTGGTGATGGCTGCGCATCTCGCTGGGCGTCGGTGAATCCTGTGGACTCGGGATTGTGATCGTCGCCAGCTTCGCCTGTTTCAAAGCCTTATTCAGCGCGGGCAGGTCTTGCGCCTGTAGTTCCTTCCACTTGGTCAGTTGTTCGTCGAGGGCTTTCTCCAACTCAGAGAGCATCGCCATCGCCTGCGTGGTCGGTGCAGCGTCCGCGGACTGAACGACCGCCAGCACACTGCCGAAACCGCTGTTAAGGCGGGCGAGTCCACGTGCCTCAGGTGTCGAGAGATATTGCGCGCCGTATCCTCCTGGAGTGCCCTCGATCGATGCGGCCTTCTCGTCTGTGGACTTCACCAGCGCCGGAGCCTTCCCGGATTTCTCAGCCTCCTGCAATTTGGTTCGCAATGCCTTGACCTGCTCCAGCGCCTCAAAGTCTCGATGCATGTCGTCGGCGATCTTCATTTCTGCCTGGAATTGCGCGCGCAACGCTTCCGCGGAAACCTTGACCCGCGGATCCATCTTGATCGTGAGGGGTCGGCTGGAACTTTGGCCGGCGACCGTGAGTTTCACCGTGTAATCCCCCGGCAAGGCAGACGGGCCAAGCGGGTAAAGCGGTGTGTCATCGGGTATGGCGGAGATCGGATAGTCGTGGTCGAGCGAATCGGGCGGAGGGTAGTGCAGATCCCAATTGAAGCGATGCATCCCGGCGGAGTTCGACGGTGTCCGCTCCGGCCGAATCCAATACATGGGTACGTTCACTTCTTTCTCCGGCAGAGCGGTGGACTTGTCGTCAGTCGAGAAGCGGCGAACCAGTTTTCCGTTTGCGTCGGAGATCTCCAATACCGCGGGGCCGGACGACGCCGATTTCAGCCAATAATCAAGCATCGCGCCATCTGGCGGATTTTGCCCCGCGGGTTCTTCGGGCGGAAGCGGCGTGTCGGTGCCGTTGTTGCGGCGAACACGATACGTGATCTGTGGCGCAAACAAATGCGCCGAAGATCCTGCAACCTCGCTGTTGAGTTCGCGAAGGGGCGTGATGTTGTCGAGAATCCAGAACGAGCGCCCGTGCGTGCCCACCACCACGTCATCGCCGTGAATCACGAGATCCCGCATGGACGTTGCCGGCAGGTTCAGCGTGAGCGGATGCCACGAGTCTCCGTCATCGAGCGAGAAGTAAATGGTTTTCTCGGTGCCGGCGAACAGCAAGCCCTTGCGCACCGGATCTTCGCGCACCGTGTTGACGGGTTCATCCTCCACAATGCCGCTCACGGCGGGCGACCAATGCTGGCCGCCGTCGTGTGTGCGGTAAATGTAGGGACGCAGGTCGTCGAGGCGAATGCGATTAATCGCCGCGTACACCGTGTTGGCGTCGAAGTGTGAGGCGTCCAATTGCGCGACCTTGCTCCAGGGTGTCAGTTCCGGCGGCGTGACATTCTTCCAGGAATTTCCGCCGTCGTGGGTGACGTGGATAAGTCCATCGTCCGTTCCGGCCCAGATCAGTTTTGCGTCGAGCGGAGAGGGAGCCAGCGAGTAAATCACTCCGCGATGCTTCCCCTTGGCGGGATCGGCCTCCACGAAGGGACCTACAGTCGCGGGAACACCGGGGTCCTCGCGCGTAAGGTCTGGGCTGACCTCTTTCCAACTATTGCCGCCGTCGGTCGTCTTGAACAGAACGTTCGAGCCGAGATACAGCGCGTGCGGGTCGGCCGCAGAAAAGATTAGCGGGGCCGTGCGATTGAAGCGGTACTTGCCGGTTTTCAGCACGACGGGCGACACATCCTGTGTTTGCCCAGTGGTGCGGTTGAAGCGTGTCACCTTGCCGCCGTAGATCATGTTGGGATCGAGCGGATCGGGCGCAACGTAGCCGTACTCCTCGACGCCCACCGGGTACCAATCGCGAAACGTGATTGAACCGAAATCGCTGCGGCTTGCGGTGCCGACGCTGCCGCTCTCCTGCTGGCCGCCATATACCCAGTAGGGAAATTGGTTGTCGGTGATGACGTGAAAAAACTGTGCGGTGGGCTGGTTATACCAGGAACTCCAGGTGGCGCCGCCGTTCACGCTGATGGTGGCACCCTGATCGCTGGCAATTGCGATGATCTCCGGATTTTCAGGATTCAGCCAAATGGTGTGGTAGTCGTCTCCGCCGGGCGCGCCTTTAATCGCCGTGAAGGAATTGCCCGCATCGTTCGAGCGATAGGTGGACGTATTCGCGACGAAGATGACATCGCGGTTCTGCGGATGCACGCGCACGCAGGCAAAGTCATCGCCGCGGCCGTAGACACGCTCCTCCGAGTTGACGTGAGTCCAATTTTCGCCAGCATCATCGGAGCGGTAAACGCCGCCGGCTTTCGTGGATTGCACGAGCGCGTACATGCGGCTCGGATCGCTGGGAGCGATGGTGATGCCGATGCGACCAAGATCGGCTCCAGACGGCAAGCCTTTTGTGAGTTGATTCCAGGTGTTTCCGCCATCGGCAGACTTGTAGAGCCCGCTACCTACTGCGCCATAAGCGCTTCCGATCGTCCACGGTGGACGCCGGGAAGCCCACAGCACTGCGTAAATGGTTTGCGAATTGCGCGGATCAAATCCCAGGTCAATGCCACCGGTGTTTTCGTCTTTGGAGAGAATCTTCTGCCAGGTCGTGCCGCCATCGAGGGATCTGTAGATGCCGCGCTCGGCATTGGGCCCGTAGGGATGTCCTACAGCGGCAACAAAAACCCGGTTAGGATCCTTGGGGTCGATCAGGATGGCGCCGATCTGCTGCGCGTCGCGCAGACCCAAATGCTGCCAGGTCTGTCCGGCGTCGGTTGACTTATACATTCCGTTGCCGACGGAGAGATCGGGTCGGCGCAAACCTTCGCCGCTGCCCACGTAAATGATTTTCGGATCCGAAGCCGCGACGGCCAGCGCGCCGATCGATCCGGTGGGCTGCCCGTCAAAAATCGGTGTCCATGTGTGACCTGCGTCCGTGGTCTTCCACACTCCCCCGTTATTCGGCGCCATATAGAAGAGGTTGGGGTTATTGGGGACCCCCGAGATGGCGACGGTTCTCCCGCCGCGGAACGGGCCGATCAGGCGCCAACGAAGTCCCTGATAGAGCGATGGATCTAAAGTCTGTGCAGAAAGATGACTGACGAAACTCGCAGACGCGACGAAGCAGATCAAAGCCAGAGCGCGCAGAGATTTCACGGGGCCTCCGGAAAGCGGAGGCAAGCATAAACCAAGCGCGCGGCTCCGCGAAATCCAATTGCTCCGGCGCGTCGATAGTCTGCGCCGAGTTCCGCGCGACATCAGAGCACGCGCTCGTGGCGATACCCGGCTTCTGACAACGCAGCCAGAATGCGGTGGATCTGTTCCTTGCCGCGTGTTTCCAGCGTCACATCGATCAGCGTGTCGCCCAGGCTCACGCCGTAATAGGCGCGGTCGAACTGCAACTCGACAATGTTTGCATGGTGCGCCGCAATGATCTTCGTAAGCTGATGCAGCGAGCCGGGCCGGTCCGACAGGTGAATCTGCATGCGCACCAGGCGCGCATCTTTCACCAGTCCGCGCTGGATGATCCGGGAGAGCAGGGTGACATCGATGTTTCCCCCGCATACGAGCGCGACCGTCTTCTTGTTCTTCAGCTTGGCCTTGTGATGCAGAAGAGCGGCCACGGCCGCTGCGCCGGCCCCCTCGGCCAGCATCTTTTCGCGTTCGAGCAGAGTAAGAATGCCGCTGGCAATCT
>Ga0187825_10000140_pt1 | contig 13847 bp, 13 predicted proteins | sample NC_wetland_sal_i_11_FD_132421 | JGI IMG/M metagenome (GOLD analysis project Ga0187825, IMG submission 132421) | Wetland sediment microbial communities from Neuse River Estuary, North Carolina, USA - SourceSoil_5 | ecosystem: Environmental > Aquatic > Freshwater > Wetlands > Sediment | place... | reverse complement strand
TCTCACCGTGACCAGACAAAGATGAAGGGATAACGAGGAGGTTGTTTCGCTGCACATGCTCACGGGTAAGGTTGGCCAAAGCTTCGGTTTCTTTGCGCTCTTCCAGAACGAAGGCTTTGGGCGCGAAAAAGCGAAGCATGGCTTCGCACTCCTGGGCGCTCCAATTGAAATCGAAGGGAACGGCGACGGCGCCGATCTTGGCCAAGGCGAAGAGCGCTTCGAAATGTTCGGCGCGGCTGCCGCACGAGAGGCCGACCAAGTCACCTTTATTCACTCCTTGATTGAGTAGATAATTCGCCAGACGGTTGGTACGCTCGTGGAGCTCGCCGTACGTGACTATGCGCTGGGCATCGACGATCGCACGCTTGTCAGGAAAGTGCTGCGCGTTGCGCGGGAGGGATTCGCCGATGTTCATTGTTTTGGGAGTCAGGGGTTAGGCGTAAGGGGTGAGGCGAGGACCCCTAACCCCTTACCATTCACCCCTCACGCGAGTTCGCTCTATTTCTTCCAGACGGAGTCGATAAAGCCGCTTTTCTCGAGCTCTTGGATGAAGCTCGAATCGACCACGTTGGCCGGGTCGAAGGTTTTGGCGCGCGGATCGCGTAGTTCCAGGCTTTTGAGCATGAACTCGATGCCTTTCATGTTGACGTAGGGGACGCGGTCCTGATAGCGGGTGACGACGTCGTACGTCGGATTGAGCACGGCGGGGTCGCGATTTTGCGCGAAGTCGGCGGTAACTTTCAAGACAAATTCTCGATTATCTTTGTAATAGCGTAATCCCTCAACGAAAGTCTTCATGACTTTCATCACGGTGTCGCGATGGGTTCTGACGTAGCTCTTGGTGCTGGCAAAGCAACTGCCGGGATTGTAAAGGCCGAGCTTGCTCATGTCGATCAGCTCGTGCAACCCGAGCTTTTCCGCGGCGATGTCCTGGGGTGGGATGAACGTGGAGGCTTGCACGACGCCTTTGCTCAATGCTGCCAAGCGCGTCGGCGCGCCGCCCACGGCGACCACGGCGAAGTCGCGATCAGGATTCAAGCCGCGCTCTTTGAGGATGAAGCGGATGACGCTGTCTTCCTGGGAGCCGATGGTAGTGACGCCAATTTTCTTGCCTTTGAGGTCGGCGATGGTTTTCACGTCCGGCGTCGAAAAAACGCGCCAGTAGAGCGTGTTGATACCGCAGGCGAGATAAACCGTGTCGGCGCCGCCGACGGCGGAAGCGACGATCGCCGCGCCGCCGATAAAGCTCATCGGCACCTGCCCCGAAACCATGGCGGTCGTCAAAATCGGACTGCCTTGAATATAGACCAGATCGACGTCGAGGCCGTTCTTTTTGAACAAGCCCGCTCTGCGCATGACTTCGATAATGCCGAGAGAAGCGACGGGAGCCGGGTAGCCGATGACCAGCTTCTCAAGTTTCTGGGCGTCGGCGGACCGAGCGTAATGATGCTGCAAGAAACCAACGCATAGAAGCGTTGCGGTTGTTAATAGACGGCGAATCAATTTACGATCCTTTCTCTATCTCTTTTTTGCGTTGCTATCGGCGATAATTTTGGCAGCCTGTGACCTACAGGACAATTCATTCTAACCACGAAGAGCACGAAGATCACGAAGTTCGGAGTTATAATTGTCAAACCTTCGTGGCCTTCGTGTGCTTCGTGGTGCCGAAATCGGCTTATCTCTTATACAGCTGGTCGATGAAACCGGAGCGGCGAATCTCTTCGACGACGCTCGAGTCCCAGAATTCTTTTTCCCCGAATTGCTTGGCGCGGGGATCGTCCAGGGCGGCCATGTCGAGATGAAATCGAATCGACTCGGGACTGGCGCGCAGCTCCTTTTCCAAGCGGTGCGTCGTTTCGTCGTAAAGATAGCCCATGGCGGTCCGGTCGGTATTTTTAAAATATCTTTGCAGAACCTCCAGGCTCTCGGCCTTGTGCGTCAACATGAAATGAATACCGTCCATGTAGCCCTTGAGGAAATTGATCACCAGCCTGCGGTTCTGTTTGAGCAGGGCCGCGGTCGTGTTGATGCCGCCCCCCGGCGTCGGCACGTCGAATTTCTGCAGAACTTTCAGCCCTTCGTTGCGCGCGATCAAATCCAGCGGCGGAAACAGCATGGTGCCGTGAATGACGCCGGCCTTGACCGCCGACAACCTTCCGCCCTCGCCGCCGCCGATGGAAAGAAATTTGACGTCTTCATTGGGATTGAGGCCGTTATCGCGCAGCAGCTTGGCCAAGCGAATGTAGCTGGCGTCGCGCCCGCGTGAGATGCCGAGAATTTTTCCCTTCAAGTCCTGGACCGATTTTATGCTCGGCTGGGTGATCAGCGAGGAGCCCAGCGTATTCATGGTCACGCCGAGGCGCACGACCGGGATGCCTTGGAGTTGCGCGGTGGTGACGCCGGTGTCGGAACCGACGAGAAATTGGACGCTCTGGCCGAGGAGCGCGGGAACCGCGCGGGCGCCGCCGCTGACCAAGATCGGTTCCACGTCGAGGCCGTACTTGTGCCAGATGTTTTTCTCAGCGGTGACCCACGACGGCGTCGAGCCCGGCGCGATGGCGGGGTAGGCGAGGCGGAGCGACTCGAGTTTTTCGGCAGCGTATAGCGGGAGAGTGGTCCATACAGAAATCATTAGCGAGAGAATAAATCGTATTATCCGCTGCGGACTTCCTTTTCGGACGCCCGTCGACAGGCTCAGGGTGGACGGAATAGAAAGAACCGTTGGCGGTGAGATCGTCAAGCCGTGACCGACAGAAATGATCGCGTTGTCACTGGCCATTCAGTACCACCTTCCGGTGAGAAACTGATTGATGTTTCGCTCCACCATGCGGCTCTTGCCGAGCGGCGTGTAGCTGCCACTGAGCATATGTTTGGCGACCTCCTCCCGGCTTTTTCGGCCGGCTTTGATCTCTTGCAAGTTACCGTGAAAGTCTTCGAGGTAGTCGTACATCCGCTTGAAGTATCTTCGGCCTTCCTGCTCGCCTGTCACCGTAGGCCCGTGGCCGGGCACCAACTGCCTGTAATGGCTTTGAAAGAGCGGTTTGAGCGCGGTGAGCCAATTGGGAATATTGCCGAAGAATGTCACCGGATGCACTTCGGTGTAGAGCAGGTCGCCGGCGATGAAAACTTCTTCCTCTTCGAAGTAGATCGTCGTGTCGCCCTTGCTGTGGCCATGGCCGTTTTCCGCGCGGTACTTCAATCGCAGCGTGACGCCGGGCAGTTTCACGTCCGTCTCGTCGGCAAAGACCACGTCCGGCAGCGTCAAGCTCAAACCGGGAAAGCGCTCGTAGAGGTCAGGCACGGGCTTCATCATGCACTCGAAGTCCGGCCCGCCTTCGTCGCGCATGGCGGCGAGGCAGCCGGTGCTGGCGACGATCGGCACACCGCGCCGGCGAAAGTAGAAATTGGCCGAGGTGTGATCGAAATGCTCATGGGTGTCGATCAGATGCTTGACCTCGGAACAGCCGGTGAGTCGGAGCGCTTCTTCGACTTCGTCGATGCGCCGGATATCGGCGTCGATGAGAACGGCGGAACCATCCGAAGCTCTGACGATTGAAAAATTCGTCGCCCCTTCCGGGCCGACGATCACGTAAGCGGATTTGCTCACCTGCCGGATCGTGGATTCCATAATGTTGGGGGATATCCGATCGGAAAATTTCTTGCAAGCTTCGGCTCCCGCTTGTGGGTGTTTTGAACCTGCGGCTATCGCGGGACAAGATTCGTCGCTCTGCTCTGAATGACAAGCAGGGGCTTCGAAATCTTACCCGCAAGGCGCGTGATCTCGGACAGGAATGGCATTTGACCTGCTGTTGGGCCGGTGTTATTCGCCTAGAGAACAACGCAATGGAAAGGAATGATTCATGGTCAAAGAAGGCAAGTTTACTTTATTGGAAACGCGCGGTGCGGTGGCGCAGATCACCATCAACCGGCCGGAGAAGCGAAATGCTTTGAGCCGGGACGCCATCCGCGAGATCTTGGCGCTATTTGAAGAACTGCGTAACGACGACTCCATCGCGGTGGTTCTAACCACCGGCGCCGGCGACGTGGCCTACTGCGCCGGACGGGATCTTTCCGAGTTTCCCACGGAGGGCGGTCAGAATCGCGGCCGGGATCGGCGCAATGAGCCGCGGGCCTATCATGTCGCCGAAGTGATCCGAACTTTTCCCAAGGTGACCATCGCCGTGGTCAACGGATTCTGTCTCGGCGGCGGCATCACGCTTTTATTGCCGCACGATCTCGCGATCGCATCGGACCAGGCGCAGTTCGGTTTGCCGGAAATCAAGCGCGGTTTTTTACCCTATCCGATCATCGCGACCATGTTTAAAACCCTGATTCCGACAAAATTTGCTTTCGAGTTGATTCTTACCGGCGAAAACTGGGACGCGAAGAAGTCTATGGAAGCCGGTTTGATTAATCGCGTCGTGCCCCATGCGCAGCTGCGAGACCAAGCGTGGAAGTGGGGCGAGGAGATCGGCAGGTTCGACAAGACCACGCTGCGATACTGCAAGATGGCGGCGCATTCGTCCATGGAAGCGGCGAGCGTGCCGCTGGCCGCCGAGATCGCCTGGCTGATGCAGGAGGAGCATGCTTTGGTCAATCCGCGCGCCTACGCGGGGACGAAGGAGTTTCATAAGTCGTAATTCGTTGTCAGTGATCAGCGATTAGCCGGCTGCGGGAGCATGGGATGAAAACATGTTCGGCACACACAAAATTAATATTCGGTTTACTGTTTGCCGTTTTGCTCATGAGTTTACACCCGAGTAGAGCGATGGCAAAAACGTCGCTGCGCGTGGCCTACAGCTCGATCTCGGGAGCCGCGGTTGTGACCTGGCTTGCCGTCGATAATGGATTGTTCGCGAAAAACGACCTCGATGTCGAGTTGATCTATGTCGCCGGCTCCCAGGCGATGCAGTCGCTGCTCAGCGGCACCACGCCGATAGGCATACAAGGCATCGAGCCGGTTTTTCGGGTCAACGCGCACGGCAGCGACACGGTTATGATCCTGGGCATGGTGACCAAACCGCCTTTTTCGATCATCGTGCGCCCTGAGATCAAGGACTACCACGAGCTCAGAGGCAAGCCGATGGGCATCACCCGTTACGGCTCGTCGACGGATATGCTGCTCCGCCTGTCATTGGAAAAATGGGGATTCAAGCCCGAGACCGACGTGCCGATCCTGCAAATGGGCGGCGTGCCGCCGATCTTGGCCGGGATGGAGTCGGGGAAGATCTTCGGCGGGCCGCTGTCGTTGCCGACGCTCGCGCGAGCGAAGCAGGAAGGTTATCGCGAGCTCGCCGACGTGGCGGATCTGGTCCCGGACTATCAGGTCGCCGGAGTGGTGACACGGCGCGCGTTCATCAAGCAAAACACCGATGTGGTACGAAGGTTCGTCAAGGCGATCGCCGAAGCGATGGCGTTGTTTAGGAACGACCCAGAATCCGTAAGGAAGGTTATGAAGGAGCGGCTCAAGATCGACGACCCGATGGTGATAGAGGAAACTCAGAAAAACTATCCGCGTTATATGCCCAAAATACCCTATCCGAGTCGCGCGGGTATCGCGGTGATCAAAGCGTTTTTGGACAAGAATGAACCGGCGGTGCGACCGCTGTCGATCGACGACCAGATCGATAATCAGAGCGTGCGCGAGCTCGAACAAAACGGTTTTTTCAGCAGTCTTTACCGTACCCAGTGATGGACCGCTGAAACATTTTAACTCGAAGCGGAAAGGCCTTTATGAATTTTAGAGCCGAAGGGATCCTCAGCGCCAACGTTACGCCGTTTAAAGAAAACTACGATCTCGACGAACCGGGCCTGCGCAAGCTGATCCGCTATCAGGCGAAGCCCGCGGGCGTCACAGCGATCGTTTGCAACGCCGGGGCGGGGGAAGGCGCAACGCTGACCCGCGAAGAGCGGGTGCGATGCGTCGAAATCATCCGCGAGGAGATCCGCGCCGATCAGAGCGTCGTTGCCGGCATCGAAGCGCTGTCGACGCGGGAAGCGATCGAGCAGACCCGGGAAGCCAAAGCCGCCGGCGCCGCCGCGATCATGCTGACGCCGCCCCATGTCTACGATTGGGATGCGCGGACCAACCCCGAATTCGCCATCCAATATTTTCACGCGATCGCCAAGGCAGTGGAGATTCCGATCACGATTTTTCATTATCCGGCGGCGGTGGCTTCCGGCTATTCGCCCGACACCGCCGTGCGCATCGCCCGGGAGGTGGACTCCGTGGTCGCCGTCAAGGTGGCCAGCGGCGCCAACATCCGCCGCTACGAGCAGGTGTTGCGCGGCATGCGCGAGTTGCCGCGCCATGTCTCGGTGCTTGCCACTTCGTCGCTGTTTCAACATTTCGTCACGGGGGCCGATGGCGCGCTCACAGGGTTTGCCAACTTTGCGCCTGAATTTTGCTGCGATTTATTCAATGCCGTGCGGGAAGGCGATCTGGTCGAGGCGCGCAGGCTGCATCAGATCAACTGGGAGCTCGAAGCGGCGGTATACAAAGCGCCCAACGTTTACAAGCACAGCCGCTACAAGGTGGCCGCTTACTTTGCCGGACTGATGGACAACTTTCTCGTGCGCGCGCCCCAGGTCGCGGTGCCGGAGGGTGAAGTGAAGCTGGTGCATGACGCGATGCAGAAGCTGGGCTTGTTGAAGCGCTGAGTAGAAAAAATGAAGGATAAAGGCAAAAGGATAAAAACTCTTTCTCTATCCGGATTTTGCATCGGGCTATTGTGTTTGTCCGGCATCGCTCTGTTGTTGCTCTTCTGTTCCTCAAGAGGCGACGCCCAGGAGCGCCGCAAGATCCGTATCTCCAACGCGACCCTCAGTTATTCCGCGCTGCCGCTGGTGGCGGCGCGGGAGTGGAGGTTTTTTCAGGAACAGGGTCTGGACGTGGAGATTATCTTGATGCGCTCGGCGGCGGCCGCGGCCGCTTTGGTGTCCGGCGATCTCGACTATCAATCCGGCATCGGCCCGGCGAGCATCAGCGCGACGCTAAGCGGCGTCGACTCGCGGGCGCTTTGGTCTTCCACCAGCCGAATTACTTATTGGCTGATGGCGAGACCGGAATATAAATCGGTTCAGGAATTGAGGCACAAGAAAATCGGCGTCTCGGGCCTGGGCGGGACGAGTCACGTGGCGATGACGGTCGCTCTGGAAAAAAGCGGTCTGTCGGCGAAGGACTATGTCGCGGTTTCGGTGCCCGGAGGCAATCTCGTGCAGTCCCTCGACTCCGGCTTCGTCGACGCGGCGACGCTCAATCCTCCCACCATGTTCTTTGCTCAGCGGCGCGGCTTCGTCCGGCTGCTCGATATCGGGTCTCTGGTCGAGATGGCATCGGGCGGCTTGACCGCCATGACAAGGACGATCAAGTCCAGACCCGACGAAGTGAAACGGATTATCCGCGCGCTGCAACTGGGTAAGCGCGCCATGCTCCAGTCGAGAGAAAAGACCCTCGCTCTGATCACCGGCGTGCTTAAAATGGACAAGCAGACCGCGGCGGATACTTACAGCGTGGTGCAGACCAGTTTTAACGATACCGGCATTCCCACGCGGGAAGGCATCGGCAATATCATTCGTGCCATCAAAGCCGAGGGTCGCTTCGCCAACCGCAACATCGCCTACGAAGAAGTGGCGGAGCCCAGGTTCGCCATCGAAGTGGCGAAGGAGCTGGGGTACAAGGTGCCGTGAAGCGGAATGGGGTGGTGGAGTAATGGAGTGATGGGTGTTGAGAATGCGGTGATACTTTAGAAATCCATGACTCCAGTTTGTTTCGACGAGACCGCTCAGTTCCCCACCGGGGCGAAGAGCTCGCTAAGCGGCGGGCGGCTGGGGATGTAGCCCTGCTCATGCGCATATTGGACGAACTTTTCTAAAACAATTTGGTTTTCAGGCGTGAGGCCGTGGCCCCAGGGATTTTTCCCGAACAGTTCTTCCTCTTCTTCCAAAATCAAAACCGCCGATGGGAACGCCGAGCGCTTGGCGTAGTCATAGGATTTACGGCAGCGCTCTTCGGCTTCGGCGAACGCGCTCAAAAGGCTTGAAACAAGCCACGGGTTTTCGTCCAAGAGCGACTGGCGCACGACCAAGGTATGGGTGATCGGAAAGATTTTGGTCTTGCGATAGTAGTCGTTCACCGTAGAGCGGATATCCTTGAAGACGCGGCGAATGCGCGGGTCCTTGGCGCGAAACGACGGGACGATGTTGGGCGGGATCAGCGCATCGATCTCGCCGCGCAGCAATAACGCTTCCATGGGCTCGTCCACCACGGTGATCCTGATGTTCTCGGGCGGCCGATAGCCGGCCCGTTCCGGATCGGAGGTGAACCATTCGCATTCCTCCGGCCGCACGCCGTAGTGTTCTTGGAGAATGCCTCGGGCCCAAAGGCCGACGGTCAAACGGTACTCGTCCATGCCGATCTTTTTGCCCTTGAGATCTTCCGGCCGTTCGATGCCGGAAGCAGCGGAGCAGAATATATACGGATGGATCTGCATGCGCAGGGGAAAAATCGGCAGGGCGATGACCGGCTCATTGCGGCAGCGCGCCATCATGTACCAGGAGAGCGACATCTCGGCGATGTCGAATTCCTCATAAACCGGCCGCAGGCAGGCTTCGCCGGTCTCGGCGCGGCGCGGTTGCAGATGGATTCCCTTGGCCGTGATCTCGCCGGTTAGCCAAGGGCGAGATCGGTGGTAGTCGGCGAGCATGAGGGTTAATTCCAAGTCATTTGCCATATTGTCTCCTTCCGTTTCGCCCCCGGGCCAACGAATTCTATCAACGCGTTCGCGCTACAAAGAGCCCCCACCTCTTTCCTCCCCCGCGACGCGGGGGAGGATGAAGGAGGGGGTCCGCTCCAATGACGCATGAAAAACGTCGATTGTTCGTGCAGTACATCATCGTCCCAGCCCGCCGGCTTTTACCAAGAACTGCCGGGTAAAAAACTTCTCCGGCCCGCCGAGCTTTTTCGCTTCCGCTTCGATCCGCGTTGCGGCGATGAGCGAATCGATGTCTTCCTTGGTGATCGAGGTCGAGTAAACCCCGCCGAACTGGTTGATGACCTGCCGCACGGAGGCGGGATCGCCGAATTTATTTTTCTTGATAATGGCGTTGGCGACTTTCTCGCGATTATTTTCTAAAAAATCGAGCCCCCGCTGGATCGCGCGCAAGACCGAGACGATGCCGTCCGGATCAGTTTCGATTTTTTGCTTGCTCGATACGATCACCACGAAAGGAAATCCGGGCATGACGCTGCCGATGTCGAAGAGAGTCGAGAAGCCTTTTTTTTCAAGCTCCAGTCTTTCCAGGAAAGAAAACGGCGAGGCTTGAATCCTGCCCGATTCCAGCGCTTGAGCGCGAGCCGGGCTGTTGCCGACGCCGTAAAGGATTTTATAATCCCGGTCGCGCACCAGTCCTTTCTTCGCCAAGCCTTCCACGGCGGCAAACTCGGCGATGCCGCCGGGACCGGTTACGCCGACCACTTTGCCCTTGAGATCGTTGACACCGGCGATTCCTTTGGCGCCGATCAGGGTGTAATCCATGTAGGGCTGGATCCCGCTGATGATCTGCATGGGCGCGTTTTGCGCGATCGCGCGCACCGCCGCGACTCCAGCCACGAGCGTGTAATCAACGCCGCCGCCGACCAGCGCGGCCATCGCCGTCGGGCCGCCGCGGATGAGCACGGTTTTGACATCTAAACCCTCAGCGGCAAAAAAGCCGAAATCCTCCGCGACGACAAGCGGCAATGTCCCGCTCAACGTCGGCGTGTTGGAAGCGAAGTTGACGATCTTCGACGCGGCAAGCGCGGCCGGGCAGATAGAGACACCGGTCCAGAAAGCGAGTAGAGCCCAAAAATATCTTTTCATCACCCCAATGCTCCAGTACTGCAAGTCTTCTTACAGTCCCCGCGTGCTCTCGGCAAACAGTTCTTCGACCTTGGCCTTTTTGCTGGTGAGTCCTTGCTCGTGAGAAAGGTCAATCAAGGTTTCGAGCATTTTCCGATTGGCTTTGACGCCGTAGGGGTACGGATCGGCGCCGAGGATCTCTTGAGTCATCGCCAAATATTCTTTGCCGAAGAACAGCCCGGACGGAATGCTGTCGAGCAGCTTGGCGTTAAAAGTGGCCTTGGCTTTGACGAAAGCCGTGTAGAGGTTGAAGGCGACCCAGGGATATTTTTTGTAAATGTCGCCGCGGATTGTGTACGCGTGGTTGACCGGGAGAAAACCCCATTTCCCAAAAAAACGTTTGCCCTCGGCCATGCGGTCGGGAAAGAGAAGCTTCACCTTGCTCCAGTCGCCTTCCGAGCCTGAAATACGGTGCGAGCGGCCGATGACGTTGGGCATGTTTTTCCATGGACTGTTGATGCCGGCGACGTCCAATTCATGATTGACGAGCATGGAGGCCATGCTCTTGTCCGGCGGGATGCGTTGAAACGAAATCCCCGGCGGCGGCGTGAAACCGGTGGCGCCACCATGGCTCAATTCTTCGGTGCGCTCCATGTACCAGTGGACCTTGTACTGGGATACTCCGAAATCGTGCTCGAGAATGCCGCGCTGCCACAAAGCCGCGGTCTGTTGGTATTCGCCGATGCCGATGCGTTTGTCGACGAGATCCTCCGGCTTCGTGATCCCCGAATCGGTATGATAGGAGAGCTCGGTGTGAAAGAGCCGCCGGCTTGGAAACACCGGCAGAGCGATCATGTCGAAGCCCCGTTCGCGGGCGATCAGATAGGACGACATCGACATCTCGCCGACTTCGAATTCCTGAAATTTCAGCTGGCGCCAGAAAGTCTCGGATGGATGAGAATAGGTTGGGACGATCTCGATGCCTTCGGCCTGGACTTGACCCTGCATCAATGGATCGACCCGTTCGTTGAAAGCGGAAATGAAGCTCAATCGAAGTTTCGGCATCTTGTTTTATCCTCGAGTCTTGTTTTGTTTTTCTACGGGATAGGCGCACGGCATGAAGCACCCCCCTACTTCATGTGCCCAGCAATTCCTCGGCGAATAGCTCCTCGACTTTCATCTTGCGCGGCGTAAGCCCCTGTTCGTGGGAAAAATCGATGATGGTTTGGAGCATCGCTTGGTTGTCTTTAATGCCGTAGGGAAACGGATCGTCTCCCAAAATTTCGTTCGTCATGGCGAGATACTCGGCGCCAAAAACGAGGGCGGCGGGTACGCGCTCGAGCAGCGTCGCTGCCGCGTGGGCTTTGGCTCTGCTAAAAGCGTCGTACAATTTCAAAGCGATCCCAGGATTGTTCCGGTAAAGATCGCCGCGAATGATGTAGGTATGATTGACTGGCACAAAACCGTGCTTGGCGACGAAGCGTTTGGCTTCGGCGATCTCATCGGGAAACAGCGGCTTGACCTTGGACCAGTCGCCTTCGCTGGCGCGGATGTGGGTCGAGCGATCGATGACATTGACCGCTCGCGATAAATGGCCGGCGATGGGCGCGACGTCGATCTCGTTATTGACCAGCATGGTCGCCAGGCTCTTGTCCGGCGGGATGCGGTGAAACGAGATCCCCGGCGGCGGCGTAAAACCGGTGGCGCCGCCGTGGCTCAGCTCGTCGGTGCGCTCCATGTACCAGTGGACTTTAAACTGCGATACGCCGAAGTCGTGTTCTAGGACGCCGCGCGCCCAGAGAGCGGCGGTCTGCTGATATTCGCCGACGCCGATGCGTTTGCCGACAAGATCGCCGGGCTCCTTGATGCCGGAATCGACGTGATAAGATTGCTCGGCGTGGAAAAAACGGCGGCTCGGAAACACCGGCAAGGCGATCATGTCAGCGCTGCGCGAGCGGGCGATCAAAAACGATGACATGGACATCTCCGCCACTTCGAACTCTTGAAACTTAAGTTGGCGCCAGAAGGTCTCCGACGGATGGGAATAGGTCGGGATGATCTCGAAGCCGTCGGCCCTGATCGTGCCATTCATCAGCGGCTCGACCCGCTCATTATAATTCGATACGAAGCTTAGATTTACGGCGGGCATCCGTATTCAAACCTCTTGAGTGCGATATCGCGGCGCGGTCACAATCCCAGCGTGCTCTCGGCGAACAGTTCGTCGATTTTCATTTTGCGCGGTGTGAGCCCCTGCTCATGGGAGTAGTCGATAATCGTTTCAAGCATCGCTTTGTTCGCCTTGACGCCGAAGGGAAAGGGATCGTCGCCGATTTTTTCCCGAGTCATCGCCGCGTACTCCGGGCCGAAGAAAAGCGCCGTGGGAATACGCTCCAACATCTTCTCGCGCGCGAGCGCCTTGGCTTTGACGAAGCCGGTGTAGAGATTGAACGCCGTCCAGGGATATTTTTTATAGATATCGCCGCGAACGATATAGGTGTGGTTGACCGGCAGAAATCCATGCTGCTTGTAAAAGCGCGCGCCCTCAGCCATGCGATCGGGAAACAGCGGTCGGACCTTGCTCCAATCGCCCGTGCCGGTGATGCGGCTCGAACGATCCAGGGCGTTCGCCTGGAGCGCGAAGGGGCTGGCGACGTGGGCGACGTCGAGTTCGTTGTCGAGCAGCGTCGAAGCCAGGCTTTTGTTCGCCGCGATGCGGTTGAACGAGATACCCGTGGGCGGTTTGAATCCGGTAGTGCCGCCATGGCTCATTTCTTCGCTGCGCTCCATGTACCAATGAATCTTGTATTGCGACACGCCGAAATCGTGTTCGAGAATGCCGCGAAGCCACAGCGCCGCCGTTTGCTGGTATTCCGCCACGCCCAGTTTTTTCCCGACGAGGTCTTCGGGTTTCGCGATGCCCGAGTCGACGTGATAGGAGAGCTCGGTTTGAAACAGGCGCCGGCTCGGAAACACCGGCAGGGCGATCATGTCGGCGCCCTGGGATTTGGCGATCAGGTAAGACGACAGCGACATCTCCGCGACTTCGAACTCGCCGAACTTGAGCTGGCGCCAGAAAGTCTCGGCGGGATGAGAGTAGGTCGGAATCAGCTCAATGCCTTCCGCCTGGACGATGCCGTTCATCAGCGGCTCGACGCGCTCATTGAATGCGGAGATGAATCCCAGGGTAAGTTTCGCCATCGCTCAATATCCCGCTACCGACCAGATATCATAGAGCAATTCCATGCGGCGAAAATTATGCTTGCGCGTTAGCTCCTGCAATTGCGCCGAGTGGATGTAACGGACGGCGATTTCCTCCGCCAAGCTGCCATGTTCTTCATCCGCTTCCGAATGGACGGTGAAAAAGCGGACGTCGTCGGGCTTCATGTTGTATTTTTGAATAAAGCCGTTGCCGAGAGCGGCGGCCGCCGGGCCGAAGGTTCCTTCGGCGCCGATCTGGATCGCCATGACGACGAACCACGGCAGCGTATGGATGATCAGCTCGACATAATAAAGGTGCGCAGCCGTCGACGGCAACAGCTCGGCGCTTTCGAGCTGGCTGCGGCTGACGCCGATGGATTCGGCGAAGCGGATCGCCAGTTCGTTGTGGCCGGCGCTGCCCGTGTCCATCCCCCGGGTCTCTTCTTCGACGACACCCCAGAGCTTTTGCGCGATCTCGGGATCGCTGCACGCCAGATAGCGCAGCATGGCGATGCGCGGCACCGCGGCTCGAAACTGATAATCTTGAATCGTCCAGGTGCGGATCTGATCCATGGTTGCCGTGCCGTTGCACACCGCTTTCAGAAACGGATGCTTGATGCGGATCTTGGGAAACGCCTGGATGTCCTTTTTGAGCTGTGCGACAAATTCAGCAGATGTCATACGATTGTCCTCCTCGATTGAACGCCACTGTTAAACGTTGGCGTGTTGGAGTACTGGAGTATTGGATAATTCTTGGGTCCATTACTCCATCGCTCCAATACTCCATTACTCCAATTTAGATTTGCCCCC
>Ga0187825_10000139_pt1 | contig 13856 bp, 11 predicted proteins | sample NC_wetland_sal_i_11_FD_132421 | JGI IMG/M metagenome (GOLD analysis project Ga0187825, IMG submission 132421) | Wetland sediment microbial communities from Neuse River Estuary, North Carolina, USA - SourceSoil_5 | ecosystem: Environmental > Aquatic > Freshwater > Wetlands > Sediment | place... | reverse complement strand
CTGATAAGAAGAAGCGAAAACAGCACCGCCGTGGTCGCGGCCGCGATGATGACGATGTGCCAGGCCGGCGGCTGGTGCCAGTTGTATCCCAGCAGCGTTTCCGATGGCGCGCGCAGCAAGACCGCGGCAAGCGCCTTGCGTCCAAATTGCAGCACCTCCGGTCTCCCGGCTGTGCTTTGGTAGCCGCCAATGCCGCGCAGCACGTGCCAGCGATACGCAAAGGTGGCGGCGGCAACGGCGAAGAAGCCGCCCACCGCCTTCCAGTTGCGGCCGGCCATGATCATTATTTCGAGCCAAACCAGCAGCAGGGGCAGGACATAAACGCTTTCCTTGGCAAAGGTGGCAACAAAAAACAGCAGCAAGGCCAGGGCGTACATCGCGGTCGAGCAGCCTTTGCGGAAACACAAGTAAGCCACCAGCGACCAGGTTCCCAGGGCGGTCGCGATCAGGTCGAAGCGCGCCGCAATGTAAGCGACAGGTTCCGCTGTAATGGGCGCGACGGAAAACAAAAGCGCAGCTATGGCTGCCGGCTTCCGCGAAAAGCCCAGCCCCAGGCTCAGGAAGTAGACTCCCGCCACCACGAGCAGGTGCAGCGCCAGGTTTACCAGGTGATAACCGGGGGCCCAGTCGTGGAACAAACGATAGTCCGCCATGAGACTGGCGAAGCCCAGAGGCCGAAAAAACAGGCGGTAGCCGGAGCCCACCACTTGCCCCTGGGAAAGCTGGCGCGCAATAAACGGCAGGATGGGAAAGCGACTCTGCGCCAGATGGGCAAAATCATCACTGACAAAATAAACCCCGAGCGCGGGCAGATAAGCTAAAGCCGGCAGCAGGAAGATGAGTGACGGGTGCAGAGAAGTCTCCGCGTTGTCATTATCCTCGGCGGTCCATATCTTCGAAAGCGCCAGCCGCACAATCACCAGCAAGAAGAAAACGGCAGCAAAGCCCTGCAGCCACGCGATTCTTCTCTCCGGCCGTACCAGGATCAGGATGGCGCCCGTCGCCATGAAAAGCGCAATGCCGCCCAGCGCCGCGCGGGAGTACGGTTTGACAGGAAATTTGAGGCTACCTCGCATCGGCAATCTGAGCGCGGTCGAGATTCAAAGTGGCACGTCGCGTGGCTGTGCGGAGGACGGCGTCAGCTCTGCGGGCGCGGCGGCGGCGATGGTGGTGGCAGCGCGGATATCCACCCCGCGAGAATATCACTGGACCGTAAGAACCGTAGTCGCCGTCTGGGTGGTGCCGCCGCTGGGAGTGTAGGTGGCGGTAATGGTGGTCTGGCCTGTTCCCTGCAGCGTAGCCAGCCCCGCGGTCACACCGGTAAAAACGGCCACACTCTGGTTGGAAGAAGTGAAGCTGGTCAGCGAGGTCACATTCGCTCCATTGCTGGTGGCGGTGAATTGCTCCGAACCGGTTGACAAGCTCACGGTGGGGTTGCTGGGAGAGAGAACAAGAGCGTTGGTATTGGTGCCGACAGTCAAAGTGGCCGAGCCGCTGACGGTCCCTTCGGTGGCGGTAATGGTCGCGGTGCCGGCTTTCACCCCTTTAGCCAGGCCTCCAGTGGAGATGGTGGCCACCGTCGTATCCGAACTGCTCCAGACCAGGTTGTGCAAGGAACCGGTCGTGCCATCGTTGTTTACTCCCGTGGCCGTAAACTGCTGGCTGGCGCCGACCGCCACCGAGCCGGTGGCTGGTGTCACATTGATGGAAGACAAAGTCGGGTTGACAAAAAATCCCCTGCAGGACACTCCGGCCAGCGCAACCAGAACAACCAGCGCGAGCAGCGGCAGCACGCGTCTATTCGACATCAGCCAGGACTCCACGCCCAGATGGGCTATCAGCTTCAATTTGTCAGTGGTCGCGCTGCCCGCATTCTAGCAAATCAGGTGCGACGCCATGGGTAACGGCGGGTGCACCACCCTCGGCCCCAGGCCACGGAGACAGGGAAAAAGGCCAGGGCCTCACACCTGTACCTCTGGACTGAGAACGCCGGTAAGGGGGCGAGTTGCGGGACAAAAGAGCTAAATCTAGCGCTTGGGCTTGGCCCGGGGGATGCGGTCGTCAATGGGCTTGCGGCCGGCGTAGCCCTCCTGTACCCCGTGCCAGTGGGTGATCTTTTTTTCTCCCAGTTTCCAGCACAGCAGAACGGTGTGGCCGTCAACCACGCAAGGAAAATCGAGCAGGCCGATGTCCAGATCCTTCACCTGCACGCCGGTGGCGTTGATCTCGCTGACCGCGTCTTTGACCTGCTGCGCGGTTTTCTCCCGCTCGGCTTTGCGGCGGGCCAGGCGCACCAGGGGAAGGAGCATGCCGCCGGTGAGAAAGACGCGATGGGCCACGTCCTTCAATTCTTTGTCAATCTCCTCGATTAGCTTTTTACCGCCGATGGCCTGGCGCAGCAGGCCTTCCAGGACCGGCAATAATTCGTGGGCTTCGTCCAGGGTAAAGGTCCGTTCTGACATAGGGTGATTTGACTCGTGCCTGGGGTGGCTAAAACTACTCACATTTTATACGAGAAGAAGTTGTGCGTGGTAGCTCGTAATTAGCTCGCGGATGCCGCCGGCTTTCTGGCTTTTTCCGTGTCTGCCGCAACCGTGGCGACAGCCGAAACCACAACCGCGCGTCACTTTTCGAAGTCTATCAGCACCAGATCTGAGTTCTCTCGCAAGCGGTCAAAAACAATGTGTCTTCCATCCGGTGTGATATCGAATGCCCGCATCGCAGTGGGGTCGTGCAACTGCGTCAGGTCAAGCGGCATTCCCGGGCCGCCCGGAGCCGTGCCTGATACTTCCATCATCTTTTCCGCTAGGGTGGGGCCCTCGACCAATTCCATGATGAGGGCATAGGTTCCGGCGGAGTCCTTAAATCCATGGACATGAGCGATGTGAGGATGATTCAGCGCGGCGAGTAGCTGTGCCTCCCGCCGGAAACGCGCCAGGCACTCGTGATCTCCGGCCAGGAGGTCAGGAAGGATTTTGATGGCAATGTCGCGATTCAGCTTGAGATCGCGGGCGCGGTACACCTCTCCCATTCCGCCCGCGCCCAGTGGCGCGATAACTTCATATGGCCCGAGTTTCGTTCCCGGAGCCAACGCCATAATTGGAAAGGATTATACCGTCTGATCGCAAGCTCGTTGTTCCTCTCTTGAATAACGGGCGAACTGAGCCCATTGGAGACCTCGTGAGCGTCCGCGGTCGAAGGAGCAAGCATCAATCGGCGGCGGAGCCACTGACATTATGGACGATTCCCCCGGGCGGCGCGCCGGCGGTAAGCATTCAGTATGTCGGGCAGGGCCACAACGCCCTGCAACTGGGCGGGGTCGGCGCGATGCACCACCGGTAGAAGCGGCCAGTCATAGATGTGGCGCAAGGCGGTGTCCAGTGGATGGTCGGGATGGAGCAGCGGCGCCAGGCTGTTCTCCGCGCCCACGGTCTTCAGCGGCAACTCGGCGTCTCCCTGGTCCGCCATCTCCGCCAGTTTCTTGCGCGTGACTCCCCGCCACGTTCCGTCGGGCAAGCGGAACAGCAGGAGTGGTTCGGTGGATTGCTCCAGTTCGCGCATCGCCACCTTGATGGGCTCGTCCCCGGTGAGCATCGGAGTTCGCGGGGCCCGCATGGCGTCCTCCACACGGAGCAACGGCTGCTCCCGCTGTTCTTCCATGGAGGGAAGGTCCAGCCCCGATTGCCGTGAGAGTTCGTCAAAAAGGGGTGTGGGCTGGGCGGCACGTGAAATCACGTAGGCGATGGTGTTGGAAATGATCACCGGCACGATTATGGTGTAATCGCCGCTTACCTCCAGCACCATGAACACCGAAGTCATGGGCGCGCGAATGAAGCCGGCGAACAGCGTTCCCATACCCACCAGGCAATAGGCACCGATGGGACCACTCAAGTGGGGAAGCAGTTGGTGCTCCAGGGCGCCCACCGACCCGCCCAGCATGGCCCCCACGAACAGAGTGGGCGCGAACATGCCGCCGGGGGTGCCGCTGACGAAGGAAATGGTGGTGGCCAGGATCTTCAGCCCCGCCAAAATGCCCAGCACCTGCCAGGTGTACTGGCTGTGCATGGCCTGGTCCATATAGGCGTAGCCCGCTCCCATCACCTGGGGAAAGCCGAGATAACCGATAAAGCCAATCAGCAGCCCGGCCACGCCCGGCTGCAGGTACTGGGTCCACCGGGGAGCATTTTTCAGGCGCAAGCGGAAGAAAAGGATCAGCTTCAGGAAGACGACGGATGCGATGCCGCCCACCACGCCCAGCACGGCATAAGCCAGCAGTTCACTGGGATTGACAGCCCCGATGGGGGGAACTCGAAACAGCGGTTCCGAGCCCAGAAACCAGCGTTCCACCACCACACTGGACACCGCCGCCAGCACCACCGCGCCCAGCACGCCCGCGCTCCAGCGCCCGATGACCTCCTCGATTACGAAGAGCACGGCGGAAATAGGGGCGTTGAAGGCGGCGGCCAGCCCGGCAGCCGCGCCCACCGGCGCAATCAGGCGCAGACGCTCGCGCGAGAGCCGCAGTTTCTCCCCCAGCAGCGAGGCAATGCCCGCGCCGATCTGCAGCGACGGGTCTTCCGGTCCCAGCGATTGCCCGCTGCCGATGGCCAGCGCCGAGCAGATGAATTTCCCGATGACGGTGCGGAAGGGAATGTGTCCGTTGTAGATGTAGAGCGCGGCCTTGGTCTGGTTGACTCCGCTGCCGCGCACATAGGGGAAGATATAAATGACCAGCAGAGCGATCACTATCCCGGTGAGCGAGGGCACGAGCAGCAAGTGCGAAGGCGCGGGCGACAGGGAGGTGCTCAACAGCCAGATGCGGGTGGAAAGATAGGCGATGCGGAAACACACTACCGCCAGCCCGGAAAGGATGCCGATGAAAATGGCCAGCACCAGGAAGAAAGGCTCTTCCGCGATAATGCGGTGGCGAGAGGGCCAGAAGTGCCGCTGGCGTGGCTTGGCTCCTCTATTCACGGCTGAGGGCGAAGTCGCGCTCCCGCTCATTGTTCCTCCGCCTGGTGGGCCAGGAGCAGAAGCGCCAGATCAGCGCCCTGGGGGGAGCCGCACTGCTGCGCCGTTACGCTTTCGATCTGGGTCACCAGCCCCATCGCCAGGTCTCCAAGCTGGGGATCGCGTTCCAATCTGTAGGTGCGTACCCCGCGGGTGAGTTGCGCGACCTGCTGCTGCAGTTGCTGCACCTTTTCGGCATCGAGTTGGCTGGACGCCGGAGGCGCAGGTGTGGCGCTCTTTCCCGGCTCAATTTTGCCGAAAATTTTGGCTATCAGCCCGGAACGAGATTGCGGGGCAGCGGGTGAGGGGGCGGCGGAATTGGGTGCTGTACCGCCGGCCGGCGGGCTGGGGGCGAGCGTGATGTCCTTCATGGCGGCACATTGCTGAAGCCGCTGGCTGGCTCGGCGAAATGCCTGCACGATGCGGGCTGCCCTCTGCCTGGAACTGAGCCCCTTGGCGTAGGGGTCCCATTCCAGCACCAGGCGGCTGGTGGCCAGCAGTTCTTCCGCTTTCGGGTCATGCTGACCGCCGCGCACAGCGCGCTCCAGGTACTGAGCGGCTTCGCCATATCGCCCCCGCAGGAACGCGGCTTCACCGGCACCCTGTAACGCGGCAGAGTTCTTAGGATCCAGGCGCAACGCTTCCTGGAACTCCTGCAAGCCGCGGTCCTGGTCGTCGGCCTGCAGAAACAGCTCGCCAACCTCGGTGTGCGGCGCCGCGTCGCGGGGAAGTTCCGGAAGCAAGGCAATCAATTCTCCATCCGCCTGGATCTTATCGTTCCGACTGAGCAGATAGTGAATCAGTTCCAGACGGGTCTGTTGCCGGCGGGCGGCGGCCGCGCCGTCCGGCCACAACCCATAGATAGCGCCGTGGTAATACTGCAGCGCCGCCCTGGTTCGTCCCTGCTTGACCGAAAGCCGTGCCAGTTGCAGATTGATGGTGCTGTTGCTGGGTTCGTCCTGCCACAGGGTCAGCAGGTAAGATTGCGCCTCCGACCTGCGGTTGGCGGCCAGCAGCGCCTCGGCCAGGCGCAAGCGGTAGCCGGGATCGTCGTGCGAGTAGTAAAGCGCGTTGCGGAAGTCCTGAATCGCCGGCTCCGGCTGTCCCGCTGCCAGAGCCGCCTCCCCCCGTCCAAACCACATTTGTCCCAGCCACAGTTGTGTGGACTGGTAGAAACGGTTGGCGAAAATGGTGGCCGCGCAGAAAACCACCGCTGCGAACACTACCAGGGCCAGGAACAGCGGCCGCACTTGAAAGCTTCCCGGCGCCTGTTCCCCGCAGTAGCGGCACACGCCTCCTGGCTGCGGCAGGGGCCGCTCACAATGGGGACAGAGGGTTTCTTCAGTGGTTTCCAATCCCGGCGCTTCGTGTGGCGATTAATTCGTGCTACGACCAGTGTAAACGGAACAGCAGGCTAAAGTTAAGGTCTATACCGAAGTGTATATTTGCCAGGCAAATTCCCTCCGCCCGCACAGCTTGCTCCCGTCTTCCTCTCGTCACTTTTAATGGTGATGTACGTCACAGTGGCTTTGTTCTTCCTGCGATATTTTTCATACCCGGACGTTGTTGGGTGAGACGCTTGCTGCACCGCGACCTGGGAACTATCCAACCCGAGCTGTTACGCGCCTTTGAGGCGCCCGCCCGGATCCGCCAGTACCGGAAGGGTGCGGCGGTGTACCGCCGCGGGCGCGCCGTGCGCGGGGTATTTCTTCTCCAGAAAGGACGCGTCCGGCTCCAGTTGGGCGAGCGCGCCGCCGGCCTGGCTTTGAACGTGGCCGGCCCCGGCTCCGTTCTGGGGCTGGGGGAAACCATGTCTGGGATTCCCTACGAGGCCACCGCAGAAACCCTGGAGCCCTGCCAAATCGCCTTTCTGCCGCGGGAAAGTTTCCTCAACTACCTGCGCCAGAACTGTGCCCTGTGCATGCAACTGGTGCAATTGCTCAGCGAGGACCTGCACCAGCTTTATCAGCAGTACCGCACTATTGGCGGCCCAGCCACCCGCTCCCGCCGGCCCCGGGGCAACGTCTCGGCCCATCCCCGGCCGCCTTCGACCGGCGACTTTCAGGCCTAGTCCGCTACCCCAGATGCGGATTGCGCTCCGCGGAAACGGGCGTGAGTTCGCGGGGGTATACTCCGCCGTTATACTCCAGCAGCCGGTTCTTCCATTTGAGAAATTCGGTGATGGTTTGCGGCTCGATGCGGATTTCCACCCGGCGCAGGCTGGCCAGCAATAGATTCATCTCGTGTTCCATGCCGGCTGCGGTGCGCAAGCCGCGCCGTGGCGGCTTCACCGTCATTTCCACCCTGCGCCCGGCGCACTCCAGCAGGCCCCAGCCCGCGGGCAGTTCCGGCGGCGTGATCAGACCCGCGGGCGCCAGATAGAAGCGCTCGCAGCCCAGCGCAATTTCCGAATTCTGGCGGAAGGGCTTGGCGCGATCGGCGAGAAAATCTGCCCGCGTTGCCTTGCATTCCACCACCACCGAACGGCATTTTCCTTTCCAGCCGATGGCGTCCGGCACTTCGCCGCTGGCGCAGGCTTGTTCCGAGAGCACCACCCCGCAGCGGTAGCGGCGCAGCCAGTCAACAGCCAGGTTCACCAGTTGGGTGTGGGTCATTTGCGTGAATTGACGATTTGAAGATTGATGATTGACGATCAAACGGCCGGCGAAACAAAAAGCTCGCGGCAGACCGGCAATCTGCGGTCTGCTCTACCCGAAACCGCAATCATCATTCGTAATCGTCTATTCTGCTGCCAGTCTCTCGTGCCGGCCAGCGCGAGGCTAGTACTCTCCTGATTCCTGCAGACCGTGATCGTCCAGGCCAGAGAAAGACCCCAAGGTTGGTTCGGCCAGGCATACGGGTCTTTTGCCGGACTCATTCGGGGAAAAATCTTTAGCGCCGGGCGGCAGAGGTTCGGCTGAGTGCTAACTGCTGCCTTCAGAACTTCGTTACTTCGGTGAAGTTGAAGTCGCGCACCTTCATCGCCGGCACCACCATGTCGAAGGACTCTTCGCCGCTGGCGCGCACCGGCGTGCCCATCTCCTCCACGTTGGAGAGCATGTGCAACAGGCTTTCGTTGAAACGGAAGTTGCGAATGCCGTTTTTGAGCTGCCCGTCCTCGATATAGAAGGTGCCGTCGCGGGTCATGCCGGTCAGGATCTTCTCGTAGGGGTCAACTTCGCGGATATACCACAGGCGGGTGACGAGCACGCCGCGCTCCGTGCCGGCAATCATCTGGTCCACGCCCTTGGACTGCGCCTGCGCAGGTCCCTCGAAAACAATGTTGATGGGCGCCTCGCCAATTTCGTTGGGCAGGGGAAAGCCGTGTCCGGTGGGCTCCACGGGACCAGCCTTGGCAGCGTGTTCCGATTCCCTCATCTTTTTGGCGGTGGAGCGGGCGTATACCAGGCGCTTGACCACGCCCTTATCCACCAGTTGCACGCGCTGGCGGCGGATGCCTTCGCCGTCGAAAGGCGCGCCCGACTGCAGAGGATGCGAGACGTCGTCCCACACCGTAATGTTGGCCCCAAATACCTGCGTGCCCACCCGGTTGTTGAGAAAGGAGCGCTGGTCGAGGATGGCCATGCCGCCGAAGTCCCAGAACATGAATCCGACCAGGTCGAGCACCGCCGCAGGCTCCAGGATTACGGTGTACTTGCCGGCGTTGAGTTCGCGCGGCTTGGCGGACTGCAGCGCCTTGCGGGCCGCGGTCTCCGCCAGCGCCACCGGATTCAGGTTGCGCACATCAGGCGAGTTGAATTTCTGCCAGCCGGAAGAGTCGCCGCCCAGCATGGTCACCGAAATTTCCGAAGAGGTTTGGGTATGGTAGGCGGCCAAACCACGCGAGTTGAGCACTGCCTCCACCGATTCGGAATTGGAAAAAATGCCGGCGGCGGTCAGCTTCTGTTTCTTGGCCACGTTGACGATCTTTTCCACCGCCTGCGCGCGCTGCCCGGGAGTGAGCGAAGAAGTCTCGTAAAAGGCCCGTCCCACCTGGTCGGCGCCCTCGTATTCTTCCGGACCGGGCACGGGCAGCAGGTCGGGATCAGGTTCCTGAACCTTGGCCAGCGCCTCGGAAGCCAGGACCGCCTGCTTCAGGCTCTCATCATCAAACTTGTTGGTGGTGGCGCGCGCCGTCCGCCCGCCAAAAACCGTGCGCACCGAGACGACATAATTCTCTTCCGCCACGTTCTGGTGGATGGTGTTGTTGGCGAAGCGGGTGAGGGCGCTCTGGCCGCCGGCGATGAGGGCCTCCACCTCGTCAGCGGTGGAGAATTTCTGCAGGCGGGAGAAGATTTCGGCAGCTTTATCTTTAGTAAGCATTCAGCAGTCAGCACTCAGCATTGTCGCGCTCAGCTTGCCAGTAATTAGCAATTAGCATTTAGCCAGCGAACGTTCAAGGTCAACCTTGCGAGACAGCGATGTAAGCATGCGCCGGACTTCTAACAGCAGCGCCGCCGTCTCACCATAGTCAGGTTCGTGCAACAAGCGCAGATCGCGAGCAAGCAGCAAGTGATAATCCAATTCGCTGGCCGATCCTGCGGCGATCTGCAGGAATCTATGAAGCTCAGCATTCCCCCTTCTGCCACAGCCTTCCGCGATATTGGCGGCAATTGAGGCGCTACACCTGCGTATCTGGCTCGTTAAACCATACAGTTCCTCGCGTGGAAAGGTTCTTGTGACGCCATATAGCCTCAGCGTCAACAGATGGGCCTTTTGCCAAACCTTTAGCTCCTTGAAGTCTTTCATCGTGCCCCTCCCGTCCAGGGGCTAAATGCTAATTGCTAAGTGCTAACTGCCGCAGTGACGGCCTTCACGTCCCCTTGTATGCGCTCCCCACCTTGATGTTGCGAAAACGCGCCGGCGCGGCGCCGTGCCCGGTGCCCATGGTCTGCATGGGCTGGCCCTTGCCGCAGTTGGGCGTGCCCCACAGCGTCCACTGGTCGCGGGAGCAGATGGCGTCCATGGAATTCCAGAACTCTGTTGTGATTCCGGAATACGACGGGTTCTTCAGCATGCGTCCCAGCTTGCCGCCCTTGATCTCCCAGCCAATTTCGGTGCCGAACTGGAAGTTGTAGCGCTTGTCGTCAATAGACCAGGAGCGGTTGGTCTGCATGTAGATGCCTTTATCGGTATCGGCGATGAGCTGCTCGAAGGTCAGCGGCTTCTCCCCTGGCAGAATGCTGATGTTGGTCATGCGGATGATGGGAATGCGGTTCCACCCTTCCGCCCGCATGGTGCCGCCGGAGCGGTTGGAGCCGATGGCATGCGCGGTCTCGCGCGAGGACAAGTAGCCGGTGAACAGACCGTCGGTGATGATGGGCGTGCATTGCGCGGGCACGCCTTCATCATCGTAGGCGAAGGTGCCCAGGCCGGGGCCGTGATTGCGGGTGGCGTCGGCCACCACGTTCACCAGGTTGCTGCCGTAACGCAGCTGGCGCAGTTTCTCCAGCGTCAGGAACGACATGCCCGCGAAGTTGGCTTCCATGCCCAGCACGCGGTCGAGTTCAATGGGATGGCCGATGGATTCGTGAATCTGCAGGCCCAGCTGGGAGGAATCGAGCACGATGGTGAAGTTGCCCTCGGGGCACTGGTCGGCCTTGTGCAGGGCCACGCACTCTTCCGCGATCCGGCGGGCGTTTTCCACCAGCTTCAGCTCTTCTATTAATTCGTAGCCCTTGTTCTGGTATTGGCCGCCGAAGGAGTTGGGATAAGAGCGCTTGTGGATTTCGCTGCCGGCAAAGGCGTAAGCCGTGTAGCCGGCGCCGGTGGTGAGCTTCGTCTCGTGAATATTCGAACCTTCCGAGGAAAAGAACCACTGCTCGTAGCGGCGGAAGTTCATGTTGGTTTCCGCCAGAGTGACGCCCTGCACCGCGCACAGCTCTTTGTCCACGCGCAGCAGCAGGTCCAGGTTCTGCTCCACCGAAGTGCTGAAAGGGTCCACTCGGTAAGGCGTGGTCCACTCGTCGGTGAAAGGCTTTTCCGGCGCCAGGCGCACGTCCTGCTGCTTCACCCGGGCGGAGGAGCGGGCAATTTCCACCGCCTTGGCCGCGGTCATCTCCACCGCGATGCGGGTCAGATCCTCGGTGGCGGCAAAACCCCAGGCGCCGTCGGCCAGCACGCGAATGCCGATGCCCAGCGAGGTGGAATCGGAGGCGTGGCCCACACGCCCGTTCTTGGTGGCCATGGCGCGGTTGCGCTCATCCACGATGCGCACGTCGGCATAGGAGACGCCGTGCTGGTTCGTCAGGTTCAGCGCCCACTCGGCAATCTGCTTCATGCTCATGGCAAACATTGATGATAAATGGTAAGAAGAGTTTTGTGGGAGGCAGACTGGGATTTTGGGCTGAATGAACTGCTTCGGCTAAGAACAAGGACAACGAGGCCGAGCCTGAGCTAAGCGCGCGGAGCGGAGGAGCCGTCCTAATACAACACTTCGCCTTCACCTTTTGCCGCAATCAGCGACTGGATGTAAGCCACAATCTTATCTCGCCGCGCCATTACCGCCTTCACTTCCTCGTTATTCAGATAGTGTCTGGTTTTCTCCGTCAGTTCGTTCCCATCCAGTGCTTTCAGTCTTTCCAGCAACTTGCGATCGCAGCGCTCCAGGTTCTTGGGTTCTCTCAGGTTCTTTGATAGTCGAAACGCCCGGGTGAAATCCACGCGATAAATCTTCCAATCGTTGCCGATCAGCACATTGGTAAGGTTGGGGTCGGTGTCGTAGACCAGTTCATCAAAAACGCGGATTCTATACATCTGCTGGTTCCACGCTTCCACGTCGGGCGCTGGTATTTTGCGCTGCAGGCGCTGGCCCTCATCCATCTGCACCGGCAGCCACCAGCTGAGAGACCCAATATGACCCTGCCATTTGCGCTCCACGTACACGGGAAGCATATCCTCGAGTCCGAGCAGCTCGGCCAGCCGGTAAGCTGCGATGTTGTACCTGTAAGAATCCACAAAAAGAAGTTCCCTGTGGCCATCGGCGAACTTCCTGTCAATGTCGTGTTCGTCAACCGATTGAAAAGACGCGTCGTGAGTAAGAGTGCCGTCGCTCAGCGTAAGTCGCCAGGGGTCGGTGATGCCCTTACCGCCCTGTTTACCCCCTGTCACCTTGGCGGTAAGCAGAAATTGCTTGATTTGTTCCCGGCTGAGCGCGGGTTGGTCGGCGGCAATACCGGGGCGGCCGCCCACTATGTAAAGCGCCAGGATAAGAGCTAAGCATCGCAAGCCGCGGCCAGGCATGCCATACCTCCTTCTTGAAAGCCGGATCCCAAGGCCGAGAATGCTTGTCCCCGCGTTTGCTCCGGCAGATGCCTGGAGATCACCGTGAGAGAGGGTCGGCAAGCAAAGCTGTCCTTCAAATCAGGGCAGGGAAAACGCTGAATGCCGCGATCGCCTTCGCCATCGCAGTTCTCCTTGATTGCTGTGAGAGCCGACGCCTACTTTTTATTGTTCGCGCCTTGGGACAGGAACTTATCCCAATCATCGGGCCCGTTGGATTGGAATAATGGCCGAAAGTAGAGGGGAAGTTTCCTCCGCCTGCGGTGAATTGTCAAGCTGGCATGCCCGAACCGGAAGAAGCTCTGCGAAGGATGCCAATCTTTGCCGCAATCGCGCTATCATAAGCGGCGTTCGCGCACCTTGGCATCTGTGCGTCATTACCCGTACAAGCCCGGATTTCATTGACTTGCCCCACCACCCCGCCTAACATAGCGCGACATTATGATTGGCCAGACCATCTCGCACTACCACATCCTGGAGAAGCTTGGCGGCGGCGGAATGGGTGTTGTGTACAAGGCCGAAGACACCCGCCTGCACCGCCTGGTGGCGCTCAAGTTTCTTCCCGATGAGGTGGCCCGCGATCCCCAGGCGCTCAGCCGCTTCCAGCGCGAGGCCCAGGCAGCTTCCGCCCTCAACCATCCCAACATCTGCACTATTTACGACATCGGCGAGGAGAACGGCAAAGCCTTCATCGCCATGGAGTATCTGGAAGGCGCCACGCTGAAGCACCAGATCGGCATCCGCCCCATGGAAACGGAGACCCTGCTGGCGCTGGCCATCGAGATTGCCGACGCATTGGACGCCGCCCACGCCAAGGGCATCGTCCACCGCGACATCAAGCCGGCCAATATTTTCGTCACTGACCGGGGCCACGCCAAGATTCTGGATTTTGGGCTGGCCAAAATGGAATACGCCGGCCGGGTCCAGTCAACGGAAGCAACCTCCGCCCCCACCGTGGTCAGCGAGGAGCACCTCACCAGCCCGGGCTCGGCCCTGGGCACGGTGGCTTACATGTCGCCGGAACAAGCCAAGGGCAAGCCGCTCGACCGCCGCACCGACCTGTTCTCCTTTGGCGCCGTTCTCTACGAGATGGCCACGGGCAAGGTGGCTTTCCGCGGCGAGACTTCCGCGGTCATTTTCCAGGCCATTCTGGACCGCGCGCCCACCGCGCCGGTTCGCATCAACCCGGAAATTCCGCCCAAGCTGGAGGAGATCATCAGCAAGGCGCTGGACAAGGACCGCGAGTTGCGTTACCAGAACGCGGCGGACATGCGCGCCGACCTGAAGCGGGTGCGCCGCGAGCTGGAATCGGGACGCAGCCCGGTTCTGGAAATTGGGAAGATGAGCCCGCTCCCTCCAAGCCGGGCAGTGGTTCGGCAGCGGCCCACGGTTCCGCCACGCGCATGGCTCCGGCAAGCTCGGCGGCCGCGGTTGCCGTGGCCAGCAGCAGCCGGGTTTCGGCGGCCGCCTCCTCCGGCAGCACGCCCGCCGCAGCCACAGGGTCTTCCTCCTGGATGCCCCCGCCTCCGCGCCCCAAGTGGCGCCTCTTTGCCGCGCTGGGCGCT
>Ga0187825_10000137_pt1 | contig 13959 bp, 11 predicted proteins | sample NC_wetland_sal_i_11_FD_132421 | JGI IMG/M metagenome (GOLD analysis project Ga0187825, IMG submission 132421) | Wetland sediment microbial communities from Neuse River Estuary, North Carolina, USA - SourceSoil_5 | ecosystem: Environmental > Aquatic > Freshwater > Wetlands > Sediment | place... | reverse complement strand
GGCGCCGCGGCCGCCACGCCGGCACAGCGCGCCGAGATGCTCGAGCTGGCCGTGCGCGGCAGTCCCCGCCTTTCCGTGGAACGCATCGAGCTCGAGCTGCCGACCCCGTCCTATACCGTGCGCACGCTGCGCGCGCTGGCGGAGCGCGAGCCGGGGAACCGATTCACGTTACTGTTGGGGGCGGATGCCGCCCGAGAGCTCCCGGCGTGGCATGAGGCGGCGGCCCTCCCCGACCTGGCGGACGTCGTGGTGTTTGGCCGTCCCGGGCAGACGCCGGCGCCCGCGCTGCCGATCCAGCGGGTGATCGATGTGCCCGCAGTCGAGGTGTCGGCGACGGAGATCCGGGAGCGGGTCGCCGCGGGCCGCTCGATTCGCTATCTGGTGCCCGACGCGGTGCGCGAGTACATCGCCGCCCACGGGCTGTATCGCAAGCGCTGAGGTCCGATGGTCAAGGCAATGATCACGAAGGTGTTCGGATCGCGGTTCCAGCGGGAGATGAAGCGCATCCGCCCGCTGGTGACGGCGATTCACCAATACGAGGCCCGGCTCAAGGATCTGTCCGACGGCGAGCTGCAAGGCCAGACCGCCCGGTTCCGTCAGACGATCGCGGGGCAGACGGGCGAGCTCGCAGCCGAAGTGGAGCGGCTCAAGGTCGCCAAACACGACTGCCCCGACGCCGAAGAGCGCGCCCGGCTGTCGGACCAGCTGGGAGAAGCGGAGCAGCGCTACAGTAAGGCGCTCCAGGCGGCGCTGGACGACGTGCTGCCGGAGGCGTACGCCACCGTACGCGAGGCGTGCCGCCGGCTCGTCGGGTCGAAGGTGATGGTCACCGGCCACGAGCTGACCTGGGACATGGTGCCCTACGATGTGCAGCTCATCGGAGGCATCGTCCTGCATCAGGGGAAGATCGCCGAAATGGCGACGGGCGAGGGCAAGACCCTCGTCGCGACGCTGCCGCTGTACCTCAATGCCCTGGCAGGGAAGGGCGCGCACCTCGTCACCGTCAACAACTACCTGGCGCGGCGCGATTCGCAGTGGATGGGCCACCTCTTCGGCTGGCTCGGCCTGACCGTCGGCTGTATCGACGAGAGCCAGCCGTCGACGCCCGAGCGCGCCGCGGCCTACCGCTGTGACATCACCTACGGCACCAATAACGAATTCGGCTTCGACTACCTGCGCGACAACATGGTGGGGCGGCTGGAGGAGCGGGTCCAGCGTGCGCACTACTATGCGATCATCGACGAGGTCGACTCGATCCTGATCGACGAGGCCCGCACGCCGCTCATCATTTCGGGCGCCGTCGGCGCCGAGTCGGACGTGAAGTACGCGCAGTACAACGCTCTCGTCGTGCAGCTGGTGCGCCGGCAGACCGCGGTCGTCAACGATCTCGTGGCCCAGGCCGAGCCGCTGCTCGAGGACCCCAAGAACCAGTACGAAGCCGCCAGATTGCTGTACAAGGCGCAGCTTGGCGCGCCGAAGAACAAGAAGCTGCTCAAGCTGCTCAACGAGCAGGGGATCAAGTCGCAGGTGCAGCGCGTCGAGCTCGACCGGCTGGCGGATCGCAAACTCCCGGCGCGGGACCAGAAGATGCGCGACATCGAGGACGATCTTTACTTCGTGCTCGATGAGCGCGGCCATTCGGTCCATCTGACCGACAAGGGCGTCGAGGCGATGTCCCCCGACGACCCCGGACTGTTCGTCGTTCCCGACATCTCGCAGGCCGTCCACGCCATCGACCACGACGACAGCCTCACGGCGGCGCAGAAGCTGGAGCGGCGCCGCGTCGTCGAGGGGGAATACGCGGCGAAGAGCGAGACGCTGCACATCATCTACAAGCTGGTCCAGGCGCACGGCCTGTACGAGAAGGACGTGGAGTACGTCGTCCAGGACGGCCAGGTGTTCATCGTCGACGAGTTCACCGGCCGCCTGATGCCGGGGCGGCGCTGGGCGGAAGGGCTCCACCAGGCGGTCGAGGCGAAGGAAGGGGTCGTCGTCCGCGAGGAGAGCCAGACGCTCGCCACGATCACGATCCAGAACTACTTCCGCATGTACGAAAAGCTCGCCGGCATGACGGGCACCGCCGAGACCGAAGAGACCGAGTTCTTCCAGATCTACAAGCTCGAGGTCGTGGTCATCCCCACGAACCGGCCGGTCCGCCGGGTCGACAAGCACGACCTCATCTACAAGACGCGGCGCGAGAAATACAACGCGGTCGTCGACGAGACCGAGCGGCACCACAAGCGCGGCCTGCCGGTGCTGGTGGGCACGGTCAGCGTGGACGTCTCGGAGACGCTGTCGCGGATGCTGAAGCGCCGTGGCTTGAAGCACGAGGTGTTGAACGCCAAGTACCACGAGCGCGAAGCCGAGATCGTCGCGCAGGCGGGCCAGCCCGGCGCAATCACGATCGCGACCAACATGGCCGGTCGCGGCACCGACATCAAGCTCGGTCCCGGTGTGAAGAAGTGTCAGGTCTGCGGCATCTCGGCACGCGGCGAACCCGCCTTTGGACAGGCGCAGGAGCATGCCGACCTGACCCCCGGCCGCATCAAGGAGCTCGACTGCAACGACGATCCGCCCTGCGGGCTCGTGATCGTCGGCACCGAGCGTCACGAAGCGCGCCGCATCGACCGCCAGCTGCGCGGCCGCTCCGGCCGCCAGGGCGATCCCGGCCAGAGCGTGTTCTACCTGTCGCTCGAAGACGACCTGATGCGGCTCTTCGGCTCGGAGCGCATCGCGCGCTGGATGGATCGGGGCGGCGCCGAAGAGGGCGAGGTGATCACGCATCCCCTCGTCACGGGCGCAATCAGCCAGGCGCAGAAGCGGGTCGAGCTGCAGAACTTCCAGGCGCGCAAGCGGCTGCTCGAGTACGACGACGTGATGAACCAGCAGCGCGAGGTGATGTACTCGCTGCGCCTGTTCGCGCTCGAGGGCGGGGAAGAGCTGAAGGCCGAGGCCCGGCGCATGATCGACGCCGCCGTCGAGCGGCTGGTCGACGCGCAGCTCGCCGAGTACAAGGACTCCGCCGACTGGGACCGCGAGCTGGTGGCGACGGAGCTGCTCGAGAAATATCTGATCTCCGCTTCCGCGATCACCGACCCGGCCAGAGTGCGCTCGCAGACGGAGATGGTGCGCGTCGCCCAGGAAGCGGGGCGCGTGGCGTTCGACGGCAAACTTGCCTACTTCAAGGAAATCGAGCCCAAGGTCGGCGCCACTCGCCTGGGCGAGCAGGCGCTCGCGCACATCATGCTCAGCGTGATCGACGAAAAGTGGAAGGATCACCTCTACGATCTCGACCAGCTGAAGGCGGGGATTCAATTCCGCACCTACGGGCAGAAGGACCCGCTGATCGAGTACAAGCAGGAAGCGTTCGAGATGTTCCAGGGACTGATCGACGATCTGCGCAGCACGTTCACCGAGCGCTGGCTCAAGCTGCGCATCGAGCTCGGACCCCCACCCGGGGCCGGGACGACCGGTCCGGCGGGAGGCCGTCCCCGCCCCGCTGGTCCGGCCAACGCCGGGCTCATCGGCGGCCAGCCGCGCCGTCCCCCGCCGATGGTCGCGTCGAAACCCGATGCCGAAGGCCTCGTGAGTCAGGGATCGAGCACCGGACCACTCCCGCCGTCCGCCCCCCCGGGGGTCGGCGCCATGGTGTCGAATCCCTACGCGGGGGTTGGGCGCAACGACCCATGTCCGTGCGGCAGCGGTAAGAAGTTCAAGAAGTGTCATGGAGCGGCCGCCTAGCAGGCGCACCGCCGCGTTCCGCACCGAGTGGCGTGGATTCGATACCACGTCGCCGACATCTCCCGACTACGTTGCCCGGCCATGGTCATGGTCGATGCGCAACAGCCGGCAGCCGATCGGCCGCGCGAGCGCCTCTGGCGCCTCGGCGTGCAGGCGCTCACCGCGCAGGAGCTCGTCGCCCTGGTGCTCGGCACCGGGTGCGCCGGGCGCGGTGCCCTCGAGGTCGCGGCTGAGCTTCTGAGCCGGGTCGAGGGGTCGCTGTGCCGGCTGGCGAGCCGCCCGCCCGTGGAGGTGGCGCGAACGTCGGGCGTCGGCCGGGCCAAGGCCGCCCGTCTCGCGGCGGCGCTCGAGCTGGGGCGGCGGCTCGAGGCCGAGGCGAGCCCGCCGCCGGAGCGCATCCGGGGACCCGGCGATGTCCAGCGGCTCTGTGCCCCCCGGCTGCGCGACCTCGCGGTCGAGGAATTCCACGTGCTGGCGCTGGGGACCCAGAGCCAGCTGCTCGCCGATCTCCTGATCACGCGTGGCCTGCTCAACAGCTCGCTGGTGCACCCGCGGGAAGTATTTCGTGCCGCCATTGCCGAGGCCGCGGCCGGCATCATCGTGGTGCACAACCACCCCTCGGGCGACCCCACCCCGTCGGCGGATGACCGGGCGGTGACCCGCCAACTGGTGGAAGCGGGCCGGTTGCTCGACCTCCCGGTCTACGACCACGTGATCGTCGGCGGCGACCGCTACATCAGTTTTTCCGAGGCGGGCTTGCTGTAGGGACGGGGCCGCGCCATCCTCCACGGGTGACGTCCACTGCTCCAGCGCTCGCGCCCGAGCTGGCGAAAGCCGTCGCGCCGCTGCGCGAGCGCCTCGACCTCGATCTGCTCTCCCGGGCCTACCAGGTCAGCGCCCGGGCGCATTCGGGGCAGAAGCGCAAGTCGGGGGACGACTTTCTCTCGCATAGCGTCGCGGTGGCGACGATTCTCGTCGAGCAGCAGATGGACTCGACCACCATCGCGGCGGCGCTGCTGCACGACGTGGTCGAGGACTCCGACGTCTTGCTCGACCAGATCCGCAGCGACTTCGGATCGGAGGTCGCCGACCTGGTCGACGGTCTCACCAAACTGTCGGGGTTGACGTTCCGCTCCGCGGAGGAGGCCGCGGCGGAGAATTACCGCAAGCTGCTGCTCTCGATCGCCAAGGACGCGCGCGTCATCATCATCAAGCTCGCCGACCGGCTGCACAACATGCGCACGCTGGAGCATCTGTCGGAGGAGCAGCAGCGCCGCATCGCGATGGAGACGCAGGAGATCTACGCGCCGCTGGCGCACCGCTTCGGGATGGCGGGCGTCAAGGCCGAGCTCGAGGATCTGGCGTTCAAGTTCCTCGAGCCCGACGAGTTCCGGGTCCTGACGAAGAAGATCCGCGCGCGCCGCGCCGAACGGGACCAGACGATCGAGCGGCTGCGGGTCCCGCTCACGGAGGAGTTGAAGCGCGCCGGACTCACAGAGTACGAGATCACCGGCCGTCCCAAGAACCTCTGGTCCATCCACAAGAAGATGAAGCGACGCGAGAAGCCGTTCGAGGAGATCTACGATCTCCTCGCGGTGCGCGTGCTCGTGAACTCGGTCGCCGATTGCTATCACGCCCTCGGCATCATCCACCACCAGTGGACGCCGTTGCAGGAGCGCATCAAGGACTACATCGCGAGCCCCAAGTCGAACGGCTACCAGTCGCTGCATACGACGGTGTTCGGGCCGGGCGGCCAGCTGTACGAGATCCAGATCCGCACGCGCGACCAGCACCGCACCGCCGAGTACGGCATCGCCGCGCACTGGCTCTTCAAGGAAGGAAAGGCCCCCGACGAGCTCGACCGGCATCTCGCCTGGTTCCGGCAGCTGCTCGAGCTGCAGCAGGATGCGCACTCCCCGGAGGAGTTTCTCGAGTTCCTCAAGGTCGACCTGTATCAGGACGAGATCTTCGTCTTCACGCCGCGCGGCGACGTGAAGCGGCTGCCCAAGGAGGCGACGCCGATCGATTTCGCCTTCGCCGTGCACACCGAGGTCGGCTACCGCTGCAACGGCGCCCGGGTCAACGGCCGCATCGCGCCGCTGCATCGCCCGCTGAAGAACGGGGACACCGTCGAAGTGCTCACCTCACCCCAGGCGCGCCCGTCGCGCGACTGGCTGGCGCACGTCCACACCGGCCGGGCGCGGCACAAGATCCGGCAGTGGATCCGTCAGGAGGAGCACACCCGGAGCGTGGCGCTGGGGAAGGAGATTCTCGATCGTGAGGTCCGGCGCCGCCGCCTGGCCACCCCCGACGAAGAGCAGCTGGCGCGGGCCGCGGCGACCCTGTCGCTCGGCTCGGCGGAGCAGCTCGTGGCGGTGCTGGGCCGGGGCGACGTCGCGCTGGGGCTCGTCATGCGGGCGCTGTTCCCGGACCTGCCGAGCGAGGACCTGCAGGCGCCCAAGCCGACGGCATTCGGCCGCGTCATCCAGCGGCTGCGGCTGGGGCGGGGCATCCGGATTCAGGGGGTCGACGGTCTGATGGTGCGCTACGCCCAGTGCTGCCAGCCGGTCCCCGGTGACCCCGTCGTGGGTTACGTGACGCAGGGCCGCGGCATCTCGATCCACCGCAGCGACTGCCCCAACCTGCTGCCGCTGTCGGCCGAAGCGGAACGGCGCGTCGAGATCGACTGGCAGGAGTCGGAAGGGGAGACGTTCGTGGTGCGGCTCGTGGTGGCCGGCGAGGACCGGCGCGGGCTCTACGCCGACATCTGTGAGGCGGTGAGCCAGACGGGAACGAGCCTCCGGCACGCCGAGCTGTCGTCGCGGGACGGCGTCGTGCTCGGCCACCTGCTGGTCGAAGTCGAGAACCAGACGCATCTCAACAAGGTGCTGCGCGCGGTGCGCCGCGTGAAAGGCGTGACGGAAATCGCCCGGCGCGATGTCGGCGCCACCCCCGCTGCGCCGTCCGCCTGATTATTTTGGCCCCATGCCGTTCGAGCTCGTTTCACCGTTCGCCCCGGCCGGGGACCAGCCGCACGCGATCGCGGCGCTGACCGCGGGGCTGCAGCACGGCGACCGCTACCAGACGCTGCTCGGGGTCACCGGGTCGGGGAAGACGATGACGATGGCGCACGTGATCGCCGCCAACGCCCGTCCCACCCTCGTGCTGTCGCACAACAAGACCCTCGCGGCCCAGCTGTACGGTGAGCTGAAGGCGCTATTTCCGCGCAACGCGGTCGAGTTCTTCATCTCGTACTACGACTACTACCAGCCGGAAGCCTACGTCCCGCAGACCGACACCTACATCGCCAAGGATTCGTCGATCAACGACGACATCGACGCGCTGCGGCTGCGCGCGACGTCGAGCCTGATGGAGCGGGACGACGTCATCATCGTGTCGAGCGTCTCGGCGATCTACGGCCTGGGCGACCCCGAAGCCTACAAGCGATTGCTGATGACCGTCTCCGTGGGGGAAGAGCGGGGTCGGGACGCCATCCTCGCCGAGCTGGTGCGTATCAACTACGCGCGCAACGACACGGCGTTCGAGCGCGGCACGTTCCGCGTGCGCGGCGACACGATCGAGATCCTGCCGGCCTACGACGAGCAGGGGATCCGCATCGAGCTGTGGGGCGATACCGTCGAGCGGGTCACCAAGATCGACCCGCTCACCGGCAACTCCATCGCCCAGCTGCAGCGGGCCGTGGTCTATCCGGCGACGCATTTCGTCACCGAGCGCCCTTCCGTCGAGCGGGCCGTGGCCGCAATCCGGGCCGAGCTGCAGCAGCGGCTCGGGGAGCTGCGCGTGCAGAACAAGCTCGTGGAAGCGCAGCGGCTCGAGTCCCGCACGCAGTTCGACGTCGAGATGCTGCTCGAGATCGGGCGCTGCACCGGGATCGAGAACTACTCCCGCCACTTGACGGGCCGGGCGCAGGGGGAGCGGCCGGCGTGCCTGCTCGACTATTTCCCGGACGATTTTCTCTGCGTCATCGACGAATCGCATCAAACCGTGCCGCAGGTGGGAGGGATGTACGAGGGCGACCGCTCCCGCAAGCAGACGCTCGTCGACTACGGCTTCCGGCTGCCGTCGGCGCTCGACAACCGGCCGCTGCACTTCGAGGAGTTCATGCGGCTCGTGCCGCGGATCATCTTCGTGTCGGCCACGCCGGGGGACCTGGAGTTCAAGCTGTCTGAAGGCGTGGTGGTCGAGCAGATCATCCGCCCCACCGGGCTCGTCGATCCGGAGGTGGAGGTGCGGCCGGTGAAGGGGCAGGTGGACGACCTGCTGCACGAGATCCGCGAGCGCGCCCGCGCGAGCGAGCGGGTGCTCGTCACGACGCTCACCAAGCGGATGTCGGAGGACCTGACCGACTATCTGCAGCAGCACGGCGTGCGCGTGCGCTACCTCCACTCCGAGATCGACGCGATCGAGCGCGTGGAGATCATCCGGGGACTGCGGCTCGGCGATTTCGACGTCCTGGTCGGCATCAATCTGCTGCGGGAAGGACTCGATCTTCCCGAGGTATCGCTCGTGGCGGTGCTCGACGCCGATCAGGAGGGATTCCTGCGGTCCGATCGCTCCCTGATCCAGACCGTCGGCCGGGCCGCCCGCAATCTCCACGGTCGCGCCATTCTCTATGCCGACCGCATGACGGGGTCGATGCAGCGCGCGCTCGACGAGATGTCGCGGCGCCGGACGCGGCAGCGGGACTACAACGTCGAGCATGGCGTGACGCCGCGCTCGATCGTCAAGTCGGTGATCGACATCCGGTTCGTGACCCGCGTCGCGGATGCGCGCGGCAGCCGCGTGCCGGACGCCCCGGTGCACCGGCCGGCCGATGCGCGGGAACGTGAAGCGCTGATCCAGCTGCTCGAATCACAAATGCAGGCGGCGGCCGAGGCCCTGGATTTCGAGCAGGCCGCGCTGCTGCGGGATCAACTGCTCGAGCTCAAGGCGGAGCTCGAGCCGCGAGGAGGACGGCGTGCGCCTGCGCGAGGACGAGCTCAACCGGTTCGGTGAGGATCTGGGGGGCGTGCTCCGGCCCCCGGTGATCATCGGGATCTCGGGAGACCTCGGGACCGGGAAGACGACGCTGGTGCAGGCGATCTGTCGCGGCATCGGGGCGGAGGTGCCGGCGACCAGTCCGACGTACGCCCTCGTGCACCGCTACGAGTCGCCCAGGGGGCCCGTGTTCCACGTCGACTGTTACCGGATCAAGAGCTCCAAAGAGGCGCGGGATCTTGGCCTCGACGACATCCTGATCTCGAAGGCGATTCTGCTCGTGGAGTGGCCGGAAAAGGCGGGGCACATGATGCCGCCGCTCGACCGCTACTTCCACCTCAGTCACGACTCGGACGGCGCCTACCGGGTGTTGGAGGAGCGGTGAGCGGCACGTGGCTCGCGATCGACACTGCAACCGTCATCGCGTCGGTCGCGGTTGGGGAGCCGCCGGATGCGCGATCCAGCACGCTGCTCGAGGGTCCGCGCACCCACGCCAGTGGGATCGTCGAGCTCATCGACCGCACGCTGCGTGCGGGAGGCACCGCCATCCCCGGCCTGGCGGGGATCGTCGTCGCGGACGGGCCCGGCAGTTTTACCGGTTTGCGTATCGGATGGGCGGCCGCCAAGGGGCTCGCCCAGGAGCGCGACATCCCGATCGTCGCGATCCCCGCACTGGCGGCAGCGGCGACGAGTGCGGCAGCGGTGCTCGGGGCCGTGCCGATCGCGGCGTGCTTCGACGCGCTGCGCGGCCAGGTCTTCGGCGCCGTCTATGTATTGCGCTTCGATCGTCTGGAGGTCGTCGTCGCTCCGGGAATCTGGACGCCGGAAGAGCTGATCGCCGCCAGTCCCGAGCGGCCGCGCGCGGCGGTGGGCGACGGGGCGATGCGGTACGCTGCCGCGCTGGAGCAGTGGACCGGCGCCCGGCCCCTCGATGTGCGCGCGCTGCGACCCACGGCGGCGTCCCTGCTTGCGCTCGCGCCGCTCGCGGGAGTCGCGCGCCGCATCGAGGACCCCGCTGCCGCCGAGCCGGACTACGGCCGGCCTGCCGAGGCGCAAGCGCGCTGGGAGGCTCGTTACGGACGCCCCCTGTCCCATCAGACCCGCCCAGGAACCTGATCTGCCGGCGCTGGTCGTGATCGAGCGGATCGCGTTCAGCGATCCGTGGTCGCGCAGCGATTTCGCCGATTGCCTCCGCCTCGGGTGGCCGATCTTCGTCGCCGAGAACGGCGGCGCGCCGGTGGGTTACATCGTCGGGCGCGCCGTCGTCGATCAGGGAGAAATCCTCAACCTCGGCGTGATGCTGCCGGCGCGGCGTCGCGGGATCGGCACGGCGTTGGTGCGTCGCATGCTCGAGGATTTTCAGCGCCGTGGCGTGGTGTCGGTGTTTCTCGAAGTGCGTGAATCGAATCTCCCTGCGCAGCAGCTGTACGAGTCGTTTGGGTTCACGGCGGTCGGTCGCCGGGCGCGCTACTACCAGCGCCCGATGGAGGACGCGGTCGTCCTCCGAGCCGCCATTTCGGCAGACACCGCTTCCGCGTGAATAGGGTACAAGTGGCGTATCTTTGATTGACAGAATGACTTGCGAGTCATATAATCTGGGGCATCCTTGGCCCCCACCCGCTTAATGCCAGGAGGCAGTTGTGAGCAAAAGCCTGAACAAAGTCATGTTGATCGGCAATTTGGGGGCCGATCCAGAGGTGCGCAGCACCAACAACGGGTCCCGGGTCGCCAACCTCTCTCTCGCCACCAGCCGGCAGTGGACCGATCCGAAGGGCGAGAAGCAGGAAAAGACCGAGTGGCACAAGGTGATCTGCTGGAACAACAAGGGATTCATGCTGGCCGATCTCGCCGAGAAGTATATGAAGAAAGGCGACAAGGTGTACGTCGAGGGGCGGGTCGAATACCGCACCTGGGAGGACAAGGAGAAGCAGACCCGCTACGTCACCGAGATCGTCGCTCGAGAAATCATCCTCTTGGGCTCCCGGGGCGCTGGCGGTGAAGGGTCCGGAGAGTTTGCCCGCGCCAAAGCGACGGCGAAGGTGACTCCCGAGGGCAAGCCCGAATCGCTCGACGCGTTCCCGGAGGCGCTGGATGAGGAGGACGACGATCTGCCGTTCTAGCCGCGTCGTGTGGGCCGTAGTGGTCGCCCTGCCGCTGTCCGCGACCCTCGTCGCGCAGGACACCACTACGGCGCACCCGGCGGCCTCGCAAGACACCACGGCCCATCCGGCGGCCCAGCAGGATACCGGACTCGCAGTTCCCGGCGGCAAACACGTCGTCGCCGCCGGCGAAACACTCTGGTCGATCTCCACGCAAAACTTTTCCGATCCGCTGCTGTGGCCCGAGATCTACCGCCGCAACACGTCGGTGATCGAGGACCCGCACTGGATCTATCCCGGCGAGGTGCTCGACCTCGGCGGCATCGCGTCGGCGCCGCCGACCGACACCACGCAGACCGTCGCGCAGCGCGACACCACCGCCCCCGACACGACGGGCGCGGCCGACACGACGCAGCTCGCGGCGCCGCCCCCGCCGCCCACCGAGCCCGAGGGGCCGGGGACGATCTTTGATCGCCGCGCCAACGCGCGGCAGCGGGTGGAAGACGTGCTGCGCGCCTACGCGCATCAGGTCTATCGGCCGGTGCGGCGGGGCGAGTTCTATTCCGCCGGGTTCCTGACCGAGGGCGAGAAGCTGCCGTGGGCGACCGTCGTCGGGAACACCGCCAAGCCGTCGATCCCGGTGCTGGCGAATCCGCCGGCGTCGAACGTGGCCACGCAGTTCCAGGAACTGGCCATTTTGCCGCCGTCCCAGGCGTCGTATCACATCGGCGACTCGTTGCTCGTCGCGCGGCTCGACCGCGACCTCAACCCGTGGGGCTCGGTCGTCGTGCCCGTGGGCGTGGCGCGGGTGACGGCGCTGCAGCAGAAGCAGGTGCTGGCGACGATCATCATGCAGTTCGGGCGCATCCGCGGCGGCACGGTGGCGATGCCGCTCGAGCCGTTCAAGGATCCCGGCGAGGTGCGTCCCGCCGAGGTCGATCAGGGGCTGCAGGGCCACCTGATCGAGATGCGGGACCAGCATGTGCTCGCCACGGTGCAACAGGTGGTCTTCCTCGACAAAGGCCGCGCCGACGGCGTGGCGTTGGGGGACGTGTTCGAGGCGTACCGCCCGGCATCGGGCGAGGTCGGCGCGCGGTCGGAGGAGGTTCGGGTGCAGCTGCTGGTGGCGCATACCCGCGAGCACACGTCCTCGGCGATCGTCATCGGCATGTCGAATCCGCAGCTGATTCCGGGCATGCCGGTGCGGTTGATCAAGAAGATGCCCTCCTGACCACGTAGGCTTCCCCCGGCACGCAGCACACTCGGCGCGGCGGATTCCCCGCCGCGCCTCTGTTGTCGCAAGGAGGATTCGCATTTCCATGAAGCGCCGAGTCTTGATAACGGGCGGCGCCGGGTTCATCGGCTCCCATCTCGTCCGCGCCTATCTCGCCGCCGGCGATGACGTGACGGTGCTGGACGATCTCTCATCCGGCAAGGCGGAAAACCTCCCCGCGGGCGTTCGCCTGGTGCGCGCCGACGTGCGCTCCCCCGAGGCCCGGACGCTCGCCGCGACCGGCGGCTTCACGATCCTCAACCATCACGCCGCCCAGATGGACGTACGCCGCTCGGTGGAGGATCCCCTCTACGACGCCCAGATCAACGTCATCGGCCTGCTCAACGTGCTCGAAGGGGCGCGCGCGGGGGGCGTGCGGCGCGTCGTGTTCGCCTCGTCGGGAGGCACCGTGTACGGCGACGGCGCCGCGACGCCGACGCCCGAATCCGCCGCCAAACTTCCGGCCTCGCCGTACGGGACCGCCAAGCTCACCTCGGAGTACTATCTCGCGACGTTTGCGCAGTTGTTCGGTCTCGAGGCGGTCTGCCTGCGCTACAGCAACGTCTACGGACCCCGGCAGAACCCGCACGGTGAAGCGGGTGTCGTCGCGATCTTCGGTCGCCGGCTGCTCGCCGGGGAGCCGGTCACGATCTACGGCGATGGGGAACAGACGCGGGACCTGGTGTACGTCGAGGACGTGGCGGCGGCCAATGTCGTCGCTGCCGAACGCCCGCTGCCGGCGCTCAGTGGGCTGGATACGCGAGCCTACAATATCGGGACCGGAGTCGAAACCACGGTCAATCAGCTGACGCAGATCATCGCCACGGCCGCCGGCTCGAAGAGCGCCATCGGTCACGCCCCGGCGCGGGCCGGCGAGATCCTGCGCAGCGCGCTGGACGTGTCCAAGGCCGCACGGGAACTGGATTGGCGTCCGCGGGTGGCGTTGCCGGAAGGCGTGGCGCGCACACTGCGCTGGATCCGGGAGGGGTAAGTGCTCTTGCAAGTCGGGCGGGCGGTGCCCACCACGCCGTGGGAGCTGGTGCTCACGTCGAGTCGCGAGACGAAAGTGGTGCTCGCGATTCTCGTGCTGTTCTCCGTCGCGTCGTGGTACCTGATCATCTTGAAGTGGTGGCAGTTCCGCCATGTGCGGCGCCAGGCCGACCGCTTCATGAAGGAGATCGAGAAGGCGCCGCGGCTGGAGGAGGCGTATCACGCCGCGATGCGGCTGCCCTCGTCGCCGTACAACCGCCTGCTGCGCGAAGCGGTGCAGTTCTTTTCGCACCTGAAGCCCGGCGTGCTGCGCGAGCCCGCGGCCGCGCCGACCCACCCCACGTTGACGATGATGCAGCTGGAAGCCTTGCGCATGGTGCTTGCCAAGGAGATCGCGGCCGAGCGGGACGCTGCCGCGCGCTTCATCCCCTGGCTCGCGACCTTAGGCTCGGTGAGCCCGTTGCTGGGCCTGCTCGGGACGGTGCTCGGGGTCATGGACGCGTTCATCGGCATCGCCGTCGGCGGATCGGGAAACATCGGAGCCGTGGCGCCCGGCGTCGCGGAGGCGCTGGTGACGACCGTCGCCGGACTCGCGGTCGCGGTACCGGCGGTGATGGCCTACAACCTCTACGTCAACCGGCTCGGCCTGTTCGCCGGCGAGCTCGAGGGCTTCGCGCAGGAGATCATCGGCACGCTGGCGCGCGAGGGGAGGCTCTAGATGGCGGGCATCGTGGGGGGCGGCGGGCTGCGCGGCCACGGCGAGCTGCCGCTCAACGCCGACATCAACGTCACGAGTCTCGTCGACGTGGCGTTCGTGCTGCTCATCATCTTCATGATCACGGCGCCGATCATGCAGGG
>Ga0187825_10000136_pt1 | contig 14027 bp, 10 predicted proteins | sample NC_wetland_sal_i_11_FD_132421 | JGI IMG/M metagenome (GOLD analysis project Ga0187825, IMG submission 132421) | Wetland sediment microbial communities from Neuse River Estuary, North Carolina, USA - SourceSoil_5 | ecosystem: Environmental > Aquatic > Freshwater > Wetlands > Sediment | place... | reverse complement strand
GTCGGGATCGCGATAGTATTTGTCTCCCGTGCGGATCCAGTGGCCCTGAATCGTCTCTTTTGTCTTCTCATGCTGGTTCCAATAGCATGAGCAGATGGCATCTCCGCTGATCATCAGGCTGCCGATCTCCCCATCGGGAACGTCAAGACCGTTTTCGTCCACGATCCGAGCCTCGTATCCCGGCAGTATCTGCCCGCTCGATCCCGGACGGACCGCTCCCGGCCGGTTGGCGATAAACATGTGCAGGGCTTCGGTGGAGCCGATGGCATCGAGAATTTCAACCCCGAAGCGCTGCTGGAAGCGGCGGAAAATGGAGGCGGGCAGGGCCTCGCCGGCGGAAACCCCGTAACGCACCGAGGAGAGGTCGAACTCCGGCCCGCCTTCGCGGTAATGGGTGAGCAGGGCGGCGTAGTTGGTGGGCACGGAGAAAAGGAGCGAAGGACAGTGGCGCTCAATGACGGCGAAGATCTCGGCGGGGCGGGGCCGCTCGGGCAGAAGGATGCTGGTGCCGCCCACCGCCAGGGGGAAATAAAGCCCGTTGCCCAGGCCGTAAGCAAAATACAGTTTGGCCACGCTGAAGCAGCGGTCGTCAGCGGTCATGCGCAGAACGCCTTTAGCGTAGAGTTCGGAGGCGACCACCATGTCGTGCTGCAGGTGCACGCAACCCTTGGGAGCGCCGGTGCTGCCCGAAGAATAGAGCCAAAATGCGGCGTCGTCCTTGCTGGTAGGGGCAGGTTCCAGATGAGGAGAGTTCTCGTGCAGCAGGTGGAAGAAGGAGTGCATGCCGCCGGGAGCGGAGCCGACCACAATGATGTGCTGCAGATAACGCAGGCGGTCAGCGGGAATGCGATGAACCTGCGACAGCAATTCTTCGTGCACGATGGCGACACGGGCGCGGCAGTCGTTGAGCAGGTAGGTGTAGTCCTCGGGCCCGAGCATAGTGTTGGCGGGAACGGCGACGGCGCCAATCTTGATGACGCCGAAAAAGCTGTAGGCAAATTCGGGAGTGTCGAGCAGGAGGAGAAAAACGCGTTCCTCGGGGCGAACGTTCAGGCTGAGCAGAGCGTTGCCCAGGCGGTTCACCCGCTCTTCCAGTTGGGCATAGGTAACGCGCTGCTCGCCGCACTCAATGGCGATTTTGCTGGCGCGGCCTCCGCGCAGGTGGCGGTCAACAAAATACGTAGCGGCGTTGAATTCCTGGGGCAGGTCCAGCGCGGGGGTAGGTGGGTGGAGCATGAAGTTTGGCGGCTTTTCGTTCCGCCTTCAGGACGAAAGCTGCAAGACTGGAAAATGCATGGGTCCCTCGCTCGCGCTCCCTGGCGAAGCACAGACGCGCTCACTCAGGATGACATCCTATTTCTACTGCCGCTTTGAGTGCGATGTCACTTGCGTTTAGCGGCGAGCGCCTCCTGCAGAGCGCGGCGCGTGTACACCTGCGCCAGGTGGCGGCGATACTCCGCCGAGGCGTAATTGTCACCCAAGGCCTCAACCTTATCGGCCGCATGCCTGGCTGCTTCCGCGATGGCGCTGGCCGGCTTGCCACGTAAGGCAGCTTCGACCGCGGTGGCGCGATAGGCGATTTCGCCCACGCCGGTAATGCCCACGGCCACTTCATCAATCTTTGCGTTCGAGCCGCGGACCACGACGGCAACGCCCACCACGGCGTAGCCGGAAGCGGGATGAGCAAACTTCTTGTAAACCGTTCCCGCGCCGGTAGTCTTGGGCACGCGAATTTCGGTGATGATCTCGTCCGGGCGCAGCGCGCTGGTAAACATTCCGGTAAAGAATTCGCGCGCGGGAATCACCCGCTCGCCGGATTGGCTGGCGGTGACAATGCGCGCGTCGAGGGCCAGAACCGCCGCCGGGTAATCGGCGGAAGGATGAGCCTGGGCGAGGCTGCCGCCGATGGTGCCGCGATTGCGCACCTGGATGTCGCCGATATTGCCGGCAGCCTGGGCCAGCAGGGGCGAGGAAGCAAGCAGCAACCGGGAGGAAGCCACCGTGCCGTGCGTGGTGAGGGCGCCGATGCTGATGGTATCGCCGGCATCGCGAATGTAGTCGAGCCCGCCAATGCGGCCCAGATCAATCAGCAGCGGCGGGTTGGCCAGGCGCAGTTTCATGGCGGGCAGCAAGCTATGGCCGCCGGCCAGCAGCTTGGCATCGTCATGGGCGGCGAGCAGGCTGAGCGCTTCGTTCAGGGTCTTGGGCGATTCGTAGTCGAACGATGCGGGAATCATGCGGACCTCCTGGCGGTGCGGGCGGAAGATTTGGTGGTTGCCGCCGGCGGCGGGACGGCGGCTTGGGCGGCGGCGATGGCGCGCCACACCCGCTCCGGTTTGAGCGGCATATCAATGTTGGTGATACCCAGCGGCGCCAGCGCATCGCACACCGCATTCACCACGCAAGGCGTGGAGGCAATGGTGCCGGCCTCGCCCACACCTTTCACGCCCATGGGATTCACCGGTGTGGGCGTGACCGTGCGGTCAAGGATGAACTCGGGAATGTGAATTGCTTTAGGGACGGCATAATCCATTAGCGAGCCGGTGACCGGCTGGCCGTCCTCGTTGTAAACCATTTCCTCGTACATGGCCTGGCTCAAGCCCTGGGCGATGCCGCCCTGCACCTGGCCATCCACCAGCAGGGGATTGATGACGTTGCCGCAGTCGTCTACGGCAACATACTTCTCAATTTTGGTTTCACCGGTCTCCGCATCCACCTCCACCGCGCAGATGTGGGTGCCGAAGGGGAAGGTGAAGTTGGAAGGTTCGAAGAAATGGGTGGCTTCCATGCCCGGCTCGAAGCCGGCAGGAATGCTGCGGGCGGTGTAGGCGGCCAGGATGACCTCGCCCCAGGACATGGACTTCTTGGGATTGCCCTTTACGCCGACCCGGCCATGAGCAATCACGATGTCTGCGGCCTTGGCGCCGAGCAAATGCGCGGCCAGGGCGGCGATCTTGGTTTTCAGTTTCTGAACGGCATAGTAGATGGCGGTGCCGCCCACGGCGGTGCCCCGGCTGCCGAAGGTGCCGATTCCGTAGGGCACAGCCAGCGTGTCGCCGTGAATGACAGTGATGTCTTCTGGGCTGATGCCGAACTGGTCGGCCACCAGTTGCGCGAAGGTGGTTTCCTGACCTTGTCCGTGCGGCGAAGCCCCGGTCAGCACAGTAACCTTGCCGGTCGGCTCAATGCGCACGGTGCCGCTTTCCCAGCCCCCTGCCGGCGTGGCGGCGGAAGGACCGATGGCGCAGATCTCGACGTAGGTGGAAACGCCCACGCCGTAGTACTTGCCCTGCTTCCAGCCGGCTTTCTGGCGGGCGCGCAGCTTGTCATAACCGGCAAGCTGCAGGGCGCGCTTCAGGCTCTGCTGGTAATTGGCGGAGTCGTAAGTTAGGCCGGCGGCGGTGGTGAAGGGAAATTCCCTGGGCTGGGGAAAGTTTTTGCTGCGGAACCTGGCCGCATCCAGGTTGAGTTCACGGGCGGCGCAGTCCATGATGCGCTCGATATCGTAGGCGGCTTCGGGCCGGCCGGCGCCGCGGTAGGCGTCGGTGGACATCTTGTTGGTGAAGACGCCGATGATTTCGCAGTCGAAGGCGGGAATCTTGTAGCAACCCGGCAGCATGAGCGCGGTGAGCTGCGGAATGAGCGGCGTGAGCAGTTGGTGGTAGGCGCCCATGTCGGCCAGGACTTTGGCGCGCAGGCCGAGAATGGTGCCGTCCTTCTTGAGCGCGAGTTCGAGGTGGTTGATGGTGTCGCGGCCGTGAATGGTCACCAGCAGGCTTTCCCGGCGGGTCTCCGTCCACTTGACCGGGCGGCCCAGCTTCATGGCCAGCCAGGGAACCACGCCATCCTCGGCGTAGACGTTGAGCTTGCTGCCGAAGCCGCCGCCCACTTCGGGAGCGATGACGCGCACCGCAGTTTCCGGCAGGCCGACCATAATCGCTACCTGGGTCTTGAGCAGATGGGGAATCTGGGTGGAGGCCCAGATGGTGAGCCGGTTTTCGCCGGGCAGATATTCGGCGACGATGGCACGCGGTTCCATGGCGGTCGGCGCCACGCGCTGGTTCAGCAAGCGGACCTTGACCACGCGGTCGGCTTTCTTAAGGGCGGCGTTGATGTCGCCGCTCTTCATGGAGTGAGTGAAAGCCTTGTTGCTGCCGAAGTCCTGGTAGATAAGAGCACTGTCTTTTTCCAGCGCTTTCTCCATGTCCAGCACGACGGGAAGGGGCTCGTACTCCACGGCGACCATTTCCGCGGCATCGCGGGCGGTGTAGGGGTCCTCGGCGACCACCGCGGCCACCGGTTCACCCACGTAGCGGACGTGTCCCTTGGCCAGCGCCGGGTGGGGAGGAACCTTGAGGTCGGGCATCTGCATGGCGCAGGGGATCATGCCCAAGCCTTCCAAGTCGGCCGAGGTTACCACCGCCCGGACGCCGGGATGGGAGCGGGCGGCGTCCGCATTGATGGACAGAATGCGGGCGTGGGCGTGCGGCGAGCGCACGAAGACGCAGTGCGCCAGGTTCGGCAGCTTGATATCGTCGGTGTAGTGGCTGATGCCGCGCACCAGGCGCGGGTCCTCTTTGCGCTTGAAGCGCTTGCCTACCCACTGCCCGTTGCTCTTAGCTTTGCCGTTGCTCTTTCCATTGCTGGCCATGCATCACCTCGCTCAGTCAGCGGCGCGGGCTGCCGCGCGCTGGCGCTGGTTCATCTTGCGGGAGGCCGCTTTCACGGCGTTGACGATGTGCTGGTAGCCGGTGCAGCGGCAGAGATTGCCCCCTATGCCGTCGCGGATCTCCTCTTCGGTAGGGGAAGCGTTCTGCTGCAGCAGGTCATGGGCGCACAGGATCATGCCCGGGGTGCAGTAGCCGCACTGCAAGCCGTGCTCCTCCCAGAACGCCTCCTGGATGGGATGCAGGTTCTCGCTCGCTGCCAGCCCTTCAATAGTGGTGACGGAGCGGCCGTCGGCTTGCACCGCCAGCACGGTGCAGGACTTCACCGCCATGCCATCGAGCAGCACGGTGCAGGCGCCGCACAGCGAGGTCTCGCAGCCGATGTGAGTTCCGGTAAGCCCGGCCACTTCACGCAGGAAATGAACCAGCAGCAGGCGAGGCTCGACTTCAGCGCGGTGCTCAGCGCCGTTGATGACGATGCGGACGTTCTTCTTCATAAGGCCCCCAAGGGAAAGAGAAGGTATGCAGGGGTGCGGACTAACGGGCGCCAACGATAGCAAAATGCGAGGACCATTTACAAGTCGGCTGGCTGCACTGAAATCAGTGCACACTGGCGCGGGATCACATGGCGAGCCGGCCTCGGAATAAGGGGTGCCTGGGCCTGCCTAATATCCTGTAGGGCATACTCTTTTTAAGGTTTCCTTAATCTGCGCCGGAGTACCCTCCCCCGCAGATTCTCACCTGAATTTCTGGCCAAACCCTTAAGGAGTTGCCCAATGACAGCCCCGCGGCGCTTACGTCATGTGCTCGTCCTCTGTTCCGTTCTGCTGTTTTTGACGGCTGTGCCCGCCAGCCTGCTCGGCCAGGCTTCCTTGGGCAGCGGCCGCCTGGAAGGGAACGTCGTGGACACCACTGGGGCGTTTGTCCCCGGCGCTGCGGTTGCGGCGCGCAATGTTCGCACCGGGATTGCCACGACCGCATCCTCGGACGCGAACGGGCATTTCGTTTTCCTGTCGCTGGAACCGGGCAGTTACTCGATCGAAGTTTCCAAGCAGGGCTTCGAGAACGTCGTTCTGAATGACGTGACGGTGAACGTAGGTACCACCACCACGCTGCAGCCCAAGCTGGCGGTGGGAAATGTGCGCCAAACCGTGACTGTAACTGCCGCCTTGCCGTTGGTGGACACGAAACAATCCGCATTGAGCACAGTAGTAGACGAAAACAGCATCCGCTCGCTTCCTCTAAACGGGCGCAACTTTACGGATTTCGCGCTGCTCACGCCGGGCGCAACCACCGACGGTGATTTTGGCATGGTCAGTTTCAACGGCATTGCCGGCAACTTCAACAACTACACGGTTGACGGCGTGAACGACAACAACGCGTTTTTTGAGCAGCAGATTGGGCGCACCAGCATTCCCTTTCAGTTCAGCGAAGACGTAATCCAGGAATTCCAGGTGACCAGCACCGGGTTCGAGGCTGAGTTCGGGCAGGCGGGCGGCGGGTTGGTCAACACCGTCACCAAGAGCGGCGGCAACGATGTACATGGCGACGCCTACTACTACATTCTCGATTCGGCGTTCAACGCCAATGATTCCATCAACAACTCCTCCGGCATTGCCAAGCCCAGCAACCGGCGGCAGCAGTTTGGAGGCACCCTGGGAGGACCCATCCGCAAGGACCACCTGTTTTATCTGGCCAATTACGAAGGCCAGGTCCGAAACGAGCCGCTCACGGTGAACAACGCACCGGCGCTGGTGGGGCTGCCGCCGAACTTCTTCACACAAAATCCGGCCCTGGCTACGGCCGTGGATAGTGCTTCCGGCTCATTCCCGCGCAGTTTTGACCAGAACACGGCGTTCTTCAAGGTCACGGGCATGCTGACCCCGAAAAATACCTTCAGCGCCACCTACAATTTTGAGCGGTTCCGCAGCCCGCATGGGTATTTCAACACGCCTACGTCTACGGGGGATGGACTGTCGCTGACCGACGGAAACAACAGCCATTTCGCGCAATTTTCGCTGGTTACTGCCTTCAGTCCTACAACCTCGAACGAGCTGCGGCTGCACTTCGGCAGCGACGCGCATTTCGATTTGCCCGCCACCCCGCCCGCCGGCCCCGCCGTTACCATTCAGAACCCCGACACCGGCTTCGTGTTTGGCGGAAACCGCTTCCAGCTCTCGACTTCAGACCGCCGCTACGAAGTGACCGACAATCTGACCAAGGTGGTGGGACGGCACACCATCAAGACTGGTTTGGACATCAACATCAATCACGACCGCGATTACTTTGTGTACGGTCCCAAGGGCGAGTACCGCTTTGGCAGCCTGGCGGACGTGGCCAGCGGCGCCTTTGAGCTGTACCTGCAATCCTTCGGAGAAACGACGGCCAAGTTTACGTCCCCGACTTATTCACTGTTCGGCCAGGACCAGTTCCGGGCCACGCAGCGGCTCAGCTTTAACTTTGGCGCGCGCTACGATCTGCAGGTGCTGCCGCAGCCGCCGGTTTGCCACCCCGCATTCACCCTGACCTGCAAAAGCAATTACGGCAAGCACAACATCGCGCCGCGCGCCGGCTTCGCTTACGCGCTCGGTTCGCGCAACGCTACCGTGGTGCGTGGTTCGTTTGGGCTGTTTTACATCCAGGAAGACCTGCTGGACGTTTCCGAGGCTACGCTGTCGAACGGCATTTCGCGGCAGTTTCTGGTGGGGACCGGGCCAGGGTTCGGCAACACCAGCCCCATCGTGAACTTTCCCAACAGCCTCACCAGTTTTCCGGCGGGCGCCGGGGGGACGCCATCGCTGCTGATATTTGTGCCCAACTTCCGCAGCCCCTATGTGGAGCAGGCGAATTTCGCGGTGGAACACCAGTTCGGCAGCCGCACCGCACTCAGCGTGGGCTACATTTACAGTCATGGGCTGGCTCTGCTGGGGAATTCCAATGGAGTAACCCGGCAGGCGAATGGCAACTTTGGGCTCGACCTGAACCTGGTTCCTCCGGCGCTGCAGACGCTTCCGCAGTTTGGGGGCGCGTTTACCAATGACAACGTGACTCTGCCCAGCGGCGTTACCTATAACGTTCCCGATTTCGAAGCCATTGACGGCATCCTCAACCCGAATTTCAGCACCATCAACGCGGTGGACAACTCTGGAAAATCTAAGTACAACGCGCTGCTGGTTTCCTTGCGCCACAGTTCCCGGCAATTTCAGACGGCTGTGGCATACACCTTCTCCAAGGCAATTGACCAGGGCACCGGCTACTTCAACCAGTTCGACCAGGCCGCGCAGCGCGGCCCCTCCCAACTCGACCAGCGCAACCGCCTGGTTCTGAGCGGCGCCTGGTCTCCCCAATTTCATGTTCTGCGCGATTTCACCTTCGCGACGGTCGCGAATTTCGCCAGCGGGCGGCCCTACACCGCGGTATTCGATACTCCGCAGCTGAACTTCTCTATTGTTCCCGGTGAGGGATACAACTCCTTCTACGGCCCGGGGGTCGAGGATATTGATTTCAGCGTGTCGCGAGCGGTCAAGATTAAAGAACGCATGAACCTCAAATTCAGCGCTGAAGCGTTCGACCTTTTCAACCACGCGAATTTCCAGCAGAACGCGGTGGACAACGTGCAGTACACGACCACGGAGATCGGCTCCAGCAACAACTGGACCGCCAGTCCGAATCCGCACTTTGGAGCCGGCCTGGCCATGGCGCCGCGCTACGGCTCACGGGCGTTTCAGTTCTCCACCCGTTTCAGCTTTTGAGCCGATGCTGTGACCTAGTGTGTTCGCCCAAGATCGCGGGCGGATATTCCCTACGGTAACTTCCCCGGCCGGGGGGCGGTTCGGGCATACTACAATGACTTAACCGACTCATGGGGAAATCTCACCAGAAGACTATTTTTGCGGCGCTAGCGGCGCTGCTGCTCCTGGCCATTGTGGGCCTGATTCTGACCAGCGGCGGAAGCACGCCCGCGGTGGTGGCGAACCACAGGCACACCCAGGCGGATGAGGCGCCGCTGGTGGACCAGGGTCCTTTGCGGACGGCGCGCAGCCTGGCCAGCACGGCGGCCACTCCGGCGGAGAGGGAACTGGCGCAGGAAGCCGCCCGGGTGGCCGACCACGAGGTGGACCTGGCCTTCGCCAGCGCTTTGCGGGAGGCGGCGCAGCATCCGGGCGCGGTGTCCCCGGAAGCCCGCCAGTTGCAAGCCCGGGTCAAGAAGCTGACGGCGAAGGTGGCGGCGGAACAAGACTGGGAAAACAAGCTGGGCCAGCTCGCGGCCAAGGCGCCAGACACGGAGAAGGCGCGACTCGAGCAGCAACAGCAGTTGGTGGCGGCGCAGCTGGAACTGGACAAGGACGAACTGGGGGATGCGCAGAACGACCTGATGCGCGCCGGCGGCAATCCGGCGGGAAAAATTGAGCGCATGCGGGAGGAGCATGAAGACGCGACCCATGCGCCCGCCAATACGCCCTTGGCCAACAGCGTAGCTGCCAGTTCGGCATCGGCGGCCAACGCGGCAGCCGGCAGCACCGGCAGCCTTATAGACGAGGTGCAGGCGTGGAGTTCGGTTCGCGGCGCCCTGGGCCAAGTCAGGCAGGCACAACAGGAGGCCTCAAGCGCCGCGGCGGCGCTGGCCCGCGGCCACGAAGCTCTGGAGCAGGAGACGCAGCAGGAGCAGGCGCAAAGCAGCGCTTCCGCGGCAACGCCGCAGGCGGGGAGCGCCGTGCCCTCAGGCTTGAGTGCGGCCGGAACCGCGCCGGCGGCAGGTGCGGCAGAAAGCGGCAACGCGGCTGGGCCCAGTCTCGCCACCTTAAAACACCTCGCCGGCGACCAGAAAACCCTGGCGGAGTACGACCAGCGCGTGCAGGACGAACAGGAATTGGCGGATGTATACGGCTCCTGGGTGGCGGTGCTGCAGGCGCGCGAGCGGGCGGCGGCGCATGCCATGCTCCGATCCCTGACATGGATTTTGCTGGTGCTGCTGGCGGTGCTGGTCGCCGACCATCTGATTGACCGCTTCGTGAGTAAGCTGGGAACGGACCGCAAGCGGTTTCTGGACCTGCGCGTGGTGCTCCGCTTCACCGCACAGGCGCTGGGGGTGCTGGCGGTGGTGTTCATCGTGTTCGGCAAGCCGGCGCAAATGCCCACGATTTTGGGCTTGGCGGGCGCCGGCCTGACGGTGGCGCTGAAGGACTTCATCGTCGGCTTCTTCGGCTGGTTCGTCCTCATGGGGCGCAACGGTATCCGGGTCGGGGATTGGGTGGAGATCGAAGGTGTGGGCGGCGAGGTAGTGGAGATTGGACTGCTGCGCACGGTTCTGTTGGAGACAGGGAACTGGACCGATGCCGGGCACCCTACCGGGCGCAAGGTGGCCTTCGTCAACAGCTTCGCCATCGAAGGCCATTACTTCAACTTCTCCACATCAGGACAGTGGCTGTGGGACGAGCTGCGGTTGTCCATTCCCGCCGACCGCGACCCCTATCCGTTCATCCAGGAAATACGGGAGATTGTGACCAAGGAGACAGAGGCCAGCTTCCGGGAGGCGAAAGACGAATGGCAGCGGGTGACGCGGCACTATGGGGTGAAGTCATTTTCCGCCGAACCCGCCATTGACGTTCAGCCCACCGGCTCCGGCGTGCAAGTGGTGGTGCGCTACATCGCGCGGGCTCAGCAACGGCACGAACTGCGGGCGCGGCTGAACCATGCCATCGTAGAGCTGCTGCACGGCAAGCGGGCGGAAGCCAGCACGCGGTAAGGGGCGGCAATTCCCCGGTTCCCAGTTTGCAGCCCGCGATGTTTGAATACGCATGAACCGCGAAAGCTGAGAACTGATTCCGCTTCTTGCAAAAGCACGGCAGACGGGTGTATGCAGGACGGTAGCAACGGCGGTCTGAGCCGCTGAATCCAAGCTGCGGTGAGAACCGCATGCGGGAGCCGACCAGCCCATGAGCACTGCCGAACTGAAGAACCCCTCGCCCGATGAATCCTACGAACAGCTGCTGAATTCCAGTTTGCGCGGGTTTGACGCCGCGCGGGAAGCCGCGGAGGCGCTGGCCAAAGGGGTAGCCTCGCCCACCGGCGCCCTGGCCGAGAAGGTGCGCCAGTACGAAGAAGAACTGGACAAGCTCGACCATGACATCAATGACGCAGTAACTGCCGCCATCAGCCAGGCGCCGGCGGAGCGCACGCGGGGGTTGCTGGCCTGCCTGAAATTCATTATCGAACTGGAGCGGATCGGAGACCTGCTGCTGAACGTCGCCAATCGCGCGGTGGCGGTGGGCTCGCGGCTGGAGGCACAGGAGGTGAAGGAACTCTCCACCATGGCCGGCATCCTGGCCCGCATGCTGGCGGAATCGCGGGAGGCGTTCGCGCGGCGGGATGTGAAGCGGGCGGTGGACGTGCTCAAGGCGGACGCGGAAATGGACCGCTTGCGCAACCTGGTTTTTGTGCGCCATATCGAGAATCCGGAGCACCAGTTGCACCGCGAGAGCTTTCACGTGGTGTTCATGATCCAGAGCCTGGAACGGGCGGGGGACCACGCCAAGAACCTGGCCGAGGAAGTGGTTCACCTGGTGAGCGGGCGCAGCGTGCGCCACGTTTTGCGGCAATACGACAAGCCCGACGAAGTGGTATTTGTGGAACGTATGCGGCGGCAGGCGGGGAAGAGGTAAGCGGTCCAGGGCCGGAATGGGAAATCCACAATTTTTATTTTGCAGGCGGACGGCATTCTGCAACCGGGTGCTATGGGACGGCGTCTAATTCGCCGAATGAGGGTCGAAGCGGCGACCGCAGGAACCTGGCAAGCGCACAAACCGCGGTGTGTTGGCTTGCGACCGACCGGGGTGAAAGAAATGGACCGGGTCAGACTGGCAAACTTCAGAAGCATGTTGCAGACGCGACAACAAGAACTGGCGCGCATTGTGAATGTCAGCCAGGAACATGGGCGTTCGGTGGTGGAGGATTACCCGCAGGACGCCGCTGAGCGGGCCAGCATTTTTGTCAGCAAGGAGTTCTTTTTTGCCCACAGCACGCAGGAGCGGCGCCTGCTGCAGATGGTGACGGATGCGCTGGAAAGGATTGAAGACGGAACGTACGGGCAATGCCTGGCTTGCGAGGAAAAAATCAATGACAAACGCCTGGAGGCTGTGCCCTGGGCGCGCTTCTGCCTGCAATGCCAGGAGCGCATGGAGCAACTTATGGCGGAGCGGCGCGCGGCTTAATCCCGAAAGCCTTTTCGCAAAAGTGCTGAAGGATCCACCCGGTTGTAAATAAAACTTACAGTCCACATATTTTTTATTTTCGCAATGCCCCATTAGCGCGAAAGCAAGGGATAGGTATATACTTTCCCAACTTGCAGCTTGGGGCTGTCTCAACAATCACAAAGACGGAACAACGGCACAATGGCAAATCGAACGAAAAGGAAGAGTGCTGATATGGGCTTGAGACAAAAATTTGCTCGGCACCTGCGTAAACAACGAGAACAGCGTGAATGGTCGCTGCGGCAGATGGCGCAGCAGAGTGGGATTTCTTTGACCCGGCTATGGAATTACGAACAAGGCAATCATAGTCCCAACCTGACCGCCTTGTCGAAAATGGCCCGGGCCTTTGATACCCCCTTGTGGAAGTTCATCAAGGCGCTGAGCTAGCCTATACGGCCCGAAAAGGCACCGGCAGCTGACCGAGAAGGTTTCCCGCGACTATGATTTCGCGAAGGGGGCCGAGGTATGCTCGAACTGCAAAGTGTGCGCATGGCGTTCCCGGCAGACGCCAACATCATCGTCGGCCAATCGCACTTCATCAAGACGGTGGAAGACTTGTATGAGGCGGTGGTCACGACGGTGCCGCAAGCCAGGTTCGGCTTGGCCTTCAACGAAAGCTCCGGACCCTGCCTCATACGGTCGGACGGCAACGACGAAGAACTGAGGAGCGCGGCGGTGCAGAACGCCCGGGCGCTGGGGGCGGGGCACGTCTTCGTGCTGCTGTTGCGCAACGCCTATCCCATCAACCTGCTGGCGGCGGTGCGCAACACGTCGGAGGTGTGCTCGATTTTCTGCGCCACGGCCAATCCAGTGGAGGTGATCGTGGCGCGCAGCGAGCAGGGCGGAGGCGTGCTGGGAGTGATTGACGGAAACGCGCCCCAAGGTGTGGAAGGTCCGGCGGAGGTTACGGCCCGGCACGAATTCCTGCGCAAGATTGGTTACAAGAAGTAGAAAGAAGTCAGGGGTCAGCAGTCAGCAGGAGCAGAGGAGTGGCTGCACCGGCGAAATTTCCATCGCAGAAAAAACCAGCTTCGGAAGTGGCGGGGAAAAGGGCGGGAAAAATTAAAAGGGCCGTGACATTGGTTATGCTCTAGCCGCCAGCTCCTGCGAGGGAGCCAACAGCGTGGAAACATGCACCGTCACAGCCCCTGATGCGACCACTGCTTTCGCAGTTCCAAGCCCCAGCGGCTTCTCGCAAAGTCTGCCGGTTTTTTCGGGCCTGGTTGCTCAGCGGCTTGCGCCGCCCAGCTGATCACCCAGCCTACTTCGGACTGGCCATATTGTGTACGCCAACCCTTTCAGCCGTCGACGGGAGCTAAGGTACAAGCGCTGCCAAATGGAGTCAATGCCCGTTTTTTGTGCAACTGTGGAAGAATTTGTGGAAATTGCGGCGAAAATTGCAAAAAACGCGGCTGCGCCAACCTGCACGCGCAGCAAAATCGCGGCTCCGGCGGGAGCTACCCGGGAAGAATGCCGCCCTCATCGGCGGGAGCGGCGGGTGGCCGGTTCAGGCAGCGTGGTGCCGCGGGCCGGCTTGCGGGCAACCCGATTGGCTTCCGCCACGCTGCGAATCTCGATGCGGAAAAAATCCTTCTGTTCCCGCGTGAGCATGTCCCACCAGGGAGCCAGCAGCGAAAGCTCGGGGTGGTGGCCGGCGAGAGCGTGGGGAATGCCGCCATATTTTTTTTCGATGCGGTCGGCGACCGCCAGGCTCTCCATCTCTTCCGCTGGCAACTGCAGGGCCCGGCAGACTTCCTGCAGGGACAGGCGGGAAGGGTGAGCTTCGCCTTTGGCCAGCTTGCGGATGTGCTCGTAAGTCAGGCCGGTGCGCTGGGCGAGCTGCCGGATGGTGAAATCAAGCTGGTTCATGCGCTCAACCAGAGCGCGAGCCAGACGTCCTTGCGGGTTGAGGTCCACAGCGAGCGGCATTTTTTGTTCCTGGCCTGCCATCCTGGGCAGGTGGGAGAGAATCCTAAATTTTTTGCGTCCCTGGTGCAAGAAGATAAACAGGTACTATGGGTACACATAATTTTTGTGTATACTCCGGTATTATGTCGTCGCCCTGGGTGGCATACGTGGACGGTGGTTCGCGGGGAAGCCGCGGCCCGGC
>Ga0187825_10000135_pt1 | contig 14030 bp, 7 predicted proteins | sample NC_wetland_sal_i_11_FD_132421 | JGI IMG/M metagenome (GOLD analysis project Ga0187825, IMG submission 132421) | Wetland sediment microbial communities from Neuse River Estuary, North Carolina, USA - SourceSoil_5 | ecosystem: Environmental > Aquatic > Freshwater > Wetlands > Sediment | place... | reverse complement strand
GGACGGACTTCAATCGTTTCGATGTTAAGGGCGCCATGCTGATAGCGCTGTTTTCGTAGCGCCTGCGCAATGGTGTTCTGGAGTTTGAGTTGAGCTTGCAGATCACTAGAGGCGGCAACCTTGGGCGGGGCGGGAGCGGTGTTTTCGAGCCAGCCGCCCACTCCGCTATACGTAAGTTGAGCGCGGTTGCGAACGAGTGCGCGAAACAGGTCGGTGGATTTGACGTGGCCGTCGCTAGAGACTACGTATTCGATGATGATGGCGGAGTTGTCCTGATTTTCGAGCAGTGAGGTGAGGCCGGTGGAAAGTTTTTCCGGCAGCATTGAAAAGTTGCGAATGCCGGTGTAGACGGTGGTGGCCTGCGAGGAGGCGTGCTCGTCGATCGGGGTGTTGCGGGGGACGTCGGTGTCGACGTCGGCGATGCCGATGAGGATTTTCACATCGCCGTTCGGCAGCTGTTCTGCCACCTCGATCTGGTCGAGGTCTTTGGAGGTGTCGTTGTCGATGGAGGACCAGAGTAAGTTGCGGAGATCGCGAAGTCCATTGGGTGGTGAAGCGGTTTTCAGTTGGGTGAGTTGTTGCTGGACTTGGGGCGGGAAGTCGGGTTGAAAACCGTGCTCGAGCATGACCTGGCGGGCGATCGATTGCAGGTCGGGGTGCAGGCTGGGATTGTTCATGCGTGCTCCGAAGGGAGAAGGTATCACGGAGTGTTGAAGCTGGGGCGTCCCTGCGCCGTGGTTGTGGCGGCCGCGGACAGAAAAACACAACGCCCCTCGCCTTCGCTCGGGATGACAGTGTTAGGGGCTGGACGCATGTTATTCTAAATGGAGCACTGCGTTCCCTCCTTTGAGGCAATCTTTCCGCAGTTTCTAAACCAATATGCTTTCAGTAAGCAACATATCCATGCGCTACGGCGCCAAAGTTCTGTTCGACGAGGTGTCCACGGCGTTCTCGCCGGGGAAGCGCTACGGGCTGACCGGTCCCAATGGCGCGGGGAAATCCACGTTCATGAAGATTCTGACCGGCGAGATGGACCCGCAGAAGGGGACGGTGGTGCGTCCTCGAAAGCTCGGAGTGTTGAGCCAGGATCAGTTCGCCTTCGACAACTATCGCGTGATTGACACGGTGATCATGGGCAACAAGCGTCTATGGGCCGCCCTCGAGGAGCGCGACCGGATTTACGAAAAGGCCGAGATGTCGGACGAAGACGGCATGCGACTGGGCGAACTGGAAGGGATCGTTGGCGAAGAGGATGGCTACACGGCGGAGAGCGATGCGGCGGTCCTGCTGCAAGGGTTGGACATTCCCGATCACGAGCACGAACGAAAGATGGGCGAACTGCAGGGCGGGCAGAAAGTGCGCGTGCTATTGGCACAAGCGCTATTCGGCCATCCGCAGGCGTTGCTGCTGGACGAACCGACAAACAACCTCGACCTCGATTCCATCCACTGGCTGCAGGATTTTCTGAACGCTTATGACGGCGTGCTGATCGTGATTTCGCACGACCGGCACTTCCTGAACAGCGTATGCACGCATACCGCCGACATCGACTACCAGACGATCATCACCTACACGGGCGGATACGACGACATGGTCGTGGCCAAGACGCAGATCCGCACGCAGATTGAGGCGCAGAATGCGCAACGCGAAAAAAAGATCGCACAACTGAATGAGTTCATTGCCCGGTTTTCGGCGGGCACGCGGTCGAGCCAGGTGCAGTCGCGGCGCAAGGAAGTTGAGCGGTTACAGGTGACGGAGTTGGCGCGCTCAAATATTCAACGGCCGTTTATCAAGTTCGAGCAGAAGCGGCCTTCGGGGAAACACATCCTGGAAGTCGAAGGGCTGTCGAAGGCTTACGGGCAGAGCGAAGTCATACAGGATTTCACGGTGAGCCTGATGCGCGGCGAAAAAATAGCACTGATGGGGCGCAACGGCGCGGGCAAGACGACGCTGGTGAATGCGCTGCTGGCGAATTCTCCGACCGTGCCGGAAGCGGAGTTGCGCAAGACCAGCGGGTATGACGGGGCGTTCGTGGATTCCGGAAAAGTGATCTGGGGACACGAGGCCGCGGTTGGATATTTCGCGCAGGACCATAAGGAACTGATTCAGCCTGGGATGACGGTGTTCGAGTGGCTGCATCAGTGGGATCCGTCTGCTTCCACGGAAGAAATTCGCGGGTTGCTCGGGCAGATGCTGTTCGCGAAAGACGACGGAAACAAGAAGACGGACGTGCTTTCCGGTGGCGAGGCCGCCCGCATTCTCTTTTGCAAGCTGATGCTGCAAAAGCCGAACGTGCTGGTGCTGGATGAGCCGACGAATCATTTGGATCTGGAATCGATTAACGCGCTGAATATCGCCTTGCAGCGGTTTCAGGGGACGTTGTTGTTGGTGACGCATGATTATGATCTGATTGATGAAGTCGCGACGCGAATCTGGCATTTTGAGAACGAGCATAAGATCACGGATTTCAAGGGATCGTATGAGGAGTATCAGACGGTGACGGCGTAGCTCGCCTCGAACGCGTGTCGGAATGGTACGGGTGGGTGAGCGCGACACGCGCTCACGACAGCCGGCGGGACGCCGGCGCTACAGTTAACAAGGCGAAGCCGCGGCACAAATCGCCGCGGCCGGACAGGCGAGGGCGCCTGTCCCTACGTGGTGCGTGCAACTCGAAACAGCCCTACGTTCTTAAGCTCTCGGCAAGTTTTCTTCCCCGACTCTCCGGCTTCTTCGTTGGACGGATTCCCTTCACATCCTCGACATAGGTGCGCAGGATTTCGGCGACGCTCCAGGCTTGGGCGATGCAGCCGACCGGACGGTGGGGTGCGTCTGCTTCGAAGATTTCGGAGATTTGGCCGAGACCGGCGTCGGAGAGGTGTTCCTCGATGTGCTTGAGCCATTCTGCAGCCTGGTCGCGGGCGGCGGCGGTGTTGCCGTTCACCTTGATGTATGCGGTGAGGAATGGGCCGAGCAGCCACGGCCAGACGGTTCCCTGGTGGTAGGCGCCGTCGCGGTTGGTTTGATCGCCGGTGTAGTGGCCTCGATACTGCGGATCGGTCGGGGCCAGGGTGCGCAGGCCGTAGGGAGTCAGCAAGAGTTCCTGAACTTTTCCGACAACCGCTTTTGCTGTTTCGGACGAGAGCATGCTGTGCGGAAGACTGACCGCAAAGATCTGGTTCGGACGGATTGAGGCGTCCGGCGGACCTCCATTCACGACGTCATATAGACATCGGGCTTTTTCGTTCCAGAACAAGCGATTGAAACTCCAGTGCACGAGCGTAGCCATGGTGCCGTAGAGGTTTTGCGCAGTGGTGTCCTCGAAAGAGTGGGCGAGGCCCTCCATGATTCGCAGAGCGTTGTACCAGAGCGCCTGAATCTCAACTGGCTTGCCGATACGAGGAGTGACGACCCAGCCGCCGACCTTAGCGTCCATCCAGGTGAGTTGCACACCGGGTTCGCCACAGGTGAGCAGACCGCTGGCGTCGACCTTGATGCCATAACGAGTACCTCGCACGTGCCAGGAGACGATATTTTTCAGCACGGAGTAGAGTTCGTCGCGGATGAAGTTCAGGTCGCCGGTATAAGCGAGATAGGAGCGAGCCGCTTCGAAGAACCAAAGTGTGGCATCGACGGTGTTGTATTCCGGCGGCTCGCCGGCGTCGGGAAAGCGATTCGGCAGCATGCCCTGGTTCACATTGCGCGCGAATTCACGCAGAATGTCGCGGGCAGCGTCGAACTTGTCACTCAGCAAGGTGAGGCCGGGAAGGGCGACCATGGTGTCGCGTCCCCAATCGCTGAACCAGTGATAGCCGGCGATCACGGTTTTCAGATCGCCGCGGGCCACGAGGAATTGATCGGCCGCGACGGAGAGAGTGCGGGTGAAGGCGTCCGCGACGGGAGCATTGGAGACGAGAACCTTGCGGCGGGCGATCTCTGCGGCGCGGCATTCGTAGGAGCGACTGACGTCGCGGGGCTCGGTCGAGGCGATGATTGTGGCGGAACTGGAAGAGCTGAGGTCGAAATGGAAGACAAGAGGATTAAAGAGGTCTTCCTGGTAGTCGAGGCCGCGCTCGCGTTCGGCGTCGTATTCGAAGTTGCGGTACCAGTTCCCGGACACCTGCAAGTCGTCAGCATGGTGAGCGAGATGGAGCGTCGGGAGTCCAGCGTACGGTGCGATCGAGACTAGGCCATGCTTGCTCTCGAGGGCTGGGTTCAATGCGCCGTTTTCGTGCGTAGTGCTGTGGTAGTCGCGGAACGCAATCAGCGGGCGAATCCCTAATTTCGTCTTATGGGCCGCTTTTGTTGTTTGCGTGAGTTGAAATTGCACGACCACGGTGTTTTCGCCCTGAATCATGAAAACAGATTTTTGAAGTTCGATGCCGTTCACTTCGTAAGTAAAGATCGGGAACGGATCAAGGCGGAACTGTTTCAGGTAACGAAATCCCTGAGGATGCACAACCCCGGGATAGCGATTGGTGGAGAGTTCGTAAGGCTGGCCATCGATGACAAGAGTTTCTTCAAGCTTCGATAAAAGGACCATGCGGCCGATGGGTGGCTTCGTAGCAGCGACCAGCAGGCCGTGATAGCGACGCGTATTGAGGCCAACGATGGTGGAGGAAGAGAAGCCGCCGAGGCCATTGGTTTCGAGCCATTCCAGGTGCTGGGCGCGGTCGAGGTCGGCGCAGGTTGAGTGGTCGAAGAGGATCATGGCGAGTATTGATTCAAGTCGTGTGAGTCAGATGTCTCGAAGAAAAGCAGGTCCTTCGCTTCGCTCGGGATGACAATTTGACAGAAGCTTCCAACAGTCTAGTCGGATAGGAGTGTCCGAGAAACATGCTCAGTCGGCGGCAGCGAGTTCGCGGGTATCGGAGGCGCCTCGCTCGCGGGTGCCTCCACTCTGCTGCATGAGTTTTGTGACCAGGCCGGTCCATCCGGTTTGATGACTGGCACCCACCCCCTTGCCATTATCTCCATTGAAGTATTCATGAAACAGGATCAGATCCCGCCAGTGGGGATCGGTTAGGAATTTCTCCAGGTTGCCGAAGACCGGGCGGCGGCCATCACTGCTGCGCAGGAACAGGCCGTTGAGGCGGCGCGAGAGTTCCGCGGCAATGTCCCAGAGATTCATCATTCTTCCCGAGCCCGTCGGAAACTCGACCTGGAACTCGTCGCCGAGATAATGGTGGAATTTCTGCAGCGACTCGATGAGCAGGAAGTTTACGGGGAACCAGATCGGTCCGCGCCAATTGGAATTGCCGCCAAACAGCCCGGTGGCGCTTTCGCCGGGTTCGTAGCCGACGCGATGGTCCATGCCGTTCACCGAGAGCACGTAGGGATGCTCGAGATGGTAGCGTGAGAGAGCGCGGATTCCATAGGGGGAAAGAAACTCGGATTCGTCCAGCATGTATTTCAGGATGCTGCGCAACTGATCCTCGTTCGCGATTGAAAGCAGGCGACGCAGACCGCGGCCGGGGGTCATCATGCTCGCGATGTTGGCAGTGAGGTCGGGACGGTTTTCGACGAACCATTCCAGGCGGCGCCCGAAGTCGGGAAGACGCTCGAGGAGTTCGGGCTCGAGGGTCTCCACCGCGAACAGTGGGATGAGTCCCACCATGGAGCGCACCTTCATCGGGAAATGCTGGCCATCTGGCAGACGGAGGACGTCGTAGAAGAAACCGTCTTCCTGGTGCCAGAGGCCCATGCTGTTATCGCCGCGATGGCTCATGGCGTTGGCGATATAGATGAAGTGCTCCCAGAATTTGCTGGCCACATCCTCGTAGCAGGGTTCTTCTTTGGCGAGTTCGAGGGCGATCGCCAGGAGGTTGAGCGTATACATGGCCATCCAACTGGTGCCGTCGGACTGCTCGATGTAGCCGCCCGTGGGAAGCGGCGCGCTGCGGTCGAAGACGCCGATGTTGTCGAGGCCAAGGAAGCCGCCCTGGAAAATGTTCATGCCCTCGGCATCTTTGCGGTTTACCCACCAGGTGAAGTTCAGCAGGAGTTTGTGAAAGACGCGCTGCAGGAATGCGCGGTCGCCTTTGCCTTTACGCTTCTTGTCGATCTTGTAGACGCGCCACGCGGCCCAGGCATGGACGGGCGGATTCACATCAGCAAAAGCCCACTCGTAAGCAGGCAGCTGGCCGTTGGGGTGCATGTACCACTCGCGCAGAAGAAGGATGAGCTGGTCTTTGGCGAAATCGGAGTCAACGAGGGCGAGCGGGACACAGTGGAACGCAAGATCCCAGGCGGCGTACCAGGGATACTCCCACTTGTCGGGCATGGAGATGACGTCGGCGTTGTAGAGGTGTCCCCACTCGTGATTGCGGCCGTTCTGGCGCTCGGGGGGAGGAGTCGGGTTGCCGGGGTCGCCTTTGAGCCAATCTTTCACGACGTAGTAATAGAACTGCTTGGACCAGAGCAGACCTGCGAAACCCTGGCGCATGACCTTCTTGGCGTCTTCTGAGAGATCTTGCGGGATGACGGTTGCGTAGTAGTCATTCGCTTCGCGCACGCGCTGGGAAAAGGTGCCATCAAAATCGCGGAACGCCTCATTTTTAAAAAAGCTCGTGTCGGAGAGGCGAAGACGAACGACGGCGGTTTCGCCGGGAGCCAGCTTCAGGTTGTAGTGTGCGGCGGCCTTGGTTCCCTTCTTCTCCGCATTCACAGCATTCTTCGTATCGTGAATGATGTAGTCGTGGAAGCTGTCTTTGACGTAGGGATGGCGATTGGGCAATCCCCAAAGCCGTTGCGCATTCGTTTCGTTTTCGGTGAACAGCAGTTCGGGGGAGTTTTCGCAATAAAGCCAGCGCCTGCCGATCTGCGGATGTTCGAGTTCAATCACGGGATTGGGAGCAGCGTGGGACTGGCGGAGATCGGGGCGACGATCGAGACCTCCCCACGACCAAGTGTTGCGGAACCAGATGGTCGGAAGCAGGCGCAGGTTGGCGGTTTCGGGGCCCCGGTTAGCGACGGAGATCCTTATGCAGATGTCATCGACGCCAGCTTTGGCATATTCGACGAAGACGTCGAAGTAGCGGTTTTCGTTGAAGATGCCGGTATCGAGGAGTTCGAATTCGGGCTGACGCTTGTCGCGCCGGCGGTTCTCGGCAACGAGCTGCGCATAGGGGAATTCGGCTTGCGGGTACTTGTAGAGATACTTCATGTACGAGTGCGTGGGCGTGCTGTCGAGGTAGAAGTAGTACTCCTTGACGTCCTCGCCATGATTGCCTTCGTTGCCGGTGAGGCCAAAGATGCGCTCTTTGAGAATGGAGTCTTTTTCATTCCATAGCGCAAGCGCGAAACAAATGTATTGACGGCGGTCGCTGATGCCAGCGAGGCCGTCTTCATTCCAGCGATAGGCGCGGGAACGGGCATGGTCGTGCGGAAACCATTCCCAGGCATTGCCGTAGGGGCTGTAGTCCTCTCGGACAGTGCCCCAAGCACGCTCACTGAGGTAGGGACCCCATCTCTTCCAGTGTTTCTTGCGGGCGGCGGATTGTTCCAGACGAAGTTCTTCCTGGGTCATGCAAACACTCTCGGGGACAGATTCGATGTGGTCTTGTCAGGCTTCTTTTCACAATCGAATGCGGTATCGGCTCGGCGACACAGAATGCCAAGCTTTCGGACAGGCTACCGGATTTGAGCATTTTTCGCACGGGGGAATGCACTTCGGAGTCGCACGGTGGGCGTTCTGTTTCTGTAACGTCTCGGCGTGGCCAAAACAGTGGTTTTAAATCCAGTAGCTCCAAGCGAATGACGTAAGAACGTAGGTTGAGGGCTCCGGAAGCCACAGCAAATCTGGACTCGATACTCCAATGTGGGCAAGTTATTGGCGGAGGGCGACTTTTGCCTATTCGAAGCTTAGAACCGTTTCCTTTCACCTTGTTTTTGACCTAACGAGGGAGTAACTTTCCTGTTACGAAAGCCGAACTATTCGAGGGGAACGGCTAGTTCGACGCATCATCCTGGGCGACCCGAAAAAGGACGAGGAGAAGGCGATGATGTCTGCAGGCCAGTCTCTGCGGCTTCTGCGCGAACAACTGGGGTTGACGATGCGCGACGTGGAGAACGCCAGCATCGCAATCGCGGCCAGACACAAGAGCGAGGAGTTCGCCATTCCACCGAGCCGGTTGTCCGATATCGAGACAAAAGGCGTCCTTCCGAGTATTTACCGGCTGTATTCACTGGCTGTGATTTATCGCCGGGATGTGCTGGAAATTCTAACCTTTTATGGAGTCGACCTGAATTGCGCGGCAGAGGATCTGAGCCTGGCGCAGCCGCCGAAATCGCACACTTTGGCTACACTGCGCAGCGGCACGCTTGCGCGCATCCCGGTGAAGTTGGATCCGAGCTTTGATCCACGCTATACCATGAACATGGGGCGAGTCATCGAGCAGTGGGGCCTGGTTCCGCTCAGTTATCTTTCCCAGTTCGCGAATCGCGAATACACCTATGGGTACATCGGCAGCGAAGATTTCACGATGTATCCGATTCTACCCCCGGGCACATTTGTGCAGATTGATGAATCGAAAACGCGTGTGGCCGAAGGGGCGTGGCGCTCGGAGTACGAGCGGCCGATCTACTTCGTCGAAACCCGGGAAGGATATATCTGCTGCTGGTGTTCGTTGCAGCGCGAGGACCTGGTCTTACAGTCACATCCGCTCTCGCCGGTGCCGGTGCAGGTTTTGAAACACCCACAGGAAGCGGAAGTGATCGGGCAGGTGGTGGGAGTGGCGATGCGGCTGGGCGAATGGGCTAGCGTGAATGCCTTACCAGAGCTGAAAGAGCCTGAAGCACTGAACTGAGGTGGCGGCGCGATCCGGCGCCGGGCTTCGGAGGCAAAAGCAGCGTTTCTTTTTCCTGAAGGTCACTTACGAACCTCTCTTGCGGGACATGTAGTGCTTTCGATGACTCCTGCAGATCTGCTTGCAGTTGACTGATCGGCGCGCGAAGGACTGTCGAAAGCAGCGATTTGTGCGCTTCTCCTAGAGCACGCTGAGCCGACTCCTCTCCGTGGACCCGCGACAATCCCCAATGTGAATAGGAACCGTCCTCCTGGCGTAACCCGGCGAGGTAGGCGAGCTTCGCGAGCAGGCCGGAAATGGCAGAGAGAGTACGCGCCTGCAGGTCTTCCCGAACTGACTTAAGCGTCATGTTGTTACGTTTTCCGGAAACCAAACCAGTTTCTGATTGGTGATCCGAAAGCTGCTATAAGCTGCACGTTATCACGGTGCGAATCCTTCGCAAAGGAGCTGCATCGTGAAAAAGATTCTATGGTCGTTGCTGGCGACAATTGTGCTGCTGGGGACCCTGGGCGAACCGGTTCAGTTGCATGCGGATGGGGGCAGTCCTACGTGTCCGACAGGGAAAACGTGCAAACCTTGAACGGGCGAGTAAGGGCGGCAAAATGTTTCGGTTGAGGTCGAGCGCGAGACGAAGTATAGTTTGGCCCGGCTCGCATGACCGCCTCGCGCTTCTTCTACTACTTTCTCTTGTTCGCATCGCACGTTGTGCAGATCCCGATCGCGGGGATCCTGGTGCGCCGGAAAATGGTCCGCGAATTCCCCGCCTTTTTTGTGTACACGTGCTTCCAAATAGTGCAGGTCGCGGTTCTGTTCACGATGGATGCGATGGATTCCGTCACGAAGGCCCAGTATGACGTGGCTTGGACGGCAGAGAGATACATCAGCGCGGGGCTGCGTTTCGCGGTAATTCACGAGATCTTCCATCACGTGTTTCGCAGCTATCCCGCTGTGCAGAACCTGGGTGGGAAGATCTTTCGATGGACGACAGCCCTACTTATGATTCTGGCGGTTGTGCTTGTGGCCAAGAGCACCGGGACGAATCTCGATTACGTGAGCGTGGCTATCGTTGTGGTTGATCGTGCAGTCGATATCGTGCAGGTCGGGTTGCTGGTAATGCTATTATTTCTCGCCAAATACTTACGTCTCTCGTGGTCCACTTACGTTCTCTCTATCGCCGTGGGATTGGGTCTGTACTCCAGCACAATGCTTGTGATGGCCGCGCTTCATGCTTACTACGGCATATACTACCAACCGGTCCTGTTTGGTAGGATCGAGGACATTTCATACATTTGCAGTGCGCTGATCTGGTTCATCGCTCTCCTGCTGCCTGTGCGGGCTTTGAAGCAGGTTGAGCCGCCGGTAAGTGTGGAACTGGAGCGTTGGAACGCTGCATTGCAGAGGCTTCTAGAGCAATGATTACTACTGGCATCGTCATTGCAGCTGCCGTCCTCGCACTGATTCTCTTTGTGTTTCGAGGCTTTGGCGCCATTCATGCGTCCTCAGGCATCAAAGAACTTACGCAGCAAATCGAGCCGGTAGACCTGGAAGCCTTCCGAAACCTCACCGAACCTTCCGAAGAGGAGTATCTACGCGCCTCTCTACCGATTGGGGAGTTCCGGACCATTCAGCGGGAGCGGCTACGGGCGGCGATTGATTACCTGGGTGGCGTCTCGCATAACGCCGCAATCTTGTTGCAGTTAGGGCAACTTTCGCAGCAAAGCACCGATCCTCAAGTCGCCGAGGCTGGCCGGCGATTGACCGACGATGCCCTGCGGATGCGGACGTACTCCATGATGGCGATTTGTAAGCTAGGGGTGCGCTACGCCTTTCCGGATGCGTCGTTGCAGGCCGGCGGAGTTATCGATCGTTATCAGCAACTTACAAGTGCAGCGATGCAGTTAGGCAGGATGCAGGCACCCGACAAAGGAGCGCTGTCGCGCACCGGGTAATTGAAATCAATACGTTGCCGAAATATCGGCAGTCGCTTACTTCCCATCGCCAACCTATCATTGAGTTAGCTTGTTCGTTTTTCGGAACAAGAATACAGTTGTGCGCTGATCCGGCCCCATTTCCCCTAGCATGACCGCGCTGCACAAGCAGCTCCGCTAGGGCCCGTGTTGCTCCTTCCCCCCTCAGGACGCTGCGACACGGGCCTTAGAAAAGGCGCGTTACCCCTAAAAGCGAAAGGCGCGAGCGGTGGCTCGCGCCTTCGGCGTTCAGTGGGGATGCTAGTCTTCGAAGCTTCTAGCTCCGCCTTTCATGCGGTTTGTGACCAGATTCGTCCAGACGAACTTGATCACACGGGCGTCGTTGTAACAGTAAGCCAGGTTGTGATTCAGGGTGGAGAAGCAATGCTGCTGGCATGTCTTTTTCATGGAGGCCAGTTGGCCGTCTTCGAATTTGTGGTGGTCGATGTTTCCCCAATCGTATGTGGCCCCATACATCGGAAAGCAAGGAGCCACGGTCCCGTCAGTCCGGACGATCACGTTGTTCTGGCCGGCGCGGCAGTTCCATTCCGCAAAATGTAACTCACCGTTCTCGTCCTGAACGAAGCCGGGTGTTTGGGCGAGGTGACCCGCAAGATCTCCATTGAGCCCACTGCCGTCGCCCTTCCAGCCCAGCCGTTTCAGGTCCGCGCCGCTGGCCATGCGGATGAAGGCCTTGATTTCCTGCAGGCGCTGGACAGAGTTCACCATCTGGTAGCCGGCCTTGTTCTTCTCGATGATCCAGTCGACCAGGGAGTCGATTTGTGGCCAGTCCTCCGGGCGGATGTAGGTCGGGTTGTCATTGAGATGCTTGAAGTGCTCGTCCTGCTCGAGCATCGGCGTCTCGTTGATATGGTAGTCGGTCGCGATGCGATGGGCGCGCGCATATTCGGTGATCTTGCGGACATCTTCGGTGTTGTTCCGGCAGATGTTGATGTTGAAGAAGACCATGTAGCCGTACACATACTGCTTCTTCATGATGTACTCGATGTACTTCTGCACGGGCACGACGGCCTTGGGCAGGCTGGGCTTTTCGTCCCAGGCGTCGAGCGCGAAGTTGAAAATAGCGACGCCGGCGTCGCCGAGGCGGTCGGCCACCTCGGGGCGCAGCAGGCGGCCGTTGGTCGCGATGTAGACCCAGAATCCCTTCTTGGCGGCGTAGTAGACGACCTTGTGGACGAAGTCGGGGCGCAGCAAGGGCTCTCCGCCCATTAGCGCGAGCACGCGGCAGCCATTGTCGTGGAGAAAGTCGATGGAGCGGCGCGCGACGTCTTCGGTCATTCCCTTCACCTGGTTGTTGTAGGACCAGCAGTACCAGCAGTCGAGATTGCACTTGTACTCCACGAACAGGTAAGAGGTGATGGGATGGAACTCGCCAGGAAGCACACGCGAGCGGATATAGGGAAAGAGCCAGCCGCGCATCTTGCGATAGACCTCGGGGACGGTCCAGCCGCGCTTTTCCGGGAACACGGCGGGGCCGGGGTCCATCAGCTTCTCGGGGAAACGTGGGAATACAGGATCCGGCAATCTTTTGCCCTTGACGAGGACAGGCTTGGCCGGAGCCTGGGCAGTATTCATCAGCAGATTGTGAATATCGACGTCAATACGAAACTTTGGCGCAGTGGCCATGCGTTTGTTTCCTCCGTGAATTGTGGTGCCCCGGTTTTTGGGTGCTCTAGTCGGCGCCTATGCCCTGTTCGATGGGTTCGACGGTTTGCGCGTACATTGCGGGTTGGGCGTTGGTTTTCTGGTTGCGGAGTTCTGCTTCCAGCGCCGCCAGCTGGGCCTCAATGTCCTCGGAGGCCTTGCGCTTGCGGATGACTTCTTCGCGGTAGCGGCGCAGGAAGTAGTCGATCGTTTCCACGCGAATCTTGATGGAGCCCGAAGGCTTGTTTTCGTCGAGGTCCTTAAAGCAGAAGTAAGGCGTTCCGGACTGTTCGATGATGCCTTCGATGACGCCGTAGATGGGGGCGTCGTGGCCACACTTGAAGCTGGAAATCTCGAGGGCGACCAGGTTGGGATGGCGCGCCGTGAACTTCGCCGCCCACACCTTGTGGTTCGTGCTGCACGAGTAGGAGTTCTTCCACGCGTCATTGATGTCGAGCGGGCTGGAGATGACGCCGGCGCGGACTTCATCGCCGAACAGCCGCTCAAGCAGGTCTTCGTCAAGGGGAAGCGTGTTCTGGGAGAAGATCGGATAGCCGAGCTTCTGGAACTCGTCGAGGATCTCGTGATTCAGGCCGGGGTCGTGATGATAGGGACGGCCGAGCATGACGATGCCGATACGGTCTTCGCGCTCGAGCTGGTCAAGGACCTGGCGGGCGCGACGGCGGATGCTGCTCTCGTAGTCTTTCAGAGCCTGGTAGCCGACTTCGACGGCGCGATCGTTCTCTTCCTGCGACAGGCCCAGCAAGGACTGCAGAGACTGCAGCATCTGGTGGGCGAAGAGTTTGCGGTCAGCGAAGTTGAGGACCGGGTCGATGTACTGGAGGTTGTTCTCGCCAAATACGTCGTTTTCTTTCGTGAAGGCAGCCTTGACCGTTTCCGGTGTGGCAGTAACGGTCGGACAGGCATTGGTGCCCATGAGCTTTACGAGAGGTGAGTGCAGCACGTCGTACATGGGAAAGAAGATCGCGTTCAGCGGCTTCTTCTTGTGTTTTTCCTGGATCAGGTTGTAGACGTGCGAGATGCCGATCTTAGCGGGGAAGCAGGGGTCGATAGCGCCACGGCTGGCTCCGGCACGATACAGTTCGGAGCTGGTGTAGTCGGAGTAGATGATGTTCTCCGGCTGCACGCCAAGGCTTTCGAAGTAGGCATTGAATAGTGGCGCGTAGCTGTAGATGTTGAGGACGCGGGGGATACCGATTCGGAGATTCTTGCGGTTCTCCATCAGGGCGCGGCGTTCCTTGTCGCCCTTCTTCCAGCCTGCCCAGTTCTTGGTGGGCAGCGGGTCGGCGACTTTTTTGGCGTTGGTCGGGCGGAAGACTTCCTTGCAAGCTACGTCAACGAAGTTAGGATGCTGGGCACGGATGGAGTCGAGTCCGGCCTTGATCCCCTTCATGTCGTTGATGTCTTCGACCGTACCCTTCTCGCAGGTGGCGATGATGAGGCGCTGCTCGCCGTGCATCAGCGGCACCTTGGTGACCTTCTGGATGGGGATGAAGCTCTTCTCGTCCTTGGGCGCGGTGCGGATGTCGATGAAGGTGCGCAGGCAGTCGTTCTTGCAGAAATGGCAGCGCGT
>Ga0187825_10000132_pt1 | contig 14129 bp, 11 predicted proteins | sample NC_wetland_sal_i_11_FD_132421 | JGI IMG/M metagenome (GOLD analysis project Ga0187825, IMG submission 132421) | Wetland sediment microbial communities from Neuse River Estuary, North Carolina, USA - SourceSoil_5 | ecosystem: Environmental > Aquatic > Freshwater > Wetlands > Sediment | place... | reverse complement strand
CGACGCCCCCGTCGACCAAAGCTCGCCGGAGCGATTCATCAACCGCGAGTTGTCGTGGCTCGCCTTCAACGAGCGGGTGCTCGCGGAGGCCGACAATCCGCGCCAGCCGCTGCTCGAGCGGCTGCGCTTCCTGTCGATCTCAGCCAACAATCTCGACGAATTCTACATGGTGCGAGTCGCGGGCTTGCGGGGACAGGTGCTGGCCAATGTTGCGACGCCGAGCCAGGACGGGCTCTCGCCAGCGCAGCAGCTGGAGGCGATCGCGAAGCGTGCCAGCATGCTGATGCGCGACCAGCAGGTAACCTTGCGCGCTCTGCGCGGCCTGCTCGACGAGGCCGGACTCTCCGTGGTGGGACCCGACGATCTGTCTGCGGAGGAGCGCGCCTTTATCACCGAGCGTTTCTGGGCCGAGGTTTTCCCCGTCCTCACGCCGCTCGCGGTCGATCCAGCGCATCCGTTTCCCTTCATCGCCAATTGGGGCCTCGGACTGGCGCTCCAGCTTGTGCGCGGCAGTGACGGCAACCGCATGGAGGGGTTGCTGTTGGTGCCGGCGACGATTCCGCGCTTCGTGCGGCTGCCTGGGAAGACGCTGAGATTTTTGTCGCTCGAGGACCTGATTGGCCAATTCCTCGATCACCTCTTCCCGGGCTTCTCGGTCGTCGGCAAAGGGATGTTCCGCATCCTGCGCGACAGCGAGGTCGAAATCGAGGAAGAGGCCGAGGATCTGGTACGGCTCTATGAGAGCGCGCTGAAACGGCGGCGCCGCGGCAACGTCATTCTCCTTTGTGTCGAAGCGAGCATGCCCGACGATTTGCGTCAGTTCCTCGCCGACAAGGTCGACGTGTCGCAGGCCGACGTGGTCGCCCTCGACGGGCTCTTGGGCCTGGCGGATTTACGCCGCCTGATCGTCGAGGAGCGGTCCGACCTGACTTATACGCCGTACAATCCGCGCTTTCCCGAGCGCATTCGAGACTATGGCGGCGATTGCTTTGCCGCGATCGGCGCGAAGGACATCGTCGTCCACCATCCTTATGAGAGCTTTGATGTGGTGGTGCAGTTCGTCCGTCAGGCGGCGCGCGACCCTTCGGTCGTGGCGGTCAAGCAAACGCTCTATCGCACCAGCGATGACAGCCCGATCGTGCGCGCGCTCATCGAGGCGGCCGAGGCCGGTAAGTCGGTGACGGCCCTCGTCGAGCTGAAGGCGCGCTTTGACGAAGCGGCGAATATCAAATGGGCGCGCGATCTCGAGCGCGCCGGCGTGCAGGTGGTCTATGGCTTCATCAACTTCAAGACTCACGCCAAGGTGTCGCTGGTGGTTCGCCGCGAGGGTGGCACGCTGCGTTCTTACGTGCATTTCGGCACGGGCAACTATCATCCCTATACCGCCAAGGTTTACACCGATCTCAGCTTCTTCACCTGCGACCCGGCGCTGTGCCGGGACGCCGCGCGGCTGTTCAACTATATGACCGGCTACGCGACGCCGGCCAAGCTCGAGAAAATCGCCGTGGCGCCGCTGACGCTGCGCCAGCGCTTGGCCGAGCTGATCGACGATGAAATTGCGCATGCGCGTGCCGGCCAACCGGCTCATATCTGGGTCAAGCTCAATTCGCTGGTCGATCCCGCGATCATCGACCACCTCTATCGCGCCTCGCAAGCCGGCGTGAAAGTCGAGCTCGTCGTGCGCGGTATTTGTTGCTTGCGGCCGGGTCTTGCTGGTCTTTCCGAGAATATTCACGTCAAGAGCATCATCGGCCGCTTCCTCGAGCATGGCCGCATCGTGTGTTTTGGCAACGGCCATCCACTGCCATCGCCCGAGGCGAAAGTATTCATCTCCTCGGCCGACTGGATGCCGCGCAATCTCGACTGGCGCGTCGAGGCGCTGGTGCCGATTGAAAATGAGACGGTGCATCGCCAAGTGCTCGAGGAGATCATGGTGCACTCGCTGCAGGACGAGGCGCAAAGCTGGGATCTCGATGCCGACGGCGTTTACCACCGCGTCAGCAACGATCCGGCGGCCTTCAGCGCCCATAACTATTTTATGACCAATCCGAGTTTGTCAGGGCGCGGGAGCGCCTTGCAGCGTCCGCGCGCCACGCCGCGGCTTGTCGCCGAAAGGACAAAGCGCTAATTTGACGCGCGTGGACCAGGCCAGATTGACACGCCGGTTTGCGCCGGCGCTGCGTGCCGCAACTCAGCCGCATAGCGTTGCGGTTATCGATATCGGCTCCAACTCATTGCGACTCGTGCTTTATGACGCGCCCCGCCGCGCGGCACATACCTTGCTCAACGAAAAGGTCATGTGCGGGCTGGGGCGCGGTCTCGAGCGCACCGGCAAGCTCAATGCCGAAGGCGTCGCGCTCGCAACGGAGAATCTGCAACGCTTCGTCGCTCTCGCCCGCGCGGCCGGTGCCGCTCGAATCGACGTGCTCGCCACCGCGGCGGTGCGCGACGCCGAGGACGGAGCCGACTTCGTTAACGATGTCGAAAAGCGTTTTTCGATTCGCGTGCGCGTCCTGCCTGGCTCCGAGGAAGTTCGGCTTTCCGCGCTTGGCGTATTGTCCGGATCGCCCGAAGCGTCGGGTCTCGTCGGAGACCTGGGCGGAGGGAGCATCGAGCTTGCCGCCATCGGCGGCGGCAAGGTTGGCACGGTCGCGACCTTGCCGATTGGGCCTTTGCGCCTAGTCGAGGAGGCCGATGACGAAAAAGAGCTCAAAGAGATCATCGATCGCCACCTCGAGAGCGTGTCGTGGCTTACGAAGAACGAGACGCCGCGCTTTTACGCTGTCGGCGGCGCGTGGCGGGCCATCGCGCGCATCCATATGGAGCAGCAGCGTTACCCGCTCCACATCGTCCAAGCCTATACGCTGCCGCGCGGCGAGGCGCAGAATTTCCTCGACGTCATGGCGCGGCAATCGCGCAAATCGCTCGAAAAGATATCGACGATCGCGCGCAAGCGCCTCGAGGTGGTGCCGCTGGCGTCGCGGATTTTGGCGCGGATTCTCCGCCGCACCGGCGCCAAGGAGCTGGTCTTTTCGGCGGCCGGCCTGCGCGAGGGGCATCTCTACAGCATCATGGACGCGGCGCAACAGCGCATCGATCCACTCCTCGCAGCTTGCGCCAAGGATGCGCAGGACAATCCGCGCTTTGGCGAGGATGCCGATTCGCTCGTCGCGTGGAGCACGCCGCTTTTCCCGAAAGAGCCGCCGCGGTGGCTGCGCTTGCGCCGCGCGGCCGCGCTCTTGGGCGACATCGCGTGGCGCGATCATCCCGATTACCGCGCCGACCAGGCGATGCGCGACGCGCTCTATATGCCGGTCGGAGGGCTCGATCATGTCGAGCGTGCGTTCCTCGCCGCGACGCTGGCGGCGCGGTATGGCGGCAATCCCTCGCCCGAGACGCTGCCGCCCTTGCGCCTGCTCGATGACGAGGCGCGCGAGACGGCGCGCGCGACGGGACTCGCGCTGCGGCTCGCCTACACGCTCACGGGCGGCGTGCCGGGTTTGCTCGAGGGTAGCGTGCTGAAGCTCACCGAGGGCAAGCTGGTGTTGAGCTTGCTACCCGATCACGCACTGCTCGCCGGCGAAGCCGTCCAACGGCGTCTTGATGCGCTGGCACGGGTCCTTGGTAAGACCGCCGAGCTCCGACGCACCTAATTCGACAAAGCAGAAATTACTGCGCGGCGGCCGTGGCAGTCGCCTCGAGCCGCACGAGCTTGATACGCTTTCCCGCCGCCGTGAGCGCCAACCGGCCATGCTTCAAATCGAGCGCATCGCGGCCAAAAATTTCATGGCGCCAGCCCGAGAGCGCTCTGACTTCAGCGCGATCGCTCGCGGCAAGCAATTCCAGATCCTCGGCGTCGGCGATGAGGCGCGGCGCAACGTCATTTTCCTCGGCGCGTAGTTTCAACAACACGCGCAGCAAGTCGATCAAGGGGCCAACGCCCTGCGGCGGCTCGTAGCGCGGTGGCGGTTCCGGGTATTGCGATTCGGGCGTCGCGAGCACGCGCTCGATCATGGCCAGAATCTCGGCGCCGAATTTACCTTCGGCAAAGCCCTTGCCAAGGCCGCGCGAGCGGGCGAGCTCATCGGCGTTGCGCGGTGAATGTGCGGCGATTTCGAGCAGTGATTCGTCGCGCAGGATGCGGTTGCGCGGTAGATCGCGCTGCTGGGCCGCCGCTTCGCGCCAAGCTGCTAAGGCTTGTGTCAGCGCGAGCAGCCGCCGGTTGTTGGAGCGAACCTTGAGTCGGCGCCAAGCGAGCGCCGGATCGAGCCGATAGGTCTCCGGGTCGGTGAGCGTCGCCATCTCCTCGTCGAGCCAGGACTCGCGACCGGTCTGCTCGAGGCGTCTCGCGAGCTTGTCATAGACGGCACGCAGCGGCACGACGTCGGCGAGCGCGTAACGCTGTTGTCGCTCGGTCAAAGGCCGCTGCGACCAGTCCGTAAAGCGCGAAGATTTGTCGATATGCGCGCCGGCCAGTTTGCCGGCCAGTGTCTCATAGCTTGCCGCTTCGCCGAAACCGCACACCATCGCCGCAATCTGCGTATCGAAGAGCGGGGTTGGCACGGCTCCGGTGAGGTTGACGAAAATTTCGATATCCTGGCGCGCGGCGTGAAAGACCTTCAGCACATCGCGGTTGGCCATTAGCTCGAAGAGCGGTGCGAGGTCGATCCCCGGCGCCAAGGGATCGATCGCGGCGGCCTCTTCGGGGCCGGCGATTTGCACGAGGCAAAGGATCGGCCAGTAGGTCCGCTCGCGCATGAATTCGGTGTCGACGGTGACATAGGCCGCCCGCGCCTGTCGGCGGCAGAAGGCGGCAAGCGCATCCGAATCGGCGATGAAGCTCATGGGCGCCCTATACAATAAAGCGGAGGCTCTCGCGAGGGGTCGGTTTCGTTCAGCGCCGGCGGCACAGCTTGACAAAGCGGTGCGCGTTTTGGCCTTTTGTGCCCCATGCACGCATACCGAACCACCACTTGCGGCGCGTTGCGCCTAGCCGCCGCCGGCAGCGAAGCCCGCCTTGCCGGATGGGTCCATCGCAAGCGCGACCACGGCCAGCTGCTCTTTGTCGATCTGCGCGATCACTATGGCCTGACGCAGTGCGTGATCGACGTGTCGTCGCCCTTATTCAAGGCGGTGGACGCGCTGCGCCTCGAAAGCGTTATTTCGGTCTCGGGCACCGTGGTCCAGCGTTCGGCCGAGACGGTCAATCCCAAGCTCCCGACCGGCGAAGTCGAGCTGAAGATCAAAACGCTCGACCTCCTGTCCGAGGCCGAGCCTTTGCCGCTGCCCGTCAATACCGAGGCGGACTACCCCGAGGACATGCGCCTGCGCTATCGCTTTCTCGATCTGCGCCGCGAGCAGGTCCACGCCAACATCATGCTGCGCGCGCAGGTGATTGCGTCGATTCGGCGGCGCATGATTGCGCAAGGCTTTACCGAATTCCAAACGCCGATTTTGACGGCGAGCTCGCCCGAAGGCGCGCGCGACTATCTGGTGCCGAGCCGGATTCACCCCGGCCAGTTCTACGCGCTGCCGCAGGCGCCACAGCAGTTCAAGCAATTGCTCATGGTTGCGGGATTCGATCGCTATTTTCAGATCGCGCCGTGCTTTCGCGACGAAGCGAGCCGGGCCGACCGCTCGCCGGGCGAGTTCTACCAGCTCGACTTCGAGATGTCGTTCGTCACCCAGGACGATGTGTTCGCGGCGATCGAGCCGGTGATCGCCGGCATCTTCGAGGAGTTTGGGCGCGGTCGCGCGGTGACCAAGCCACCCTTCCCGCGAATTCCTTTCGCCGAAGCGCTGGCAAAATACGGCTCCGACAAGCCCGATTTGCGCAACCCGATCGCGATGAGCAATGTCACCGAAGTTTTCCGCGGCTCGGGGTTCAAGGTTTTCGCGAGCCAGATCGATGCCGATCCGAAGGTCGAGGTGTGGGCGATCCCGGCACCGAGCGGTGGCAACCGTGCTTTTTGCGACCGCATGAATTCATGGGCGCAGGGCGAGGGCCAGCCGGGCATGGGCTACATCTTCTATCGCGATGGCGAAGGTGCTGGCCCGGTCGCGCGCAATCTCGGCGCCGAAGGCACCGGCAAGCTCAAAGCCACGCTCGGGCTGAAGGATGGCGACGCGGTATTTTTTGTTTGCGGCCTACCCAAGACCTTCATGCCCTTTGCCGCAACCGCGCGCCTCAAAATCGGCAATGAGCTGCAGCTGACGAAAACGGGTGTCTTTGCGTTCTGTTGGGTGACCGATTTCCCGATGTATGAATATGACGAGGAGCTGAAGCAGGTCGTCTTCAGCCACAATCCATTCTCGATGCCGCAGGGCGGGCTCGACGCGCTCAATTCCCGAGACCCGCTCTCAATCAAGGCGTTTCAATACGACATCGTGTGCAACGGCGTCGAGCTGTCCTCGGGCGCCATTCGCAATCACCGGCCCGATATCATGTATCGCGCATTCGAGATCGCGGGCTATAAGGCGGCCGATGTCGAGGCCCGTTTTGGCGGCATGCTGAACGCGTTCAAATATGGCGCGCCCCCGCATGGCGGGTCGGCGCCGGGCATCGACCGGATCGTGATGCTGCTTGCCGACACGCCCAATATCCGCGAAGTCGTCGCGTTTCCGATGAACCAGCAGGCGCAAGACCTTTTGATGCAGGCGCCCGCGCCCGTCGCGCCCGAGCGCCTGCGCGAGCTTCACATTCGGCTGGCGCTACCGCCCGATACAAAGCTCAAGGGTTGATCAGTCGCGCTATCGCTCGCGCAGCGTGCGCTTTCGGCGGCGCTTTTCCTCATACATCGCCATGTCGGCGCGATGCAGCACCGCATCTTCATCGTCGGAGCCGTTATATTCGGCGCTGCCAAAGCTTGCATCGAGGCCGATCTCGCTCAGCGCTTGCACGAGCTGCTGAGATTTACGCTGCGCGCTCGCGAGCGGAGCGCTTATCAAGAGCAAGGCAAATTCGTCGCCGCCGATGCGCGCGACCGCATCCATCTTTCGCGTGTGTTGCCGCAGCAGCGCGCCCATCTGCCGCAGCATATGATCGCCATGGGCGTGACCGAATAGGTCGTTCAAGGACTTAAAGTTGTCGAGATCGCACAAGGTGACGACGCCTCTTGGCCCACCGCGCCGCGCCGCCGCACTGGCGCGGAGGAAGGCGTCGATAAAACCCCGGCGATTGAGGAGACCCGTGAGCTCGTCGGTCGTGACTTGGCTTTCGAGATAGGCGATGCGGGCTTCGAGCGCGGCGATACGCCGCTCGGCCGCCGCAGCTACCGCCCGCGCATCGTCGAGCAAATGGGGTCGTCCCGACGCGTTCCGCGGAATCAAGCGGCTGGGGCGTGGCTTGCGTCCGTCGGGCAGTGCGAACGCGTCCCCGGCTTCGCGATAATATGCTTCGTCAACGGGCATTTCGACTTGGGGCTAGAATTGTACCGCTTTTACGCTCGCAAGCCCCGTGCCAATGGAAATTTGGGCGAAATTGCGGCGAACGCGCTGAGGCGCCGGGAATTAATTGCCCCTTTTGCAGACTCTGCCGGGCAAGCGTGTTCATTGCGGCCCGCTACCGCCCGCGCCGGAAGCGTGACATACTAAGAGCCGTGACAATTGCAAGATTCGCCAGCCCGCAGCGGAGACGGGCGCCATGATCGTCGAGGTCGGCCACCGTCTGGGCCTCGCCGCAATTCTGGCCTATGCGGCGATGGCGCCGGCAACGGCGGTGGAAATTGCGCCCCACCGTGCGCTTTATAGTTTGACCCTCGAGAGCGCCAAGGCATCAGGGGGCGTCGCCGGCGCGAGCGGCGGCATGTACTACGAATGGGGCGAAACCTGCGACGGGTGGACCGTCGAGCAACGCTTTCGCTTGCGGCTTCTCTACTCCGAGGAGGGTGCCGTCGACGTCAATTCGACGTTGGTGACCTGGGAGTCGAAAGACGGGCTACGTTATCGCTTCAATGAAAAACGCCTGCGCAACGGCGAGGTCGAAGACGACATTCATGGCGAGGCTCATCTCGACGGTAAAGAGAAGGGCGGGACCGCCACTTTCGACAAGCCGGAGCAATCGACCTTGACCCTCGCGCCCGATGTTCTGTTCCCGACGGCTCACACTTTGGTGCTCATCGAGCGCGCGCTGGCGGGCGACCAATTCGTCTCGCGCAAGGTCTTTGACGGCGCGGCGGTGGAAAATGCGGGACAAATCACGGCGGTTATCGGACCGCCGCTCAAACCCGATCCGAATGCGGAAAAGCCGCTCAACAACCCGCTGCTGCAGCGCCCGTCCTGGCGCATGAGCCTGGCGTTCTTTCCGGCCGATGCCGGAGCATCGGATTCGGATACGCCCGATTATGAGTTGAGCATGCGGCTCCTCGACAACGGCGTTTCGCAGGATATGACGCTCGACTATGGCGACTACGTGCTGCGCGCAAAGCTCGACGAGATCGAGGCCCTACCCAAGCCCAGCTGCTGACGCGCCACCGGCTCCTCCACTCACCGGCCACAACCAAGCCGCGCCGCGCACGCCGCTCGAATCACCCCAGCGCGGCGGTACGAGCCGCGTGACGACCGTGTCTGAGAACACATAACGTCCCCACCGCTCCGGAACCATCGCATAGAGCGCGGTTATCTGCCCAAGACCGCCGCCCAGCACGATGATCTCGGGATCGAGCAGATTGATCACCGTGGCAAGGCTTCGCGCCAAGCGATCGACATAGCGCTCGAGGCTCTGTCTCGGGCCTTCCTCGCCGCGACTGGCGGAGGTCGCGATCGCCTCAGGCTCGGCAACTGCGCCGGTGACGCGGAAGTGGTCGCGCGAGAACCCGGGGCCGGAGAGAAAGGCCTCGATGCATCCATGCTTGCCGCAATAGCAAGGGGGGCCAGGCCTCTCATCGTCGCGCGGCCATGGCAGCGGCGAATGGCCCCACTCACCCGCGATCGCGTTCGCGCCGATCAGCAACCTGCCGTTGGCAACGATGCCGCCTCCTACTCCGGTGCCGAGAATTGCCCCAAAGACGATTTTCTCTCCTCGGGCCGCGCCATCGACCGCCTCGCTCAGAGCGAAACAATTGGCATCATTGGCGAATCGCAGCGGTCGGCCGAGCGCCGCCATGAGGTCGCGGTCGAAGGGACGACCGATCAGGCAAGTGGAATTGGCGTTCTTCACCAGTCCCGTTGCGAGCGAGAGCGCGCCGGGCATGGCGATGCCAACATTGCACCGTCGGTTGATCTGGATTTCAAGCGCTTCGACCAATTCTTTGATTGTGCTGAGCAAACCAGCGTAATCGCCAGCCGGTGTCGCAACCCGCCGGCGTGCGACGATCGACCCATCATCGTTGAGCGCCGCAGCTTCGATTTTGGTGCCGCCAATGTCGATCCCGATCCGCACCAGCCAATCACCTTCATCGATCCGTTAAGCGATTCTTAACATTAGTGAAACTATAGATTTTGAGCGAGAAGAGCGTCGGTGAGGGGTCAAGCCATTCATCGATGCTCTTTTAACCACTGAAGTCCTAAGATGGCGCGTCGCGATCGCCTCCACGCGTGCGACCAACAAGGATCGGAAGATGGCGAAGCGGGTACTCATCGTCGAAGACAATGACCTCAATATGAAGCTCTTTCACGATCTTCTGGAGGCCCATGGTTACGACATCCTGCAAACCAAGGACGGCATGGAGGCGCTGAAACTCGCGCGCCAGCACCATCCCGATTTGATTCTGATGGATATTCAGCTGCCCGAGGTGTCTGGGCTCGAAGTGACCAAGTGGATCAAGGAGGACGACGATCTAAAGACGATTCCAATCATCGCCGTGACCGCCTTTGCAATGAAGGGCGACGAGGAGAAGATCCGCGAAGGTGGATGCGAGGGCTATATCGCCAAGCCGATATCGGTCGCAAATTTCCTCCAAACCGTCGCGCGGTTCTGTGCCTGATCGCGAGAAAGCGTGACGAGGCCAGCCAATGTCCGCGCGCATCCTTATCGTCGATGACGTCGACCTCAATGTGAAGGTCCTCGAGGCAAAGCTCTCGAGCGAATATTATCAAGTTTTGAGCGCGAATGACGGCCTGGCCGCGCTGCAGCTCGCTCATCAGGAACACCCCGATCTCATTCTGCTCGACGTCATGATGCCGCGGATGGACGGTTTCGAGACGTGTCGGCGCCTCAAGGCCGACCCCAGCACGGCAGACATCCCGGTCGTGATGGTAACAGCGCTCTCGGAGCCCGCCGATCGCCTGCGCGGTCTCGAAGCGGGCGTCGATGACTTTCTGACGAAACCCGTCAATGACGTGGCGTTGTTCGCCCGCGTGCGCTCGCTGGTTCGCCTGCGGCGCATGATGGAGGAGTGGCGACATCGCGAAGAGGTGTGCGGTCGGTTTAGCACGCCGGTCGAGAAAGACGCTTCGAGCGAGAATACCGCGCCCGGTCGCATCCTGCTGTGGGACGAAAATAACTTCGCGAGCACGCGCATCGCCGAGATTTTGGCCCCGCTGGCGAGCGAGATCGTTCGTCCGCCACGCCCGGAAGAACTGGTTGCATGCTGCGACGTGACGATCGACCTCGTGATTCTCAGCATGCCGGGTAAAGTCGATGCGCTACGCGTCGTTTCTCAGCTCCGCGCCAACGAGGCGAGCCGACTCGTGCCGATTCTTCTCATCGGCGATCCCGATGAAATGCCGCGACTCGCCAAGGGTCTCGATCTTGGCGCCACGGACTACCTCGTCCGTCCGCTCGACCGCAACGAGCTGCTCGCGCGCGCCCGCACGCAAATTCGCCGCAAACGCTTGCAAGACCAACTGCAGGAGAATTATCAGAAGAGCCTCGCGCTGGCACTGACCGACAGCCTTACCGGCCTTTACAACCGGCGCTACCTATCGGCTCACCTCGAGGGCCTCTTCGCAGGAATCGGCGAAAACGCTCAGGGGCCGGCGCTGGTCCTCTTCGATATCGATTGGTTCAAGAAGGTCAACGATACCCACGGTCACGCCGCGGGAGATGCCGTCCTGAAAGAAGTTGCCAATCGTGTCTTGCACCACGTCCGCGGCTTCGATCTGGTTGCACGCTACGGCGGCGAGGAATTCGTCGTCGTTCTGCCCGAAACCCCGCTCAATGTTGCGCTCGTCGTGGCGGAGCGCCTGCGCAGTGTCATTGCCGAAAAGCCGGTCGAGGTCGGCAATCAGCGTCCATCGATTCAAATCACCGTAAGCCTTGGCGTCGCGATGACCCGCGGCGAGCAGGAAACGCCGGAAAGCCTCTTGCGTCGGGCAGACCAGGCGCTTTATGCGGCCAAAAACGCGGGACGGAATTGCATCCGCGTCGCCGAGGGCGATACGATCGTGCCGATCGAGCTCATTCCGCAAAGCGCGCACATTCAAGCCGCGAAATAGACCGCGGCTGGCCGGTTGCCTCGGGCGCCTTGGCGCCGGCAACGCTACGATCTACTTGATCTTGCCTTCCTTGAAGACGACGTGCTTGCGCGCGATTGGATCGTACTTCTTCAGCTCGAGCTTTTCGGTCTTGGCGCGAGGATTCTTCTTTGTCGTGTAGTAATAGCCGGTGTCGGCGCTGCTCACGAGCTTGATCAGAATCGTGTTGCTCTTGGCCATGGGAGCCTACCTCTTTCGGGAACGCCACGTTAGCGTGTGCGGCCGCGACGTGCAACCGGTGGCGACGAGACACTGGGCGCGATAGGACCAATTTTGATCGTGGCGCGAACAAAAAGCGGTGAAGCTTGGCGAATTGGTTGATTTCGGCGCGCCGATTCTTTACGAGTTAACAAAAGAATAAAACGGATGCGTGGCAGAGCGGGGAAGGCACCACGGCAGCGAATGCCGGCCGTGGGCTGACCGATCCGGGCCATGACAGGAATGGGTTCGATTGACGACCGGCATCACGCTGTTCGGCTTCGCTCAATTGGCGTGAAGTCTTCTCACTCTCTGGGGGCGTGACCGTGGTTCGGGCATAGCAAAATTCGAAGGGGCTTGATGTCGGGGGTCACATCGTTGCCGGTTTTCCACGCATGCGGTCTGATTATCGCGGCCGCGTCGATCAGCTATCTCATTCTCGCGATCTGGCGGGTCGTCCGCTTCGAAGCGCCGCGCGACGTGACCGGCAATTTCAGGCCGGCCGTGACCATACTTAAGCCAATTTGCGGTGTAGAGCCGCGCCTCTACGAATGCCTTCGATCGTTTTGCGTGCTGGACTACGAGCCCCTGCAGATCATTTTCGGTGTCGGCGATTCGAGCGACCCGGCGATCGGGCTGGTGGAACAGGTCATCAAAGAATTCCCAGCTCGTGACCTGAAGCTCGTGATCGACCATTCGGTTCATGGCTCGAATCTAAAAGTCAGCAATCTCGTTAACATGTATCGTATCGCAAAGCATGACGTGATCGTCGTCTCGGACAGCGATACCGAGGTTGCGCGAAACTGTTTGGATGCCCTGGTCGGGCCGTTGGAGGATCCTTCCGTCGGCGCCGTGACCTGCCTCTACAAAGGCGTTCCCGCTAAGGGCTTTGCATCGGCGCTCGGCGCGCTCTTCATCAACGACTGGTTTCTCGCATCCGCGGTTGTCGATGCCGGCATGCGCGATGTCGCCTATTGCTTCGGGCCCGTGACCGCGGTGCGACGCGACGCGCTCGAGACGATCGGCGGCTTCGGCAAGCTGAGCTTTCATCTTGCCGATGATTTTATGCTGGGTCGCATGATCGCTGCCGCTGGCTATCGCGTGCGACTGTCGCGCTATGTTGCGGACATTGTGGTCGCCGAGACCCTTGCCTCGCTCGTGCGGCATGAGCTGCGGTGGGCACGAACCGTCCGCGCGGTGAAACCCGCGGAGCATTTCCTCTCTGTGGTCATGGAGCCTTTGCCATTGCTTGTGGCACTGCTTTTGCCGTTTTCGACCCTCGGTAGCTGGGCGTTTCTCGGCACGGTTCTGCTGTTGCGGGTCTTTCTCCACTACCTCGTGCGCTGGCGCTTTGCCATCACATCGCCGGCCAAGCCTTGGCTCTTACCGCTCCGCGAGTGCCTTTGCTTTGCCATTTGGATGGCGAGCTTCCCAAGCACCAGGGTGAGGTGGCGCCAGCGCGACTTCGTTATCGCCCCAGGCGGCCGGTTGGAGCCGCGCGCGGTCGAATCGGCTGTTGCGAGTAGCGTTCGTTGAAGCGACTCATCGTCACGGCGGATGATTTCGGACTTGCGCTTTCCGTCAATGAAGCCGTCGAAGAGGGGCATCGCCGCGGGATTCTCACGGCGGCAAGTTTGATGGTGACCGGCGAAGCGGCAGCCGACGCGATCACCCGCGCCAAGCGCATGCCGAGACTGGGCGTGGGTCTTCATCTTGTCCTTGTCGATGGATCGCCGGCCCTGCCACCGGAACAAATCCCCGACCTGGTCGGTCGCGATGGACGGTTTCCGCGCGATGTCTTTGCCATGGGGGTTCGCATCTTTTGTCACCCGGCGGCGCGTCGTCAGGCGGCGGCAGAAATCGAGGCCCAGCTCGAAGCTTTTCGGCGCACCGGATTGCCGCTCGATCACGTGAACGCGCATCACCATTTCCACCTCCATCCCGTCATCCAACGAGAATTGTTGCGCCTTGCGCCCAAATTCGGGATCAAGGCGATCCGTGTCCCGTTGGAACCGCGTGTTCCTGCCGCGCGCGCAGGCGGCTGGCGGCTCAGCCGGTACGGCGCGAGCCTGATCGAGGCGCGGCGCGCCGCGACGCTGAAGCGCCGGCTCGACGCTGCTGGCATCCGGCGCAATGACTGGATCTTCGGCCTCGCCGACAGCGGCATGATGGTCACCGAGCGCGTTGCGCTCTATCTCGAGCAGCTCCCCGAGGGCGTCTCGGAACTCTATCTTCATCCGGCGATGCAGCGTCCGGCGGCCTATCCCGCGCATTACCGCAGCCGCGGCGAATTTGAGGCACTGATCGACCCGTCGACGGCCTCCGCGATCGTCCGCCATAGCATCAAGACGATGCCGTTTGCCGGCTTGAGCGAGGCCGCATGAAGTACGGGATCGTCGCAGGCGCCCTGCTCGGACTGGTTGGGGCTATTCTGCTCGTCGTATGGTATGGGCTTGGCTCGGTCGCGCGCGCGCTCGAACTCGCCGGCTGGCTCGGCCTCGTGGCGATCATCGCCT
>Ga0187825_10000131_pt1 | contig 14183 bp, 10 predicted proteins | sample NC_wetland_sal_i_11_FD_132421 | JGI IMG/M metagenome (GOLD analysis project Ga0187825, IMG submission 132421) | Wetland sediment microbial communities from Neuse River Estuary, North Carolina, USA - SourceSoil_5 | ecosystem: Environmental > Aquatic > Freshwater > Wetlands > Sediment | place... | reverse complement strand
GCGGTGTTCGGCGTGCGGTTCACGGACAAGCGGCCGCTGCGCACGTGGGTGGACCTGCTGACGTCGGACACGAAGCTCAACCTGCGCTGGTCCATCGAGCTGCTGAAGCGCGGGATCCTCGTGAACCCGAACGAGAAGTTCTACATCTCGACCGCGCACACGGACGCCGACGTCGACCGCACGCTCGACGCGTGCGACCAGGCGTTTGCCGCGATCCGCGGATAGCGGCGATGAGCCAGCGCCCGGCCCCCCCGGGGGGCGGCTCCGCGGCCGGGACCGGTCAGGGCACCGATCCGGCGTACAGCGATTGGGCGTTCGCCACCGCGTCGACGCGGCCGGTGATCCGCGGGCGCTCGTTCATGGTGGCCTGCGGCCACTACCTGGCCTGCGTGGCGGGCCTGCGCATGTACGCGCTCGGCGGCAACGCGTTCGACGCGGGCGTCGCGATGGTGTTCGCGCAGTCGGTCCTGGAATATCAGAGCTACGGCTTCGGCGGGGAAGTGCCGATCCTGATCCACGCCGCGCGCGACGGGCAGGTAGCCGCGATCAGCGGGAACACGCGCGCGCCCGCGGCCGCGACGATCGAGTGGTTCCGCGGGAAGGGCATCACGCTGATCCCGGGCGACGGGTTTCTCCCGGCGGGCGTGTGCGCCGTGCCGGACGCGCTGATCACCGTGCTGGACTGGTACGGGCGGCTCTCGCTGGAGCAGGTGCTCGGCCCGGCGGTCGAGCTCGCCGCCAACGGCTTCCCGATGTACGAGGGCATGCGCAAGGCGGTCGTCCAGCAGGAGGCACGCTTCCGCGCGGAGTGGCCGACCTCCGCGGCGCTGTTCCTGCCCGGCGGGGCGGTGCCCGAAATCGGCGACACGTGGCGCAACCCCGATCTGGCGCGGACCTTCGAGCGGCTCATCGAAGCGGAGCGGGGCGCGCGCCGGGCGGGCCGCCGCGAGGGCCTGCGGGCGGCGCGGGACCTGTTCTACCGGGGACCGATCGCCCGGGAGATCGTCGCCTACCAGCGCGACACCACGCTGCGCGACGCGAACAGCACGGTCTCGGCCGGGCTGCTGAGCGAAGACGACTTCGCCGCCTTCGAAACCCGCATCGAAGCGCCCGCCACGGTGCGGTTCCGGGGCTACGACGTCTACAAGTGCGGTCCGTGGTCGCAGGGGCCGGTGTACTTGCAGCAGCTCATGCTGCTCGATGGCTTCGACCTCGCTTCCCTCGGGCACAACACGGTCGACTACATCCACACGGTCATCGAGGCGTCGAAGCTCGCGTTCGCGGACCGGGAGCGCTACTACGGCGATCCGGAGTTCGTGCCGGTGCCGATGCGCGGGCTGCTCTCGCCGGACTACGCGGCGTCACGGCGCGGCCTCATCGACCCGCATCACGCGTCGATGGAGCTGCGGCCGGGCGACCCGTACCCGTTCGAGGGCGCGGCGGCGCCGGCGGAGCCCGCCGCCGTGGACGCGCGGGGCTGGGAGGGCGGCACCACCGGCACGCGGGCGGTGGACGCGGAGGGCAACATGTTCTCCGCCACGCCGAGCGGCGGATGGTTCCGCAGCTCGCCGGCCATCCCGGGCCTCGGGTTCAGCCTGGGCACCCGGTGCCAGATGTTCTGGCTCAACGATGCCCGCCACCCGGGCGCGCTCGCGCCGCGGAAGCGCCCGCGCACGACGCTGTCGCCGACGCTCGTCATGAAAGACGGCGCGCCGTGCATGGTCCTCGGCACGCCGGGCGGCGACCAGCAGGACCAGTGGACGCTGCAGACCTTCCTTAATATGGCCGTCTTCGGGATGGACGTCCAGGACGCGATCGACACGCCCGCGTTCCACAGCGTGCACTTCCCGGGCTCGTTCTACCCGCGGAAGGCCCGCCCGGGGGAGATGCTCGTCGAGGGCCGGATGCCGCCGGAGATCGTCGACGGGCTGCGCGGGCGCGGCCATCAGGTGACGGTGGTCGGCGACTGGAGCCTCAACTACACGACGGCGATCGTCTACGATCCCAGGCGAAAACTGATGGAAGGCGGGGCGAGCTCGCGGGGCGAGCGCAACTACGCGCTCGGCTGGTAGAATCCGCCGAGCCCAGGAGCGTTCCCTCGCGGACGCTCTAAGCGGATCCTGAGAGGCGGCCCCGCGCCGCGACCGACCTCAGCCGTACTTCGCCGCGCCGCGGCGGCCGCGTCGTGCACGCCCGCCTGCGCAACTTCTATGGAAGATCGGGGTCCCCCGAGCGCCCTGACGGACCCCCGGAAATCGCATGGAGATTCCGCGGAAGGTTTGATCGCCCCCCAAACGCGGGATGGACTAAACCGAGACTATTCCATCAGGCACGTGCAGGCACGTGCATCGGGATCGGTATTCGTCCGAGGGGGCCGTGATGAAGACGCTGATGCACGCCGTGCACCTCCGAAACTGCGCCGGGCGGCAGTCCGACGCCGCGCTCGCGTTTCTCGCACATCTTGCCGGCGAGTTCTCGATCGTGCGCAACCTGCCCGACCTCCTCGAGCACGTGATGCGCACGTGCCGCGAAGAATTGGGGTTCGATTCGTGCACGCTGGCCCTCATCGACGAGGACGACGAGGACGCCCTGCGCATTCGGGCCGCCTCCGGACTGCAGACGAACGATGTGGACCTTGCGATCCCGGCGGGCAGCGGCCTGCACGGCGAGGTCGTGCGCACCCGCCGGCCGCGGTTGGTGCCGGACATGGCCGCCGATCCGCGCGCGTACCGGCTGCAGCCCACTATCCGATCGGGCATCTACGCGCCGCTGGCGCTCCGCAGCCGCATCCTCGGCGTGCTCAGCGCGCACCGGGCCGCGCCAAACGCCTTCACGCCCGCGGAACTGGACCTGCTCACGGTGGTCGCGGGCTACGTCGCCGGTGCGGTCGAGGTCGCGCGCCTGCACGATCAGATCAAAGAACAGGCGCTGAACGCGACGCATCAGCTCGCGGACGCCTTGGACGTGCTCAACGTGCCGATGATCATCGCCAACCTGGCCGACGGCATGATCCTCCGGTGGAACCGGGCCGCCGCCGAGTTGTACGGGTACACGCAGGTGGAGACCGTCGGGCTGCTGGTGTTCATGCTGGAGCCCCCCGACCGGCCGAGGGCGCTCGGCGAAATTCTGATCGCGCTGCAGCAGGGCGGAATCGTGCACCCGGTCGACGCGACGCATGTCGACAAGGATGGGCGCCAACGGCGCGTCACCCTGGCCGCGCATCCGATGCGCAACGCCGACGGTAAACCCCGCTGGGCGCTGCTCAGCATGACGGTCCGTCCGGACGCGGCCGCGCAGCCGGGGTCGGCCGCGTAGGCACACCCACCCGCGGCCAGGAACCGGCGCGCGCCGCGGCGCAGAAGTTCGTCGTGGATGTCGGTGTCTCGCTCCCCACGCAGGGCCCGATGGCGGGCCCCGGCGCTGTGTCGGCGATTGCCACCCATGCCGAAGCGCTGGGCTTTGGCTCGGTTTGGGTGACCGATCACATCGCGATGCCGCTGCGGTCCGGCAGCCGGTACCCGTACACGAAGGACGGCAGCCTGCCCTGGGATCCGGCGATTCCGTACCTCGACGCGTTGAGCGCGCTCGCGTGGGTCGCCGCCCTCACGCGCTCGGTCCGGCTCGGCACGTCCGTGCTGGTGCTGCCGATGCGGCACCCGCTGCCCGTGGCCAAAGCCGTCGCGACGATCGACTACCTCTCGGGCGGCCGGGCCGTGCTGGCCGTGGGCGCGGGATGGTTCGAGGAAGAATTCGCGCTGCTCGGCCAGTCCTTCCACGATCGGGGCCGCCGCCTCGACGACGCGGTGCGCCTGCTGCGCGCGTGCTGGGGCCCGGATCCGGTCCGGTACCAGGGTGAGTTCTACGACCTGCCGGCGTTCGCGATGGCGCCGAAGCCGCCGCAGGGCAGCCGCCTGCCGGTCCTCGCCGGGGGCGAGGGGGACGTCGCCCTTCGCCGCGTGGCCAGGGTCTGCGACGGCTGGCAGCCGCTCGGCCTCGCACCCGACGAGTTTCGCGAGCGCGCCGGCCGCCTCGCCGGCTACGCCGCGCAGCACGGCCGGTCCCTCGCGGATCTGTGGCTCATGATCCGGATCGGCCGCGGCGCCGAGATCACTCGCGGGCTCTGCGAGCGGTACGTTGAGGCGGGCGCCCGCACCGTGATCGTGGATCCGCCCTACCGCACCATGACGCTCGACGCGGCGCGGTCGTTCCTCGACGCGGTCGCGCGCGAGCTCCGCCTCCGGCCGGCGCCGTAATATATGCGGCCCCCGGGGCAATGTCCCGGGGGCCGTTAGGCGGCAGCCGCCGCAGGGGGGTGCGTCGGCTTCACCGTGGTCCTACATTCTCTTATATCGTTGCGAGCCCGCCGTGGGTTCCCTGGCGGCCCCCCTCCGAGCCCGCGGGGTCAGTCGAGGTCCGCGAACTGCAGGCGGTACAGCTTCGCGTAGATGCCGCCGCGCGCGAGCAGCGCGTCGTGCGTGCCTTCCTCGGCGAGCCGGCCCTTGTGGAGCACCAGAATCCGGTCCACGTAGCGCACGGTGGACAGCCGGTGGGCGATCACGATCGCGGTGCGGCCCCGGAGCGCCGCGGTCATCGCGCGCTGGATCAGCGCCTCGGCTTCGGCGTCCACGCTGCTGGTCGCCTCGTCCAAAATCAGCAGGATCTCCGGCTGCGCGGCCAGCGCCCGCGCGAAGGCGATCAACTGCTTCTGGCCCGAGGAGAGCCCGGCGCCTCGCTCGCGCAGCTCCGTGGCGTAGCCGCGCGGCAGCGCTTCGATGAAGCGGGCCGCGCCGGTCTGCTCGGCCGCGCGCTGCACCTCGGCGTCGGAGACGGCGGCGCTGCCGAGGCGGATGTTGTCCGCAATCGTCCCGGAGAACAGGAACACGTCTTGGAGAACGAGGCCGACGTGCCGGCGCAGCTCGCGCTGAGGGAACCGCCGCACGTCCGTGCCGTCGACGAGGACGCGGCCGCGCTGCGGATCGTAGAAGCGCGAGAGCAGGTTGATCACGGACGTCTTGCCGGCGCCGGTGTGGCCCACGATCGCGACCCGCTCGCCGGCCCGGATCGTGAACGACACACCCCGCAGCGCCCACGCCGTCCCGCCGCCCTCCGCCGCCCGTTCGCGGCTCCCGTCGGCATACGTGAACCAGACGTCCTCGAACGCGATGTCGCCCCGGACCCGGGCGACCGGTTCGGGCTGCGGCGGGTCGCCGATCGTGACCGGCTCGTCGAGGACGCGGAAGATCCGCTCCGACGACGCCATCGCCGCCTGGAAGATGTTGAACTTGTCGGCCAGGTCGCGCAGCGGGTCGAAGAAGCGCTCCGCGTACTGGATCGCGGCCACCAGCACGCCGAGGGTGGCGGCCCCGCGCACGACCTGGCCGCCACCGTACCACAGCAGTACGGCCGTGCCGAGCGCCCCGAGGAACTGCACGGCCGGGTAGAACTGCGAGAAGTTGCGCGTGGCCGCGAGCGTCGCGTCCTGGTGCGCGGCGTTGAGCTCGTCGAACGCGCGCAGCCGCCGCCGTTCCTGCGTAAACAGCTGCGTGACCGTCATCCCCGTGATCTGCTCGTTCAGGTAGGCGTTGATGCGGGCGAGGCGGGTGCGCACCGCCCGGTACGCCTCCCGGGACCGGAGCCGGAAGCGCTCCGTCACGACGTAGACGACCGGGAGCACGGCGAAGACCGCGAGGGCGAGGCGCCAGTTCATCCACAGCATGACGGCCATGATGCCGATCATCGTGAAGATGTCGCCGAAGATCGCGACCGCACCGGACGTGATCAGTTCGTTGAGGGCGTCGACGTCGTTGGTCACGCGCGTGACGAGCCGGCCTACCGGCGTGCGCGAGAAGAAGCTCATCGACAGCCGCTGGAGGTGGGCCACCATCCGCGCGCGCAGGTCGGCCATGACATGCTGGCCCACCGCCTGCATCAGATAGCTCTGCGCCCAGCGCGCCCCGAAGCCGGCCGCGAGGACGCCGAGGTACACCGCGGCCAGTCCGGTGAGCCCGCGCAGGTCCGCGCCGGCGTGCCGCGGGCCCGCCGGCGCGATGTACCGGTCGATGCCGATGCGGTAGAGCGACGGTCCGGCGAGGTCGGCGAGCGAGGCGAGGAGGAGCAGCGCGATCGACGCAGCCACCGTGGCGCCGTAGGGCCGGACGTACCCGAGCAGCCGCCGGACGAGCCGCGCATCGTACGCCCGGCCCAGAATCGGATCTTCGTCGAACACCGCGCTCACGGGGCGGCGTCCTCGACCGGGTCCGCCGCTTCCAGCGCCTCGCGAAGCAATTCGCGCTCGTACAGGTCGGCGTAGAGGCCCCCGCGGCCGATCAGTTCCTCGTGCGTACCCTGGTCGACGACCCGGCCGGCGTCGAGGACGACGATGCTGTCGGCCGCGCGGATCGTCGAGATCCGATGCGCGATCAGGAGGCTCGTGCGCGCCGCCATCACGCCTTTGAGCCGCGCCAGCACGGCCTGCTCCGTCTGCGTGTCCACGCTGCTGAGCGCGTCGTCGAGAATCAGGATGCGCGGATCGCGCATCACCGCCCGCGCCAGCGTGGCGCGCTGCCGCTGGCCGCCGGACAGCGTGACGCCACGCTCGCCGACGATCGTGTTGTAGCCGAGCGGGAAGTCCGCGGCGTCGACCGCCAGTTGCGAGACCTCGGCGGCCTCGAGCACGCGCCCCTCGTCGGGGACGGCGGACGGGAGAGCGCCGAGCGCGATGTTCTCGCGCAGCGTGTCCGAGAAGAGGAACGGCTCCTGGGGCACGAACGCCACCGCGCCGCGCAGCGCCGCGAGCGGCAGCTGCCGCACGTCGTGGCCGTCCAGCAGCACCTGCCCCTCGGTTGGGTCGAGAATCCTCGGGATCAGCGAGACGAGCGTAGTCTTGCCTGAGCCGGTCGGCCCGACGATCGCGACCGTGCGCCCCGCGGGGATGACGAGGTTCACGTCGCGGAGGGCCGCCGCGCCGTCGAAGGCGACGCCGACGTGCCGGAACGTGATTTCGCCGCGGATGCCGTCGACGACGAGGGGGGCGGGGGGATCCGCGACCGCCGGCGCCTCGGCGAAGATCGCGTCCAGCCGGATCATCGACGCGCGGCCCTGCTGCCATAGGTTCGTGACCCAGCCGAGCGCGATCATCGGGAAGCTCAGCCGCGCCAGGTAGTAGGAGAACTGTACCATCTGGCCGAGCGTCATGGTGCCGCGGATCACAGCGGCGCCGCCCTGCCACAGCAGCACGACGGAGGCGACGCCGAGGATGAGCCCGATCGACGGCCACAGCGCCCCCTGCGCACGGACCAGGCGGAGGTTGGTGCGGACCACCCCGGCCGACGCCTCCTCGAACTTGGCAAGCTGGTCCGGCTCCCGCGCAAAGGCTTTGACGACGCGGATGCCGCTCATCATCTCCTGCACGCGGGTCGAGAGCACGCTGAACTGCGCCTGCACCGCGTCGAAGCGCCGGTGGATCTCGCGGCCGAGCAGGAGGAACACCAGCGTGACGAACGGCATGATCGCCATCATCCACAAGGTCAGCCGCACGCTGATGCTCAGCATGAAGGCAATCGACGCCACGAGCATGACGGCCGTGTGGACGGAGCGCATCAGGCCGACGCCGGCGAAGCGCTGAACTGCGCGGATGTCGTTGACGCCGCGCGCCATGAGGTCACCGGTGGGCGTGCGCTCGAAGAACGCGAGCGGCATGCGCGTGAGGTGCGCGAAGTACTCCCGCCGCAGGTCCGTCTCCACGCGGTAGGCGGCCGCGAGGATCGACCACCGCATCACGTAGCTGGAGAGGGCCTCCAGGGCGGCGAGCCCCGCGAGCGCCGCGGCGTATCCGGCCAGCGCCCGCGCGCCGGCGTGGCGGCCGATCGCGTCGATGGCCAGCCGGAGCACCCACGGCGACGACTGCGCCATGGCGATCGACACGAGGCCGCCCAGGTAGCCGACGACGTACGCCCGTCGGTAGCGGCGGATATACGCCCAGAAGCGGCGGCTGCGCACCGGGGGCGGGTTTGGTTAGCGGGCCTTGCGGCCCACGAACACGCCGTCCCGCAGCGGCACGATCAGGCCGGTCAGATCGGGATCCGCAAACAGCAGGCGGGTCAGGTCGCGCACGCCGCGCGTGGCGGGATCGTCGACCGTCGGATCCATCGCGCGGCCGCGCCAGATCATGTTGTCGACGAGCAGGATGCCGCCCGGCCGCAGGCGCTGCTTCATCACCGAAAACGCGGCCGGATACGCGTCCTTCTCGATGTCGTTGAAGATGATGTCGAACTCGCCGGAGGCCCCGCGGAGCTCCGCGACGGCCTCGTTGACCGAGAAGCGCACGACGTCGCCGAGCTTGAGCCGGCCGAGGTAGCCGCGCGCCTGCGTGGAGAGCTGCTCGTCCCAGACGACGTGGCGCACCTCGCCGCCGCCGTTGTCCCGCACCGCCATCGCGAACCACGCGGTCGAGTAGCCGAATCCGGAGCCCATCTCGAAGACCCGCCGCGCGCCCGAGAGCCGTGTGAGCAGGTAGAACAGGCGGCCCACCACCGGTCCGACGATCGGGAAGTGCCGTTCCGCGGCGTACGCCTCCATTTCCTGGAGCACCGGCGGCCGTTCCGGCAGCACGCCTTCGAGGTAGGCGCTCAGCGCCGGCTGGGCCAGATCCTGGTACAAGTCTTTGCTCATGCGTCAGCCTCCGGGGTGCGGGGTGCGCGGGCGCTCGAACGAACGTCTCGAACGAGTGTCGCGGGGCGCCGCCGAATCGAACTAGTCACGGGGCGTTGTGTGCATAACTCAGCATGCGCGCGTCGCGAAAAGGCGCGTCCCAGTCTTCGCGGGGTGAACGACCGGCGGCGGGCAGGGTGATGGCGGCAGCTGCTGAGACTGTCATCGCCCACCATAATAACTGAAGCCGATTGACCGTGTCCCTGCCCGCCCCGCCGGCCGACAGCGGCCGGCAACCATGTCATCAAAGCCGGCTCTGCGGCGGGCCTACTCCGTCTCGATCACCTCGATCGTATCGCCGGTCCGTATCGTGCCGCCCGCCAGGATCTGCGCGCGGAGACCGCCGCGCTGATCGAGCCCTTCCCGAACGAGGCGGCCGGTGACCCGCTCGAGATGCCGGCACGGCGCGCACAATTTGATGCCCCGCAGGGTCACCTCACCCGTTCGGAAGTCGCGGCCGACGAGGTTGTTGAGCGGCATCCCCCGGGTCACGATGTTGCGCCGGCTGTCGCCGGCGTCCAGTTCGATCTCGTAGTCGCGGCGCAGCGCGGCGATGGCCTCGCTTTCGATCAGCGTCACTTCGCTCTCGGGCGCGTGCGATTTGCCGAACGTGCCCCGCAGGTCGTGATAGCGGTCGCCCTCGAGTCCCTTGCCGGGCACCGCGCGCACGGACCGCACCGAGACCATCGGCGCCTCCGCCTCGGGGGCGATGTGCAATGACACGACTGTTCCCTTGACCATGAGGACCACCGTCCGGATAGACGACTGGTTCTGCCATTCGAGAGGAGACGTCTGTCGTCCCGCCAAAGGAGCCGTTTACTGCCCCATGCGAGTGGCCGTCACGGGTTCCCACGGTTTGATCGGATCGGCCGTCGTGTCGGCGCTGCATGCCCGCGGCGACCGGGTGGTGCGGCTCGTCCGCGATGAGGTCGCCGGCCCGGACGAGATCGCGTGGGCGCCGGCCGCCGGCCGGCTGGACGCCGAAGCGCTCGAGGGCGTCGACGCGGTCGTCCATCTCGCCGGTGAGAGTCTCGCGTCGCGCTGGACGCCGGAGCGGAAGACGGCCATGCGTGAGAGCCGGCTGCTCGGCACCGCGCTCCTGGCGCGTACCCTCGCACGGCTCAGATCCAGGCCGGGGGCGCTCGTCAGCGCGTCCGCGACCGGCTACTACGGAAGCCGCGGCGACGAGGTGCTGACAGAAGCCTCCGGCCCCGGCTCGGGATTCCTCGCCGACCTGTGCCGGGAGTGGGAGGCCGCGGCGGAACCCGCGCGGCGGGCCGGCGTCCGCGTCACGCACCCGCGCTTCGGCGTGGTGGTCGCCGGACATGGCGGTATTCTCGCGCGGATCCTCCCGGTGTTCCGTCTCGGCGCGGGCGGGCCGCTCGGCACCGGGCGCCAGTACCTGCCGTGGGTGGCGCTCGAGGACGCCGTCGGCGCCGTGCTGCTCGCCCTCGACCGCGACGACCTCGGTGGACCGGTCAACGTCGTGGCGCCGCATCCCGTGAGCAACCGGGAGTTCACGTCCGTGCTCGGCCGCGTGCTCGGCCGGCCCGCGATGCTCCCCGTGCCCGCGGCCGCCCTGCGCGCGATGTTCGGCGCGATGGCGGACGAGGCGCTGCTCGCAGGACAGCGCGTCGAGCCGGGCCGGCTCACGGCGGTGGGGTACGCGTTCAGGTTCGCCAATCTGGACGGCGCGCTGCGCCACGCCCTCGCCGCGGCGTAGCCCAGCGCGGCTGGACAAGCCCACCTGAGTTGCGTTGTCGCGGGCCGCTTGTCGGCCCGCAGCATGCGCCGGCTTAGCCGTTACGCCGGCCGCAGGCGTGATATAATCGAGACCGGTCGGCCGCTACGGGCTGCGCGGTCATACGGTGCGCCGGTGTGCGAAGGCGCCGCCGGGCGCAGCCTGCGGGAACGCCAAGTGGGGACGTAGCTCAGTTGGGAGAGCGCCTGAATCGCACTCAGGAGGTCGGCGGTTCGAATCCGCTCGTCTCCACCATATAGAGCAGGGGTTTCCGCGTACTTCGCGCGTCGTCGGTTCGCTATTTTGTCAATCTTTGTCAATCCGAGCGGCTGGATCAGGGCCGAGCAACCGCTCTTCGACCAGCTTTGCGGCCTCCTGCTGCATCCCACAGAGAGTGTGTGCATAGGTCGAGAGCGTGAAGGCTGCGGTGTGGTGCCCAAGCCGCTCCTGGACAACCTTTGGATTTATCCCTGCCCGGAGCATGTGCGCCGCATTCCCGTCAGGAGAGCCGTCGGCACCGTGCAGGGCTGCGGGTAGGATGCCGAGCCACAACGTGCCCGCCTGACCGCCTGATGGAGTGATTAACGACCGATCTCGGTTACGGGGGCCTCCGTCGTCTTAGTCGCCGACAGTAAAGACCCGCACTCCTTCGTGCAAGGCGTCCCGGATCCGCCCCAACATCATCGCTGCTTCCTCCTCAGTTGCGAAGGAGCGAATGGGCAGTATGTGCCCAGACGTAGAAGAAAGGACGAAGGGCAGCAGGAGGTGCAACGCTGTTTTGTCTAGCCTGATCGCAAGAACGTGATCTGTGTTAATCACCCAGTCCATACCGGACGTGTCCTTGAAGTCCAGCCACATTGGAACCCCCCCAACCCGTCTTGGTCCCATCTTATCCAAATGAACACGGTTGAGAATGCCGTAGCATCTCGCTCTATGTACGATCGTCTCAGAACCCTACGTTCGCACAGACTATTGGCCGGACGCTTTCCCGCCACGGCCTGGGCCAGCGTGGTGCCGACCCGCATCCTCGCCAGCCTGCGCCCATGCTGCTGCAGCGCGCGGACAAAATGTTCGCCTCTCCCGACTGGGTACTCGCCGCCTGCTGGCCCGACGGGCCACTTGAGGTTGCGGAGGCCGACGCGTTCCTCGCAAAGCGATCTTGAACGAGCGGGACGACTTTCAGAGGGAGCGAGGAGGGTTGAGTAGTAGGCATTGAATCATGACGGAGACGTCTAAGGTCCCGGACGCTTTTCGGGCGCGACAAATGCCACCTAGGCCTCCCTATTCAGTTTTGCAATAAGGCGCACAGCCCCGCTGGCGTCCAACGAGCATGGCGCAAGTACGACAAGTACCACCTTAGAGGGGTGAGTCCATGTTCTCCACGATACTCTGCGCCACAGACGGGTCCGATCATGCCAGAAAGGCCGTCGCAGTCGCCGCCGATCTCGGCCGGCGGTACAACGCCCGCGTCATCATTCTGACGGCATACGACCCGATACCGAGGGATCTCGGCGCACCGTACTTTGAGGACTTGACAAGGCGGCGTTTGAACGCCGCTGAGGAGTTGGTGAATGCCGCGACGGCGGTGATGAAGGGCGAGGGGATCACTCCCATTATCGAGATGCTGGAAGGACCGGCTGCCCGGGCCATCCTCGAAGTCGCCCGCACACGGCGCTGCGATCTCATCGTGATGGGTTCACGCGGCCTTGGTCCGTTTGGCGCGATGCTCCTCGGATCGGTCACTACGCGGGTCGTCCATGAAGCGCCCTGCCCGGTGCTGCTCACCCGGTAGGAGCGGGCATGCTTCCTAGCGCTTTCTTCCTGTCCGTCCGGCGCGACGGGTGGCCGAAAAGGGGCCATCCGAAACTTTCAGCCCAGTGGATTCGGGGTGGGCCCTCCGTCCCACCGGTGTTTGGATTCCGGCGCGCCTACAGCAAATTGGACTGATTGACCTTCGGAATCAGCGCGCCGAGGTAATCGTTCCGCACGCCAACGCGGCGCAGCGCATCCCAATGCCGCCGGTCGGCCTGACGGCCGTGCTGTTACTCGGAGAGGATGGGACGTTCACGTACAAAGTAGTGAAGGGGACTTTGAGGCGTTTCTGGCGGCCACGCGGCTGTGGGTGTGGTCAACATATGTTGGGAGTTCGGGGGGTGATCGATGAAATCACCATCCGGCCATCGGCAACCCCAGCTGAGGTGAAGGCGAAGATCCAAGCGGCCCACCAGCGCAATGCGATTCTTGACGCCAAGCGGATCGCGGTCACAACCTCTGGGCACAAGGTCACGCTGAGCGGTCCTGTCCGCTCCTAGAGGGAATGGCAAGAGGCCGAGGACGGTGCGTGGGCTGCGCCTGGAGTGTCAGAAGTCGAGAACCGGCTTGTGGTGGGGACCGGTTTCCAAGGGTGGGATCGCGATTCGTAAGCTGGACTGACGCGCAGCTGGAATAGTGCGTGGGAGTTGGACGACTCGGACTCCCTCCCCCGCTCGCATCTATCTGACCCGGTAACAGGCCATCGTGAACGTCCTGAAGAGAAACAGTTGGAACATCAATTCGTCTTGGTCGAAGGGAACAGCATCCGGTCCATCAAGCGCATGACAGGAGTTCACGGCGACACCATCACGGCCCGCCAAATTGCGTCGGGGCCCACGACGGCCCGGGCGTCCAGGGTGATCTCGTCGCCCTGGCTGAACTTGCCCCGGAGCATGTCGTCTGAGAGCGGGTTCCTCTACCAGGCGCTGGATCGCCCGCCGGAGCGGCCGCGCCCCGTTTACCGCGCTTTTCCCCGGTCTGACGCACGGCCAGGAGCAGCGTTCGCGGAACCGTAGAATGGAGCAGCGCGGCCGACCGTACACGACCAAACGTTTGCATATACGCGGACCTGACTTGCGGCTGAATGCCATCGGGCATACAACCGATTTACCAAGAAGTTGCGGTAGTACTATATTTTTATTGATAGGTTATTCGGAAATGTTCGGGGCTAGATAGGTCAGTCAGGATTGGGGAGGTGTGCAATGCACACATCTCCGCTTTGTGATAGTTCGCAGTCCCCGGGTTTCTACTGTGATGTTAGTCCACTCGACGACGTAACCATCGTCACCGTTGTAGGCGCACTTGGCCGGGCGACGGCTCATATATTCGCGGAGGCGTTGGCGCATGCGATGACGTATGGCCTGCCAATCGTGTTGGAGTGCTCACATCTGACCTATATCGACTCATTCGGGTGTCGTCCACTGCTTGACTACCGTCATCGTTTGCCGCTCATCACTTTCGCCGGTGTTGATCGGGTTGCGCGCAATGTCCTAGAAACCTTGAACCTTCAGACGGTATTTCCGATATACGATAGGCTTGATGCGGTCGCTCCCGACCATCCATCACACCCACGCTTGCCCGCCCGAAGCGCATACGTCAGCGGCCCCAAACCAACGATACACTTTCGAGCGCACGGGAGGTCGCAAGCGAAGACGCACAGTTCCCGCAGTGCATAAACTGCGAACACATTCGCGCCGCGGAGTATCGGCCTCATCAGCGACCGGGGTGATTGGCCCCACCTTGCGCTCGTGGCGCCCGGGGCGCGCATCGGGAAGTGGACGCTGCAGATGACCATCGATGACCTGCTGCGAATGAACGGCCCAGCGAGCATTGACAATGGGCTGCTGGAGGGGAATAAGTCTCGATGATGAAAGTCTGTGCCCACAGCGACGGCGCCCATAATTGCGGAGCGCCGTCGCCG
>Ga0187825_10000130_pt1 | contig 14190 bp, 14 predicted proteins | sample NC_wetland_sal_i_11_FD_132421 | JGI IMG/M metagenome (GOLD analysis project Ga0187825, IMG submission 132421) | Wetland sediment microbial communities from Neuse River Estuary, North Carolina, USA - SourceSoil_5 | ecosystem: Environmental > Aquatic > Freshwater > Wetlands > Sediment | place... | reverse complement strand
GCAAGAGATGTTCAGCTACGGCGACGGATGCACGATGTCGGCGAAGAAGGACGGCATGGCCAACATCGGCGGCTTCCTGTGCACCAACGATGAAGCGCTGGCCCAGCGGGAAAAAGACCTGCTGATTCTGACGGAGGGGTATCCGACTTACGGCGGGCTTGCCGGGCGCGATCTGGAGGCGGTTGCCATCGGGTTGCAGGAAGCGCTGCACGAAGATTACTTGCGCTATCGCATCACTTCGACGGCGTATCTCGGCAATCACATCGCGAGCCAGGGCGTGCCCATCGTGCAGCCGCCCGGCGGACATGCCGTGTACCTGGATGCGCGCGCGTTTCTGCCGCACATTCCATCGGAACAATTTCCGGGGGTTGCCTTGGCGGCGGAACTCTACCTTGAGGGCGGGATTCGCTCGGTCGAGATCGGAACTCTGATGTTCGGCGCGGCCGCGAAGATGGATTTGGTGCGGCTGGCGATTCCACGGCGCGTTTATACGCAGAGTCACATCGATTACGTGGTCGAGGTGATTCTGGAAGTCTGGAAGAATCGCGACCGTATTCAGGGCATGAGGCTGAAGCACGAAGCGCCCTTCTTGCGGCACTTTACCGCACAACTGGAGCCGCTGGAAAGAGTGCTGGCCGGGTAAAAAATCCCCAGCCTCCGCAAAGGACGCGCAAGGCTGGGGCACCCCCGCCGCTCCATCGCAAGGCTGGGGCACCTGCGAGTCGGTGCTACAATAAAAAGTCAATTCGTCGAGACTATTTCCTCGTTCCCAATCCTTTAAGAGGTGCATTCATGGCAACCGTTGAAGCTCCGCCGCGTCTACAAGTCCGCCTGCATGAAGGTCCGTTCGTCAACGAGCCTCCCGTCAATTTCGGCAAGGAAGAAAATGCCCGCAAAATGCGTGCCGCCATTGAAAAAGTGCGCGGCCAGCTGGGCCGCGAGTACGACCTGATCATCGGGGGCAAGCGCATCCGGACGGGCGAGAAGATCAAGTCGCTGAATCCTTCCAGGCCTTCCGAGATCGTGGGCATTCATCAAAAAGCCGGGCGCGAGCATGTCGAGCCCGCGATGTCAGCGGCTCTGAAAGCCTTCGAGTCGTGGAAGAACACATCGGTGGAAGAGCGCGCCAGCCTGGTGTTCCGCGTTGGCGACCTGTTGCGCGAGCGCAAGTTTGAGTTCATGGCATGGCTGGTATTTGAAGTGAGCAAGAACTGGGCCGAGGCCGACGGCGACATTGCTGAGACGATCGACTTCTGCGAACTGTACAGCCGCGAGGCGCTGCGCCTGGCCAAGGCCGAGCCCAATGCGCAACTGCGCGGCGAGCGCGCCCGGCTGTTCTACATCCCGTTGGGCGTGGGCGCGGTGATTCCGCCGTGGAATTTCCCCTGCGCGATCATGGCCGGCATGACGCTGGCGTCGATCGTGTGCGGGAACACGGTCATTCTCAAGCCTTCGAGCGATTCGCCGACGATTGCGGCGAAGTTTGTGGAACTGCTCGAGGAGGCTGGCATACCCGAGGGTGTCGTGAATTTCTGTCCGGGTTCGGGAGCGAGCTTTGGCGATGCGATTGTGGCTCATCCGAAGACGCGGTATATCGCGTTCACGGGATCGCGCGAAGTTGGTTTGCACATCAACAAGAGCGCGGCCACTCAGGCCCCGGGCCAGATCTGGATCAAGCGCACCGTTCTCGAGATGGGCGGCAAGGACGCGATCATCGTCGATGCCGACAGCGATCTTGATGCAGCGGTGGAAGGCGTCGCACTGTCCGCGTTCGGATTCCAGGGGCAAAAGTGCTCGGCGTGCTCACGCGCCATTGTGGATGAGCGTGTGTATGACAAGTTCCTCGATATGCTCAAGGCACGCGTGGAAAAGTTCACGATCGGCGACCCTACGGAGAACTACAACCTGGGGGCGGTGATCAACGAAGGCTCGATGAAGACCATCATGGAATACATCGAGGCGGGCAAGCGGGACGGGCGCTTGATTACCGGGGGAGAAAGAGTGACCAAGGCCGGCGAAGGGTTTTTCCTGCAGCCTACCGTCTTCGCCGATATTCCGCCCAAATCAAAGCTCGAGCAGGAAGAGATCTTCGGGCCGGTACTGGCGGTGATCAAATCGCGCAATTTCGAGCACGCGCTGGAAATCGCGAACGATACCGAGTTCGGGCTGACCGGTGCGGTCTACACGAAGTCGAAAGACAAAGTTGACCGCGCAGTGCGTGACTTCCATGTGGGCAACCTGTACATCAATCGCAAGTGCACCGGCGCGATTGCGGGAGTGCATCCGTTCGGTGGATTCAACATGTCGGGTACCGATTCCAAGTCGGGCGGCCCGGACTACCTGTATCTGTTCTCGCAGGGGAAGTCGGTAGGCGAGAAACTCTAAGCTCCCATTGGTCGGCACCACTTCTGCAGGAGCAAACCTCAGGCGCTGAAGCGCTCGCGATGAGAGCTCAGGAGGCACGAGTAAACTCGTGCCCTTCCCGAAAGCGGATAACCTCTCATAAACAAAGTGACAGGGAAGGGCACGACTTCAGTCGTGCCGCTTTAAGCTAGAGAGCAAGCGGCTTCAGCCGCTGAGGTTTGCTGTTTGAAGCCGATGCGCCGCATCTCTCCTGCCGGCACCTACTTCGTAACGTTCTCCACCTGCCAGCGCCGGCAACTGTTTACAGTCGATTCCTACGCGCGATTATTCCTGAAGATACTGTACACGTACGAACGCGAGGGGATTTATCGACTGCATGCGTTCGTGGTGATGCCCGAGCATGTTCACCTGCTTGTTACGCCGGGGCCGGACATCACCCTGGAGAAGGTAATGCAGCGAATCAAAGGCGGATATTCCCGTGCCTTTGGACTTACCTTTCGACCGGGTGAAGTCTGGCAGCGGGGGTTCACTGACCATCGTGTTCGAGATGCCGAGGATTTCGGACATCACGTACGCTACATCCACCAGAACCCGGTGCAGCGAGGGTTGGTTCGGCAACAGGGGGAGTATCGATGGTGCTCAGCTTTCCCCGGATTTCGGCTGGACGCTTGGCCGGTCGAGAGCCGCCACTGGTCCCAGGTTGCGGTTGTCTCGACGGAGGAAGCCAACCTCAGGCGCTGACGCGCCGGGGATCAGAATTCCTACGGCACGAGTAAACTCGTGCCCTTCCCGAAACGTCCTGCGCAACGCAAATCAGATATACAAACAGAGGTGGCGTTAGCGTAAGTGCGTCGCCACCTCTGTGAGAGGCGGGCTTATCTACTGTTCCACTACTCCGTCCCTTGAGCGCAGCACGAATTCCACGTTGCGCTCGCGGTTCACGCGGAGCGTCTGATACAGGTCAACGTTTTCCAGCGCGAAGGTTTTCCGCTCGCCGGCTTCCGAGGTGCAATGGAGTTGTCCGCCCTGCACGTAGTACTCGCGCGAGAGAAAAGCCGAGCCGCCCTTCAGGATCACCAGCGTGGAGCGTGGATCTCCAGCGCCGACCGAATTGGAAGGCTGCTGAGCCGCGCGCAATTCATCGGGAGAGCGCTCGGCCGGGACCTGCTCCATCTGCTCGACGTAGGCAGGGGCATCGGGAGACATTACGTCGGGAGAGGGAGCCTGACCGGTCGATGGCCTATACGGTGTTGCCGCAGGCGCCGAATAGGAAGAAGGTTCGGTGTACGATGCGGGCCGCAGCAGTCCGTAAGGCGAGGGGATGTATTTCGTGGGCTGCGACCAGGGTGGAGATGGAACGGATGCGCGGTTCACGGGAGCGGGGACGACCACGTCTTCCATCAGGCGCATGGTCAGCCGGGTTTCGCCTTTGAGAGCCGGATAGGGTCCACGCGCAGGCAGCGTGAGGATCTTGATCGGCCACAGAACGGGGATCATCCATTCGACGACGTCGCGCTTGGGATGTCCGCCGCCCTTGATCTTTCCGGTGCGATCGGTTTTGAGATGAGGGGTGGCGATGATCTTCGCCGAGAGCGGCAGAACTTCCGCGCCGGGGAGGATGATCCGATCGAATTCCAGTTCCAGCCATCCCTTGCCGACGAAGTGGCCGGGATCCTTGGAATCCTGAAGATGGCCGCTGAGCATCGCGCCACGCGGAAATACCGAGTGGCCGAAGGTTGAGATCGGGCCGAGGTGGCACAGGACGGGATCACCGACTTGGGCGGTTTTCGAGGAGAAGTTAGGCTCATCCATTGTGCAGTGCAACGTTGTTCCGGCGGGAACGATTTCGTCGCGCGAAGCGGCGCGAGCCCCGACAGCAAACGCGCAGACACAGATAAGGGCCAGTAGCAGGGTCTTTCGGGTCATGGCAGGTCTCCTTGTGGGAACACAATGGCCGATCCTGACGACACGATGGAGGATGGCGCGTGCCCGGAAAGGCTTGAGACCCCCGGAGGATGGGCGGGGATTGGTGGAAGCGTAAGCCAATTTCCCCGGGCAGTCAACAGGGTTCCAGCGGAGGTGGTGGCGTGGCAAAAGTTTGCACTTTGTGAGTCTGCGGGCCGCGAGCTTCGGGCTGCGAGCAGCGACCGGGCTCCTGAATCTCGGTTGCGATTGTTTGGAGCTACGCGAGGATGCTAGGCTCGAATGACACTTATGAAGACAGCAAAGAATTGGTATCGACGTGTATTGGTTGTGGGCGTGGTTGCGCTGACCTTGCAGTGCCTCACCTGGGCACAGGCGGCCCCGGCGCCGGTTGGACCGCAGGATACGCCTACAGCGCCACCCGGGACTCCGGGAAAAACGCCTTCCAACCCGAGGATGATGCCCACCGGCCTTTCCGCCAGTGGGGGCTCGATCGCAAACGACGTGTACACGAATTCGATGTATGACTTCTCGTTGAAGGTCCCGCCAGGATGGGTGGTCGTACCCCCCAAGATGGGAGCCGAGATGAAGTTGCAGGCCGAGCATCCGGACCTGGCGCAGTACTCGGAGAATAACCGAATGCTGTTGCTGATGACGGAGAACCAGCCGCTCAAGAAGCCGTATCAGCGCAGGTCGATTCAGATCTCGGCCACGCGCATGGTGAACCCAGAAGGCCAGAGTGCGCAGGCCTACCTGCAATACTCGCAGAAGACGGCGAAAGAAAAAGAGATGGCGGTCGAGTATCTGAATGAGCCGAAAGAAGTGACCATCAATGGGCAGAAGCTCTGGTGGAACAAGATGAAATTGAATACGGCGGGCGGGCCCCAGGTGGCGGATCAGTACGCGGTGATGCAGGGGTCGTATCTGCTGCAGTTTTTCCTGGTGAGCCCGAATGAGGAAGGGCTGAAAACATTGCAGCCTTCGATTCAGACTCTGGACATCAAGCCCATGGCGGGGGAGAAGACGAAACCGGCGCCGGCGCGTCCGGCGGGTAAGCCCAAAAAGCCGGTGAAGCCGGCACACTCGCAGCCGGCGCAAGCGCCACAGTAGGGTTTCTACTGTGGAGGGACGGGCGTCCCGCCCGTCCGGCGGTGGGGGCCCTTCGACCAGCTCAGGGCAGACTGCCCGGCGTTCCATCGGACAACAAAACAGGCCGCCGAATGGGCGGCCTTTGTCTTGCGGAATTTCAGAGGCTAGGAAGTAACACTCGCTCCGGCCTGCGGCTGATTGGTGGCCGCAGTCGCGGCCGCCGCCTCGTTCAGGATGCGGTGGTGAATGGTGAACAAGGCAAGTTCGAGCCGATCCGACACGCCGATCTTGTCGTAGACATTGCGCAGGTAGTTCTTGATCACCTGCTCGGTTGTGCCGAGTTGTTGCGCGATTTCCTTGTTCTTGTAGCCCTGAACAATCAGCGCCACAATGCGCAGCTCTTTCGCGGTGAGGCGATCGCGCACGCGCAATCCGACCATATCGTTTTCGGTCAGTTCGCTGGGGACGGCGACGTCCTGCACCCAGGTTTCGCCGCGAGCGACCTTGCGCACGCAGTCGACGAGCGCGGGGCTGGTCACGTTGCGGTATACCACTCCGTGAGCGCCATTGCTCATGTAACGCTGCGCGCTCTCACCAGTATCGGCGAGAACCACGATGCGGGTTTTGTTTTTGGTGGCTCCCTGCACGATGGCGTTGAAGTCTGACTGGAATCCGCCAGCGACAATGAGAACCGCGGCGCGGAACTTGTCCAGAGCCATGAACATCTGCTCGGGAGTTTGCGCTTGCGCGACAATGCGCATTTCGTCTTCGACCGCGAGGACTTTGGCGATTCCCGCGCGGAAAATAGCCTGATTATCGGCCAGAATCAACTTGAGCATCTCGACACCGCTCCGAGGTTAAGAGTTGCGAACGAATTCATACGAATCGATCACACATGCGACCCCGCGGGTTCCATCGGGATCGGCATCAGACTCGTCGGTGCGGACAACCCGTCCGCGACACTGGATGACCACGTTCTCTTTGCCACCAGTCACTTCGGGGGGGAGGGTAATTTCAAATTCAACCGGGGAACCAATGTCGAGCGAGGCATCGGCGCGGATGTAGACGCCAGCTGCGCTGAGGTTCCCGGTCATACCGCTGGCTTCGCCGGCGGCGTTCTCTTTGTGAATCTTGATCGGCAGTTCGAGCGGAAATCGCTTACCGGTCCGGGCTTCGGACACAATCTCCTCCGTTGCGGCCTCGCATAAGCGCACGGGCCGCGTGCCACCACATTTCCTGAGGGAGCAGAATCTCTGCTATGGGGCGGTTATATCACGGATGAACCCCCTGATAAAAGCCTGATCCCCCTTTAGTTACCAGTAAGAACTAGGTTCCCCCGGCCGAGGTTACCCGGTGACTGTGGCCGACTGGCGCGGGTTTTAGGGGCAGCGGGCGGCGGAACCGGCTTTCTGGCAGAATACCTTGCCGGGAATTCTGATCTCGCCGCAGTTGAAGGAGAACGCTGATGTCGATCCCATCCCCCTTTTGGCGGTCTCTGCGAAAGCTCGTGCTGCCCATAGTGCTTGCCCTAGTTGCACTTACGAGCGTCGCAGGACAAGAGAAGCGCCCCGAAAAGCGCACTATGCCAGTGTCCCAGGCAGCGAGCCCCCAAAATGGCGGGACTCAAGGGACCGGGCCTGCCGCGCCGGCCCCAGATACCCTTGTGCAACTCAACTCCGCGCTGGAATCTCTGGCCGAGAAGGTATCCCAGGGCGTGGTACAGATCCTGGTGACCGGCTACGGGGCGGTAGAAGACAGCGCACGCACCGACACTGCTTTGATCGCGCGGCAGAAGGCGATCGGTTCAGGAGTGGTGGTGGACGCGAGTGGGTATGTGATGACCAATGCCCACGTGGTGGAGGGAGCGCGGCGCATCCGGATAGTGCTGCCGGTTCCGCTGAGCGAGGGAGCGACACTCGAGCCCGAGGGCAAGCGCCGCATTCTGGAAGCGAAGGTCATTGGAGTTCACCAGGAAACCGACCTGGCGCTGTTGAAAGTCGAAGGGAAGAGTCTTCCGTTCCTGCCGCTGGCGCCCACGCGCCGGGTGCATCAGGGACAGTTGGTGTTCGCCGTGGGAAGTCCGGAGGGATTGCAGAACACGATCACCATGGGCGTGATCAGTTCGGTGGCGCGGCAGCCGGATCCGAACAAGGCGATGGTGTATATCCAGACCGATGCTCCGATTAATCCGGGAAACAGCGGCGGTCCGCTGGTGGACATGGAGGGGAATGTCGTCGGCATTAACACCTTCATTCTTTCCGGTAGCGGCGGGAACGAGGGGATTGGATTTGCTATTCCGTCCCGCATCGTGAGTTTCGTGTATCAGAGCCTGCGGAAATATGGGCACGTGCATCGATCCGAAATCGAAGCCGGCGCCCAAACGATCACGCCTTCGCTGGCGAGCGGCCTGGGGCTGAAGCGCAGCTGGGGTGTGCTGATTTCCGATGTGAAGCCCGGCGGGCCGGCGGAAGCGGCAGGACTGAAGATCGGAGACATCGTGCTCACCGCGGATGAGCGGCCCATCGACACGCTTCCGGCGTTCACGGGAGCAATGTATCTGCATCCGGTAGACCAGGTCCTTCGATTGGAAGTCTTGCGAGATGCGGATAAGAAGGTCCTCAACATCCCGGTTCTGCAAGAGAAACACGCGATGGATCAACTGCTCGATCTGGCCGATCCGGAGAGCAATCTCGTCCCGCAACTGGCCGTGCTGGCCGTGAGCATCGATGACCGGATTCGTCCGATGCTAGGGGAACTGCGCAACTCGACGGGAGTGATTGTGCTGGGTCGAGCCGCAAATTTACTGGGACCGGACGTGGGTCTGACGACAGGGGACATCATTCACGCCATCAACAATCGCCAGGTGGATACGGTGGACAATTTGCGCAGCGCGCTTTCGAGTTTGAAGGCAGGAGACCCCATTGCGCTCCAGGTGGAGCGGCAGGGGAAGTTGCAGTTTTTATCGTTTGAGATGGATTAACGAGAAGCCGCTCAACTACGAAAAGCGAAGTACCACCGGGGACACGGGGTCTCACAGGGGCATTTTTCCTCTGTGGTCCTCTGTGTACCCTGTGGTTGAGTCCTGTGGCGGAGAATTATTGCCTGGGGGCGTAATAGCCTTGGCGGGCGCGGACCTGGAGGTCTTTTTTCAGGGCGCTGATTTCGATGGTGCGATAGCGGCCGTCGGCATCGAAGTCGGCCGGGTGATAGGAAACGACGTACTGGCTGCGCAACTCGTCTTCGATGGCCGCGAACGAGTTTTTGATGTCCTTCATCTTGAACGGAAAGAAGGCACGGCCACCGGTAGCGGCCGCCAGGTGCTCAAGATTCTTGTCGCCGCGCAGGATCAGTCCGCTGTCATCGGTGGAGATCGCATAAATGATGACTTCGGCGCGCTGTGCCATCTCGACCGCCTGGCCCAAGGAATGGTCGCTCTGATTGTCGTCGCCGTCGCTCAGCAGGATCAGAGCCTTGCGCGAAGGGCGATCCGAAGATTCCTTCAAAAGCTTGTCTTTGCAGGCGTCGTAAATGGCGTCGTACAGCGCCGTGCCACCGCCATCGTGCAGCGAACGAACTCCCTGCGAAAGGCGCTCCACGTTATCGGTGAAATCCTGAGAGACCTGGTGCGTTGAATTAAAGCCCATGACGAAAGCTTTGTCGAAGCCCGGACGAATTACATGCTGCATGAAGCTGGTGGCGGCGTCCTGCTCGAAATCGAAGCGGGTGTGCACCGAGCCGCTCACGTCGATGAGCAATCCCATCTTCAAGGGCAGGTCAGTTTCGCGCTTGAAATTAACGATCGACTGCACCGGCTTGTGATCGTCGAGGAAATTAAAATCGTTCTGGTTCAGGTTGCGGACAAACTTGCCGTGCTTGTCGGTGGCGATAAACAGGACATTCACTTCATCCACGCGCTTGCGGATGGTGAGCACCGAATCCTGGGGATCATCCGGGGACGATGTGGCGGCAGGAATCGCCGCGGCAGAACTGGCTACGTAGGACGAGGATGAACTCTGCGCGTGCGCCGGAGTTCCCAGCGTGACCGCCGCGACTGCCAACAGCGCCAGGATTGTGATCGTGTACTTCATTCCCATCGTACCCAAAAAATTCACGACAAAATGGCCCAAAAGGCCGAATTATCTATTAGATGCACGTTCGAGGCCGAAAGCCGCGTCCGATGCGTCCACTCAATACCGGACCAAACTGCGTATTCGACTCTAGGGGCAACCCGGGCAAGTTCCAAGTTACAAAAGGAGCACCCGATTGGTCATGGCACGGCTGGGCTATTTAATCCGCGGTTGCATAACATGGGTCTGGACCTGAGTCACAATGCGCCACGGTGGGTGCGCTTGTCACGGCTGTTTGCGATTCAGTAATTGGTTTTTTGCCACAGAGTGACCCGGGCAATCGAACCAGAATGGGAAAGGGAAGCTGATTGGCTAAATCGAAAGATTTCGTTCGCTGCGGGTGGGCGCGGAACGAATTGTCCATCAAGTATCACGACCGGGAATGGGGAGTGCCCGTCCATAACGATCGCAAGCTTTTCGAATTTCTCATTCTCGAGGGCGCGCAAGCGGGGTTGAGTTGGGACACGATCCTGCGGAAGAGGGAGAACTACCGCCGTGCATTCGACAACTTCGACCCTGAGGCGGTGGCGCGTTACGGCCAGCGTAAACAGAATGCGCTGCTGCAAGATCCCGGCATCGTGCGGAATCGACTGAAGATCGCGTCGGCCGTGCTGAACGCGCGTGCGATGCTGGCCGTGGTGGAAGAGCGCGGAAGTTTCGACAGCTACCTGTGGCAGTTTGTGGAAGGGCATCCGCGCTTGAATTCCTGGAGAAGTCTCAGCCAGGTTCCCGCCAGCACGCCGCAGTCGGACGCAATGAGCAAAGACCTCCAAAAACGCGGTTTCAAGTTCGTCGGCACAACCATCTGCTACGCCTTCATGCAGGCGGTTGGCATGGTGAATGATCACCTCGTGAGCTGTTTCCGGTATCCCCGGAAGTGACCAGGCCGGCATCCCGTGGGCTGGATTCCTTTTCTCCGGACCCGAGCGACCGCTGACTCCTGAAATGCACTCCCTCGTGTGCAAGATTAGGTCTTGCGATTGCAAGTAAAACCGGGCGGCCTTCCCCCCAAGGAATGCATGCAGCGATCCGGAAGCCGGTTGCTGGTCCGCAGTAGGGGGTGGCAGCGCAGGTGTGAGGTTATGGGCAAAGTTCTAGTGGTTGATGACGAAGCGCAGATACATAAGGTCCTGAGCTCAATCCTTGAGCAGGATCACCATGTTGTGAGCCACGCCTCGGGGGTGTCCCAAGCGCGGGAGGCCATCCGGAATGGTCAGTTCGAAGTCATCCTCACTGCGCAGAAGATGTCGGACGGCGATGGAGTGGATGTGCTGGCGGCCGCCCACGAAGCGGATGCGACTGTGTCGGTGATCATGTTGGCCGGGAACGAGCTGCCGATCCCGAGCGTGCTCCATGAGGCAGCCGACCTCGTCGCGGCCCCGTTCACGCCGGAGGTGGTGCGCACCGCTGTGCACCGGGCGTGCCGGCGCACGGAACTTCTGCGCCAGAATGCCCAACTCAAAGCCGAGATCGACCGGCTGAAGGACTCTTTGGAAATTGCCCAAGCCGCGCACAACGGGGGCAACGGCAACGGCAAGAGCGTCGATATCGGCTGGATCGAAGCGTTGCCTTCCAGCTTCGACCTGCGAGGCCTGCTGGCTACGCTCGAGAAGAGCCTGATCGAGCGCACGCTTCAGTCCACGGGTGGTGCGCAGGCGGAAGCCGCGCGCAGGCTTGGCCTTTCGCGCAGCGATCTCTCCTACAAGCTCCTCAAGTACGAATTGCGGAAGGAGACGACAGCGGCCTCGTAAGTTCAGGCTGCGGCAGTTTGTTCACCCGCTAGTCTGTGGGAAAGCGACCGGCCGTCCGCACGCGGATGGTATGCGGAATCTTCCTGAGTTCCCCGATAAGTTCCTCGTCGCAGCCGCGGTTGATGTCGTAGATGGCATAGCCGATCTCGCCCCGGGTATCGAGTACCTGGCGCTCGATGTTGATGTTCCTTTTGGCCAGCACGGCGTTCACGGCCAGCAACATCCCCGGCACGTTCTGATGAATATGAGTGAGCCGCTGCGAGTCGGGTGCGTGCTCAAGCTGGCAATGAGGTAGATTCACGCTGAGCATGGTGTTGCCGGTTTCCAGAAAATCCACCAGACGGGAAGAAACGAACTGGCCGATGTTCTGCTGCGCTTCTTCCGTGCTGCCCCCGATGTGCGGCGTAAGGATCACGTTGGGCAGGCCCTGAAGGGGACTGGCAAAGGGTCCGCGCGCTTCCGGTTCATTGGGGAATACATCAACAGCCGCTCCAGAAATTCTGCCATCGCGCAAATAGCGCGCCAGGGCTTCGTGGTCCACAACAAATCCGCGGCTGAGATTCAGGAAGCAGGCGCCGGATTTCATCATCCGAAATTCCCCATCGCCAAACAGGTTGCGATTGCGGGGCTTGCCGTCGACGTGCAGGCTCACGATGTCCGCTTGCCGCAACACCTCTTCGAAGGAACGACGCTTGGCGTTGCCGCGCGCAAGCACGTCGGTGACATCGCTGAAAATCACGCGCATTCCGAGGGCTTCCGCAAGATCGGAGAGTTGCGATCCGATGCGGCCATAGCCCACGATGCCGAGGACCAGGCCGCGGACTTCGTGGGCGCCGGCGGCGGTCTTGTTCCATTGGCCACCGTGCATCTCGGTGCTGGCGGCGAAGATGCGGCGCATCAGCATGATGATCTGGCCCAGCGCCAGTTCGGCAACCGAGCGACTGTTGCTATGCGGATCGTTGAACACGGCGATGCCGCGGCGACTGCACTGGCTGCGGTCGATCTGGTCCACTCCGATGCAGAATGCACCAATGGCGAGAAGGGAATCGGCGGACTGCAGAATCTCCTCCGAGATTCGGGTTTTCGAGCGAATCCCGAGGAGACTGACTCCGCGCAGCTTCTGTTTCAGAGTCTCGCCGTTCAGGGCCCCCGATACTGTTTCGACCTCGAATCCGGCATCCGCCAGCCGGGAGTTGGCGACTCCGCTGATATTTTCGAGAAGCAGCGCCTTCAAGGATCCTCCGCGGAAAGCGAGCGTTCATCATAAACAAAGACTAGCCAGCCGTGGCGTCTCAAAGGAGGAAATGGAAAAGAGAAGGACATGAGAAGCCGGATTTGGGTTCACAAAAACGCGGAAACCAAGGCGGGAAAATCTTAAGCGGTCTTTTTCCGGTCGTGAAGCGGTTCGGCCTGGGCAGGCTTGGGATGGTCGGCGCGATGAAAGCTCAGGCACGATGGGCAGAAGATCTCGCGGCATATCTCGCAGCGTTCACAATGAACCGAGCACAATGAGGTTCCGCAATCGGAACAGAGCGAGACGCTGTCTCCCCCGCAGAGCAGGCCGTGCTCGTCGTGCACGCCGCGCACTTGCACGACGCCGCAATAAAGATAGTCGCTCATCGTTGCGCAGTAATATACCACTACCGCGACGCGACGTATGTACTCCGATCGGAGTCTGCTGGTCAGTGTCAGGCGGCGGTGTCTTGATGTTCTCTGGTACCACCCCTTCTCGAAGTGTGCAGCGAGCCGTTGCAGCCACGCTCGGTCGGAGTTTCGAATTGGATGTGTCCGGAGAGGCAATCGTTGTCGCGCGAATGCTCACGCCGGTTCCATGTGGGTTAAGGTTCGAACGAACCACATCAAAATTCATGAGAGCCTTTTCCCCGGGCGCGAGCGGTCTTTGCATCTGGGAGTTCGGTTGCAAAGCAGGGAGGGGTCCGATAATCTAAACGCGTCTTTCCCGCACCCCAAGCCGGGATGGCGGAACTGGCAGACGCAGCGGACTCAAAATCCGCCGGACCACAAATCCGTGGGGGTTCAACTCCCCCTCCCGGCACCATGTAAGGATCAAGCCTTCAGTCTCTTGCGAACTTGCGTTCCAGATCCGCGCTGCCCTGCCCTGGCAGGCTGCTTCTTGGTTGTGCCCATTTCGCCCTGCAAAATGCCCGCCCGATCGCTTCCGTCTGCGGGTGCACGTAGCGTTTTGTTGTCTCCAGACTGAGTTGGCACGCGATCTCAGCGATGCAAAAATGTTGCTGGCCAGCGGTTCTCCAAGACATGTGAGCGCAGGGTGCCGTGTTATGTGGGGCCCCTTCGTAGGTGAGCAAAATTACGGTTGAAGTGGAGTTCGTGTGATTGTTCAGACCATTGGACGAGTTGTGCCTATTCCTTGTCCAGATACTCGCTAGTCACAGCATCCTCTGGCACTTCGCGCGTGCGAACTTCCTTTTCGTCGTGGCTATCCGCGTCTTCCACGCCGAGCACTGCGCCGGCCTCGAACGTATTGCCTTCTTCGAGCAGTTCTTCGACGCTCTCCGAGTCGGCCTCCTCGCGGCGGGGCACGCCCTGTAAATCTCCAGACCGTTTGCTCGATCGCGGTCCCAGGACATCCGGTGAGAATGGCTGAGTATTCAAATACTCCCGTTTCGCCCGAGACGGTTTCTTACGGGAGGCCTTCTTCTGCGCCTTCTTGGGGACAGGTTTAGGCTTCGCCAATTTCTTGAGGCGTTTCTTTGCCTTCATCGCCGTGGCTTTCGTAAGCACGGTTTTCTTCGAGGTCGTCTTTTTCTTTATTTTCTTTTTGGGAGTCATGGGCGCAGTCTAGCATCGACAGAGGCGCGCGGCAAAACCGAGCGCTTCCCAGCCTGCGGTCGGGTTGCTTCACCCGATTCGTGTCAGGGCAAATGTTCTGACAACGACTTCGTTATGGAGAAGTT
>Ga0187825_10000129_pt1 | contig 14220 bp, 12 predicted proteins | sample NC_wetland_sal_i_11_FD_132421 | JGI IMG/M metagenome (GOLD analysis project Ga0187825, IMG submission 132421) | Wetland sediment microbial communities from Neuse River Estuary, North Carolina, USA - SourceSoil_5 | ecosystem: Environmental > Aquatic > Freshwater > Wetlands > Sediment | place... | reverse complement strand
CGGTAGCCAATTTGGCGAAACGTTATTACAGCGAGCGTTTCATCCACAGCGAGATATACAAGCGCCGGCCGGACGTGGTTGCGATCGTGCATTGCCACGCTCCGCCGCTGATACCGTTCGGCGTAACGCGCACGAAGCTGCAGCCGATTTACCACATGAGCGCTTTTCTCGGCACCGGTACGCCGGTGTTCGACATTCGCGAGGCGGCGGGTATGACCGACATGCTAATCCGCACGCCGGCGCTTGGTGCGGCGCTGGCCGAAACGCTGGCTGATAAGCCGTTGGTGCTGATGCGCGGCCACGGCGCCACTATGGTCGGCAACGGCATTTCACAAGTCGTCTACCGCGCGATCTATGCGCGGCTGAACGCGTCATTGCAGATGGACGCGCTCAAGCTAGGCACGCCAATCTACCTCGCCCGCGAAGAGGCGGAGAAAGCCGCCGCCTCGATGGATGGTTCGCTCGAACGTGCTTGGAATCTGTGGGTTGACGCGGCGCGGGCAAAGATGAAAAGCCGCCGGGCCTGAAATGACCCGGCGGCGGCGCATCAGTCGCCTTCCTGCATCACCTGGCCGGCCGGCGACAGTACGATGAACACCTGACTGCCGCCCTTCATGGCGGTGGCGTGCCAATAATTGTCGCAGCCTTTCCTCAGGTCTTGGACCTTTGTATAGCCCGCGGCCTCCATCTTTTTCTTTGCTTGCGGCAGGGTCGAACTGTCGATCTTGTCTTCGGGTGCGCAATTGTTGCGCATCTGCGGCTGTGCGAAGGCCGGCAGAACTGCCGGCGCGGCAGCAAGAAACGCGGCGCCGGCGGCCAGAACGATGAAACGGTGTTTGAGTGTCATCATATGAGCCTTTCGAAATATGAGAGGTGGTTGGATTAGGGCCGCAAATTGCGGCAGGATTCGGGAAGGGATTCTAGCGGTTTAATGCGGCGGAATCACGTCGTCGCGGCAGAGTTACACGCGGAATCGGCGGATTAAATTTCCGTCATCGATGGCTGCGGCGCATGCGCCGGACGAGGGGACTTATGGTGCGCGAACCCCGCCAGGGAGCCTGCGGCCGCAGGGACGATGGCGGGGCTCATTGGGTGGCTCGAAGCTCACCGCCCGACCACAAGGTCGAGCTTTGATCTAGGCGCTGATCGGACTGATCAGGTGGAGTCATGCGGTTTGGGCATCCTCCATCGTGGTTACGCCACCTCGGAGGCTAAACCTCATGGCGCCACGGTCAACGGCCGAAATATGAAATCGTCGGCAATTTTCTGTCCGAGTTGCACGTGCTGCCCCGTGCAATTACGGTTTGCCAAACGCGCTCACAATCCGGCTGCCAGCGCCGGAGCCCGCGGGGAGGCGTCATGATCGAGGAAAAAGACGTCCGCGTCGCCATGCGCGACGGCGCCAAGATCGCCTTGCGCATCTATCGGCCGGAAGGCCGCGGTCCGTTTCCGGCGCTGTTCGCTGCTTCGCCCTATCGCTACGACAACAACGAGCTTCCGGCACAGCCGATGTTCCTTTGGCGCGAAACCGGACCCGTCGAATGGTACGTCAGCCAGGGCTACGCCTATGTTCATGCCGACGTCCGCGGTTCCGGTCTTTCAGACGGCGTCTATCGGTTTCTCGATCGCGAGGAGCAGAAGGATCTTTACGAGTTGATCGAGTGGATCGGCACCCAAAGCTGGTGCAACGGCAACGTCGGCGGCATCGGCCAATCGTACTACGCGATGATGCAATGGTTCATCGGCATTGAGAACCCGCCGCATCTCGCCTGCCTCGGCATTTATGACGGACTTAACGATCCTTATCGCTACATGGGATATCCTGGCGGTATCGAGGGCAATTTCCTGCCTTATTGGTTCAATGCCAGCGTGCGCGTCGCCAATCTCTATCCGGCGAACAAGCAGCATCCGCGACAGATGACCTACGACATGCTGTTGGATGTACAGAACCATCCGCTTTACGACGACTACTGGAAAGAGCGTGCGGCCGTCGAACGGCTTGACCAGATCAAGGTGCCGCTGTTTTCGATCGGCGTCTGGTCGAAGCAGGATCTCCACCTCGACGGCAATATCAGGGGCTTCCACGCCGCCAAAGGCCCAAAGAAGCTTGCCATCACCGGCACGCCGACTGCGTTCTCGTCGGCGATCGATTTCGCCGATGTCGAATTCCATAAGAAATATCTGCTGCCGTTCTATGACATGTATCTGAAGGGGGCGAAGACGAGCTTTGCCACGCGGCCCAACGTCGAATACGTGCTGAAGAATTCGACCGTCATGCGGAGCTTCGAGACCTGGCCGCCGCCGGGCGTCAAGCCGCGAAGCTTCTATCTCGCGCGCGGACCGTCGGGCAGCGTGGCTTCGCTCAATGATGGCGCGCTGGCGGACACGGCGCGGAAGGATGGCGGCGCTACGACCTATTCGTATCCCAATCCGAAATGGGTCGTTGGCACGGTGACATTCGGGCCGATGGGTCCCGATCCCGCCCGCGGCGTGCTCACCTTCATCAGCGCACCGCTCGCATCGGAAATAGAAATCGCCGGCCATGGCAAGGTTGTGTTGCACGCATCGACCACGCGCGACGACATGGATTTTTGCATCAAGGTATCGGAACAGTTCGCACAAGGCACCGATGAGCGCGCCAAGGGCATTCAACCGCGCTATGCGATCGTTACCAAAGGTTGGCTTAGGGCCTCGCACATGGATCGCGATGCTACACGCGGCAGCGAGTCATGTCCGTGGTATACGCACGCAAAGGAAACCAAGCTCACGCCCGGCAAGGTCTATGCGGTCGAGGTGCCGCTGGAGCCGATCGCGCACATCTTCAAGGCCGGCAGCCGCATCCGGCTCGAGATTGCACCCGGCGATTCAATGATCACCGACGGTCTATTCGCACACATCTATCGGCCGGACAAGATCGGCAGCGACACCGTCTGGCATGATGCAATGCATCCCTCGGCTCTAGTGCTGCCGGTGTTGCGCGACTGATTCGAACGCGGCCTTCGTCGCCGGCGCGGCCGTCAGTGGTAGCCGATATCGGCACGTACCTTGCCGCGGAATACCCAATACGACCAAGCGGTGTACATGAGAACGACCGGCAGCAGGAATAGCGTGCCGACGAGCAGAAACGCCTGGGTGCTCGGCGACGACGCGGCCTGCCACAAGGTGAATTTATAGGGCACGATCATCGGCCATAGGCTGATGGCGATCCCGATATAGGACATGAGGAACAGGCCGACGGCGCCGATGAACGCTGCCGCTTCGGAGCGGTTGTTGAGCGCGCGCCATTCCCACAGCGCCACGAGAGCGGTGACGATCGGTACGGGTGACAGGAGCGCGATATTCGGCCAGGCGAACCAGCGGTGGGCGATGAGTGGCTCCATCAGAGGTGTCCATAGGCTGACGATGGCGACAGCGACGAGCACGCCGATGAAGCAATGACGGCCGAGGCGCCGCGCCCAATCCTGCAACGCGCCCTCGGTCTTCATGATGAGCCAGCCAGCGCCGAGCAGCCCGTAGCCGAACAGCAACGCCAAGCCGATGAAAAGCGAGAATGGCGTAAGACAGTCGAACGCACTGCCGCTGAATTGGCGGCCGTCGACTTGGAAGCCTTGGATGAACGCGCCGAGGACGACGCCCTGCGCGAAGGTTGCAACCGCCGAGCCATAGCAAAAGGCGTGATCCCAGAAGGTACGGTGCTCGACGTCGCGATAATGGAACTCAAATGCGACACCACGGAAGATGAGGGCCAAGAGCATCACCAGAATCGGGAAATAGACCGCCGGCAGGATGATGGCGAAGGCGAGCGGAAACGCGGCCAGCAGGCCAACGCCGCCGAGCACCAGCCACGTCTCGTTGCCGTCCCAGACCGGCGCGATCGAGTTCATGACGAGGTTGCGCGCTGCGCGGTCGGGCGCCAAGCCGTAGAGGATGCCGACGCCGAGATCGAAGCCGTCGAACAGCACGTAATAAAAGACGCCGAAACCGAGGATCAAAGTCCATAACGGGACGAAATCGAATGGCAGCACATTCATGGTGCGTCCTCCGCGCCGGCAACTGGCAGGGCGTGAACCGGTCCTCCCGGCCGGCCGCTGGCGATCGGCTCGGTTGGCGCTTCAGCCGGTCCCCGTTGAACGACGCGCGCCATCATCACCAGGCCGACCGGATAGATCAGCAGATAGACCAGAACGTAACCGGCGAGCGAGAGCACGACGTCGGTTCCGGTCAGCGCCGGTGTGACGGAATCAGCAGTGCGCAGCAGGCCATAGACCGTCCACGGCTGTCGTCCGACCTCGGTCGTGGTCCAGCCGGCGACGACGGCGATGAATCCGGCTGGCGACGCGAGCTCGCAGAGGCGCAGGAACCAGACGGCATGCAGCCGATCGCGCGCTCTGAGCCACCAGCTCGCGGCAACGAGTGCCAACATCAGCAGGCCGATGCCGACCATGATGCGAAAGGCAAAGAACGGGATTGCCACCGGCGGCCATTGATCGCGCGGCCAGTTCTTGAGGCCGCGGACGACGCCATTCGGGTCGTGCGTCAGGATCAAGCTGCCGAGATCGGGGATCTCGATCGCGTCGCGATTCGTTGCGTTCGCCTCGTCCGGAATTGCGAACAGAACCAGAGGCATGCGGCTTTGCGTGTCCCAATCGCCTTCCATCGCTGCGACCTTGGCCGGCTGGTATGCGAGCGTATTGAGCCCATGCTGATCGCCAAGGACGATTTGCAGCGGCACCAGCACGGTCAGGAGCCACAGGGTCATCGACAACATTACGCGGCTTTCCTCGACGAACCGGCCGCGCCGCAAATAGTAGGCGGCGACGCCGATGACGACAAAACCAGTAGTGACGTAAAAGCCGACGACCGTATGGGCGAAGCGGTATGGGAAGGACGGGTTGAAGATAATCCGCAGCCAGTCGGATGGAAAGAACCGCCCGTCGATCACGACATAACCCGACGGCGTCTGCATCCAGCTGTTGGCAGCGAGAATCCAGAACGACGAGAACAGAGTCCCCAGGGCAACCATGAGTGCCGAGACGAAATGCGCCCACCGCGGGACCAGCTTGCGGCCGAACAGCAGTACGCCGAGAAACGCCGATTCGAGAAAGAACGCCGTGATGCCTTCGTAGCCGAAAAGCGGCGATAGCACATTCGCCGTGGCGTCGGCGTAACGGCTCCAGTTGGTGCCGATCTGGAACGGCATGACGATGCCCGAGACGACGCCCATGCCGAAGGCAATCGCGAAGATGCGAATCCAGAAGTTCGAGAGACGGAAATAAACGTCGCGGCCGGATGCGAGATACAAGCCTTCGAGTAGCGCGATGAACGAAGCAGAGCCGATCGTGAAGGCGGGCAGTAGGATGTGCCAGGCGATGACCCACGCGAATTGAAGCCGCGAAAGCAACAGCGGGCTAAGCGCCGCCACGGTTGTTGACATCGAAGACTCCATCCTCGCGTCGTTGCGACTGGCTCAGCATACTAAACCTTTTTCGATGGTCAGGGCTCTGCGCACGATGTCGCGCAACTCTGCGGGTATTTGTCATGGTATTCGGGCCTAATCGAGCCCGAACCCGTGGTCGTATCCGATGGCGGTCCTGACGCATGGGATGCCGAGCAGGCCTCGTGATTGTGTTCGGCACGTTGAAGGGGAGAACTGATCGATGGCTCTATTCGAATCGCTGTTGTTGGCGGCGCTTTTGGCGCTTGGCGCGGGCTTTGTCGACGCCTATGGCTATATCGGTCTCGGCCACGTGTTCGTCGCCAACATGACCGGCACGACCGTCTTGCTGGGGGTGGCGGCAGCACACGGCGACCGCAGCCTATCGGCGCATTACGTCCTGACGGTTGGCGCGTTCGCCGCGGGCGCCGTGATTGGTGCGTTGCTGAAACGCATCAGCGGCCGCGGCTCGCTGCCGTTGTTCCTCGGCGGGGTCGTGTTGGCTGCTCTGGTAGTTGCATCGCCGTCGCGGGTCGAGGCACTGGTGCTGCTTGCGGCGGTGATGGGTCTGCAAGGTTCGGCGGTGGCGCGGTTCCGATCGATCAGCCTGCAAACCATCGTCATTACCGGCACCATTGTGCGCCTCGCCGAGGGCATGGTGACGACCGTCCTTGGCGGCGGCCGGGCCGAGCCACACGTGCACGAGGCTAATGTCCATCACGCACTGACCTGGAGCGGCTATCTCATCGGCGCGGGCGCTGGCGGCCTCGCGCTTGAGCGGCTCGGTGTGCCGCTGTTGCCGCCGGCCTGCGCCATGCTGTCGGCGGCCCTACTGCTCGCGCTGATCGAGGCGCGCGAGCCCGAGGCGCAGAAAACATAGGCGGGCCCGGAGGCCCGCCTATACACTCATGCGATTGCCGGTGGCTTACTGTTTAAGTCGCGCCGCCGCTTCCTTGACGATGCTGAGATCGGCGTACTTGGCGATTTTGATGTCCTTCGTCAAAAAGCCCATCTCGCGCTGCGTCTCGATGTTCGCTTGCAGTGCCCTTAGATCGGGAAGCATGTCGGGGCTACGATAGTCGTCCTTCTTGGTGAAGACCCAGCCCTGCCAAAGCGTTGGCGGCGTCTTGGTCATCTTCGCGGCGATCTCCACGACCGCGTCGTGATTCTTCGGGTCGAGGAACCAATGCACGACGCGCATGGTATCCTCCATGAAGTCCACCATCGCCGAGCGATTCTTCTTGAGCCAGCTCGCACGAGCAGTCCAGATGATCATCTGAGTGCGGCCCACAGCGTCTTTTTGGAGGAACAGCGGGTGCGCCATGGCACGCAGCGCGGGATTGAAGGCGAACGGCGGCACGCCTGGAATCAGATCGACCTTCTTCTCTTGCAACATCGCCGTCATATTGGGGAACGCCGCCTCGACGATGGTGACGTCCTTCTTATCGTCGAGGTGATGTTTGCGCAGCATCGCACGCATCGCGATGTCAACCGCGCTGCCGGCAGCGTTGGTCCCCAGCACTTTACCCTTGAGATCTTCGACAGTCTTAATCCCGCTGTCGTTGCGGACGAAATATTCGTCCGAGTAATAACCCGGCACGCCATCCTGGAAATCGTCGCCGATGACGCGCAGATCCTCGAGACCGGCGTTCTGGATGGCGAGCGCGAGCGACGAATAGGCCAGGTCGCCGATGTCGAGTTGATCGCTGGCCAATGCTGTGATCATCGGTGGCGTGCCTTGGAAGCGCGCCACCTCGAGCGTGTAGCTCTTGTTGAGATGCGTCATCAATTCGGGCTTGGTCAGCAGCAGCGACGACCAATTGGCGACGGGCACGACATAGCTGAGGCGGATCTTGACCGGTTCCGCCTGCGCCGACAGTGCCGTACAGGCGAACGCGGCCACGAAAAACGCGGCGAGCGCGGAACGGATTAAACGCATTGGTCCTCCCCTGAGATCAGGCGCCCACCGTCGTTTTTTGCTCTGATCCGTACGTCGGACCGCGCCGCGGCAGGCATTTTTTGGAACGCGTTCACTATTGAACCCGGTCCCCCCTTTGTCAAGGTGACGGGGTCAGCGGCGCGGTTGCAGGCCGTCGACCAGAATCTGCAATACGCGGCGAAGCGCCGTGAGTCCCTGCGCCAAATTGGGTTCGTTTCGGTCGTCAGCGAGCCACCGGCGAACCTCGGCGGTGTAGATGTCAAAGATCGCGCGTGCGACCAACGTGTCGTCTCCAGCGGCGGCAATGATGCCGTCCGTCCTAGCGCGCGTGACGAGCGCCGCGACGCCGGCGACAATCTGATCGCGATGCGCCTGAAAGCGGCGCGCTTCGTGTCCGTGCGTGTAGAACGTCAGTTCGCGCAGCAAAAACCGCGCAAGGTTCGGTTGCCGCGCGAAATAGACGTAAAAATCGTGGAACACCGCGACCAGCCGGTCCGCAAGCGCCGCCGCGGACGATGATTTGGCGAACGCTTGCGAGGCGAGCTCGATCAGTTCGTCGTTGAAGATCAGGAATAGCAGGTCGCGCTTGTCGGCGGCGTAGGTGAAAAGCGTGCCGAGGCCGACGCCCGCGCGCTTGGCGATGGCGCGGGTCGTGGTGGCGTCGTAACCCTTCTCGATGAAAAGCTCGCGCGCTGCACGGCGGATGTTGCCGAGCTTCCGAGCCTTGCTGCGCTCGCGCAAACCGCCCTCGATCGTGCGGCCGCCGCTGCGCGCCAACGGTTCAGGCACTGACGAACTCCCCTTTGTGGCCACCGGCGTCTGCTTGACAGCCACGCGAGGTCGGGCCAAAAGTGAACACGTTCAAAATAAGCCCGTGCAGACGGTCGGCGCAAGGGGAGCGCGAAAGATGGCTCAGCGCAAGACAGCATTGGTGACCGGTGCCGCCAGCGGCATTGGCGCGGCGGCGGCGCTGGCGCTGGCGCGGGCAGGCTATGATGTCGCAATCAACTACAGCCGCAGCGGCGGACCCGCGCGCGAGGTCGCGGCGCAAGCGCAGCAACTCGGCGCGCAGACGCTCCTCTGCCAATGCGACGTGGCCGACGATGCCGCAGTGCGTAAGATGTTTACGGAAGTGGCGGCAAAGTTCCCACGGCTCGACGCGCTCATCAATAACGCCGGCACGACGACGGAAATTCGGCCGAAGGACTTCGACGCGATGACCGTCGAGGAATGGGATCGAGTCTTCGCCGTCAACGTCCGCGGCGTATTTTTGGTGACTCGCGCGGCGCTGCCGCTACTGCGCAAGGCGCCGCATCCGGCGATCGTCAACACTGCCAGCATCGTCGGCCTGCGTCCTGGTCCGCAGCCCTTGCCCTATGCGGCGAGTAAGGCAGCGGTGGTGAATCTGACCAAGACGCTCGCTTTCAATCTCGGCCCTGAAATCCGCGTCAATGCGGTAGCGCCGGGCTGGATGGAAGGCGATTGGATGAAGCGCATGCTCAAGGACAAATACGACGAGCTGATGGGCCGGCGGGCCAAGCTCACGCCGCTGAAGCGCGTCGTGATAGCGGAAGACGTCGCCGATACTATGCTCTCGTTGATCGAAGGCAATCGCTTCGTTACCGGCGAGATTGTCGTCGTCGACGGCGGATTTTCGAGCTCCACCTGATGCTGCCCGGCGTCGTCCCGTTTCCGCCGGAGGCCGCTGCGCGCTATCGCGCCAAAGGATATTGGCGCGATCGCTCTCTGCGCGATGAATTCGCTGAAGCGTGGCATAAATTCGCCGACCGCGTGGCGCTGATCGATGGCACGCGGCGCTATACCTACAGCGATATCGACCGTCTCACCGACAATCTCGCGCTCAACTTGCTTGATGTCGGTCTTAAGCCAGGCGACCGGGTCGTGCCGACGTTGCCCAATGTCGCGGAATTCGTTGTGCTCTATTTTGCGTTGCAGAAGGTCGGCGGTATTCCCATCGCTGCGCTGGTGTCGCATCGCTACAGCGAGATCAGCCAGTTCGTCAAAATCGCGCAGGCGACAGCCTGCATCTATCCCGAACGGTCGGGTGAGTTTGCCTTTGGTCCGGTGATCAAGCGGATTGCAGACGAAAATTCTTGCCTCAAGTTGCGCCTGGTGCTCGGCCGCGCGGGAGCGGGCGAGACGTCGCTCACCGAGCTTATCGACAAGCCGGCGAAACTGCCGAAGAGCCGCTTGGCGGAAATCGGGCTCGATCCGACCGATCCGTGCATCTTCCAGTTATCTGGCGGCACGACCGGTATTCCCAAGCTGATTCCGCGTACCCACAACGACTATGCGTACAATTCTAGGATGGCGGCGCCAGTGTGCGAAGTCGGCGCCGATTCCGTGCTGCTGCTGGCATTACCGATCGCGCATAATCTGCCGCTCGCCTGTCCCGGCATTCAGGGCTTCTTTCTCAATGGCGGCACCATCGTGCTGAGTCCGACGACGCGGCCCGAGGACATGTTCCCGTTGGTGGAAAAGCACCACATCACGCACATCAAGGTGGTGCCGGCGCTTTTGATTCGCCTCATCAACAGCCGAGAGGTACGACGCTACGACACTTCGTCGGTGCGCTACATTCAAAGCGGCGGGCAGCGGCTACAACCCGAGGTGCGACTCAAGACGCGTAAACTGATTCCGACGGCCTTCGTGCAGGAGAATTTCGGCATGTCGGAAGGCATGCTGTTTTTTGTCCGCCGCGGCGATCCGGAAGACGTTCGGCTGGAGACCGTCGGCCGACCGATCTCACCCGACGACGAGGTACGGCTGTTGGACGACGACGACAAAGAAGTGCCGTTCGGCGCGGTCGGCGAACTCTGCGCGCGCGGGCCCTACACGCTGCGCGGCTATTACGGCGCACCCGACCACAACAAGAAGGCCTTCACGTCGGATGGATTCTATCGTTCAGGCGATCTTATGCGTCAGCATCCGTCGGGCAATTACATGGTCGAAGGCCGGAAGAAGGACCTGATCAATCGCGGCGGCGAGAAGATCAGCGCCGAAGAGATTGAAAATTTGATCCTGCAACATCCGGCCGTGCAAAACGTCGCCTGCATCCCGGTGCCGGACCCCGATCTCGGCGAACGCATGTGCGCCTGTATCATTGCACAGAAGGGCAAAAGCCTGACGCTCGATGAGTTGGCGCAGTTCCTCGCCACAAAGGAAATCGCAAAGTTCAAACTGCCGGAGCGGCTTCAGCTGATGAACGAGTTTCCGCTATCGACTTTCGGCAAAGTGTCGAAGAAAGCACTGACGGAAATGGTGTCGAAACCGATGGCGACGGCACGCTGAGGCTTCATGCGCATCATCGACCTGCACTGTTACCCGAATACCGAGCCCTGGATCAAATGCCAGGGCCCGTATGTCGACGCGCTGGCAAAATATTGGAAGCGGCAGTGGACCTGGAAACAGGAAGACGAAGTCGTCGGGGAGTTCGCTGCTGCTGGCGTCGATGCCGTGCTGGTTGCGCTCGATCTTGAAACCACCGCTAAGACGCCGCCGTGTTCAAACGATTATGTGCGCGGCATGCAGCAACGGCACAAGGACCGCATCATCCAGGCCTGGGCGGCGGTCGATCCGCTCAAAGGCGATGCCGCCATCACAGAGGCGCAGCACGCTATCCGCGATCTCAAAATGCTGGGCTTCCACTTTCACCCGATCATGGGTCACTTCGCCGTCAACGAACGGCGATTCTATCCCCTTTGGGAGGCGATCAACGCGCTCAAGGTGCCGGTGATGATCGACGTCGGCACGACTGGTATGGGTGCCGGCATGCCTGGCGGCCTCGGCGCCAAGCTGCGTCACGCCCATCCTTCATGCATCGACGAACTCGCCGCCGATTTTCCCGAGCTCACGATTGTTGCCGCCCACCCAGGCTGGCCGTGGGTCGACGAGATGACCGCGGTGGCGCTCCACAAAGGCAACGTGTTCTGGGAGTTGTCGGGCTGGGCGCCGAAATATTTTCCCGTTCAGCTCAAGGCCGATATCCGCGCGCGGCTGCAGGACAAAATCATGTTCGGCAGCGACTATCCGAGTATTCCTTATCCGCGATTGTTCCAGGAATGGAACGAACTCGGCTACGCCGACGACGTGATGGAAAAAATCTTTCGCCGTAATGCCGAACGGATTCTCGGTCTTTAATTCGCATAACGCAAAAAGCAAACGCCGCGGCGTTACCGCCGCGGCGTCCGGTCAAAAATCCCGGCTCGTGCTTAGACGAGCTTCAGGTTCGTGGCCGACGTGCGGCCCTGCTGGCTCTGCTCGAGGTCGAAGCTGACCTTCTGACCTTCGTTCAGGGAACCGATGCCGGCGCGCTCGACGGCGGAGATATGGACGAACACGTCCTTACCACCGGTCTCCGGCGCGATGAAGCCGTATCCCTTTTGAGCGTTGAACCACTTGACCGTGCCAATTGCCATTCATGTCTCCATGGCTGTTGCCAGTGCGCACGATTGCGCACCTGATCGGCTGTCGAAAGGCACGGATTGCAGGGTCGGGCTCACAGTGGAGCGATCGAGCGCAGGCCGGAACCCAGCGAAGCGATGGGCAGGAAGCTAGGGGATCGGTCGCGGATTTTCAAGCCGCGATTGTGCGGATTTTTTGCAATGGTAAAACACGGCTTCAAACGGCTCTTTCCGAGGTATGCCACGGCGATTTCGGCGCACGGTCGCGGCTGCGTGAGCGGTGTGGCAAAATGATTGAGTGGGTGCAGCGTGAGTGAGACGTTCGGTAACTTTGATTACATTGTTGTCGGCGCCGGCAGCGCCGGGTGCGTGTTGGCCAATCGCCTCTCGGCCGATCCGAACATCTCGGTTCTGCTGCTGGAAGCTGGCGGCAATGACAATTACATCTGGATCCGGATTCCGATCGGTTACCTCTATACGCAGAACAATCCGCGCACCGACTGGTGCTTCAAGACAGAACCCGAAGCCGGTTTGAACGGCCGTGCGCTCAATTATCCGCGCGGCCGCGTCCTTGGCGGCTGTTCGTCGATCAACGGCATGATCTACATGCGCGGCCAGGCGCGCGACTACGATGGCTGGCGGCAGCTCGGCAATCCCGGCTGGTCGTGGGATGACGTGCTGCCCTATTTCAGACGCTCTGAAGACAATGTTGCCGGCGCCGATGAATTCCATGGCCAGGGCGGTGAATGGCGTGTCGAGGAGATGCGCCTCACCTGGGAAATTCTCGACGCCTTCCGCGATGCCGCGGCCGAGATCGGCATTCCCAAAGTTGACGACTTCAATCGCGGCAATAACGAAGGCTGCGGTTACTTCCGCGTCAATCAGCGGCGCGGCGTGCGCTGGAGTACGGCGCGCGCGTTTTTGCGGCCAGCGATGAACCGGCCCAATCTGGCGGTTATCACTGGCGCACAGGCCAGTCGTGTCCGGTTCGCGGGACGGCGCGCGCTAGGCGTCGAGTTCATCAGAGATGGCACGCCGCGCTATGCGGCAGCGCGCGGCGAGGTCATTCTGGCGTCGGGTGCGATTGGTTCGCCGCAGTTGTTGCAGCTTTCGGGCATCGGACCCGGTGCATTGCTGCGGCAGCACGGCATCGCCGTCATACATGAGCTCGGCGGCGTCGGCGAGAATCTCCAGGATCATTTGCAGATTCGCACCGTCTTCAAGGTCGCCAATACGCGTACCCTGAACGAACGTGCCAACAGCTTGTTTGGTCGCATCGGGATGGGGCTCGAATATTTTCTATTCAAGCGCGGGCCGTTGACCATGGCGCCGTCGCAGCTTGGCTGCTTCGCAAAGAGCGATCCGTCGCGCGAGACGCCAAACCTCGAATACCACGTGCAGCCGCTGAGCCTCGACAAGTTCGGCGATCCTTGTCATCCATTTCCCGCGTTCACTGCATCCGTGTGCAATCTACGGCCGGACAGCCGCGGTTCGGTGCAGATCAAGAGTGCTGATTTCGCAGCGCATCCGGCGATCCATCCGAATTATCTCGCGGTCGATTCCGATCGTCGCGTCGCGGCCGATGCCATTCGCCTCACCCGCCGTATTGCCGCCGCCAAGGCGTTGGCGCGTTTCACGCCGGATGAATATCGCCCTGGCGTGCAACTGCAGACGGACGCCGAATTGGCGCACGCCGCCGGCGACATCGGCACGACGATTTTCCATCCTGTCGGAACCTGCAAGATGGGCGCGGACGCGGCGGCAGTGGTGGATGCACGGCTCGCCGTGCGCGGTATCGGCGGCTTGCGCGTTGCCGACGCTTCGATCATGCCGACCATCACTTCGGGCAACACCAATTCACCGACCATCATGATCGCCGAAAAGGCCGCCGATATGATCCGCGAAGACCGTCGGGCTGTTGTCGCCGCGGAGTAACGTTCGGCGGCGAAGATTCCGCTGGAGGCATCCGTCCGCCCGTTTATACTCGGCAGTGTTGCGCATGGCCCCCTCAACGAATCCCGCACGTCGGTTACGTCGCCTGCCAGCGTGCTGCAACGCCGTCTCGACGAAGGCCGTTTCTGCGTCACAGCCGAGGTGACGCCGCCGGTGACCGCCGACCCAGCCGATTTCGTTGCCCGGGCCTTGCCGTTGAAAGGCGTTGCGGCCGCGGTCAATGTCACCGATGGTGCCGGTGCCAAATCGCATTTGGCCAGTATGGCCGCGGCGCATTTCCTGGTGCAGAACGGGATCGAGCCGATCCTGCAGATGACTTGCCGCGATCGCAATCGTATCGCGTTACAGAGTGATCTACTGGGCGCCGTCGCGCTTGGCATCCGCAACGTGCTCATCCTCGGCGGCGACGATCCGAAGGCCGGCGACCAGCCCGAGGCCAAGCCCGTCTTCGATCTCGACAGCCGGACGTT
>Ga0187825_10000127_pt1 | contig 14350 bp, 9 predicted proteins | sample NC_wetland_sal_i_11_FD_132421 | JGI IMG/M metagenome (GOLD analysis project Ga0187825, IMG submission 132421) | Wetland sediment microbial communities from Neuse River Estuary, North Carolina, USA - SourceSoil_5 | ecosystem: Environmental > Aquatic > Freshwater > Wetlands > Sediment | place... | reverse complement strand
GCAAGACGACGGCGATGTGCAATGCCAGGTTCATCAGATGAAAGACGAAGGGGATAAGCCCGAAGGCTTTGTACGCGAGGAGATAGGCGAAGGTCATCAGCGGCCGATAATAGTTCGTTACGCCTTGAGCGCCCTCGAAGCTCCAGACCGTGCTGCCGAAGATCCTGCCCAGGTATCGAAAGCTGTGGACATAAGGATTCTCGAGAATCTGCTGCCGGTCGTCATAAACGAAACTGTTGGCGAGCGAGTTCACGTAGGGCAGAGATGCCAGCAAAATCAGTATGAGAAAGACTGTGGCATCGCGATCTCCGTGGCGTTCTCTGCGCGGCCGATCTTTCGCCATGAAACGATGGTAGCGGAGGGTAATGGCGGAATCTAGCTTTTGCACGGCAGGCGTGACATAGGTTCAAACAGGTAGCACCGTGATGGGGCATACGGATAGAGCAATTGCTTTTGAGATGTCTGGAACGAAGGCATCGGTGACCCGAAGAGAACGAATCTCTGTGCGGACCTTGCCCGTGCCTGAGCGGAGGTTCATCCTATTAGTTAGCAGGAGAATTAAAGATGGCAGCGGAAGAGCTCAAGTTAGCGGCGTCCTACCTTATCGGGCAGAAATATTCCGAATACACGGCGGAACAGCATCAGGTGTGGCAAGAATTGGTGCGCCGGAGGTGGCCGCAGATTGAAGCTCACGCATGCAAGGAATACTTGGAGGGCTACCAGGTTATTGGGCTTCAGCAAGACCGGCTTCCGAATCTCGCCTCAATCAGCGCGATCCTCGGACCGAGAACGGGATGGAGCACCACACCGGTTAGCGGGTTCCTGCCCGCCCAAGCCTTCTTTGAAATGCTCGCGGCGCGAAAATTTCCCACCACCACGTGGTTGCGCAGCCGTGAGTCGCTGGAGTACATCCCCGAACCCGATATTTTTCATGACGTCTTCGGGCACGTCCCCATGCACGCCCATCTCGTGTTCGGCGATTTTTTGCAGCATTATGGGAGTGTTTGTGTGCGGCTGAACGATCAGGAGTTGCTCGAGCAGTTGGGCCGGCTATTCTGGTATACGGTCGAGTTCGGGTTGATTCGCGAGGGTAAGGAGATCAAGATTTACGGGAGCGGGGTGATCAGCTCGCACGGCGAATGCACAAACGTCATCGAAGGTGGTTGCGAGGTCAGGGATTTCCAGCTGGAAGAAGTGCTCAGGACTCCTGTGAGAGTCGACCGCATTCACAGCGTGCTATTCGCCATTAAGAGCTTCGATCAACTCTACGAAGCCATGCATGCCGCCGAGGATTGGGCCGAGCAACGTTTATTGCAGTCCCATGCAGGCGGCTAAGCCAAGAGCGCGTCAGCGCAGTAGCTTTCGCACCAGTTGGTTGAGGCGGGTGCGAGGTTCCTCTTGCATGGCTATGAATTCGACTCCCATGCCAGCCTTTTCGCGTAAATGACGGACGATCGCCCTGGTGCTGATTTCGCCGGCAGGAATCTCGAACGATAGATGCAGCAACTCACCTTTGACAGCCGGTTCCGGGGCCGCAATTGACAGGCCACCTCCGCTGATTGTCTCTACTTTGGATACGAAGGATCCTGCGCGGCCACGCCAGGTAACGCTCATGCCCCTCGGCAGCGTGATGCGCGGATGCTTGCGCTTCTCAATTCCGGGCTCCTTGCTTTGATCGTCCAGTCGTTTCCAAAATTGCGGCTGTGCAGAGGGAAACTCTACCGCCACTTCCAGTTCTTGTGAGTCGCGGTATGAGGTGCGGATGACGCGGCACTCCTGAACCTGCTCTGCAGCTTCGTTTATGAGAAGCAATTTCTGGCCCGCCACGACGGGGGTCTTCATAATCAGCAGGGCGCCCGTCTCGCTCGTGTTGAGAACGGAGTTCTCTTCAAAAAATGGGTTCAGACCTTGCCCATGTCCGTAAATCCGGATATTCGCCGCGACGGAGCGCCGGTCGCATGCTCGGCGTTCGGCCGCTCTTTCGACGGCATCTCTGGTCGAGCCACGGAGGCCGTCAAACGCTTCCGCTTTTCGCAGGGCTTCGAAGATTAGGCTCATAGACTTCACTCCCTTAGAGCAGCAGACGCGATTTTGGCTTAAAGCCTTACATTTCAGCAATAGATCCTTTGGATAAACGTTTGGTACAGATGTCCCATAAAGCGTGCCATGAAAAACTCGAAACAGCGATCGAAAATGAGTGTACGCAGGAACAGTCGGGCCAGCCTTTGCACTCCCTAAGCTGCTGTAAGTCATTGTATCCATGGGCCATTACGATCACCGGAGGGAATAAGAGGCGTTCGAAAACCAAGCCACACCGGTCTAATCGGTGGCAAGGATGGGTAGGTGGGGTGTCAGCGACGTCGTGAGCGATCAGGTCGGGGTGACGGCTGATGATATGAGGAAGGGAATGCTTGAGCGATTGCCCTGGCCAGGTACCTGGGGGGCGTTCTGACCGCCCAATAACCAGCCGGGCACCGCTGCGAAACGAAAAACTTGTCGTTCTTTGGCTGGCTGGGAGAATAGGTCCTAACCAGTGGCGTGGTCGAGAGGGGCCTGTTCGAACGCGGCGATGAAGTTATTTACCTCTGCCTTTGGCAATAATGCCACGGAATTTGCCGGGGAAACTTGGCGACGCAGTGAGCGGCGCCAGTGGTGGCTCTCCTCCACGGCAATTGCCGTCTCGCTGATTCTCACTTCCGGAATCGTCTCGATTTTGCTGCCTTCGATGATTCCGCAGTTGGAACCCTCCTCCTACGCTTTTGACACCGACATAGCCGCGCACGCACTGGTGGGGATCATTTTGCTTTTCGATGTCTACGTCGTTTTCCAGCAGGTGCAACTTTCCCGATTCCGCAAACAGTTGGCTGAGCGGGAAGAACAGTTTCGCCTGATCAGCGAAAATGCGGCAGACATGATCGCCGTGGTGGATACGAAGGGCCAGCGGCTCTACAACAGCCCCTCTTACGAGAAACTGCTTGGCTATACGCAGGAGGAACTTGGTAAGACTTCAGCGTTCGATCAAATCCATGAGGATGATCGCAAGGCGGTTGTGGACGCCGCAAGTGAAGCCCGGCGAACGGGAATGGGCCGGACGGTGGAATATCGCATCCGTCATAAAGATGGACGCTGGCTGACCCTGGAATCGACGGCGAGCGTGGTCAGGAATCGCGACGGGGAAGTGAAAAAGCTGGTCATCGTTAACCGAGACATTACCGAGCGCAAGCAGCTAGAACAGCAGCTTCATCGTTCTCAAAAGCTAGAAGCCATCGGCAGGTTATCTGGAGGTGTCGCGCACGACTTCAATAATCTCCTGGGGCTGATTATCGGATACAGCGAAGCGCTGCAGGAGCGGATTCCGCCCGACGATCCGTTTCGCGAAGCAGTGGATGAAATCCAAAATGCCGGAAAGCGCGCCGCGGCCCTCACGCAACAACTCTTGGCATTCAGCCGCAAACAAGTGTTGGAGCCTCGGATTCTTAACCTGAATACGATCATCCTCGATGTGGAGAAGATGCTCAGGCGGCTGGTGGGTGAAGACATTCAAATCGATCTCTTACTGGCCCCGGATACCGGAACCGTAAAAGCCGATCGCAGCCAGATCGAGCAGGTGATCCTCAACCTTGTGGTCAATGCCCGGGATGCGATGCCCGAGGGTGGCAAGCTGATTATCGAAACTGGGAAGTGGACATTGGATCGCTCGACCGTTCTGCGTCATCCCTACGTGATTCCAGGGCCTTACGCCATGTTGAAGGTCACCGACACGGGTTGCGGCATGGACGCGGAGCTACAGTCCCATATCTTCGAACCTTTTTTCACCACAAAAGAAAAAGGAAAAGGCACTGGACTCGGATTGGCCACCGCTTACGGTGTAATTAAACAGAGCGGCGGCTACATCTGGGTAGATAGCGAGGTCGGTAAGGGAACGACATTCCGGATCTATCTGCCGGAGGCGAATGGAGTCAGTGAACCGGTTTCTGAAGTGAAGGCGGCAGCCAAAGTCGCTCCTGAACGGCGAACAATCCTGGTAGTGGAAGACGAACGGTCCTTACGCAAATTGACCAGGAAGACACTCAGCGACGCGGGCCACAAAGTGTTCGAAGCCGGAGATGCGGCCGAAGCTTTGGAGATTTCAAGAAAAACTACGGATACCATTGATCTTCTTTTGACCGACGTGATCATGCCCGGGATGAGCGGCAAAAAATTGGCCGATGTCTTAGTGGTGGAGCGGCCGGGGATCGGGGTGCTGTACATGTCCGGATACACCGACGGTCAAATCGCGACGCAAGGCATTTTAGAACAGGGAACAACGATTCTTCGCAAGCCCTTCACGAGGGACGAATTGATGCGCCAAGTGGAAAACGCCTTGTCTGCGATGGTGAGGTAATTATGAGTCCTGCTGGTGGAACCCCGCCATCGCTGAGGCTGGTTGTCATCGACGACGACCCGAAAAATCTAAAATTTGTGAATTTCATTCTGGCCAATGCCGGCCTAGAGATCCATACGGCCTCGGAGCCGCAGGAAGGACTCGACCTGATCCGTCGCCTGCGCCCGCAGATCGTTCTGATGGATCTGGTCATGCCGGGCGTGCAAGGAATGGAGTTACTGCAAAAGATTGTGGAGTTCGATCCCGGCATCGACGTTATTTTGATGACGGGCTACTACTCCACCGAATCCGCGGTGGAAGCTGTTCAGAAGGGCGCGGCCGATTACTTTCCCAAGCCGTTTTCGCCCGAAAAGCTCCGCCAGCGAATCGGGCTCATTGTTGAGGACGCGAAACGCCGGCAGCGCAGCTCCACTCTGGAAAACGAACTTCTGGAGAATTTTCAATTCGAGGGCATCATCGGCCGCAGTCCGCTGATGCTGGATCTGTTCTCGAAAATTCGACGCGTGGCGCCTCATTTCCGCAGTGTTCTGATCACTGGGCCGACCGGAGCAGGCAAGGAGCTGGTGGCGAAGGCTCTTCATCAGTTGAGCGGCTCGGGAAAGCGCTTCGTGGCCGTCAATTGCTCATCCATTACGGAAAGCTTGGCCGAAAGCGAGCTGTTTGGGCACGTTAAAGGATCGTTTACCGGAGCCAATCAAGACAAGGTGGGTGTTTTTGAATATGCCGATGGCGGAACGGCCATGCTTGACGAAATCGGCGAAATGCCTTTGCAGATGCAGGCCAAATTGTTGCGTGTCCTGCAGAACCATGAAGTGCAGCGTGTGGGCTCGCCAGCCCTCACCAAAGTGGACGTTCGCGTCGTCGCGGCTACAAACCGCGACCTGCATGAAATGTCCCGCCAGGGAAAATTCCGCGAGGACTTATACTTCCGGCTCTCGGCCATAGAGCTGAAGGTTCCTTCGCTTGCCGAACGCCCTGAGGATATGCCGTTGCTGGAGCGCCATTTCCTAAAAGCTTTCGCCGCTCAATACAACAAGTCTGTGTCCGGTCTCACGCGACGCGCGCAGACGGTGCTTGCGCGCTATCCATGGCCGGGCAATATTCGAGAACTGCAAAACGTCATCGAACATGGCTGCATGATGACTGAATCGGATGTGATTGATGTGCGCGATCTGCCGGAGCGTGTTCAGAATCAGTCCGCAGCTGCCGATGCCGACTACGAGGTTTTGATGTCCATCGATCAACTCGAACGCCGGCACGCCCAGCGCGTGCTGGACCACGTCGGGGGAAACAAAGTGCGCGCAGCGGAAGTCCTGGGGATCAGCCGCACGCATCTTTATCAGCTACTGAAAGAGAGCGCCGAAAAACAGAAAGAAGCTGTCGCGAAAGCCGACGAGTAAGGAATTTCCCGCACACACGGCTTGAAAAATCTATGAGATCCCCGCGAATCGAACGAGGCCGTTTGGGCCTTAGTTTTTCGCGCGGGAAGCCCGCAACGGGAACGTCTGTACGTCAAATTTCTGTTTCCCATTGCTTGAGTGCCTGTCTTCTCATTATCGCCCAGCTAGGTTTTGCCAACAGCGCTACGGCGAGACCGCAAGAAGCAGAGAAACCGTTGCACGATTGGGCAAAGGCGAGTGATCTCTGGCTTCGAGCAAAGGTTATACCGAACGCTGCGCTTCCTGCCCCGGAACCCACGCGCAGAGGACTTCTCCTCAGCTATGAGTTCTCGCCAGAAAAGTTTCCGCGGCTGTTCCATCGATCGGCGACGTACGACGACGCTTTGGCAGCGCTGACCTTTCTGACCTTGAGTGAGAGGGAAAGAGCGGCATCCACTCTTGACGCTCTGGCGCGGTTGGTCCGACCGGATGGGAGCCTTTGGTTCAGCTACAACACGGCCGATGATTGGCCTAGCGAAGCTAATCACGACACGGCACTCGTGAGGACCGGTGCAGTGGCCTGGGTCGGATATGCTTTCACGTTTTATTTGAAGCACAGCCCGCCTTGCAATGGGGACCGTGGCTGCGCGCGTGAGCGAGCTTTCTTTTTGGCGACGGCTGCCCGGTTGGCCAAATATCTTCTTACACTGCAGGTGAACGATCAGACCGATGCGCGCGACGGTCTGCTGCGCTTGGGCTACGGAACCATCAACCTCGCCTACAGCTCGAAAGAAAAGAACGTCGTCGAGCGCTATCTGGATGAGCCTGCCAAGGGAATCAGTACGGAAAACAACATCAGCGCCTGGTTTTTCCTGCGTCAACTCGCGGAGGTGACGGGCGAAGCCGGTTGGAGCCAGGCAGCAGACCGCATAAAACATGGGCTCCTGCAACATCTTTGGAGCGATGCACTGGGCCAGTTCAATGAGGGTTTCGCGTCCAACGGTTCTCTCGACTCCAACAAAGCACTGGATTGCGCATCTTGGGGCGCGTTATTCCTCCTTGCCACAGGTGAAACAGAAAAGGCGCAGAAGGCGCTGGATGCGACTGAGAATTACTACGCCACGCGGGACGGCGACGCCATCGGTTATCGTCCTTATTCTGACAGTCCCGTTTTCGAAAATCCGGAAGTCGGCAGGTTTTTCTTTCCTGACGACGCACACAAGCAGTGGCGGGTGCTTCCTCTTGTTTGGTCTGAAGGGACTCTTGGAGTGGCGCTCGCACGCCTTCGCCTGGGGCAAGCTGAGCGAGCGCGTCAGCTTGTAATGGGACTGAGCCCCCTGAAACTCGCGAACGGCAGTTTGCGATGTGCCACGTTGGAACTGCCTTTCCAAATGGCGGATGTTCCCTGTGTAGCTGCATCTGCCTGGTTGGTGCTCGTAGTGGCGGCCCTGTCACATAACCCCCTGGCGGAGGAGATGTGGAAGTGAAGCGGTCTCTGGTCAGCGCAACGCTCTTTCTCTTTGCAGGCGTTACTTTTTGCCAAGCTGCGACCCCACCGACGCCCATGTGGGGTGTAGCCGTGCTGGAGGTCGGGTCTAATCCGGACGCACGCCACGAACAGCTTGCACTGCGCGACTGCCTGGAGCTGATGGGAATTCCCTATCTGGCGACGACGAATGTGCAAGAAGCTACGCGTCGGCCGCTCGTTTTTATTGGCGGCATTTTGCTGAACACCGAGTTGAGCGCGCCAGAACGCGAAGCCCTCTACGCATATGTCGAGCACGGCGGAGTTTTGCTAGCGACGCAGGTACAGGGAAATGAATTCTTCCCGCTATTCGGAATCACGCGTGCCACTGCCAGTCGCACCAATTTCCGCGTGCAGTTCACATCCTCAGATGAACCCGCACTGCGATATGTGAATCGTCCCGAGGAACGTACCATTTCCCTGGGCGACCCCAAGCTCTATTCGGAGACTATATGGTCAACGGAGTATGTAACAAGCCCAGGAACCCGGATCCTGGCTAGCTACGAAAATCGGGCGGCGGCCTTGATCGTGAACGCGTATGGTCGCGGACTGGCTTATGCGCTGGGGCTGGGGTTCAAAGAGACGACGCTGGCGCCTCGTCTGGCGCGAAGTTTCGAGGCTCAGCGTCACTGGATTAACTGGTTCGAGCCCTCTGGAGACGTATTTCGTCTGTTTTTGCGCGCTCTATATGAAGAAAACGTACATCCCTTCCTGCTGGTACATACCGTGCCGGAGGGCAAGGAGACGGGGCTCTGTCTGTCGCACGATGTGGACGCGAGGGAATCATTCCCCAATTCCGTCGCATTCGCAAAAATGGAGGCGTCTCTAGGAGTCCGCAGTACATTTTTCGTGACAACAAAATACTTCGCCGATGACACGGACATTGGCTACTACAGCCCAGAGCGCGTGAAGTGGATCCGGCAGCTAAAAGAGCTTGGGTTTGAAGTGGCTTCGCATTCGGTCAGCCACAGCTTGCGCTTTGAGGGATTCCCCGTCGGTTCTCCCAATGTGAACGCCACGAATTACGACACGAAGCACCCCACTCTCTTCGGGGAGGTAAGCGTAAGCAAGCAAATCCTCGATCGCGACCTCAAACAGCAGACAACAGGCTTCCGCTCCGGCTACCTCATCTACCCTAGCGACCTATTGGGCACTCTGGAAGCCTCGGGCTATTCGTTCGATTCCAGCGTCTCGGCGCAGTGGGTGCTGACCAATTACCCCTATTTTGGATTTCGAAAACGATCGCTTGATAGCGAGCACAGCCAGATCGTGGTTGTGCCCGTTGCGCTGGACGATTCACGCGGCGAATTAGTCACGCGAGAGTTTCTCACTGTAGCAACGCAGCAAGAGGCGCTTCGCACCTGGACCGAAGTCATCCGGGCCAATGCGGAGAATAACGCCATCACGTGCTTGCTTATCCATCCCACTGACATTACGTACAAGCTCGAAACCGAGCGCCAACTGATCGAAGCTAACCGGGGGAGCAACATCTGGATCGGCGATGTGGGCACCGTGGCGCGCTTCTGGCGGGGGCGAGCGCAGTTGCGACCATCATTAGGAAAGGGAAGTGACGGCAGGGAAGCGATCACCCTGAATCTAAGGCAAGCGGACCTATCCTCCGGGCAAACGCTGGTAATCGAAGCAACGGATGGGGCCGCGATACCCCAGGTTTTGGATGCCACCGGCCAGCCAATTCCGGTGCGAACGCGAGTTACCAAAGACAGAGTTTTTCTTCTGTTACCTTAATTGACTATTGAATCACAGAGGGCGTCCCTAGCCGGGCCGGCAGCCCCGCATACAAAATCAAAATCACTTTTGTTGTAGGTAGAAATGTCCAGGCGATCCAGTGCCGGTGAAACTCTATTGGGGGGCGCTCGCCGATTCAAATCCTTTGCGTTTCAGCTCACCCCAGCCAGAGTCGCCGCTCAAGAATTGCCACAGGCCTTGCAGGCGCCAGACCATGTGGAATTGGCGATACGGAAAATGTTCGAAGAAGCAGTAGCTGACCAGGCGCACCATGTCTTTCCAATCGTTGTAGCGCTTGTAAGTGAACTCCTCTTGCAGTACAGAGCCAATGGAAATCATGGTCGCGAAGGCATATCCAAATAAGAGAAATTGAAGAAGGAACGACCGGCTCAACATGCCCAGAGTTGCGGCGACGACGATGGTTACGATGCCCAGAACCTCGATAATCGGTGCCATCAGTTCAAATATCCATAAGTAGGGCAGGGCAAAGCAGCCGATTCTCCCGTAACGAGGCCGCATGAGCATGTCGCGGTTGCTCCAAAGCACATCTGCTAAACCCTTGTGCCACCGTGCACGCTGCCGCCTGAGCGATTTCAGGTCAGCGGGAACCTCGGTCCAGCACACAGGGTCCGGTACGAAGCTGATCCGATATTTGGCGCCCAGTTCCCGCAAATAGCGGTGTAACCGTGCGACCAGGTCCAGATCTTCGCCGATCGCGCCTGCCCGATAGCCACCTACCGCGCGGACCAGATCCGTCCGAAACACACCGAAGGCCCCTGCAATAATCGTGAGCATATTTCCCTGTGCCCAGGCCTCTCTGCCAATCAGGAAGGCGCGGAGATATTCAATGACCTGGATCACCTCCAGGCTTTTTTTCGGGAGGCGCGCTCGCAACTGGCCGTCTCGGATCTCCGACCCGTTCAGAACTCGGACAATTCCGCCAACGGCAACCACCCGTTCGGGATCCTGCAGCACAGGCAACATGATGCGTAGCAGCGCATCGCTTTCGAGAAAGGAATCGGCGTCCACGACGCACACGTAGGGAGAAGTCGCCGCATTCAAACCAGCGTTCACCGCGTCCGCCTTGCTTCCTGCAGCTTCCTTATCCACCACCACCAGAGCCGGATCGGTCTCACTACGATATAAGCCGCGCAACGGGGCGCTCTTTACGTCCTGAACGTAGATGGCGCGGACAGGGCGGAGATGAAACTCCTGCTGCATCTCTTCCAATGTGTGATCTTCTGATCCGTCGTTAACGACCACGATTTCGAGCTCGGGATAGTCCAACTCGAGCAGCTTTCTCACCGCCACGCGAATCGATTTCTGTTCGTTGTGCGCGGGGACGATAATGGTGATGGGCGGCGCCAGTGAGGTTTCCTTCATCCAGCCGAAGCGATAGCTTTCGAGCAGGTGATGATGCCGTGCGGTTGTTCTTAGCGCGACCAGAAGCATAATCAGATAAGCGACGTTGCTGGCGACGTAATACCAGAAGAGCATATCGTTTGAGATTCCGAGAAAACGGCTCATGGCAGGGGCCCTGCCTTAACGGTGGCTGGCTCATTCGCGATTGTCTCTACCGGCAGGCGCCCGGTCTCCAACACTTCCTGCAAAGAATCTCTCTTCTCGGGACTGAGCTGCCGGCTTGCTCGAATCTCGTCTTCCAGTTTTGCACGCAGGTTCGCATTTTCCAGCGCGGTCAAATACGCGTGCAGACCGTAGCGATCCTTAAGGACGACCACTTGCTCGAAGACTGAAAGCAAGCCGATCTTTTCGAGTCCTTCAACGGCTGTCGCCTCGCCACGCATATTGTCCTTGAACGCGGCCAGTCCAATGGCCGCGCGCAGCTGCACTAAGGACTCGGCAGCCCGTAATCGCACAATGCGGTTGGAATCGGTCAGCCCGCGCAGCAGCGCAGGAACGGCGCGAGGGTTGGAAAGTTTTCCGAGACTCACGATAGCTCGCAGCCGTACGAACCATATAGGGTCCTCAGCCAACTGGTTGAGCACATCGAACGCCAACCCAGGCTGGACATGTGACATAGCCCGCGCGGCCGCAGCCCGAAGTTCATCCAGGTCGTCGCCCACAAACTGCATCAGATCCAGACCGAGAGCAGGGCTGGCGACTTCGCCGAGTACGCGCCCCAGGACTTCGCGCACAGGGCCTTGGGCCCGCTGTACGTAGGGCAAAAGTATCTGCGGGCGCTCGGCGCAGCATTGAACGAGCGCATTTTGCAATGGCAGCGCTGGCACGGACATGCCCGCCTCGCATACCCAGGTGAGGATCTCTTCCGCAGCTTGAGGACACGCCATTCGTCCCAGTCCTCGCAGCGCCGCCAGTCGAGTTTCGGGTTCGGGATCGCGCAGCCCTTCTGACAGCGCGGTAATTCCCTCTGGGGCGCGTGTTCGCCCGAGCGCCACGAGCGCCCGCATGCGCCGCCATCCGCGAAGTTCTCGTGCCTCAAAAATTCTCTTTTCGATCAGGCCGCTCTCCCGCAGAAACTTCATCAGTTCTGCAGCTTCCTTTGGGCCCGCAGCCTCCAGCGCATCCAGCGCTATAGTTTCAATGATCCCGCGATCAAACGAAGTGTTGCGCCAGGTTTTGTAGGGAAGGACCCCGGAAATCAGAGCGTCCCAATTCTGGCGATAGAAAAAAACGCGCGCGTCGCGCTTGGCGAAGTAATGCTTGCGATAGGCTCGCCGAAGAAGGATGAATGCAAGCAACAGCCCATCCACTGCGAGTGCCACGAATATGGCTTTGGCAATAAACGCCGCAGGCCCGATGAGGCGCAGCTTGCTAAAAGCGGAGGGCATAGTTCAATCCGAAATTAACATCAGTTCTGTTTTGGCTGCGCTTCTGGTAGGAAGCGTACGGGCCTATGCTCTGCCGCGCGGTAACGGCGAATTTCAATCCTCCGCCATACGTTTGGGAAGCAAAACTCCCGATTTGATCGATGCTAGCGAAATTCTCAATACCAGTAGCGAAAAAGACGTTGCCTGAGATCTGCTTCCGTTCTCCACCGACGATCGGGAATCCCAGACGCGCAGTTTCCGAGGGGTGCCATTGAGTGCCCAGACCCGGGAACGTGCTTTGCGCCCCAGTGACGCCTATCGAGAACGTCCAATCACGAGGAAGATAGATAAGAGCCACGCCCGTGAGAGCCTGGACTTTGGCGTCGCGATACCAATACCAGTGCTGGCCATAAGTAACTTCAATTCCGCGAATCAACCTCGTCTCGCTCGTCTTCCACCCATGATCCAGCTCGAAGAAGGCTTCCGTTTTGGGGATCACGCCACTGTCGTGTGCGGTGGCTCCTCCTACGGTAAGCCCTCCCCATTTTGGAAGCTGGCCGCCGACACTGGCCTGAAACTTCGCGGCGCTCGCCGGGCCCCACTGAAAGAAGTTTCCGACAAATGTGGTGCTCCAATGGGGAGTCCATTGCGTCTGGAGGTTGAGCCATTCGTCATAGTTTGGATTCAGGAAATTGAAGGCGTTATCTTCCTGGCCGACGCATAGTTCGTTCTTGGGTTCGCCGAAGATGGATCTCTGTACGACTCTCACCTCTCTGTTTGCGGGATCCAGGCTTAGCGCTCGTTGGAATTCCAACTGCGCGCCCTTGCGATCGCCAGCGGCAGCCAATGCGCGGCCATGGGCCATGCGCAGGTCGGCTCGCCTCGGGTCGAGCCCGATCGCCGTGTCAAATGCGCGAACAGCCTCTTGGGTCTTACCCTCGCGCAAATAGACATTGCCCAATCCCATCCAATTGTCCGCATCCTTGTTAGCAATTTGTAAGATCTGGAGATATTCCTGTTCCGCTTCCGCAAGCTTTCCCGACCATTCAAGAATGCGTGCACGCCAAGCCCGCACGTCCATATCTCCTGGTGCGCCCGCGATCTCCTCCTCGACAATTCGCATTGCTGACGCCCAATCCTGCTTGTCCGCATATCTGCGAACCTGCTTTTGCCAGTCGGGCTGTGAGCTTTGTCCCCAGACCGGCAGAGCCAGCAGGAACGCACCGATAAGCAACCGGCGAATAATTGGTTGCCGAAAGCGTCTTCCGCATTTGCGCGTGGGCGCTTGTGGCTGGGCACACCCTTGCATATACCTAATCATTTCCCAACACCGAAAGCCCCGTACGAGGAACTGCAATCGAGGTAGCCATACCGTTACTGTTATCGACTTAAGCGCTTTTGGGGCCGTGACTTGCCGGATCTCTAGACGTGACGCAGGGGTATTGGGGTTAAGGGGGTGTCCCGAGCTAAAACACTTGTTTCAACCGGGTACAAAAATAATTAGGATGGGTGATTCTGCGGCGTTTGACCGTATCCAACGCCCGGATCGCATCATCAACTGTTTAGAATCTGAAGTTTGCACGACGGGTTATGAAAATTGAATATCGGGAGGAACAGATGCCAAGATACGGCAAGGCTGCAGGCAAGAGCGTCAGGAGCGCAATGCGCCGTCGGAAACATGGGACGCTCCGCTCAGGCCGAAGCGGGAAAGGCGGCCAAGTCAAGAGCCGCAAGCAGGCCATTGCCATAGGCCTTTCCGAGGCTCGCAAGAGGGGCGCAAAGGTCCCACGTAAGCGGTCGAGCTAGCAGCAACCCGCCCCGCTTTGGGCGCCCCTACACTACACTTCGTTATTTGCCCGTTCCGCCTTACGCGCCAGAGAAGTGAGGCTGCTTTGAGTTACTCGGCTTTCGCTTTCATACCCTTTGCGGCGGCCGGTTTCAGAGTCGGTGGCTCGGGGCAGCAGCCACTCGTTGCCTGCGGCAAGCAAATCACTGATCAGACCGGGCGCGATGCCGTTGGCGAGAACCGCCAGCTTGGCGGGCAGGCCAATCACAACTTCGCTCTCTCCGTTCTGGCACGCACGCACGATCTGTCTTGCGGCTCGCTCTGCACTTATGGACGTCCCGGGTTGCGAGTCGGTGATGGTGAACCAGGCGTATTCTTTTTGATGATCGCCCTTGAAATCGGCATTGCGCGGGCTGCCTGTTCTCATGAGATTAGGAACTACCGTCGTCACCCAGATTCCATCCTTGGCTAGTTCCGTTCGCAGCCCTTCGCTAAATCCCACCAGTGCGAACTTGCTTGCCGTGTACAGCAAGAGGTGCGGGAACGCTACTTTGCCGCCAATCGAAGTGATATTTACGATCCTCCCCTGGCGACGCTGTCTCATGGTCGGCAAAACGCCTAAAGTAGTGTGCACGGCGCCCCAAAAATTGACGCGCATCACTTCGTGGAAGTCTTCGATGGTCATGTGCTCCATCGGACCGACAAGGATCGTTCCCGCGTTGTTGACCAGCACATCTATAT
>Ga0187825_10000126_pt1 | contig 14355 bp, 12 predicted proteins | sample NC_wetland_sal_i_11_FD_132421 | JGI IMG/M metagenome (GOLD analysis project Ga0187825, IMG submission 132421) | Wetland sediment microbial communities from Neuse River Estuary, North Carolina, USA - SourceSoil_5 | ecosystem: Environmental > Aquatic > Freshwater > Wetlands > Sediment | place... | reverse complement strand
CAGCGGGACGGTGGGCACGCCCATGCGTCCCGCTCCGCGGGATTTCAGAAACGACTCGCGCATGACCTGGGCGGCGTAAGGGACCGAGATCAGGTCGATGTCTTCGTTCAGCGCGCTGACCAGCACCGTCTTCCAGAAGCGATCGATGGCACGCTCGGTTTGCCCGTGGCGGCGCAGCCACTTCAGGAAGGATTCGCCGCTATCTTGCGGCGCGATAGGCGTCAGCGCAGCGAGTCCCGCCCCGATCGCAAGCTTGTCGGCCAGGCCGAGGCATGAAGCCCGCAGAAACGACGGCGCCGTGTGCAGAGGAGCAGGCAGCGCCGAAGGCTGGATCACCGAGGCGCGGCCGCCGGGCTCGAGAAAGGTCATCCGCTCGTACCAGCGAATCTTGTCCTCGACTCCAATGCGATGGTAGAACTCGACCAGGTTGGTGCAGCAGCCCAGCAGAACGTGCTGGCAATTGTCGACAACTTCGCCGGTGCCGGGATGCTGGTAGGACGAGGCCCGGCCGCCAAGATACGGCCGCCGCTCGAAGAGGGTCACGCGAAAACCGCTTTCCGCCAGCGCACTCCCGGCGGCCAGCCCCGCAAGTCCGCCCCCTACCACAGCCACTTTTGGAGATTGTGTCCAGCGCTCCGTCATCAAACCAGGCGTTTTACCAGACCCTTTCCCAGGATGACGACTTTCTCGCGGACGGTGAGGCTGACCTTCTTGCCGAAAACGTCGTACTTGCGGTCGGAGATTTTTTCCAGCAGCCTGCGGTAGATGGTCACCAGGACCCAGAGCGCGGGTTGGCTGTCCTCGTCGATGAGCGGCATTAATTCCCGAGCCGCGCCGTAGTATTCACGGGCGCGGTCCGACTCAGCCGCCAGCAGCCAGCGCAGCCGCTCGGGAATCGAAGCCTGGCGGAAGTCCGCCGGGCCAATCTTGAAGCGGTCGAGATCCTCGGCCGGAAGGTAAATCCTTCCCATGGCGGCGTCTTCCTGAATGTCGCGGATGATATTGGTGAGCTGAAAGGCCAGGCCGAGATTCTCCGCAAGTCCTTCCGCCGCGGGATCGCGATATCCGAATATACGAATGCAAACCAGGCCGACCACGGAAGCCACCCGGTAGCAATACTGGCGCAAATCGCTGAAGGTGCGATAGAGCACGTGGAGCTCTGTACCTCCCGCTGCCGGCGGGCCGGCGCTATCCTGAACGTCAATATCCATTGCCGTGCCAAAGGCCAGCTGGTCAAGCAGTTCAAGCGGAATCTTGTAACGCCTCTGCGTATCGGTAAGGGCCAGGAGGACGGGATCGTCGGTGGGATTACCTGCTTCGGCGCGGTGAAACGCATCCAGCCAGGCTTCCAGCCTTTGCCGCCTTTCATACGCAGGAACCTGGAAGTCGTCGGCAATGTCATCGCAGCGCCGCATGTAGGCGTACACGGCGCAGAGCGCCTGACGCTTGGCCGTGGGCAGGACCAGAAAGGCGTAGTAGAAATTCCTGGCGGCCGAGCGTGTGATGCTGCGGCATACCGAATAGGCCACCGCGATTTGCGATGCGGTCGGCGAATAGGGAGAGGGCATGGGCTGCACGGCGGCGCTCATCCGCGTCCCCCCAGCCGTTCCCCCAGCAACTTCCCCAGCGCGGCTCGAGCCACCAAAGCCAGTTTGCGGGTCTTGGAGATGGCCGGGCGCCGGCCCAACACGGCATATCCCTGGCGTTCGATGGCGTTCAGAATTTCCTCTCCGCCGCGGCTGAATAGTTCGATGTCGATGGCGAGTTCACGATCCACCCGTCCCGCCAGCGGCAAACCTTGCTGAAACCACTGGCGCGCGCGTTCCACCTGGAAGCGCATCATTTCGCAAAACGCCGGCGTGTTGCGCGCTGCCGAAATATCTTCCTGGGTCACCTGATAACGGCGAAGGTCTTCGAGTGGAAGATAGATCCGTCCCTTGGAATAGTCGTCGCTCACATCCTGCCAGAAATTTGCCAGTTGCAATGCGGTGCAGGTGTAGTCGGAGAGCGCCCGGCGTTCGGGGTCGCGATATCCGCAGAGATAGAGAACCAGATGGCCCACCGGATTCGCCGAGAAGCGGCAATATCCCAGCACATCGTCAAAGGTTTCATAGCGACTGACGCTCTGGTCCTGGCGAAACGCTTTCAGCAGATCGTCGAAAGGCTGCTTCGGAATATCAAATTGGCGGACCGTATCTTCCAGGGCGACGAACACCGCGTGCCGCGGACTGCCGGCATAGCAGGCATCGAGTTCGCCCTGCCACTGGTCGAGCATTGCCAGCGAGGCTTGGGGGTCTCCGACTTCATCGCCCAGATCGTCTGAGATCCGGCAGTAGGCGTAGATGTTGAAAAAATGCTGGCGCAAGCGCTCAGGCAGAAACCAGGTTGCGACGGAAAAATTCTCGTAGTGACTGCGCGCCAGGCGGCGGCAGTACTGCTGGGCTTCCGCGAGCGCTGGCGCCTGCTCGGGGATGGCATACTCCGGCGGAAGGCGCTCCCAGCCCAGGGCGACGGGCAGGATACGGGAGTCGTTCCCGGCGATGGATGATATGGTCAGTTTCGTCCCCCGGTGGCGCCAGCGCTGATCGTCAACCACGGACGACGCCAGCGGCAATTCCGCAAAAATACCCGTAGAGATGCAGCCGGCTATGTCTCGCTACTTCTCAAGGCCGTCGAGCGCTGTGCCGTTGGCCGGGCCTCAGTGACCCGGCCTCAGTGACCCGGAATGATTGCCGTTTTGATATCACCGTTGCGGTTCAGCATGTGGCGGAGGACCTGCTGCAGCCGCGATAGTGGCGCTTCTCCGGTGATGTAGTCGGTCGAACGAATTTTCTTTTCCGCGATCAGGGCGAAAGCCTTGCGCACGGTTTCCGGCGTGTGGTGGAACGTGGCTTTCAGCGTGACTTCGGAATAGTGCAGGCGATTGGTGTCGAGCTGGACCTTGGTGCCGCTGGCGCATCCACCAAAGAAGTTGACGGTACCGCCCTTGCGGACCATGTCGATGGCCCATTCCCAGGCTTCGGCGCGCCCCACGGCCTCGACCACAACATCGCTGCCGCGCTTTTCAGGAGAGATCATGCGCACCGCTTCGACCGCATCTTTCACCTTGGTGATCTGCACCACTTCATGCGCGCCCATGCGCTTGGCGGCTGCCACCTGGGAATCGCGCTTCACCACGGAAATGACATTGCAACCTGTTGCCTTGGCGACCTGAACGAACATCAGGCCGATGGGGCCGCCGCCGATGACGGTGACGGTGTCGCCGATCTCGACCCCGGTTTCGTGCAGCCCGCGCAGCACACAGGCCAGAGGCTCCACCATGGCCGCTTCCTCGTAGGTGACGTCGGCGGGGACTGCCAGCATGTTGGTTTCAACAATGCGGCGCGGAATGCGAATGTACTCGGCGTAGGCGCCATTGTTGAACAGCAGGTCTTCGCAGAGATTTTCCTGATGTTTGGAGCAATAGAAGCACATCTGGCAGGGCGCCGAATTCAGCGCCACCACCCGCATGCCCTTTTTGAAGCCCCGCACGCCGTGCCCGACTTCCTCGATCACCCCGGCCAGTTCATGTCCGAAAAGCGCCGGCGGGACGATCATGCGCGCGTGGTAACCGCGCTGGTAGACCTTCAGGTCGGTACCGCAGGTCAGCGCGACCTGCACTTTGACCAGCACTTCGCCATCGCCAACCCGCGGGATGGGCACTCTTTCAATCTTCACGTCCTCTTTGCCATAGAGGACAGCCGCTGTCATCTTTCCGTTCACGCTCGAATTCCTTCCCACGAGCTGCCCGGTTGAATCGCTATCTTCATAGACTCGGGTTGGGGATGGGCAGCCAGGTTCAGGGCTTCGACGCTGCTCGACAACGAGAACCGGTGACTGATTAACCGTTCCAGATCCATTTCACGGCTCATCACAAACTGCACCGATGCTGCTTGCAGATCGATCGAAGCGCTATACGACCCCAACAGCGTTTTTTCATCTACACAAACGGCTCCGGGATCGAAAGTGGCGTCCCCGTGTACCGTTTGCGCGAACAGCAAAATCCGGCCTCCAGGACGTACCGCATCCATCGCAGTCCGGATCAAACCATTACCGCCGACCGCCAGGATGGCTGCATCTGCACCACGTCCTTCGGTCATCCCGCGCACCGCTTTTACGACGTCGGTACGCGAGGCATCAATGCTGTTCCCCAAGCCGTAACTTGTAGATATTGTAAGCCTCTGGGGATACAAATCGGAAGTGACTACGGTTGAACCTGCCCGTTTAGCCAATACGCTCAACATGATACCGATGGGACCCTGACCTATCACTAGAACCGTCTCACCGGCCTGTAATTCCAATCGGTCAATTCCCTTCATGCAAGTATTGACGGGTTCGACGAAGCACGCCTGCTCGTAGGAGACAGTTTCCGGAATACGAACTGTGCCTCGTCGCGCGATCCAGTCCATCACCCGGACATATTCGGCGAAGCCGCCGCCCGAGGGTTCAAAGCCGGCGGTGCATCCGACCTTCTTGTAGGTCTGGCACTGGGCAAAGGTTTTATGGCGGCAGTAATAACACTCGCCGCACGGGATGTGATGGAACACGACCACTCGATCGCCCGGCCGGAAATCGCGCACGCCCGCGCCCACGGCGGCGATCATGCCGGCGGTTTCATGTCCGAAAATGCGCGGCGCGGAATGGGAGCCGGTGGCGATCTTCTTGAGATCTGTGCCGCAGACGCCGCAGGTGTGCACGCGAACCAGCAATTCCCCGGGTCCGATGGTTGGCACCGGAACCGTCTCCAGGCGAACGTCGTTTACACCGCGATACACGGCCGCCAGCATGGTGGCGGGAACCGCCTGCACGTTTTCTTCGATTACGGGTTGTCCTGCAATAGCCATATCGAAACTGAACTCTTAACTCGGGCCTTCAGAGCTGGGATGCAAATCCGGCTCGGAATCGGCCATCTCTTCCGGGGCGAGGTCGTATTGCCGCAGCCATTCGCTAAGCGCGTCGGCAGCTTTCGCGCTGTTTCTGGCCAACCGAAGCACGCGCGGCCAAAGCCAGGGCCGGAGCGCGGCGTAAGCGGCGAAGGCTCCGGTCCGAAATTTTCCGTCGCCGGCGATGAACCGTTCCATCGCGGGCATTTCAAAATCTGCTTCGTCAGAAATGACTTTGAGCCCGACGAAAGTGATGTCGTGCGCCTGGGCGGCGCGCGCTACGGCCGCGGCTTCCATATCGACCGCATGTGCCCAGTAAGCCTCCGCCAACTTGGCTTTCTCCTTGACGCTGGCCAGGTGGTCGACACTGACCAGCACCCAGTGCCCCACCCCGGCTTCGATCCGGCCGCCGTCTTTGGCGTCGATGACGCAGATGGGAGTCAGCACGGTGCCCACTTTCAGGGTCGGATCAAGGGCGCCCGCAAAGCCGGCAGACTGCACCAAAACTGGTGCATAAAGATTGATGATGGCTTCCGCCGCCCGGCGCGCCGCTTCCGGTCCGATGCCGCTGCAAACCAGCACGGCACGGTCGTTTTCGAAAAATTTGTATTTCCGCCCATCGTGGTCGCGCTCGACCGGACGCCATTGCTTGATCAGCGGGCGTACCTCGCGCTCGAGGGCGGCTACGATGGCGACTTTGGCGGTATTAGGCAATGTCAAACCTGGCCGAGCCTGGCTCGGCCTGACCGGGTCGGAGACCCGGTCCCACACGGTTCTTGCCCAGGCGCGGGCTATGCATATCCGTTGGCCTGGAACCACTCGACGGCACGCCGCAGCGCCGCATCAACCGCGACGATTTTCCATCCCAGGTCGCGCTCGGCTTTGCTCGATGACACAAACATTTTCTTTCGGCCCATGCGGACGGCGTCGATGGTGGCGCGAGGCTCGCGCTTCCGCAGGTAGCCGGTGACCACCTGATCCACCACTCCGGTGGCGAGAGCAACCACGTACGGAACTTTTATGCGGGGCGAGGGCAGCCCGGTGATGGCGGCAAGCTTGTCGAGAATCTGCTTCAACGTTAGATTCTCGCCGCCCAGTATGTAGCGCTGGCCGCTTCTTCCCTTCTCCAGCGCCGCGATATGGCCCTGGGCGCATTCGGCCACGTCCACCAGGTTCAGGCCCGTGTCCACATACGCGGGGAACTTTTTTTTCAGAAAATCGACCACAATTCTTCCCGTAGGCGTGGGCTTGATGTCGCGCTCGCCCACCGGAGTTGTCGGATTTACCACCACGACATCCATTCCCGATTTACCGGCCTCGAGGGCAAGTTCTTCCGCCATATATTTCGAACGCTTGTAAGGACCAATCATATTGGCCAGTGACACGGGAGAATCCTCGTCGGCTAGGTGCCCGTTCGATTGGTACCCCATGGTCGCTACGCTCGAGGTATAGACCACGCGGCGCACCTTGTTCTCCTGCGCTGCCTGCAGAATCGCTTTGGTTCCCTCGACATTGGAGCAATACATCTGTTCCGGATCGCGGACCCACAAGCGATAATCGGCGGCGACGTGAAATACCACATCGCAGCCCGCCACGGCTTTCTTCAAGGACCGAGCGTCACGCAGGTCCCCGACCACCCGCTCCGCCGGCAGTTCCTGGATATTCCTGAGGTCGCTGCTGGAGCGGACCAGGAGTCGAAGCTCTGCGCCTTGCGCGGCCAGGGCCCGGGCCACGTGACTGCCCACAAATCCCGTCGCACCGGTGACAAGAGCTAGCATTCAGCACTCAGCATTTAGCACTCAGGCGTCCCGTTTGCATGGTCTTGGCTGAATGCTGAGTGCTGAATGCTAACCGCTGCTTCTCTCCGCCATGACCTTCTTGTAGGTGGTCAACGCGATCAACGGGAAGTACTGGCGGTACATGTGATATTTCAGGTAGAACACTCGCGGAAAGCCGGTACCGGTGTAACAGGGCTCGTCCCATGAGCCGTCTTTCTTTTGCGTGCGCAGCAGATAGGCAATGCCTCGAACCACACAGTCGCTGCGCGTGTCCTTGGCAGCCAGCAGACCCATGATGGCCCATGCCGTTTGCGACGGCGTGCTGGGGCCGACCCCCTTGGTATTGGGATCGTCGTAGGAACCGCAGGTCTCTCCCCAGCCACCGTCGGGATTCTGCACCATGCGCAGCCACTCGGCAGCCTGCTGCACATAGGGTTCGTGATGATCGATTTCCATCGCCTCCAGGCCGCGCAGCACCAGCATGGTTCCGTAGATGTAGTTGACGCCCCAGCGGCCGAACCAGGAACCATCGGGTTCCTGTTGGTCGCGGATAAATTTCAGCGCCTTCTTTACGGCAGGATGGTTCTTGTCGTATCCGTAAGCCGCAAGCATCTCGAGGATGCGTCCGGTGATGTCAACCGTCGCCGGATCGAGCATGGCGTTGTGGTCGGCGAAAGGCACCTGCTGGAACACCATGCGGTCGTTGTTCTTGTCGAATGAGGCCCAGCCGCCGTTGCGGCACTGCATGGAGAGCACCCAGTCGATAGCGCGCTGCACGGATTCGCGCTGATAGCGTCCGTTGGGATGCTCCACCTGGCCGAGACTCAGGCAGACCATGGCGGTGTCGTCAACATCCGGATAAAACTCGTTGTTGAACTCGAAATACCAGCCTCCGGGCTGGCCGTGCTTGTTCTTCACCTTCCAATCGCCCGCCGTGCGCACCTGTTTTTGCAGGATCCAGTCGGCGCACTTGACCATGCGGGGATCGCCCGCCGGAACTCCGCTCTCACCCAGCGCGAACAGCGCATAGGCGGTGTCCCACACCGGCGATTTGCAAGGCTGCATGCGGAAGGTGTCCTGCTCTTCGATGCCCAGCTTCTCAAATTCATCCATGGCGCGAATCACCTGGGGATCGTCGACGGAATATCCCAGGCAGCGCATGGCGATAATGGAATTCATGATGGACGGAAAGATGGCCGCCAGTCCATCGCTCATCTCAAAACGTTCCAGCATCCACTTCTCCGCCACCTTCAGGGCGACCGAGCGCAACGGACGGATGTGCACTCTTTCAAACCAGTGAGTCAGGCGGTCGAGAGACAGGAAAAAGTTGCGCCATGAAAGCAGTTTCTTGGCCCAGCGCAACCGCATGCGCGACTTGTCGCGTCCGCCCACAAACAACTCTTCGACCCCCAGTTCCTCGGGAATCTTCTTGAACGGTTTCTTGGCGTAGCAAATGGAAAGCGGCACCAGAATGGCGCGTGACCACGAAGAAATCTCGTAGATGTTAAACCAGAACCACTTGGGGAACAGGACGATTTCCGGGGGGATCGCCGGAACGGCGTCGTAGTCATACTGCCCGAAGAAGCAGAGGTAAATCTTGGTGAAAGTGTTGACCTCGGTGACTCCGCCCATTTCCAGAATCTTCCTGCGGGCGCGGACCAGGTCGGGATGATCGGCGGCGTAGCCGGTCAGTTTCAGGCCAAAATAGCATTTGACCGAGGCGCTGATATTGGATGGACCCTGGTGGTAGATGCCCCATCCGCCATCCTCGTTCTGGTGTTGCAGAATGTAGCGTGCCGCTTTGGCCAGGCGCTCCGGGCTGCCTGTGCCCAGCAGAACATGCAGCACGATGTAGTCGGCTTCGAGTGTGGCATCCGCTTCCAGTTCCCCGCACCAGTAGCCTTCTTCGTGTTGCTCGGAGAACAGGCTGTTGCGGGCGCCGTCAATGGCCGCAGCCACCCGGCTGATCAGATCATCAATCTTTCCGAAACGCATCTGCGGCGCCGCAGACGCGGGGGATAGGGAGGAGGTATCTTCCATAGTTTGCGGTTGCTACTCCACAGCCGCCCCGCTGGGAGCGGCGGCAATGGCTTCCACGATTTCAGGAGGGAGGCCGAACCTTACGTTCTCCGGCATGACCTCGACTTCCTGCACGTTGGCAAAGCCTTCACTCCCCAGAAACTTTACAACCTCTTCGACCAGGCACTCGGGAGCGGAAGCGCCCGCAGTCAGCGCGATGGTTTTCACGCCTTCCAGCCATTCCGGCCGGATGTTCCGGAAACTGTCTATGAGATGCGAGCCCGTGCCCAGGTTACGGGCAACTTCCACCAGGCGGTTGGAATTTGAGCTGTTATCGGAGCCCACCACCAGCAACAGGTCAGCATCGGAAGCCACGTGCTTCACCGCCACCTGCCGGTTTTCCGTGGCATAACAGATATCCTGGGCGGCCGGCCCCTTGATGTTTGGGAAGCGCTGCCTCAGGGCGGCGATAATGTCTCGAGTTTCGTCCAGGCTCAGCGTGGTCTGGGTCAGGTAGGCCACCCGGTTAGGGTCGGCCACGGTCAGCGAAGCCACTTCTTCCGGCGAGCCGACCACCTGGGTAACGACCGGGGCTTCGCCCAGCGTCCCGATGACTTCATCATGGTCGCGGTGGCCGATCAGGATCAGCGAATATCCCTCTTTGGCGAACTTCACCGCTTCCACGTGGACTTTAGTGACCAGCGGACAGGTTGCATCGATCACGCGCAATCCGCGGTGTTCGCTGGCTTCGCGCACCTCGGGCGAGACCCCGTGGGCGCTGTAGATCACCCGTTCCCCATTTGGGACTTCTTCAACGCTGTCGACAAAAATGGCGCCCTTGCCTTGCAATTCCTCAACCACGAAGCGGTTGTGAACGATCTCCTTACGGACGTAGATGGGCGGACCGAAAGCTTCGAGAGCGATGCGGACAATATCGATGGCCCGTACCACGCCCGCGCAAAAACCTCGGGGCTTAAGCAAAAGCAGCGTCTTTTCGTCCTGGGATGGGGCCATAATCTGCCTTCTTAGGGTACACGTTCCCTACGGGTAATTGACTATTAGAGTATCGGAGAAGTACCCAGTTGGTCAACGTAAGCCGTAGAAAGGCTTAGGATTAGCAGCGATTGGGGAATTGCGGGCAGTGAATGGTACGGCTTGCCTAGGCATTCGTCTTCAGCATCTGCTCGGCGTGCTTGCGCGAGGTTTCGGTGAGCTTGGCGCCACTGAGCATGCGAGCAACTTCCTCCGTACGCTCTTCCCCGGTAATGAGATGGACACTGGTGCGGGTACGGCCTCCCGTGGCCTTCTTTTCGATCAGGTAGTGGTGATCGGCGAAGGTGGCGATCTGGGGCAGATGGGTGACGCAAAGCACCTGGTTTGACCGGGACAGGCTCTTGAGTTTCTTGCCCACGGCCTCGGCCGCCCGGCCGCCGATCCCGGTGTCGATTTCGTCGAAGACCAGGGTGCGTTGGGCCCCTGAGCTCCGCTTCTTGCTCGATGCCGCCTCAACGCTCGCTTTTAGGGCCAGCATGACCCGCGACAGTTCCCCGCCGGAGGCGATGTGTTCCATCTGCCGCAAGGGCTCGCCCGGGTTAGTGGCGATCATGTACAGCACCTGGTCGAAGCCGGCCACGGTCCAGTTGGCTTCTTCGTCAGTGCCGCTCACTTCGATCCGGAAACTCGATTTCATGGCCAGGTCGTTGATTTCGGCCTCGACCAGTTTCTCGAGCTTGCGCGCGGCTTCGTAGCGCTTCTTAGAAATGGTGCGGGCTATGACCAGGTATGCCTCGGCGGCCTGGGCCAGCTCAGCGCGCAGCTGGCGGAGCACTTCATCCTTGTTTTCCATCTCCGAAAGCTTACGGCTGACTTCTGCGCCGTGCCTGATGACGTCTTCGAGCGTGGGACCATACTTGCGCTTGAGCCGATCCATGGCGGCCAGGCGATCTTCCACATCCGCCAGGCGCTCGGGGGAAGCCTCGATGCCGCCGGCATAGTCGCGCAGGCTGGCGCCTACATCTTCCACGCTGATGCGGGCGGTTTCGAGGGTGGCCATGGTCTCTTGAAATTTCGGCTCATAGCGGGCCAGCTCCTCGATGTGCTTTTGGGCCGTCCGCAATGATACGGAAGTCGATGCGTTGCCTTCATAAAGCAGATCGAAGGCATTCATGGCGGCGCTGTGGATTTTTTCCGCATTGGCCAGGACGCGTTTTTCGGTCTCGAGGCGTTCGTCATCTCCCGGTTGTAGTTTTGCATCTTCAATTTCGCGCGCTTGGAATGTCCACAGATCGAGCAGGCGCAAGCGGTCCTGCTCATCGCGCTGAAGCTCGTCCATGCGGTCCTGGATGCTTTTCCATCGAGAGAATGCTTCCGCCGTCGCTTCAATCTGGATATTGACGAAGGCATCGAGCAGGCGGAGGCGGGTAGACGCATCGAAGGACAGCAGCGATTCGTTCTGGGCGTGAATGGTGGCAAGGTATGGCGCCAGTTGACGCAATACCGCAACCGTCGCAGGCTGATTGTTGACGAATACCCGTCCTTTGCCGCCGGCCGCAATCTCGCGGCGCAGGATGATCGATTCATCCTCCTGGTCGATTCCGTTGTTTTCGAGGATTTGAGCGACTGTCTTTTCCGCTCCGCCTTCGGCTTCGAAGACAGCGGAGATGGTGGCCTTGTCGGCCCCGGAGCGAATCACGTCGCTCGAGGCTTTGTCGCCCAGAAGAAGCGCCAGGGCATCAATCAGGATGGACTTGCCGGCGCCGGTTTCGCCGGTCAGCAGACTTAAACCGGGCGCGAACTCAACCGCCAGGTTGTCTACGACCGCGTAATTTTCCAGCCGCAGTTCGATGAGCACCGGCGTCCTGAAACGCAGAATGTATTGAACGAAGTTGAGCGCAGGATAGCATGAAAGACAGCTCTGGGGACGTGCCCCACTCATTTCGCGAAGGCCGCGAAGTGAATGGGGCACCGCGGCAAGACTGGAAAAGCCCTAGCTGGCTCTTCGCCTTTGATCGCGCTCTCGTTCGGAGGCGCTCTCGGAGGCCGGCGAAGCCTTGCAAGTTGCGCAGGCAGAAACGATCTCATGGCGGCGCTGGCGCAGCCGGTCTTCAAAGGTATCCCAACGCCGGCTCGGGCCACTGGGGTCCACGCCCAACGAAGCTTCCGTTCTCATGGGCGTGATGTCGAAGACGGTCTCTTCCTCGATTGAAGGCAGACTTCCCGATCCCGCGTCGATCTGCTGCTGCGTGGTGGGAGTGATATTGCGATCGGTGGCCACGCGGTGCATGATCGGTTTGGCTTCCCACTGCGAACGGTAACGGCCGTCATAGTCGGCCCATTTCTGTTCGGACTCAAGATCCGATTCGTTGTAGGGCGGGAGGTTCTCGATCTGGTCCTGGGTCAGGTCGACCCGGAAGTCGCCTTCGTGGTCCACCGAGGGACGGAGCGCTTCCGGAGGCACGATGAACTTGTGGCTGGACAACCATCCCCCGGTATCAACCACGACGTAGTAGATGTGGCCTGTAGAGTGATCGAAGACCACATCGTCGATCTTGCCTAATTTCTCGTCGCCGAATCCATACACCTTCGAGCCGCGGACATCCGCGGCTTCGTCACCATCAGTGAAACGATAATCGCCGAGCGTGCCGTAATGCATCATTATCTTCTCCTTCGAAAATATTAGGTTCTGTTAACCCTCAGTCTCTTAGGATGCCAAGCGGAGATACCGCGTTTTTGCACAGGGGCGACAGGTTAATGGATCGTGTTCACCCGCGAATTAGGCCGCCACCATGGTCTATAATCGAAAGCAGGAATCCTCCTAAACAATGAATCTGTATCTCTTGCTGGCAGCAGTGGTTGGCGGCGAAATTGTTGACTTGGTGGGTGAAACCGGTCCGGTCGCCAAGGTGGTCTTACTTATTCTCCTGATTTTCAGCCTGGTTTCCTGGGCGATTATTCTCTCCAAGTGGAGCGTGTTGCGGCGGGCGCGGGTGCAGAGCGGCCGTTTTGTGCGCGCCTTCCGCAAGGCGCAGCGTCTGCAGGACGTGGGCGCCGTGGCGGAGCAATTTCGTCCCAGTCCGCTGGTGGGAGTTTTCGAGGGCGGCTTTGAGGAGTACCGCCGCCAGGCTGCCGCGAGCAACGGAGTCGTCCGTAACCCGCTCTCGATTCAGCGCGCCATGCAGATTGCGAACTCGGAAGAGTTGACCCGTTTCGAGCGGAACCTGCCGTGGCTGGCCATCACGGGCGCGGTCACACCGTTTGTCGGGCTGTTTGGCACCGTCTGGGGGATCATTGACGCCTTTCATGGTCTGGGAACCGCCGGAGCGGCAACCCTGCGCGCCGTCGCGCCGGGAATTTCCGAGGCCCTGATTACCACCGCCGCCGGACTGGCGGCCGCCATCCCCGCCGTCATTGCCTACAACCTGATTGGCGGCTCGATTCGTGAGCTGGCCGCCCGGGGCGACGACTTTGCCATGGAAATGTTGAATGCGGTCGATCGCCAGCAGCCGCAGCCAGCCTACCGCACGGCGGAAGCTCCGGGGGTGCAGCGGTAATGGCCTTTACGGCTTCGAACGGACGAACGCAAACCTCCCTATCCGACATCAACATTACCCCCCTGGTGGACGTGGTATTAGTCCTGCTGATCATCTTTATGGTTACGGCCCCGGTGCTGCAATCCGGCATCGAAGTAAATGTCCCCCGGACCCGGACGGTGAAAGAGATCACGGAAGAACGGCTGGTGATCAGCATCAACAAGCAGCAACGGGTTTTTCTGGGCAACGACGCCATCAACATCAACGAAATCGGCGCCCGGCTGAAACAGAAGATTCGCGACCCGCAGCACCAGTCCATCTTCGTCCGCGCCGATGAAGATGTGCCCTTCGGCGCCTTCGCGACCGTGATGGACGCGGTCAAATCTTCCGGCATCACCAACGTAAGCATCGTCACCCAACCGCTGGACGCGCATGGCAGCCAACGCTGAAATCTTCTTCGAACACGACCGCTGGGGACGCAACCTCACGTGGTCGCTCGGGCTGCATGTTGCGATCGCAGGCGCCATTGTGCTTTACGCCGTGGTTGCGCCCAGCGGCCATGGCGAAGGCTGGGGCGCGGGTGGAGGCGGCGATGCCATGGGCGTGACCCTGGTCAGTACCGTGCCGCTGCCCGCGAATCCGGTAAAAACACAGAACGTTCTGGCCAACGACTCCAAGGGACTGACGCAGTCGCTGCCCAAGCCCCAACCGGTACAAGAGCAATTACCAGACGCGATTCCAATTCCGGACAAGATCGCGAAGACCAAGCCGGCGCCGAAGACCAGCGCTACCAAGGCAAAAGCAAAGCCCGAGCCAGTTGAGGAGGCCGACAATGTCGTTCCCTTCGGCCAGGGCGGGCCGGTCAGCGGACCCTACGGCACTTTCAGCGCCAACGGCGCCAAGGGAGGCTTCGGCTTCACCGGGGGTGGCGGCGATTTCGGATCGCGCTATGCCTGGTACGTGCGCGTGGTGCAGCAGAAGGTCTCCGAGAATTGGCTGAAGTATGAGGTCGACCCCAGCATTTCGACCGCGCAACGGGTCTACGTCACTTTCGACATAATGCGGGACGGTCACCCCGCGAACGTTCAAGTGGAGCAATCGAGCGGT
>Ga0187825_10000125_pt1 | contig 14379 bp, 9 predicted proteins | sample NC_wetland_sal_i_11_FD_132421 | JGI IMG/M metagenome (GOLD analysis project Ga0187825, IMG submission 132421) | Wetland sediment microbial communities from Neuse River Estuary, North Carolina, USA - SourceSoil_5 | ecosystem: Environmental > Aquatic > Freshwater > Wetlands > Sediment | place... | reverse complement strand
TGAGCGTCGAAGACTGGCTTGAGCAGGGCTGCAGCCTTGACGGAAATTTCTCTTACCAGTTGCCAGGAGATCTGTCCCTCGGTAGCAGGCGGCGTCGCCTGGATCAGGGCATTCAGGCGGTCTTTCCACGCTGCCATCTCTTTTTTCAGAACGCCCAGGACGATGACGGGATTGCAGGTGGCACCGACGGCGCCGTGTTCAATCGAGTAGCTCAGCTCCTGAATCGAAGCAGAATCATTCCAGAGGCAGGTGGGCGTGGTCTGCGTCATTTCATGGAGCGGACTCTTGTAGGTCGCAGGCGCGATGACTTGAGACATAGACTCCTCCTCCGGCTCAGGCCGCCGAACTGGCGCTGCGCGTCACCGGGCACGGCTTCGATTGCAAATGCGAACTTTCGGCAGCTACGGCAATTTCCAGCGCGCGCAGGCCGTCGTCGCCGCTGACCCGCACGGGACGGTCGTCGAGAATGTTGTGCACGAAATCTCTTACTTCTGCGACGTAAGCAGACTCAAACCTCGTCAGGAAGTGATCGGCCAATGCCTGGCTTCCACCTTCCTTCGCCAGAAAAGTCACCGGGGTCTGCTGAAGAGTACCCACCAGAATGGATCCTCTGGAACCCACGATTTCGGTGCGGATGTCGTACCCATAGACGGCCTGCACGAACGATTCAATGTTGCCGATCGCGCCGCGGCGGTACTTGAGATTCACGACGCTGGCGACGATGTCCCCATGCTGCGCGACCTCGGGCCGAATGGCCACCGTCGTGTAAGCCTGGACTTCAGCAACCTCATCGCCCATCAACCAGCGAGCCAGGTCGAAGTCGTGGATCGTGTTGTTGTACAGCAGCATCCCGTTGAGCTTGGCTTGATACGAGGCGATCGGCGGCGCATCGCGATCCCGCCCAAGAGACTTGAAAATAACAGGTTCGCCGATCTCCCCGGCTTCTACCCGTTTCCGGGCCGCGGAGTAGCCCGGGTCGTAGCGACGCATGAAACCGATTTGCAGACGGACTCCGGCCTTTTTGACGGCTTGCAGCGCAGCGTGAGCATCCGACAGGCTCAGGGCAATCGGCTTTTCGGAAAGGATGTCCTTGCCGGCAGCGGCCGCGGCTTGGATCGCAGCCGAGTGGAACTTGTCCGGGGCCGCGATCACCACGCACTCGACGTCTTGCAGATCCAGCATCTGGTCGAAGGAGGAGAAGCAATGCTCCACTTCGAGTTCGCTCGCAACCTGGCGGGCTCGTTCTATGGCCGGATCCGCGATGGCCACCAAGCGGGCTTCGGGCACCAGCATGCGGAGGTTTTCGGCATGGCGCCTGCCCATGTCTCCCACGCCCAATACTCCGATTCCTAGTTTTTTTCTTATCAAAATCGTCTTGGCTTAGCGCTTTGCTGAGTTAGCGGTTCTTATCCGGCTTCAAACCGATAAACCGCGATTGCCGTTATCCTCGCGGGCACACTTTCCACGGCACCGCCCGAGAGAATACTGCAGTTTGGCAGAAATCACCAGTTCATTTCAAACCGCTTAGCTCTAACGTTGAAAACCGATGCCGTCCGCCGCTGGAGGAAAGGCCTGCTGGATATCGGCGGCTGGTAGAGCATTTTCGAAGTTCCGCGGTGCCGCCCACATCTAGCCTGATTTCCCTGTGGTATAAAAGCTTCGCCGGGACCTGCTTTTTCAGGCAGGATTGGGGTTGATTCCTTCAAGGTCTTATGGCCAAACCAACTCGACGATCCCGTACCGCGGGACGCAGCAAGGCTCCGAGTATTTACGATGTGGCCCGCGAGGCCAAGGTGTCGGTGTTCACGGTTTCGGCGGTAATCAATGAAACCGGACGCGTCAGCGCAACTCTGAGGCGCCGCGTCGAAGTAGCCATTCGCAAGCTCAATTATCGGCCAAATCTCCTTGCCCGCAGCCTGGCCAAGCGGCAGACACACACATTCGGGATGGTGGTCACCGATATTGCTAACCCATTTTTCCCCGCGATTGTCAGGGCCGCGGAAGACGCCGCACAAAAAGCGGGCTACAGCATGCTCTTGTGCAACAGCGATGACAAGGCGGACAAGGAAGCTTTGTATTTGGAACTGCTGATCTCCAAGCGTGTCGATGGAATCATTCTCAGCAAAACACCGACTCCGCTCACGGTCGCGCAGCAGCAGATGCTGGAAGAATCGAAGGTCCCCATAGTGCTGCTGATGAGGACCTGCCCGGGTCTGAAAACCGATATCGTGCAAACCAACGATCGGCAGGGTGCGATGGACGCGATCGCTCATCTTGCCCGCATTGGCCACAAGCGGATCGCCTTTGTCAGCGGACCACTCGACGTCAGCAACGCTCGCGCGCGACGCCAAGGCTATGCCAAGGCGCTGGAACAGTGGAATCTGGAATACCTGCCCGAACTGACGTTCGAAGGGGATTACCGAATCGACTCCGGCCTGCGTGCGGGACACGCCTTGTTGCCACACCGCCCAGACGCGGTGCTGGTCACAAATTATCTGATGACCATCGGGTTCATGACCGCCGCCGATGAAATCGGAATGCGCTGTCCCGAAGATTTCGGACTGGTGAGCTTCGACGACTATCCGTGGCTCGGATGCTTCCGCCCACGGCTGACCACGATTGAGTTACCGAAATATGAGCTGGGCGATACGGCGATTCGGTTACTCCTGGAGCGCGTGCAGGAGAAACGCACAAATCCTCTGACCATCAGCCTTTCGCCGCAGTTGCGGGTCCGAGAGTCTTGCGGGTTTATGCTGCGCACGGGAAAGCAGCCGCCGCCGATCGTCGAGTTGGTCGCTGAGCCGTAGCTCTTTGCCCGACAGCCAACTCTCTCCCTGTCTAAGACTCGCTAAAATCGATCGTGACCGAGTGACCGAGCGCCTTGGTCTTGACCAGCACGTACGCGGCTCCCACCGCGATCCAGATCCCGCCGGCCACCAAGGTTGAATTTTCCAATCCCAGGAAGATCACCAGACAGAAGAGAAATCCAAGACTTGGAACAACGATGTCGAGGAATGGCTTGCGTTTCCCTCGCTCTTCCGGAGAGAAACCATAATGGCGAACACACACCAGATTGACTGCCATGAAGGCAACCAATGCGCCGAAATTCAGGATCTCCACCGACCGTTGCCAAGCCATGGTCAGTGTTCCGACGTAGGCCATCACCCCGGCAATGATGACGTTGTAGGAAGGATTCCCGCGCTGCGCATTGAGATGACCGAATATTTTCTGGGGAAGAACGTTGTCACGCCCCATGCCATAGAGCAGGCGCACCGCCCCCAGCAAGCCGGCCAGTCCGCAGGCCAGACTTGAGATCAGCAGAACGATTCCGAATCCCACAAACAGATGCTTGCCGCCCACCACGCGAGCCACATCCATGAAGGCCGTTTCCGGATTCGCCAGGGTTCGGTAGTTTGGCCAGATTCGCTGCGCCAGATAGACCTGGAAAGCGGCAAACAATCCTGTGAACACACACACGAGTACGGTTGCCAGCAGAACGTTGCGGCGGGGGTTTTCGACCTCTTCGGCCAGAATGCTGACTCCATCGAAGCCGATATACGTGGTCGCAGCCAGAGCGGTGCCCGCGGCGATGGCACGTACACTGAAGGTCCGATGATCATAGAAAGGTTCTGCGGAGATCAACCCACTCCAATGCTGATGCGCGAAGATGTACCAGAGCGCCTCGCCCAGGAAGGCGATCATGACGATGGACATGAGGCCGAGCAGGATCTGATTAGCGCGCGCCGTCGTGCGAATCCCAAACCAGCAGAGCAGGGTCATCGACCCAACCGCTGTCGCGGACAACAAAGCGAAAGGCACTTGCGGAATGAATCTTTGAATCGTTAGCGCGGCATAAAGGCTGTTCTGCAGCGGCTGGAACAGGAATTCCAGGAACATGGCCCAGCCAACTACGAATCCGATCTGCGAATTGAATCCTCGACTCGTGTAGGTGTAGACAGAGCCCGCCGAAGGATAGACGATGGCCATCCTGCCGAAGCTCACGGCGGTCGCAGTCATGGCAATCATCGACGCCAGCAGCGTGATGACTGCGTGTCCCTGCGAAGTGACCTGGGCCACACCAAACATTGGCACGACTGCAATCGGCGAGGTGAGGATGACCCCGTAGTAGACGAGATCCCAAAGCCCGAGAACGCGCTTGAGCTTGGGCTGTGTTGCCGGTTCGGCGCTTGTGGTCTGCACTGGAAGCTCGCCTGCTCTCTGCCGTGGATCCTACGGACCCACTACGAATCTCGACCTCTTCTCCCGGCATCCCTCTAGAAGATGCGCTGCTTCTCTCGGGCCTTGATGTAGTTTTCACGGGCGGCCCGCACGGAAGCCACCTCTGATACCTCCGCAATGGGAACATCCCACCAGGATTCGTATCCCGGCACCCGTTTGTCGTATGCGGTTTCCACTACGATGACAGACGTGCCGGAACGATCTTTGGCAGCAGCCAACTCGTTCCGAAGGTCTTCCCGGCTGCGCGCACGGACCGCGTACGCCCCCAGGCTGTGCGCGTTGGCGACGAAGTCCACGGGAATCCGATCGCCGTCCAGCTTCCCGTTCTTGCGATACCGATACTCGGTGCCCATCCCGCGATTGCCGCAGGCACGGCTGAGCCCCCCGATACTCGAGAATCCGTGATTGTCGAGCAAGACGATGATTAGCTTCTGCCCTTCCTGCACAGCAGTGACAATTTCCTGCGCCATCATGAGATAGGAGCCGTCGCCCACCATGACGTAGACATCGCGATCCGGCGCCGCCATTCGGACACCCAGTCCACCTGCGATTTCATATCCCATGCACGAGTAGCCGTATTCCAGGTGGTATCCATTGGGATCGCGCGCACGCCAGAGTTTGTGCAAGTCTCCGGGCAGGCTGCCCGCGGCGCAAACGACCACGTCGCGAGGACCAGAGACTTCATTCACCACGCCGATCACTTCGCCCTGGCTGATGGGCTCGCCGACATTCAAGTTGTAGATGCGATCAACTTCCTTGTCCCACTCGGCGCGGTAGGTTTGGAGCTGGGCCGCATAGGACTGCTGAACCTGAAATCCAGACAACGTTTGCGAGAGTTCCTGAATCGTCACTCGAGCATCGCCGACGAGCGGCAAAGCAGCCTGTTTGCCGGCGTCGAATTCCCCGACTTTGATGTTCACAAACCGAACATAGGGATTCTGAAACGCACTTTGCGAAGCGGTGGTGAAATCGCTGTAACGGGTGCCTATGCCGATAAGGAGGTCAGCTTCGCGGGCCAAGCGGTTCGCTCCGGGTGTTCCGGTGACGCCGACTGCGCCCAGAGATTGCGGATGATCGAAGCGGAGAGATCCTTTACCCGCCTGGGTTTCCACCACCGGGATTCCGCTTTGGGCTGCGAGGTCCGCAAGCTCCGCACTGGCTTCAGAATAAATCACTCCTCCGCCGGCAATAATGAGCGGCCGTTGTGAGGAGCGAATCCATTCGCTTGCCTGCTTTAATAACCGGGCATCGCAACGCGGACGAGCGATCGTCCAAACTCGCTTGCGGAAAAAATGATCGGGATAGTCGTAGGCTTCCGCCTGCACATCCTGGGGCAGGCTCAGCACGACAGCGCCCGTTTCCGCAGGAGAGGTGAGCACTCGCATCGCGGCCGGAAGCGATGTCAGGATTTGCTCAGGGCGCTCGATACGATCCCAATAGCGTGCCACCGGCTTAAAGCAGTCGTTAACGGAAATGTCCTGCGTGGAAGGGGACTCAAGCTGCTGCAGCACGGGAGCGACGTCGCGCCGCGCGAAAATATCACCCGGGAGAAGCAGTACCGGCAGACGATTGACCGTCGCGACCGCCGCGCCCGTCACCATGTTGGTGGCGCCGGGTCCTATCGAAGTCGTACAGACCAGGGTGCGCAGACGATTGCTGGTCTTGGCGAATGCCGAGGCGGTGTGAACCATCGCCTGCTCGTTACGAACCAGCCAGTACGGCAGTCCCGGGTCCTGCTCCAGCGCCTGGCCTAGGCCGGCAACGTTGCCGTGTCCGAAAATTCCCAGGCACGCTTCGAAAAAACGTTGCTCCTTGCCATCACGCTCGCTGTATTGGTTCTTCAGAAAGGCGATCACCGCCTGCGCCATGGTGAGTCGTCTTTTCATGGATAAAGACCCCGCGGAGTCAGTCTGGCGGCTTGCGGTCCAGATGCCATGCTCATCCTCTCACGAGAGGCAAGCGGGGATCGGTTTCTTTCCAGGTGTTGCGAATCCAGACGTGATTCGGATCCTCGGTAATCGATAGGGCGCGAGCGCTGCCGGCGAGGAAGTTCAGATAATAAACGTCATACCCCGGACCTGCCACCACCGGATGAAATCCGCTGTGCACCAGTACCACATCGCCATCGCGCGCTTTCAAGGTGCGGTCGTTGCCATGCTTCCCGGAATACAGGTGCTGGAAGGCAAAAGCTTCCGGCTGCTTCATCCGGTAGTAGTAAATCTCGTCCAGATCGACTTCGCGCGGCGGATCGTGGACATCATGCTTGTGCGGAGGATAGCTCGACCAGTTGCCGCCGGGCGTGTAGACCTCGATCACCACCAGTTTGTCCGCCGGGAAAGCGGGCGTCATCACGTCCACAATCTGGCGTGAGACATTGCCTCCTCCGCGCAGATTGCTGGCCACCTCGGCAGGCGTGATGAGCTTCGGCTCGAGGCGGGCTTGTGAGGGCACGCGGCACTCGGCGATTTCGCAGACAGTCTCGGCCCGGAAGCTGACTCTGCCGCCCGCGGGCAGGTACAGTGCGTAGGGGAAGCCGTCGAAAACATTCTTGCGCTTTCCAATTTTCTGCTCTCCCATTCCCCAGTTGGCCGAGCAGATCCCTCCGAGCAGAACAAATGCGGTTTCCTCACCATCGTTTTGGGATTGGTACGCTTCGCCGGGCAATAGTCGCCGGACGTAGAAGCTCATCCACTCCCACGGGGCACTCTGACGGGGAAGATTGACGAGTTCGCCGGAGCGATCGGACGGCAGGTCGCGCGAATGGATAAGGAAATTCGCTTCGGGCATAACCTTTCCCGCTATCACGGGCGGGAGATCTCAAGAATGCAACCCAAGGTAGCTAACCGCTTTGACAATATTGCAAATGTGTCCGGGGTTGTCAAACAAAAGCGCCTAGGTTGCGCCAGTTTGTCGCGTCCCAGTGCTGATCTTAAGCGCTTTGGGGAGAGAGGGCGTGCCGCGTGTTCGGAAAACCGGAGAACCGTTCCGTGCACCCTCCACCTTCAGGCTAGACCCAAAAGCGCGGTCCGCAGCGATAGCAATTTTTATTTGAAATGGCGAGCGGAGAACCGCGCGAAGACAATGCGCCGGTGACACAGACAGAGTTGTACGCTTGGCCGGCGCCGGCGCGAGCGCAGCGAAGCAGACCTGCTACGGCAGCCGAGTTTCGACGTTGGGAACTAGCCTCACCGTCCTGGTGAAATCGGGTAAACACGGTATTGCAGGGCGAAGCTTGAGCGAAAAGAATTGAACTTCTCCCTCCGCCGGTGTTTAGCAGTCGTCCTTGGATATTCAGTGGCCCACCTACTTTGCGTCGATGACGATCCGGAAACCCTCAGAGTGCGCACCCTGCTGCTCGAAGCCGCCGGGCACAAGGTGACTGCCACAACCCGAGGCAAGGTGGCTTTGCATTTCGTGGAGAACGGCCTGCCATTTGACCTGGTCTTGCTGGACTACCTCATGCCCGAAATGGATGGCGAAGAACTCGCCCTGAAACTGCACGCGCACAATCCCGACTTGCGTCTGGTCGCCGTCTCGGCGGTAGGAAAGCTGCCAGCATCCTTCACCAGGTATACGCAGGCGCAAATCCAGAAGGGCGAAGATCCGGAACGCTTTCTCGCCAAGATCGCTGCCGTTTTGACCGATCGCATAGAAGCCGCAGCCACGAAAACTCAGACAGTTCTCTGTGTTGACGATGAGGAAGCACAACTGAAAGCCCGGAAGGCGATCCTCGAAGACGCAGGTTTTCGGGTGCTGACAGCGCGGTCCGAGCGGGTGGCGATGGATCTGTTCAGCGCAGACGCGATCGACGCCGTAATCCTTGATTACTGGCTGTCGGGCAGAAACGGTAGCCAGCTCGCCGAAGAAATGAAGCAGCTTCGACCACGAACTCCAGTCATCATGCTGTCATCGTTCGCAGCCTTGCCCGGAGAAAGCATTCTTGTCGATGCGTGGCTACGCAAGGGCGATATCGAGCCCGACCAGCTGGTGGCCGAGGTGCAACGACTCATCGAACTCCGGCACCCGCGAAGTGCAAGTAAGTAGAAATTCCGGGTTCTTCTTTCGGTTCAGTACTAGCGCGGAGGCGATTGCCGCCGGCCAGCGCGGTTCAAGATCCGTCTGACTTTTTTGGGGGACATCGACAATCGAGTGGCCACCCGGGACACCTTTTTTCCCTCACGCTCCCAAATCTTGGGAATGATCAGTTCGGCAAATTGTTCAGTGATTTCCTGAAAGGTCTTGTCGCCGACCGAACCCTGGGACCAGGCCCGCAGTACGGGGTTCACCTTGCCGCCGCGCAACACGCGATTTTTCAGAACCTCAAGGTCCTCGGAGGACCCGTCCGGGTGAGTACCCTTGGAGAGGTTAAGAGCCTGGTCGTAGGAGGCGCGCGCGGAATCGGCGTCGTCGAAGAATCGATTGCAGAGGGTCAAACCCTGCCAGATGTAACAGTCCGCCAGCAACCGCCGGTTTTGGGTGTGTCCCGCCAATTCGATCGCCTCGCGGACGCAATCCTGCGCGTGGCGCGCATGACCACCGGGATCAGCACTCTCTCCAATCTCTTCTTCTACCCGCGCATTCTCGATCATGCAATCGAGCAGGCGAGCACGGGCCATCAGAATGTGGTCGCCCTTCTGTTCGCCCAGGCGGAAGGCGGTTTTGCCCTCGGCTTCAGCCAGTTCAAGGTCGCCATTGTCGAGATGAAGATACCCATAATTCAGGTGGACGCTGCCCAAGCCATGATGATTTCGATACTGCTGGTAGATCGCGGCGGCCTCGTCGAGTTCGGCCAGCGCCTCCTGGCGGAGTTGCACAAAGCGGTCGCGTTGATGCGGCTTGCTGCCATTCTCGCCGCCCCGTCCCTTGGTCGCGGCTTTGCGGCGGCGGGCCGCATCGGCATCTATCTTGCGGCGGAGTTGCAGGGCAATCCGGCGCTTGGCAGATGCCAGATTGTTCAGGCAGCGTGCCACGTTGCGATGCCTCGGATCCCTTTTTCGATATCTCTCGATCGCCGCGGTGAAGTGTTCGATCGCGTGCTGGTAGCGGCCCTGGCGGCGCGCGATGCGGCCATAGGAAGAATAGATGTTCCCCAGCGTCAGGTAGTCGTCGGTCTTGCTGAGCACCGCTTCTGCTTCCTGCAGAATCTGCAGGGCCTGGCGCCAGTTGCCGCGCTGAAAATACAGCCAGCTCTCCAGAACCCGCATGACGGCTGCCATGGGTTCATGGCCCAGTTCCGCCGCGATCGTTTTCCCTTTCACCGCATACGCGAGGGCCGATTCATACTCGCCCTTCATGCGCAGACATCGGCCCTTCCAGAAATTTACAATCGAAATTAGCTCTTGATCGTCGGTCTGCTCTTCCAGGCTCAGCACGAAATCCAGGTGCCGAATGGCTTCGTCGGTGGACTCCTCGGCCATCGCGACCATTCCCTCCGCTAAACGCAGGTAGAGATAGTCATGCAGGGGCAAGAGCCCGCGATCGGTTTTTGAAAAACGGGCCAGGAGATCTTTCACGAATTCCCGGCGCTTGTAGCCTACGTCCACCCACTGGGCGACATATCCCACAAGGCATGCAGCGTTGGGTTGTTTTGGATCGAGCGACGAGAGCAGGTCGCCAGCCTTATCCAGCCGTGCCATCCCGCGCTCCAGGCGGCGGCACACCAGATCGTCTTTCAGCTGGTCCAGGAATTCCGCGGTGATCTCAGGCGCGTGCTGGTTCATCCGTAGATGCGAATCGCTTGCACCTTCGTTAATCGATCCACTCGTAAGCAACCAGGGTCAGAAATTCTGGAAAATCCGGATTGATCGCCATTCGCTCGAAGATGTCCGCCGCCTTGTCGGCGCGTGCCCCCTGAAGTTTTCGCTTCTGTTCGGGAATCAGCGAGCGCACCATGTCGCTGGTAATCGTGCGGCCATCATCGGTGATCTTAGCCCCGTGGCGAACCCATTGCCAGACCTGCGCGCGACAGATCTCCGCGGTAGCGGCGTCCTCCATCAGGTTGTAAATCGGAACGCAGCCGTTGGCGCGCAGCCACGACTCCACGTATTGCAGGCCGACATCGATGTTCCACTTCAGCCCTTCTTCGGTGATCTTCCCCTCGGGGACCGTTAAAAGATCCTTGGGCGTAATGTGCACCTCGGGCAGCGTGCGGCCGATCTGGTTCGGAGTTTTCATGTGCTCGTCGAAAATCTCTTTCGCGATGGGAACCAGGCCGGGGTGAGCGACCCAGGTGCCATCGTGGCCGGCATGCACCTCGCGGAGTTTGTCCTGGCGAACTTTGTCGATTGCCTTTTCGTTGGCGGCCGGATCATTCTTGATCGGGATCTGCGCAGCCATCCCGCCCATGGCGTGAATCCCGCGTCGATGACAAATGCGAATCAGCCGTTCCACGTAGGATTTCAGGAAATGCTTCTCCATGGTTACGCTGGAGCGGTCGGGAAGGACAAAGTCGCGCCGGTTTCTGAATTTCTTGATGAAGCTGAAGATGTAGTCCCAGCGACCGCAGTTCAGCCCGGATGAGTGTTCGCGCAGCTCGTACAGAATCTCGTCCATTTCGAATGCGGCGAGGATCGTCTCGATCAGAACCGTAGCGCGGATGCTGCCGCGGGGTATGCCCAGCCGGTCCTGCGCGAAGTTGAACACATCGTTCCAGAGGCGCGCCTCGAGATGGCTTTCCATCTTCGGGAGGTAGAAGTAAGGTCCGGTCCCGCGCCGCATTAATTCCTTCGCGTTGTGGAAGAAGTACAAGCCGAAATCGAACAGCGAGGCCGAGATGGGGGCGCCATCGACCTGGAAGTGACGTTCATTCAGGTGCCAGCCCCGCGGACGAACCAGTAAGGTCGCGACCTTTTCGTTCAGCTGATAGTTCTTACCTTCCGGACTCGCGAAGGTGATGGTGCGGCGTACCGCGTCGAACAGGTTCGCTTGCCCCTCGATATTGTTCTGCCAGGTGGGCGAATTCGAATCTTCGAAATCCGCCATGAACACGTTGGCGCCCGAGTTCAGGGCATTGATGATCATCTTGCGGTCCACGGGACCGGTGATCTCGACGCGGCGATCGAGCAAGTCCTTCGGGATCGGCGCCACTTTCCATTCGGAGTTGCGGATCTCCGCCGTTTCGGGCAGGAAATCCGGAAGTTTTCCTGCGTCAATTTCCTTCTGACGCACTTGCCGCCGGGCCAGCAGTTCCTGGCGACGTTTTTCGAAGTTCCGCGAGAGTTCAGAAAGGAATTCGCGCGCCGCAGGCGTGAGAACCTGCGACTCAACCGATTGCGAGGGTGCCGTGGTGGTAGTCACGTTGTTCATGGTAGGCACTGCTCCTGCACCAAAATCAGCCACTAGGACAAAACGGACCAGTTGCCCAATTCGGACCAGCCGGTTTGCCCTTGCCTATTCTAAGCGAGTTTACTGTGAACAGCACCCGCTGGGGAGAGGAATCACTGCTATGAACACTCGGACTGGACTGGACATGGAAAAACATTGGAATTCGAACAAGCGCTGGCATGGAATCGAGCGCCCCTATACACCGCAAGATGTAACGCGGCTGCGCGGCTCGATTCACGTCGAGCACACGCTCGCCCGCCTCGGAGCGGAGCGGCTCTGGTCATTGTTGCATAGCGAACCCTACGTGCCGGCGCTGGGCGCGCTCACCGGAAATCAGGCCGTCCAGCAGGTCAAGGCCGGGCTAAAGGCCATTTATCTCAGCGGATGGCAGGTCGCCGCTGACGCCAACGACGCCGGTCAGATGTATCCGGACCAGAGTCTGTATCCGGCGGACAGCGTTCCCAACGTCGTGCGCAAGATCAATAACGCCCTCATGCGCGCTGACCAGATCCATCACCTGGACGGCAAGAACTCGACCTATTGGTTCGCCCCCATCGTGGCCGATGCCGAGGCTGGCTTTGGCGGAACCTTGAACGCTTTCGAATTGATGAAGGCGATGATTGAAGCCGGCGCTGCCTGCGTGCACTTTGAAGATCAGCTCTCGTCTGCCAAGAAATGCGGGCACCTCGGAGGCAAGGTACTGGTACCGACCTCAGAGGCAATTCAGAAGCTCGTGGCTGCACGCCTGGCCGCGGACGTTCTGGGCGTACCGACCCTGATCATGGCCCGCACCGATGCCAACAGCGCATTCCTGTTGACCAGCGATATCGACTCGCGGGATCGGGAATTCATCACAGGCAAGCGCACCTCGGAAGGGTTCTACGAAATCCGCGGCGGCCTGGATTCGGCGATCGCCCGCGGGCTCGCCTACGCGCCTTACGCCGACCTGATCTGGTGCGAAACTTCCGAGCCCAACGTCGCGGAAGCCCAGCGCTTTGCCGAAGCGATTCACGCCCAGTACCCGGGCAAGATGCTGGCCTACAACTGCTCGCCTTCGTTCAATTGGAAGAAGAAGCTGGACGACGCGACCATCGCCAGCTTCCAGCGCCAGCTCGCGAGCATGGGATACAAGTTCCAATTTGTCACGTTGGCTGGATTCCACGCGCTCAATCTCAGCATGTTTGAATTGGCGCGCGCCTACAACGACAGCGGAATGACCGCCTACTCGCGCCTGCAACAGAAGGAATTCGCCCGGGAAGCCGAGTACGGCTACGAGGCCGTCAAGCATCAGCGGTTCGTGGGAACCGGATACTTCGACGCGCTCACTCAAGTCATCGCCTCTGGCTTGTCTTCGACAACCGCTCTGGCAGGGTCGACCGAGCAGGAACAATTCGCCGAAATCGAACGCCAGCACCGCCCCAAGCATGGACCGGATGCGGGCTGTCAGCCGATTCTTGGCGACTGTCCCTCGGTTGTGGAACACATCGGCAGCGGCGAAGACGTATTGCTGCCCTCCGGAGACTGAAACGCGTTCTTTTGTGGCGCGGGTAGCTTGGCCTGCGACCGGCGGCCCGATCCGAAACCCTTCGGATCGGGCCCCGAAACCAGCTTGCGCTCCCAGGATCCCATCTTCAACCCCAATTCCAATTCTGGATGAGCGCGAGGCAGCCGTTGTGAGTCGCTGCGAAAAAAGGAGCTCCATTCCCCTGTTTGGAGCTCCTGCTGTTCCTGAATGACTTCCTGCTAGGCCCGTTCTCGTTTCCCTCCACCATGCGCGTGACCCGCGCCTTTCGCGCGAAGTTGTCCCGCGAACTTGGCCGGAGTCGGACGCGGGCCCTCGGGTCCATGTGCTGAATCCGAATACTGGAACTGTACGGGTACCGTCCCACTTTTATCCGTGAGCTCCACCTCCTGAAACACCTTCGTGAGTGGATTGGCTTCGGACACGGGGAAATCGCCGCATTCTTCTCCTTGCTTGGAAGTCCAACCCAGGAACTTGGTCGCGCTCGGGTCGTTGCCGGCGCGGATCGCATCTTCGACATCCGGATCCGTCCGGGCTTCGTTCAACTCGTGATAGAAAGTCGCAACCACATTCTTCCAGGGCTGGTCGAACACCGGGATACCGTTTACGGTGCCATCCGGGAGAGTCTCCGAATAGACGCCCACCGCGTAGTAGATTTTCTGATCCGTAGGGCCCGATCCGACATGAACCGAGCCGTGATAGCCGCCCAAACCCTGGGTCGAGTCGTCCTCATGTTCGACAGGAATGGCTTTCTTCGCGGCGACGGGTTTCTCCGCCGTGGCCGAAATCGCACCGCCGGTCGGAGCCGCATCGGTATTCAGGATCGTGCCGCTGGGCAGCATGAAATTGAACAGGGTCGAAGTGAGGTCAAAGCCGTCGAGCGATCCTGCCGCAAACAGGCGCTTCACCAGGTTTTCGACATCGCCCTGCGAAACTGTTTGTGGCTTTGGTCCGGCAAGAACTTGTGACGGTTGGGACTTGCTGGTGATCTTCCCGCCCGAGTAGTACTGCACCATTACATTGTTCAGGTCGACATCGGACATCGCCGCAGCAAGGGCCTTGTCGATATTTTGAATGTCGCTGGCTTTCCAGGCGGCGCTGCCGCCCACGTAGAAGTTGGTGAAGACCAGGTCCGGAATGGTGTGGCCGCCGTGATAGACCAGATCGTGTGCCGGGGTAGCAGGTACTCCCGGCGCCAGGACCTCGGGCATCGACATGCGGGCATGAAAACCTTTCTCCGCCTTCGTCCCATGTCCGACGAAGACTCGCAAAGGTCGCACGTACTGCTTTGATTG
>Ga0187825_10000124_pt1 | contig 14386 bp, 25 predicted proteins | sample NC_wetland_sal_i_11_FD_132421 | JGI IMG/M metagenome (GOLD analysis project Ga0187825, IMG submission 132421) | Wetland sediment microbial communities from Neuse River Estuary, North Carolina, USA - SourceSoil_5 | ecosystem: Environmental > Aquatic > Freshwater > Wetlands > Sediment | place... | reverse complement strand
GTTCCGCGCGACATCAGAGCACGCGCTCGTGGCGATACCCGGCTTCTGACAACGCAGCCAGAATGCGGTGGATCTGTTCCTTGCCGCGTGTTTCCAGCGTCACGTCGATCAGCGTGTCGCCGAGGCTCACGCCGTAATAGGCGCGATCGAATTGCAACTCGACAATGTTTGCATGATGCGCCGCAATGATCTTCGTAAGCTGATGCAGCGAGCCCGGCCGGTCCGAAAGGTGAATCTGCATGCGCACAAGGCGCGCGTCTTTCACCAGTCCGCGCTGGATGATTCGCGACAGCAGTGTGACATCGATGTTTCCGCCGCAAACGAGAGCGACGGTTTTCCTGTTCTTCAGCTTCGCCTTGTGATGCAGAAGAGCCGCCACGGCGGCCGCGCCGGCCCCTTCGGCCAGCATCTTTTCGCGTTCGAGCAGAGTAAGAATGCCGCTGGCGATTTCTTCTTCCTCGACCGCGACGACTTCATCCACGTATTTCTCGACCAGGCACAAGGTCAGGTCGCCGGCACGGCGGACGGCGATGCCGTCGGCGATGGTCGGTTGCAACGGAATGGTCGCGGGTTGATGTTGCTTCATTCCCTCAAGCATGGACGGCATGCGAGCCGCCTGCACACCGATGACGCGCAGTTTCGGTTTGAGTTCCTTCAGGGCACAAGCCACTCCGCTGATGAGCCCGCCTCCGCCAATAGGCACGACGACCGCCTCCAAATCGGGTACCTGTTCCAGCAATTCGAGGCCGAGTGTGCCCTGGCCGGCGATGACCGCCTCATCGTCAAACGGATGCACAAACGTGAGGCCCTGCGAACGCGCGACGCGGCAGGCTTCTTCATAGGCCTCGTCGTATCCCTCCCCGTGGAGAATTACGTGCGCGCCGTAGCTCTTGGTGGCATTGATCTTGACCAACGGCGTCATGATCGGCATGACAATGGTGGCCGCAATGCCATTGTTCTTTGCGTGGTAGGCCACCCCTTGCGCGTGGTTGCCGGCGCTGGCAGCGATCACGCCGCGCTTTTTCTCCTGGTCCGACAAAGTGAGGATTTTGTTGAGCGCGCCGCGCTCCTTGAACGATCCGGTGCGCTGCAGGTTCTCCAATTTGAGGTGGACGGGCAGTCCGCTGAGCTCCGAAATCGACGGAGAGAAGGGACAGGGTGAGAGATACACGGCGCCGTCGATCCGTTGCCGCGCGCGCTGGATGGATTCGAGAGTGAGTGTGGTGTCGGACATGGTTGGTTCCGTCCCTGGAACGATGCTTCCTGCGACTTGCTTGGTTAAAAGCAAAGCCCACCGTGCTGGCATGACCGACAGGTGGGCTTGGAATCTCGATCTGGAAAAAATTCTCAGCTCATGAGTCCTCTCCCGGCCTCCGGCAGAGCAAAATGGGAATCGTAATTCGACGGGTCCGAGGATTCATGGCTTTTTCGCCGCGCTTCGATAGCGCGAGTGGCGGTGCTGCTGAATTGAAGCGCTATTGTACCACTACGATCAGGAGTTTCTGAGATTGTGACGAAGCGAACTCACTGGCGAGATTGGCCCGACTGCGAAGGAATCGTGCAAGGACGAGGGCCGGACACCTAGGAATCTGACACGTAGGAACAGCACCGGCCCCGTCACGCCGACTTCTTCCGCCGCTGTGAGGGAAACTGAATGACTTTCCCACGAAGTGACGGCGGAACCCACTTCGTCTTTGGCCGGAATCGATCCGGCACATAGAACTGAATCACCTTGCCTTGCCGAGGACGAACCAGAATCGCAAGCATAACCAGCACCTCTGTTCGTCTTATCGTGAGGGTTACCCGAGAGGTTGCTAGTCGCTTTGGCTGCAACGGAAGAGCGGGCCTGCGATGAACATCTTATCCGCGCGCGATTGTGAGGTTTGGTTGGGGTGGCGGGTCAATGAGGCGAAGTCGCCGACTTCGTCTTGGGCGTTGTTAAGAACCTTTCTTCTTCCGGGCTTTCATAGCGGATTCGATTCTCGCCTTCATTTGGTTAGCCTGCCGAATGAGCGCACTGCTATTCAGGGCATTCCATGCCGTGCTCCGTTCAGCAGCGTCAATCGAGACCAGGATCTTACACATCTCCACCCTCTCCTTTGTCTTTTTATCTTGCCCGAACTCAGTGAAGATGCGAGCGACCACATACACGTTCCCCCCTGACAGAGTCGTCGTCAACGGCCTGCTAGTGACCGTCATCTGCGCGTCATTCCAGCGGATGGCTTCCGGTAGGTTCGACTTCAAATCCTGATAGCACTGCTCTGCTGGCTCGTTGATCGTCACCGATTCCTGTGCCCACAGATGAGCCACGGAAGAAACGAACAACAAAACAAAGACCAAGTGCTTCATGCGCTTGACAACTCCCTTCAGTTTTCCCGTTTGGCGTACAGCCATTTGCACTCAGACTATAACCTTTGGCCGATCGCTTCACAAAGACTGATGTCGACCGCACCCATTGACTTCGACTTTCCTCAACTCTCGCAACGGGAGGTCGCCCCAGAATCGTTCCTTTCGTGCAAGCGATCGCTAACATCCTTGAGGCAACGCGGCAAGCGCTTCATGCCACGACAAGCTGATTCTAGGCAGTGACTTGTACAGGAATTAACTCTGGGTTGCATTGCGAAGTCTGGATTGATCTGATGGCGTCCTCAGCGGTGAATTTTCCCATGACCAGCGCCCGCTTACGGTCCTTCGTGGTCTGGATAGGAGTGGGATTAATCCGCTGCAAGTATTCAGGGATGCGATTACCGCGTCGTATCACTCGAACAACAAACTTCGTATGTGTCATGGTTGTCATCTCCCATTCATTGGTTATCCGCGGAAAGATTGGCCGCTTCTGTGTCGCAGTTGCGCAGGTTTAACAATCCATTTTTCGTCGTGGCCGATTCGAGTCATCGCTCGTCGTTGTTCCTGCTCTCGATTGCAGTTGGTCGCTTCACCTCGGTGATATGGATCCAACCCTCATCTGAATAGACGTGAGCTTTCACTCGGATGAAATGTCCTTCGTGGCCCTCAAGAGTCTCCGGATTATCCACATTCCAGGCTCTTCGGTCGGTCACAAAGGTCAATTTCTCGCCGTTTGCCCTTACCGTACCAAGAATGGACGTGAGCCGGACACCTTCGGCTTGAGGGCTCTGTGGCGACGGATTGGGAGCATCCTGGCCGACAGCAGCGATGCTCAAAACGATACTCAGCAGGAAGGCGAGCAGAAGAATTTTCATGATACTCCTGGTCGAGATCCCGAACGAACCGACGCGGGCAGGTGTCAAGGTTTTCTCCGATCCCGCAGACAGAGAACTTGTACGAGTTCTTGTCTGAGCCTCTTCCGCATTGCTCTCCGTTCTTCGACTTGTTTCACGGTCGATGCCGCCAACTTAAAAGAACTCTCCGTCCGGTTGAGAACCAGCAACTCATTAATGAGAGCGACTACTTGGTCGGAATCGCCGGTCATTACCGATCTTTATCCGGATGGGGCGGGCGGGAACGTCCCCGCGAAATCGCAGCTGGTGGATTGGATGATTCGGATGTGGTCATCGGGCACACGAGCTGGTGTTCCTCCAGATCATTCCTGGTGCGCTCCATATCAACTCGTTTCTTTGCCGCAAGTGCAGTACTGACTTGATGGAACGCCGCAGAACGAGCTTCCTCATACTTGCTCAACTTGGACTCAAACAACTGCTCTAAATGCGTACACGTTAGGCAAGCCATCGAAATCCATTCTGTGTTTCGCGTCGGTGTTTGGGCGATGGGCGGCTGCAGGGTCGTCCTGCCGCTGTTAAGATTTTCTTGCCCGCTCCGAAGCCAATCCTGCTCCACTTGGTCGGGCTCTACGACACCACAACTATACGGTTCGTAGAAAGGGCTGGGCGCGATGGTGATAATCCTCTGGAATGCCGGAAAACTAAGGAGGCGTACTTCAGACGGGCTGACTTAGCTCAGAGGATCTGAATGAGCAAAAAGGAGAACTACTCACCCTCGATGCTAGGCTTGAGTGCACCAATTGTCAAATTCCGTGGTGTAACATTTCCAGAACACATGTGTTCACTTTTGACCAGTCCCGCCCCTCCCTTCCATCAGATACTGAAGGCCACGCAAATCGCTCGCTCAAGTAGATGAGCCCCGTCGTAGGCCGATGCTCGCCTAACTGTTTCGGGCTCACTTGATCCTCAACACGACTCATTTCAACGAAACCAGGCGTAAATGTCACTACCAAACACTGGACTTCCCAGGCCAACGTTAACCATCGTCGGTTCCAACTCGCTGGTCGGACCTGGAGTGCCAGCAACTCGCACCAGATTGCAGTCGAAGCCATCCCTGCCCAGCCGAATTGCGGTGATTGGGAACTACCTGCCACGCCAGTGTGGAATTGCGACGTTTACGACGGATCTCTGTAGCGCGATCGCAGCGGAGTACGGAACGGCTCGACTGATGGCGCTGCCGGTAAACGACATAGAGGAAGGCTACGACTATCCAACACGAGTCAGATGGTCGCTCCACCAGAACGAGGTCGCGTCATACGAAGAAGCTGCCCGGTTCCTGAACTTCAATAATATCGACATGGTCTGCCTGCAGCACGAGTATGGAATTTTTGGTGGACCGGCCGGAAGCCACATTTTGCATCTGTTGCGCGGGCTGAAGATGCCGGTGGTGACCACCTTGCATACGGTCCTTCGCGAGCCGGACCCAAACCAGTTGATGGTTATGGAACAGATCGCGGAACTCTCCGACCGGTTGATCGTGATGAGCCAGCTCTCCGCCCAGTTCCTGCAGGAAATCTTCAAGGTGCCCGGTAGCAAGATCGACATGGTTCCTCATGGCGTTCCGGACCTGCCGTTCGTCGATCCCAATTTCTATAAGGACCGGTTCGGTGTGGAAGGGAAAGCGGTGCTCCTCACGTTCGGCCTGCTCTCGCCCAACAAGGGAATCGAGATCGTGATCGAAGCCCTGCCGCAGATCCTTTCGAAACATAAAAATGTCGTTTATATCGTCGCGGGCGCGACCCACCCTCACATTCTCCGGCGTGAGGGGGACAGGTATCGAGCACAGCTGCAAGCTCTGGCCAAAGAAGTGGGAGTGGAGGCGAACGTGATCTTCCACAACCGCTTCGTTAGCCCAGAGGAAATGGTTGAACTCATTGGCGCCGCAGATATCTACATAACCCCTTACCGTCATGAAGCGCAGGTCGTTTCCGGGACGCTCGCCTACGCCCTGGGTGCGGGCAAGGCAATTATCTCGACCCCCTACTGGCACGCGATGGAATTGCTGGACGATCGCCGAGGCGCGCTCGTCCCGTTCCAGAATCCTGGGGCAATTGCTCAAAAAACAGTCGAACTCCTGGATACTCCGGCGATACGCCATGCCATGCGAAAACGTGGCTACTTTTTTGCGCGCGACATGATCTGGAAAAGCGTGGCGCAAGGTTACATGGACAGCTTTGTCCGGGTTCGCAGCGACCGCATGACGTCTCCGCAGGTTCAGTTCTCGGCCCGTGCCACGGAGAAATCACTCAATCGCCTGCCTGCATTGAAATTGAGTCACCTGAAGCGGATGACGGATGACACCGGGTTGTTTCAGCATTCGATCTTTACTGTCCCCAACTACGGGGAGGGCTACACCACCGACGACAATGCTCGCGCCCTCATCTTCACCGTGTCTCATGCTCAAAGGATGATGAGTAAGGCGGGCAACGCGGCCTCTTCCAGATCCTCGCGAGACTTGGCGTCCCGGTATTTATCCTTCCTGGAGCATTCGTTTAATCCAGCCAATGGTCGGTTCAGAAACTTCCTCGCTTTTGATCGCCGCTGGAACGAAGCCCAAGGGTCGGAAGACAGTCACGGCCGCGCACTCTGGGCGCTTGGAACGGTTCTGGCCCGATCGGTTGACCAGGGACTGAGGAGCGCGGCAGGGCGCCTGTTCGAGTTCTCTCTTCCGGCAGCCTCCGAATTCCGAAGTCCTCGCGCTTGGGCCTACACGCTGATCGGAATTCAGGAATACCTCAACTCCTATTCCGGAGACCGAGACGCTCAAAAAATCCGATCGGTCCTTAGTCGGCGCTTACTCGAAATGTATGAGTTCGTCCGAGGTCCCGACTGGCATTGGTTCGAGGATGTTCTTGCTTACGGAAACGCAAGGTTGCCGCAAGCCCTGTTACTGGCGGGCGCCGCGTGCCAGGATGATCGCCTGGTCTCCGTCGGGCTCGAAGCCCTGGACTGGCTGTTGGCGCAGCAACGATCGGAATCCGATGGCCACTTTGTGCCCATTGGATCACAAGGCTTTTATCGCCGCGGTGGTGAAAGAGCGCGCTTCGATCAGCAGCCGATTGAAGCCGCGGGCGCGGTTTCTGCTTGCCTGCAAGCGCATCGCATCACTGGGGACAATCACTGGCGGAGCCAGGCATGGTCCGCCTTCAACTGGTTTCTCGGCAACAATGACTTGCAACTCCCCCTGTATGATCCCCTCACCGGCGGTTGTCGGGACGGCTTGCATCCCGACCGTGCAAATGAGAACCAGGGAGCAGAATCAACCTTGTCGTTTTTGATGGCACTCTTGGAAATGCGCTCGCTGGAGGAATCGGAACAGATGGGAACGCCCGTGATCATCCCCGCGAAAAGCCAATGACCGTTCTGACTACTGCCTGCGAGCCACTGCTTCTTCGACATCCCGGCAACCCCATCCTAACCAGTAAGGATTGGCCGTACCCGATTAACAGCGTATTCAACGCAGGTGCGACGCTGCTGGCGGATGGCTCTACGTTGCTGCTGTGCCGCGTGGAAGATCGCCGCGGATTATCGCATCTTTGCGCCGCCCGCTCTCAAAATGGAGTGGACGGCTGGCAAATTGACAGCGAACCGACGCTGATGCCTAGCCCGAGGGAATATCCCGAGGAGATCTGGGGCATTGAAGACCCCCGCATCACGTTCGTGCCCGAACTGCAGCAATACGTTGTGACCTATACCTCGTATTCGCGCGGAGGCCCCGGTGTGTCTCTGGCCTTGACCAAAGACTTCCGAACCTTCGAGCGCTACGGCGTCATCATGCCACCGGATGATAAAGATACGGCGCTTTTGCCGAGGAGAATCGGTGGGTACTGGACGCTGATCCATCGGCCCATGACGGCGCTGGGAGCGCACATGTGGATTTCGTACTCTCCCGACCTGCGCCATTGGGGCAGGCACAGGCTCATGCTGGAAGCGCGGCGCGGCGCCTGGTGGGACGCGTATAAGATCGGTTTATCGCCGCCACCGATCGAGACGTCCAGAGGATGGCTCGTGATCTACCACGGAGTGCGCCATACTCCTTCGGGGTGCTTGTACCGGTTGGGATTGGCCCTTTTCGAGCTTGAGAAACCGGAGAAATGCGTGCTGCGCGGTGACTCCTGGATCTTCGGACCTGAAGCCGACTACGAACGGCACGGCGACGTCGATGATGTTGTCTTCCCCTGCGGATACACTACGAACGCCGACGGTGACACGATCAATATCTATTATGGGGCCGCAGACTGCTCCATCGCGCTGGCTCGGGCTAGCGTGCGGTCTCTGCTAGCCTGGCTGGACGCCAATGGCAGTTGCGACCGCCGACAGTGAACGGAGCTATGAGTTTACTGCTTTGGATTTCCAGTTTGCCTGCGGATGCCATCACGGCCGGCTGACGAGGCGCCGTCCCTTTAAAGCTGGATCGTTCCGCTGAGGATGTCTCTTTAAGAGCTCAATTCGGGGTGCTGGTGTTTCGAGCCCGCCTGGTAGGTGATCGGATCGGGAGTTAATTTCGGATGGCGAATAAAAAGGGTGCTCAGTACCTTTGGGACTATGAGCACCCTTGTAGTCAGTTACTTAGACCGGCTTTACGTTCTCCGCCTGAAAGCCTTTCGGACCTTTCGTGACATCGAACTGTACCGTTTGGCCCTCTTGCAAGCTGCGGAAGCCGCCCGCCTGAATCGCCGAGAAATGCACGAAGACGTCTTCGCCATTCTGACGGCTGATGAAACCAAAGCCTTTAGCGTCGTTAAACCACTTCACTGTTCCCGTTTCCATTGGTGTTTCCTTTTTCTATTTGAATTTTTCTGCTGAGAAGAGTCGCTACCGGTGAGAAGGGGTGACGCTGGTTGGCGGAACCGACTTTCAACTGGGAATGAACCAAACTTAGCTGATGGTGGTTGGATGCATTTTGGCGACAAGCGACTCAGTATCTTGAAAATAAATCATGGCCACGCAATGTGAGCGTTTTTGAGCAGACCATCCGCGTTCATCTCCGTAGCATCACATCAGCCTTTTTTCCACCAGGAATAGTGCCGCGTGGACTTCGGCGTGCACGGTCCCGGCACGGAGACTTATGAACAGACGTATTGGCATTCCAATTGGGATTTTAGCTGTCCTATTGACACTCTCATTTCAAGGCTTGGCGCAGACACCCAACGATCACCAGCGCAACGTCTCAGATTGCAGAAACGGTTTTTCGTCCTGTGACCGCACCGCACTCACCGATGCGGAGCGTACAGCACTCGCGGTCAACGATCACCAGAATAATGTAACCGCATGCAACGAAGGGCTTCGATCCTGCAACCATTCCCGCCTCACTCTGTGGGAAGCGCGCCAGGCTGCGGTTGCGGGGCGTCTTCGCAACCTCTCTGACTGTAAGGACAGCATCGGGGACTGCGATTCCTCGCAACTCACCTCGAGCGAGGCGCGTGAGGTAAGCACCGCCAGGCGCGAGCGCAATGTCAGCGACTGCCGCGACGGGATGGGGCGTTGCGACTCTGCCACGCTCACTCCGTCGGAGGCGAAGGACGTCGAGTTTGCGGAACATCAGCGCAACGTCACGAATTGCAGAAACGGCTGGACCGATTGCAACCACTCTAGTCTGACCGAGTTGGAAGCGCGCGAAGTCGAAGCCGCAGACCGCCGACGCAATCTGTCCGATTGCAAGGCGGGCCTCGACAGTTGCGATTACTCAAAGCTTACTGGGGCGGAAGCCGGCTCTCTGGCCAACGCTGAGCAAATTCGGAACTACCGCGCGTGTCTCAGAGGGTTTGGCTATTGCGACCGTTCCCGGCTTACCCCTGCCGAGTCGAAAGCCATTCCTGACACCTCGGCAGTTCCCCGTTAAGCCTCGAGCCACACCGGCCGGACTCAGAAAGAAGGAGCCGTATTATGCTCGGAATCATTTTGATCGCCGTGCTGATTTTGGTCCTGCTCGGCGTCCTGCCGCGGTGGACTCATAGCCGGAGATGGGGCTACTACCCGACCGGAGGGGTAGGACTCATTCTGTTTGTAGTCGTGATACTTTTCCTTCTGGATCGCATTTGAAAGAATGCGAGGAGGGTGTTCGTGGCTATTGGATCGGTAGGGGCATAGTTGCACTCAGCGACTCAACAGCTAATCCCGCCAGGCAGACCGCAGCAGCTCCCATAGTTTTGCAATGGCCCGCAGCCAAAGGCTCTGAAGCCCTGGACTGCTGTTAAGCCATGCGCTCACGCAGTACCCTCAATGCCTGGGCGGCATTTCTCAGCTTGCGCCGCTCGTCCGCTGTCTGTTCCAGATCTCCCATGCGACGTTGAATTGCGTCATTGGCTTCGGTCATCCGCGACAAGCGGAAGGCAGGATTTCGTTCGAGGATTGCGGCTCTGTATTTGATCGACCACTCATATCTGACAGCCATGCGTTCCTGACTCCTAGTAGACCCCACGTCGATTCTGTTCAACCATTCTGCCTCGAGCCCGGTTCTTGTGATAGGTAATCTGGGCCAGGCATTCCTGTTTGCTTTGACCTTTCCACCTGACTTCTTAGACGTTCGATCAATCGCTCGTCTTCCGCGATCAGCTCTGGGCTTCTTGGATGTCCGCTACTTTGGATGTCAAGAAGCCTTTGGATCAAGTCGGCAGGGTTTTCCATCTACATCCTCCGAGGCTGGTAACAGAAATACTAAATAGCAGCCGGGCACAAGAATGGTCAAAAGCGAACAGTTTTGCGTTGAGTGCGCACCTTTAAAATGGTCTTCCCTTTCGCACAAATGTCGCCTGTCGGAACTCCTCCTTTGCGGGTTGTATCTGTCAAAGCAATCCGCGCAGTTTAACTTCCACCCCTCTCCCAATAAAAAACTCCGGCACCGATGCCGGAGGAGGATCACAACAAATGCATACTCCTAGGAACTTATTTCGCGAGTTCGGAGCTGTGGCTGGCTACTAGCTTCCACGAACCGCTCTGCCGGACAAATGTATCAGTCGTGAGAATCGTTCGTGCGCGGCGGTCGCCGTGGTAGAGCGAATCATAGGTGCTCTTGTAAGTAGCGATCGCGGTGTCGCCATAAACGCGCACGCTGAGGTCAGAAATCGCTTCGCTGTTGGTCCTGTTGTTCTTGGTGTCCTTCAGGTCGGCCAGGATGGATTGTTTTGTTTCCCAGTTCCCCCAGCTCGAGCCACTCGTAAAATTCTCGGTGTAGTTCTTCTCGACAAACGAAGAGTCACCGGCCATATCCGCCTTTACCGCCGCATTCTCCATTTGCGTGATCGTGGCCACTGCAGCCGCATCAGTAGCGGAGTGGTTGGTCTGGCCGAGCGCTGTGGCCGGGAACGCCGAAACGGCTAAAACTACCGCAAGAATTACAAGGGGATATCTAGTAAGACGCATAACAACCTCCTGGGTTGTTGTCGCACTAAGAGGAGCGTGCTTCAGAAGGGCTGACTTAGCTCAGAAGATCTGACGGAGCGGAAGAGAGGATCGCTCAACGATGACCCTAGTCTCATACGGTGGCTTTGTCAAGGCGAGCTCCGTGATCTGCACCCTGCGCTAAGGGAGTTTCCTTGGCGGAGTTGTTCTTTCGTCGGAATCGATCGGGCAAACCTACAAGAATGGATACTGGAAGTCGAAGCGGACGGGATCCCTGACTATCTCCACTGGTCGCGTGAATAGTCGTGTAGTCGCCCTCGACAAAGGGATCCGAAACCAGCTCAAAGCGCTCGCCGTACATTTTTATGCGGGTAGATGTTTTGAAGCCGAGAGCTTTAATCCTTGCACAGTTCTCGACAGGAGACGGGCCGTTTGCGTGATTCTTGAGAGAAGAATCTGTGGTTGCCGGGGATATGGGTTCTTTCGGAATGTCGACCTTGGGGAGAATCACACAGCCTCCTGGTTTGCGTCGGAAATGAGGAACGGGTTGGGTAGCGGACTTGGTGTGAGGATCTGAAGAGAGGGTACAAGTCCTCGACAATGGGCAATGATCGGCGATCCCGCCCAACAAAGCTGGCCTGAATTGCTCACTTTGGTCACGCAGGCAAGTGGAGCGGGGGACGCTCCGAAGTGCGCGAACAAGCTGTCGATGCAATGTGAGCAATCCTGCACAGAATCGCCTGCCGCAACCTGTCATTGTAAGCGGGTCGGCGTTTTCGAAGTTGGGGCCTTTTCGATGACTCCGGCCGCTTATCCCTGGGGAAGACAATTCCCGAGCAACGGGAGAAAGCAGGACCGATGGAACCCGTTCTTCTCCCGTTCCGGCGTCGCCTCCGCAGACGGCTGGCATTCCTTGGTGACGTGTTCGGGAAGCTGCTGGCGGTACTGACACCGCCGATCCCGGAAGTACGATTGCAAAGGATGTGTCCGTTTTGCGGCCTCATCACGCCACGACACAAGAGAATTTGCCTGGAGTGCGGCAAGGCTCTCATTCCCACCTAGATTCCAGGAATCACCCTTAGATGTCGAGCCCGTTCCCGGGAATCTGTTCACAAGTGACCAGACAGCGGGAGTCGGAGAGTTCTAAATTTCAGGCAATGGGATTGGTTCATTAGGCTGGGGGTTGGTCGTGAGAAAACAGTATCTTCATCTTTCCGTTTCTTCCTGTGAAGAGTGTGACGGCCCGGCTGTCGTGGGATCGCTGACCGTCCGCGAGAATGAAATTTCGAAGGAGACCGACATACGCGTGGTAGGAGAAATTTGCCTCTCGTGTGGGCATCGGCAGCATCATGCTCGGAGGGCAGGTCTCACGCGGCATTTTCCCCCCGTTGAATGGCAACCCATCAGGGTACCGAAGCCAGACGATGTCGCGCCCGGAGTCGAACCAAACCTTCTGTTTCGCGAAAAGATACCGGTGTCCTAGCCGTTCGCGTGCGACCGCCTGAGATTGCGTTTATGCGCCCTCTTTTTTCTCTGCTTTGCGGCCATTCGGCTTGCGGATAACTTATTGCCTGACTGCGAAAATCGTGACGCCGGGCCTCTCTTCGGATTATCGATCGGGGTCTCAACCTCGTTCTTCTCCTGCTGTGTTTCGGTCATTCGGTGATCTCCTTCCTTCCACTCGTTACACCCACATTTATATGGAGCCGGGCCCAGGGAAAAGGCTTCCCGGCTACGCCTGCTGTACAGGCCTTGCCCGTTTGTCGCTACGAAGTTGTTCAGCCGTAAAGGATTCCCCGCAGATACCGCATCTCCACTGGGTCATCGGTTTTAGGAGGGTCTCGCCCCCAAGGTTGGACTGGCGATTGGGCCGGACCGCCATTACCAGCTCACTACCGCATTGGAGGCACTGACGAACACCCATACCAATGTTATTTACACAAACTGGGGTGCAATCGTCTGGTCACAATTGAACAGTGTTGTCACTCACGGCGTGAACGCATCTTCCAAAAATGCCCTTGAAGGAGCAAAGCGCCGATCGCGGTGGATAAACTGCCGGGAATGGTCGAGACAGTCTGACTCGGCGTAGGACTTTAAATTGAGCTGAGAAATCGAATGGATCTGGGCCAGTGCGAAACTAGTCGTGCAGAACAACATTGAGCAGTGAACTGTGAACCTGAAGTCCGCCTTCCACTCCCCAAGCATAGTCAATGAAACCCATTTTCCGGAACCGGTTCATGAAGAAACTCACCCGGGAACGCGTAGTGCCCACCATCTCCGCCAGGGTCTCCTGACTGATCTTCGGAATCACGGTCTCGGGCACGCCCTCCTTGCCAAAGTGAGCGAGCATAAGAAGGAGGCGGGCCAATCGCTTTTCGCTGGAATTGAAAAGTTGGTCGACCAGATCCTCTTCATAACGGATGTTGCGCGCCAGCAAGTACGCCACAAACATGTCGGACAGGGCAGGTTCATGGTGAAGCGCGTCCATCATCGCCTTCTTTTCGATCCGCAGAATTTGGCAATCCGTCATGGATGCTGCGGATCCCATGCGGAGAGCTTGGCCCGCGAGCGCGCCTTCGCCAAAGAAATTCTCCTGGTTCAATATGCCAATGGTTGCTTCCTTGCCGGTTTTCGACACGACGGTGAGCCGCACTTTTCCTTTTTGAATATAGAAAACAGCGTCCGCAGGGTCTCCCTGAGTGAAGATCTGCTTCCTTCTCGCAACCGTAAGGCACTTCCTGCCTTGGCCAATGGTGGCCAGGAAGCGATCCGGGTCAAAAACGCGATCTCTCTTCCTTGCCGCAGTGCGCTTCATTGTCTTTGATTATAGTCCTTAAGGAAATTCGGTCTGCATCGATGATGCGGACCTCATAGGGCACAACAATTCCTTATGGGGCACAACAATTCCCTTGCTCGAGCGGTTTTTCGAAGTGAGCGGTTCTGCACAGTATTTCACCACGAAATGAGCGATTCTGTAGCTGTCTCTGGAGGCAGTTATCTCAGTCAAACCAGGCGGCTTAACTACCTCCAGAGGCAGGAACTCGCCCTCGGCATGGAGGGAATTGAAATGCATCCAGAAGATGTACTGAAGCCCGACCTGTTCAGCCAGATGGTGCTAACGGGAAGCGGCGGGCTGCTGTTCGTTACCTTGTTGCTGATCGTAGCGATCGCACTCATGCGAGTTTGATCATCGCAGCCAGTTTCTTGTGGAGAATTTAGAGGATTTAATGGTACCAACCGTTCATGTCGGCACGATTCTGGTGAAAGCCTGGCCCGAAAGGCTGCAGCTTATCGGGTTTGAAACGGAGCCGGGCTTGGGGGAGTGGAGCATGGTCAAGACGCCCGATGCATTCACTCTTGATCGCAAGATCCATGCTGCCGGGTGGAATTTCTTTTTCATGGCTGCGGAAGTCAAGGCGATGTTTTTCGGATCGCTAGGGGCGGCGAAGGTACGGAGCGCGTTGATGCGGATTCTGGCCAAGGTGAAGAAGCAGCACTTCAATAGCCTTGAGGTTACCGCGATCGTTGCCCGAAACTTCCTCGGCTTGCCCTATGTGGTCGTGTCCGCGCATTCTCGCCACATGCAACACAGCTGCAATCTGGACAGCGCTGAAATCCGCCAAACGTCTCAGGACGGTGCGGAATGGGCGAAGGGCTGAGTTGCGCGTCAACTAGTGGCCCGATGAACACGCAGGAGCCTTAATATGACAGAACAGATGGATGTGTACCTCGGGTTGGTCCTGAGTTTGATGTTTCTGGCAGGATGTTTCCTTACTGTTGTGAGC
>Ga0187825_10000123_pt1 | contig 14389 bp, 10 predicted proteins | sample NC_wetland_sal_i_11_FD_132421 | JGI IMG/M metagenome (GOLD analysis project Ga0187825, IMG submission 132421) | Wetland sediment microbial communities from Neuse River Estuary, North Carolina, USA - SourceSoil_5 | ecosystem: Environmental > Aquatic > Freshwater > Wetlands > Sediment | place... | reverse complement strand
CATCGGACTCATCGAATCGCTCGGCGGCCAGCTGCTGGCCGTGCGGTGGACCGACGTGATCATCTTCTCGATCCTGATCGTCGTGCTGGTGTTCCGCCCGACCGGGCTCCTGGGCATCGCCGCGCCGACGAAGTCGTGAGGGAGACCCGTGGCTGACGTCTCGCCGGTCCCGGCTTTGGATGCGGAGCAGGTCGCCCCGCCGCCGATGCGGCCGCCGGCGTGGCGGACGTTCGCCGCCCCGCTGCTGCGGCCGTTGGAGCGGATGCCGGCGCCGGCGCGGGCGCGCCTCGCCGCCGTCGTGTTCTTCGCGGCCGGCCTGGTGTTTCCGATCGTGCACTCGAACGGCGGCGACGTCGACGCCGTGTCGAACGCGCTCTGCTTCGCCGCGCTCGCGCTCGGCCTCAACATCGTCGTCGGATTCGCTGGCCTGCTCGACCTCGGCTACGCGGCGTTCTTCGCGATCGGCGCATACACGTACGGCATCCTGGCCTCGGGGCAGGTGCATCCGCTCTGGAACGCCGCGTGGCAGCCGCTCGAATGGTTCGGACTGGTGAGCCGCTTCCACATCGCGGGCGTGCCGGACGTGGTGCAGTTCCACTTCTCGTTCTGGCTGATGCTGCCCGGCGCGGCGATCGTCGCCGCGTTCTTCGGCCTCCTGTTCGGCGCGCCGACGCTGCGCCTGAAGGGCGACTACCTGGCCATCGTGACGCTCGGCTTCGGCGAGATCGTGCCGATCGTCGTCCGCAACTGGCAGAGCCTCACGAACGGCGCGATGGGCCTCAACGGGGTCCTCCCGCCGCAGGCCTTCGGCTACAGCTTCGGGGTCAACGCGACCCCGTATTACTACGTGGCGCTCGGCATGGTCGTGCTGCTGATGTTCGTGAGCTACCGGCTCAAGGCCTCACGCGTGGGCCGCGCGTGGATGGCGATCCGCGAGGACGAGATCGCGGCCGGCGCGATGGGCGTCAACCGGACGCGGCTCAAGCTGCTCGCCTTCGCCATCGGCGCCGGCTTCGGCGGGATGACCGGCTGCCTGTACATCGCGAAGCTGCAGACGGCGACGCCGGACATGTTCATGTTCCCGGTGTCGGTGATGATCCTCGTCATGATCGTGCTCGGCGGCATGGCCAGCGTGCCGGGCGTCGTGGTCGGGGCGCTGCTGCTGCAGCTGCTGCAGTCGTGGTTTCTCCAAGATTTGCAGACGTGGATCCACGCCCTCGGCCGGCTCACCGGCATCGAGTACCTGCGCGAGATCCAAGTCGTGCAGACGATCGAGCTGATCTTCGGCATCATCCTGGTCACCATGATGCTCTACCGGCGGCAGGGCCTGATCCCCGCCTCGCGGGGGAGCGCGGCGCTCTCGATGGAGGAGCAGGCCGCGCACGCGCCGTCGCGGGGCGGCATCGCGGGCACGCTGAGCCGCCTCGCGACGGTGGATCTCGCGCCCGGCACGCCGATGCTCGAAACGCGGGCCCTGACCAAGCGGTTCGGCGGCATCACCGCGGTGCGCGGCGTCGATCTCGTCGTCCCGCAGCACTCCGTCGTCGGCATCATCGGGCCGAACGGCTCCGGGAAGACGACCTTCTTCAACCTGGTCACGGGACTCGACCGGCCGGACTCCGGCAGCATCCTGTTCAAAGGGCGCGAGATCACCGGCCTGCCGGCGCACGCGGTCGTGGAGCGCGGCGTCGCCCGGACGTTCCAAACCCTGCGGCTGTTCCCCGAGATGACGGTGCTCGACAACGTGCTGGTCGGCATGCACTCCTGGACGCACGCCAACGCCCTGGACGCGGTCGTGCGGCCGCCGCGCGCCCGCGCCGAGGAGCGCGAGACGCGCGAATGGGCGATGGAAGTGCTGCGGATCTTCGGCAACCGGCTGATCCCGCGCGTGAGCCATCTCGCCAACAGCCTGTCCTACGCCAACCGGCGCCGGCTCGAGATCGCGCGCGCGATCGCCTCGCGGCCCTCGCTGCTGCTCCTCGACGAGCCGACCGCGGGCATGAACCCCGCGGAGACGCTGGAGCTGGCCGATCAGATCAAGAGCCTCAAGCAGATGGGCCTCACCGTGCTGCTGATCGAGCACAAGTTGAACGTGGTCAACAACATTGCGGACAAGGTGGCCGTCTTGGACTACGGCGAGAAGATCGCCGAAGGCACAGCGGAGGAGGTCCACCGGAACGAGGATGTCATTCGCGCCTACCTCGGACGGACGGCCGCTGCTCGAGTTTAAAGACGTCGACACCTACTACGGGGAGATGCATGCCCTGAAGCAGGTGAACTACGAGATCGGCACAGGCGAGATCGTGTGCCTGCTCGGCGGCAACGCCTCCGGCAAGTCGACGACAATGAAGACCGTGCTCGGGCTCGTGCGCCCGGCGCGCGGGGCCGTCATCTACAAGGGCGAGCAGATCTCCCGCATGTCCACCGCGGAGCGCGTGCGGCGCGGCATCGCGCCGGTGCCCGAGGCGCGCCGGCTCTTTCCGCGGATGACGGTGTTCGAGAATCTCGAGATGGGCGCGTTTACCCGCAGGGACACGGGCGGCATCGCCGCCGACGTCGAGCGCGTCTACGGCCTGTTCCCGCGGGTGAAGGAGCGGGCGAACCAGCTGGCCGGGACCCTGTCCGGCGGCGAGCAGCAGATGGTGGCGATCGGCCGCGCGCTCATGGCCCGGCCGCAGCTGTTGTGCATGGACGAGCCGTCGATGGGCCTGTCGCCCGCGTTTGTCGAACAGGTCTTCGACATCATCCAGACGATCAACAAGCAGGGGACCGCGATCTTCGTCGTGGAGCAGAACGCCAACATGGCGCTCAGCATCGCCCACCGGGGCTACGTCCTGCAGACCGGCCGGGTCGTGCTGTCCGGCACCGCGAAGAGCCTCCGCGAGAACGCGATGATCCGCGAAGCGTACCTCGGGGAAATCAAGAGCGCCTAGCGCCGCCCCACTTGGGTGGGACTAGCCGGCTTGGGTTACATGGTGGCCGGCCGCTTGTCGGCCGGCGGGACCTTCGGCCGGCGTCGCCGTCGCGAGGAGAGGACCGGCTTCGCGGGGCGGAGAATATGAAGGCAAAACCAGCGTAGCGCGGCGCGGCCTTATCCGGCCTTCGGGCGATAGGGCCTTTTTCGCGGGTGTGTGAGAATGGCCGGACGGTCGAGAGAAGTCGCAGACGAGATCCGGCGGCGCATCAATATTCTCGACGTCGTCTCCGCGCACGTCACGCTCAAGCGGTCCGGCCGGCGCTACACCGGCCTCTGCCCGTTTCACTCCGAGAAGACGCCGTCGTTCACGGTCAATCCCGAGCAGGGGTTCTTCTACTGCTTCGGCTGCCACGCCGGGGGCGACGTGTTCGACTTCGTCATGCGCATGGGCAGCCTGTCGTTTCCCGACGCGCTCGGCGAGCTGGCCGCGCGGGCCGGCGTGCGCCTCGAGCGGACGCCGGACGAGGAGCGCCGGGGCGGGGAGCGGGAGCGGCTGCTCCGCACGGTGGCGGAGGCGGAGGCGTTCTTCCGCGCGCGCCTTGCCGCGGACGACGGACGCGCGGCGCGGCGGTACCTGGCCGACCGCGGCGTCGCCGCCGCCGCGGCGGAGGCGTTCCGGCTGGGGTACGCGCCCTCGGGCTGGGACGCGCTGCTGGGGGCGCTGCGGGCCCGCGGGTTCGACGCGGCCGCCCTGGAGCAGGCGGGGCTGGCGGTGGTGAGAACCGGCGGCAGCGGCCACTACGACGCGCTCCGGCAGCGCCTTGTCTTTCCGATTCACGATCTGCAGGGCCGGCCGATCGCCTTCGGCGGACGCGCGCTGGACGACGGGACGCCCAAGTACCTCAACACCCGCGAGACCGCGCTGTTCGTGAAGGGCCGGACGCTGTACGCACTCGACGCGGCGCGCGCGGCGATCCGGGAGACGGGAGAAGCCGTAGTTGTAGAAGGGTACATGGACGCCCTGACCTGCCACCAGTTCGGGATCACGAACGCGGTGGCGTCGCTCGGGACCGCGCTCACGCAGGACCAGGTGTTCCTGTTGAAGCGGTTTGCCGCGCGGGCCGTGCTGGTCTACGACGCGGACGCCTCGGGCATGGACGCCGCGGAGCGGGGGCTCGGCATCTTCGAGCAGGCGGAGCTGCCGGTGCGGGTGGCCGTCCTTCCCGGACGGGCGGATCCCGACGAATTCTTGCACCGGCAGGGCGTGGAGCCCTTCCGGCGGTCCCTGGCCGGGGCGCAGTCGGTGTTCGACTACCGATTTGCGATGGCGTCGGCGCGCCACGACGGGAAAACGGTGGAAGGAAAGGTTGGAATTGTAGACGAAATGAGTCAGTTAATCATTATAGCACCTAATCCCGTCCGGCAGGCCGAGTACGTCCGGTTGCTGGCGGAGCGCTTGGGCGTGCGCGAAGACGCCGTCAGAGGACAGGTACGCCGCCTCTCGAAGGATCGGGACGACGCAGTCCGGCCGGCCACCGCCGGCGGCCGAGGTGAGGTCGCCGGGCACCGGACGGCGCCGGAGGCGGACGGCCGCGCTGGCGCGGAAACCCTTCTTCTCCATCTCCTGGTGGCGGATGCGGCGGTACGGGCCGGCGTTCGGGGAGCGGTCGACGCGCGTGTGTTCCGCGATCCCGCACACCAGGCGCTGGCGCAGGCACTGCTTGACCCGGAGACGGACGCGGTGGAGCCTGTTCGGCTTCGTGAACGGCTGCGGGACGAGGGCGCCGTTGCGCTGCTCAGCCGGTTCCTGATTGAGGAGCCGCCCGTCCGCGGTGACGCGCGCCGCGTCGCGGAGGGCTGCCTGCGGACGATGCGCATCGTCGACCTGACGGAGCGGATCGGCCGCCTCACGGCCGCCCACGCGGAGGCGGTCCGGGGACGGGACGACCACCGCCGGGACGAATTGGCGGTAGAACTGCTCGAGGCACGGAAGGAAAAGGAGCGGATCAGGGAGTTGAAGGTCAGTGTCTAAGCCACGTCGCGCACCAGTCACGGCCGAATCGGAGGCCGCCCTGACGAAGCGCCGGCTGGAGGCCGAAAAGGCCCTGGCCACGCTGCCGGCCGAAATGCGCCAGCTCGTCGAGCAGGGCCGCCGCCGCGGCTATGTGACCTATGAGGAAATCCAGGAGGCCGTGCCGCAGGTCGAGCACACCCTGGACGAGTACGACAAGATCTACGGGATGCTCGGCGACCTCGAGATCAAGGTCGTCGACGATCCGAAAGAGGCCGAGAAAGAGAAAGAGGAAGAAGAGGCGGAGCCGGTCGAGCTCGAGCCGCTCGAAGGGGTCAGCATCGACGACCCCGTCCGGATGTACCTCAAGGAAATCGGCAAGGTGCCGCTGCTCTCCTCCGCGGACGAGGTCAAGCTGGCCAAGCGGATGGAGCGCGGCGATGAGGACGCTAAGCGCCGTCTGATCGAGGCGAACCTGCGCCTCGTTGTCAGCATCGCGAAGAAGTACGTGGGCCGCGGCATGCTCTTCCTGGACCTGATCCAGGAGGGCAACCTCGGCCTGATCCGCGCGGTGGAGAAGTTCGACTGGCGCAAAGGCTACAAGTTCAGCACCTACGCGACATGGTGGATCCGGCAGGCCATCACACGCGCGCTGGCCGACCAGGCGCGGACGATCCGCATCCCGGTCCACATGGTTGAGACGATCAACAAGCTGATCCGCATCTCGCGGCAGCTATTACAAGAACTCGGGCGCGAGCCCACGCCGGACGAGATCGGCCACGTCATGAAGATGCCGACGGAGCGCGTGCGCGAGATCATCAAGATCGCGCAGGAGCCGATCTCGCTGGAGACGCCGATCGGCGAGGAAGAGGACAGCCACCTCGGCGACTTCATCGAGGACCAGGACGCGCTGGCCCCGGCCGAGGCCGCGTCCTTCACGATGCTGAAGGAGCAGCTGGAGGGCGTGCTCGACACGCTCACGCCCCGCGAGCGCAAGGTGCTCAAGCTGCGCTTCGGGCTCGACGACGGGCGCCCGCGGACGCTCGAGGAAGTCGGGCGGGAGTTCGGCGTCACGCGCGAGCGGATCCGGCAGATCGAAGCGAAGGCGCTGCGCAAGCTGCGGCATCCGAGCCGGAGCAAGCGACTCAAAGACTTTATCGAATAAGGCGCATATCCCGGCAGCCCAGCGCCCGGATCGCGGACCTGTCAGCAACTGCTGAACGGCCGCTCTCCGGGCGCTCGCCTACCGTCTTCGCGTTCCTTCGATCCAGTCTCTGCAGGCCGCCGACCCCGGGTTACTGGATCACGATCGACGTCGCGGTAATGCCACCGTAGGAGCTGCCGCGGACAGTGACGTGCTGCCCGGGCTTGAGGTCGGAGAGTTTGGCCGGGAGGATCCGGCTGATCGGCGTCTTGTCCGGCACGAGAATCGTGATCGCCTGGTCCTCGTAGTTCATCTTGAGGGTCCGGCCCGAGGCCGCGGTGACGACGCTGATGACATCGGCGTTCGTCATCTGGTTGCCGGACTCCATCGTGTAGTTCACGTGGCGCGCCGTCGCCTTGATGGCATCGAGGATGGTGATCGAGACGGCGGTCAAACTCCCGCCGGCCCCCTTGCTCGATGTGACGGCGAGGAAGGTGCCCGTCTTGATGTCGGCCAGCGTCGCCGGTAGGCGGCGGAGGACCCGGGTCTTGTCCGTGATGATGACTTCCGTGTTCCCGGTCGCGGTTGTGATCGTCGCAGAGCTGGCCGTGACGGACGCGAGCGACCCCGAAACCGTCACTGTCGTCTGCGCGCCCGCGATGCCGCCGGCCGCGACCGCTGCCGCCAGGATGAACGCCAGTCCAAGGGCGGCATGACGGATGCCGTACGTGAGCATTGGCATGACCTCCGGCGCGACTGTGCTCGTCGTGGGTGACTTTAGCGGACGGCCGACGCTTCCTGCCGGGGCACGGCATGGTTACCAAGGCGTTACGCGGAAATAGCCCGTATGGACCTGACGCTCCTCGGGACGGGCTGCCCGCAGGTCGACCCCGCTCGGCTCGGCCCGGCGAACCTCCTCCGCCACGGCGATCTCCAACTCCTCGTGGACTGCGGGTCGGGCGTGACCCAGCAGCTCGTCCGCGCCGGCTCGCGCGGCGCGGCGTTGGACGCTGTGTTCCTGACGCACCTGCACTCCGACCACGTCGTCGATCTCTATCAGCTCGTCATCTCGTCGTGGCATCAGGGACGCGATCGGCCGCAGCGGATCTTCGGGCCGGAGGGCACGCGCGATTTCGTCGAGCGGACGATGGAGCTCTGGCGGCCGGAACGCGAACGGCGCATCGCCCACGAGCGGCGCGCGTCCACCGCGGCGCTGCGCATTGACGTGACGGAGTTTGAGACGGGGCCCATCTTCGCGGAGCAGGGTCTCACGGTCGAGGCGTTCGCAGTGGATCACCGGCCCTGGCACCCGTCGTTCGGGTTCGCGTTCGAGGCCGGCGGCCGCCGCGTGGTGTTGAGCGGGGATACCGTCCGCTGCGACGCGCTCATCCGGGCCGCACGCGGCGCCGACGTCCTCGTGCAGGACTGCTTCATCCGGCGGGAGATGCGTCTCGGACCGGGCCGCACCGAGGAGGGACTCCGCAACGTCGCGAGCTACCACGCGCTGTCGTCGGACGTCGGGCGCATCGCCGCGGACGCGGAGGTGGGATGTCTCGTACTCAACCACTTCGTGCCGACGCAGTTTGACCGGCCGGCGCTCCTCGCAGAGGTGCGGGAGCACTACGCCGGGCCGGTCGTGATCGGCGAGGACCTCATGACTATCTCGCCGGAGACCGGGGAACTGCGATTCGCCGGCGCCGTACTCAATTTGGGAAGGCGCGCTCGAGAGGAGAGGTGACCAACGCTATGCCGGACCACCGGTTTCGCCCCGAGGCTCTCACCCTGTTGGGAACGCGCGTGTTTGTCGCGCTGGGCGCGCCCGAGGACATCGCGCGGGCCGTCGCCGGCTCGCTCGTCGACGCGAACCTGACGGGCCACGATTCGCACGGCGTGCTGCGCATTCCGCAGTACGCGGAGCGGATCCGGGAAGGGAAGGTCCGGCCGGCCGCGCGGCCGCGCCTCGTGGAGGGCCGCCAGGCGATCGGGACCGTCAGCGGCGAGTGGGGGTTCGGCCAGCTGGCCGGACGGCTCGCGCTCGACGAAGCGGTCCGCCGCGCCCGCGAGTTCGGCGTCGGCGCGGTGGGCGTGGTGCGGTGCAACCACCTCGGGCGGATGGGCGAGTACATGGAGCGCGCCGCCGACCAGGGATGCGTCGGTTTCGTGTGGGTCGGCGGGCTGGGACGGCGGGCGGCCGTGCCGCACGGGGGCAGCCGGCCGACGCTCGGCACCAATCCGATCGCGGTCGGCTTTCCCGTCGAGGGCGAGCATCCAGTCGTCGTCGACTTTGCGACGACCGCGGTCGCCGCGGGCAAGATCATGGTCGCCCGCGCCGCCCACCGGCCGCTGCCGCCCGGGTGCATCGTCGACCGCGAGGGCCGTCCGACGACCAGTGTCGAGGACTACTACGCCGGCGGGGCGCTGCTGCCGGCGGGCGCGCACAAAGGCTTCGGGCTGTCGGTGGCCGCGGAATTGCTCGGGCAGGCGTTGACCGGCGCCGACGCGATCGACGACGCGCCCGGCAAGGAGCCGGTGCACAACCACTCGGGCGCGCTGTTCATCGCGCTCGATCCCGGCGTGATGCGGCCGGCGGAGGAGACCCGGCGGCAGGCCCGGCGGATCGTGGACCGGATTCGCGAGGTCCCCCCGGCCGCGGGGTTCGACCGGGTGCGGACGCCCGGGCAGCCGGAAGTCGAATCCCGGGCCGCGCGCGCGGCCGCCGGCATCGAACTGCCGGACGACGCGTGGCGCGCGATCAAGGAGTGCGCGCTCGGCGTCGGGCTGCGCGACGAGGACCTGCCCGCCGCCCGCTGATACGGGCCGTGCCCCGAAGCGGCACGTCCCGGTGACGCGTCAGGGCCGGAGGTGCCGCGCGAGAAACGCCGCGGTGCGGCGCTGCGCGTCGATCTCGTTTTCCCGCCGCCGGAACCCGTGGCCCTCATCCGGGTAGACGTGCAGCTCGGCCACGCCGCCGCGGGCGCGGACGGCGCGGGCCACCTGTTCGGCTTCGTCGGCGGGGCACCGGACGTCGTTGGCGCCGGCCAGCATGAGGAGCGGCGCCCGGATGCGGTCCGCGAAGAAGATCGGCGAGCGGTCGCGCCAGAGGGCGGCGTCCTCGACGGGATCGCCCATCCGCGCGCGGTCGGAGTCCCGCAGCGTCTGGTCCTCGTGCTCGTATTCGGTGAACCAGTTCGCGAAGGGGACGATCGCCACGCCCGCAGCCCACCGCTCGGGGAACTTGGTCAGCGCCATCAATGTCAGGTAGCCGCCGTACGACCCGCCCATGATGGCGATGCGGCCGGGGTCGACGTACCCGGATGCCGCGAGCACGTCCGCGGCCGCCACGACATCGCGGAGATCGCCGCCGCCCATGTCCTTCATGTTCGCCTCCTCGAAGACCCGGCCGAAGCCGGTTGAGCCGCGGTAGTTGGTGGCGATGACCGCGAAGCCGTGCGAGACGAGGTACTGCACGAGCGGCGTCCAGCCGTTCATGTGCTGCGCCGCGGGGCCGCCGTGCGGGTAGACGATGCCAGGCGCCGGGCGGCCCGTGCCGGTGCCCGGCGGCAGGTAGACGAACGCGGCGATCGGCGTGCCGTCGAACGACGGATACGTCACCAAACTCGGCCGCACGAAATCGTCCGCGCTCAGCCCGCCCACGAGCGACCGGCTGATCTGCGCGAGCGCCGCGTCCGCGGTGTCGTAGACCCAGAGCTCGTACGGCGAGGCGGCGGTCCCGTGGAGCAGGGCGAGATAGCGTCCGTCCGGCGAGAACACCGCGTCGGCCAGCACGCCGGGCGCCAGCGGGACCGTCTGCGCGTCCCCGCCGGGACAGCGGATCATCACCACATGCGTGCCGCCTTCGTTGCGCGCGCAGACATAGCGATCGCCGGCGGGTGAGACGTCGAACGCCTCGACGTCCCACTCGTCGCGGTCGAGCCACGCCAAGGTACCGCCGTCCACCGTCAGCCGCGCGGTGCCGTAGGTGCCGTGGGGCGTGGCGTTGGACGAGATGAGGAGCGACCGGCCGCCGTCCAGCCACCCGAGCGCCTGGTGGTCCGCCGAGGCGTCGATCGGCAACAGCGTCCGTTCCTCGCGCGTCGCGACGTCGAGCACGCTCACCCCGCCGTGCGCGTAATCCCAGGTGCGCGTCAGGGCGAGCCGGCGTCCGTCGGGGCTCCAGCGGACGCCCGTGCACTGCCCGCCCTCGTGGCCGGCGATTTGCTCGATGTCCCCCGTCGCGGGATCCAGCCGGAACACGTCGTATTGGCCGGGGCCGGCGCGCTCCGCCGCCACGGCGACCGCGCGGCCGTCCGGCGACCAGCGGGCGCCGCGGTAGCCGACGCCCTCGGTGTTCGTGATGGCCCGGGGGCGTCCGCGCGGCAGCGGCTGCAGGAAGAGATTCGGTTTCTCGTTGCCGCCCCGGTCCTGGGCGAACAGCACCCACCGGCCGTCGGGCGAGGGCCGGCCGAGCGCGGTGCGTTCGTCGGACACCGTGAGCTGCACGGGCCACCCGCCGGCGCGCGGCGCCTGCCAGATGTTGAACCGTCCCGTCACGTTCGTTTCGAAGAATAGGTGGCGGCCGTCGGCCGACCACTCGACCGCGGCGATGCGCCGCGTAAAGAACAGCGTCTCGAGATCGAGCGGGCCGGACCGGATGGCAGGCGGCCCCGTCTGCGCGGCCTCGGTCGCATGAAGGGGGAGGCGGGACGGCGGGGCCAGCGGCTCGCTCCGGAGCCGCGCGGCGGGCGTGGGGATCATGCTCTCGACTTCTTGACCGGCCGTGCCGCCCTCCTGGTAGGGTAGGGGAGGTATGGCGACGACGAACTCGAGCCCGCTCGTCGATCGGCGCGTCGCGGCGGGGCGCTGGGCCGCGCTCGGGCTCCTCGCCGCGGGGCAGATCGGCGCGATGAGCACGTGGTTCAGCGCGGCCGCGGTGGCGCCGTCGCTGGCGCACGACTGGCGCCTGTCGGCCTCGCAGCTTGCGCTGCTCACCGTCGGCGTGCAGGTCGGGTTCGTGGCCGGGGCGCTCGCGCTGGCGATCAGCGGCCTGAGCGATGTCCTCTCGGCGCGGTGGGTGTTCGTCGTCTCGGCGGCCGGGGCGGCGGCCGCCAACGGTCTGCTGCCGGCGGCCGCGGGCCACCTGGTCCCGGCGGTCGCCCTGCGGGTCACGCTGGGCGTGCTGTTGGCGGGCGTCTATCCGACCGGCATGAAGCTGATGACCGGATGGTTTCACGACGGGCGGGGGTTCGCGATCGGCACGCTCGTGGGTGCGCTGACGCTCGGCTCGGCGCTGCCCCACCTCGTCGCCGCGGCGCAGACCTCGTCCGCGGGCCTGCGCTGGCAGACCGTCATCGCCGCCGGCAGCGCGGGCGCCGTCCTCTCGGCGCTGATCGTCGCGCTGCTGGTGCGCACCGGTCCGTTCGACGCGCCGGCGGCCCGGCTCGATCTGCGCTGGGCGTTCCGCGCGCTGCGCGAGCCGGCGCTGCGTCTCGCGAACTTCGGCTACTTCGGCCACATGTGGGAGCTGTACGCGATGTGGACCTGGATCCCGGTTTTTCTCCTGGCGAGCTTCCAGGCGTCGGGCGGGATGGGCGCACCGGAGGACGTCCGCCGGGCGGCGAGCCTTGCGGCGTTCGCGGTCATCGGCATCGGCGCCGGCAGCTGCGTCGCGGGCGGCCTCGTCGCCGACCGGATCGGCCGGACGCTGACGACGGCGGGGGCGATGGCGCTCAGCGGCGTCTGCGCCCTCGCCACCGGCGTGCTCTTCGGGCGGGCGCCGGCGCTCGTGATCGGCGTCGCGCTCGTGTGGGGCGTGGCCGTCATCGCCGACTCGGCGCAGTTTTCCGCGGCGATCAGCGAGCTCGCGGATCCTCGGCGCGTGGGCAGCGCCCTCGCGCTGCAGACCTCGGCGGGATTCTTGCTCACCGCCGTCAGCATCCAGACGCTGCCGCTGGCGCTGCATGCCGGCGGCTGGCGGCTGGCGTTCGGCGTGCTCAGCGCGGGGCCGGCGCTCGGGTGCGTCGCGATGCTGCGCCTGCGGGCGCGCCCCGAGGCCCAGCGGCTGGCGGGCGGCCGCCGCTAGGTCCAGGGAGACGCGGCGCGCGCCGTCGAACACAAAATACTCCGGCGCCCGATGGGCGCCGTGACCTTCGTCCCGCTGGCGCGGGACTAGCCGTCGGGAGGTGGAGGGTGGACGCAGACGTCAAAGATCCCGGTCTGGCCCGCCAGGGATGGGATCGCATCGCGTGGGCGGACGGGGAGATGCCGGTGCTGCGGGCCATCCGCGAACGGTTCGGCCGCGAGCGGCCGCTCGCCGGCGTGCGGATCGCGGCGTGCCTGCACGTTACCACCGAGACCGCGAATCTCATGCGCACGCTCGCGGACGGCGGGGCGCAGGTGGCGCTGTGCGCGAGCAACCCGCTCTCCACCCAGGACGACGTGGCCGCCGCGCTCGTGTCGGAGTGGCATCTGCCCGTGTTCGCGAAGCGCGGGGAGGACCGCGACACCTACTACCGGCACATCAACCAGGCGCTCGACACCCGGCCGCACATCACGATGGACGACGGCGCGGACCTGGTCTCGACGATCCACAACACCCGGTCGGAGCTGCTCGCCGAGGTGCGGGGCGGGAGCGAAGAGACGACGACCGGCGTGATCCGCCTTCGCAGTATGGCGAAGGCCGGCGTGTTGAAATATCCGATCGTGGCCGTCAACGACGCGCTGACTAAGCATCTCTTCGACAACCGCTATGGGACCGGCCAGTCCACCCTGGACGGCCTGCTGCGCGCCACGAACCTGCTCCTCGCGGGCCGCACGATCGCGGTCGCCGGCTACGGCAACTGCGGCCGCGGGCTCGCGATGCGCGCGAGCGGGATGGGCGCGCAGGTCGTCGTGACCGAGGTCGATCCGGTGCGCGCGCTCGAGGCGCACATGGACGGCCACCGCGTCCTGCCGATGCTCGACGCGGTGCGGGTGGCCGACGTGGTGCTCACGGTCACGGGCAACACGTCCATCGTGCGCCGCGAGCACTTCGAGGCGATGAAGGACCGGGCGATCGTCGCCAATTCGGGGCACTTCGACGTGGAGCTCGACCTCGCGGCGCTGGCGGACCTCGCGGAGTCGCGCCGGCCGGTCCGGCCGAACGTGGAGGAGTTCCGCCTGAAGGACGGCCGCCGCATCTACGTGCTGGCCGAAGGCCGGCTGCTCAACCTGGCCGCGGCGGAGGGGCATCCCGCGGCGGTCATGGACATGAGTTTCGCGAACCAGGCGCTCGTGATGGAGCATCTCGCGCGGCACGGCGGCGGGCTCACGCCGGACGTGTACGGCGTGCCGCCGGAGATCGACCGGCAGGTAGCGATGCTGAAGCTCGCGGCGTCCGGCGTGGCCATCGACACGCTGACGGCCGATCAGGCGCGGTATCTGGCGAGCTGGCAGGAGGGGACCTGAGGTGACGCCCGAGGGCGCGGCCGCGGAACGCTTCGCGGAGCGCATGGGCCGTCTCGGCACGGAGACGGCCTTCGAGGTGCTGGCGCGCGCCCGCGCGCTCGAAGCGCAGGGGCGCTCGATCATCCACCTCGAAATCGGCGAGCCGGACTTCGACACGCCGGAGCACGTGAAAGAGGCCGCGGTCCGGGCGCTCCGCGACGGCTACACTCACTACACGCCGGCTGCCGGCATCCTCGAGGCGCGCGAGGCGATCGCGGAAGAAGTCTCGCAGTCGCGCGGCATTCCGGTCCATCCGGACCAGGTCGTCATCACGCCCGGCGGCAAGCCGGTGATGTTCTTCACGATGCTGGCGCTGCTGAATCCGGGCGACGAGGTGATCTTTCCCGACCCCGGCTTCCCGATCTACGAATCGATGGTGCGGTTTCTCGACGCCAAACCGGTCCCGTGGGTGCTGCGGGAAGAGCGCGAGTTTCGCGCCGACCCGGAGGAACTGCGGGCGCTCGTGACGCCGCGCACGCGGCTCATCATCCTCAACTCGCCGCACAACCCGACGGCCGGCGTGCTGTCGCGCGCGGACGTCGAGGCGATCGCGGCGATCGTGCGCGGCCGGCCCATCACCGTCCTGTCGGACGAGATCTACGGGCGCATTCTCTACGGGGCCCAGTTCACGAGCATCGCGTCCGTGCCGGGGATGGCGAACCAGACGGTCATCCTCGACGGCCTGAGCAAGACCTACGCGATGACGGGCTGGCGCATCGGCTACGGCGTCGCCACGCGCGAGGTGGCGGCGCGCCTGACGCAGCTGATGGTCAACTCCAACTCCTGCACGGCCGCCTTCACGCAGATGGCGGCCGTCGCGGCGCTGCGCGGCCTG
>Ga0187825_10000122_pt1 | contig 14417 bp, 13 predicted proteins | sample NC_wetland_sal_i_11_FD_132421 | JGI IMG/M metagenome (GOLD analysis project Ga0187825, IMG submission 132421) | Wetland sediment microbial communities from Neuse River Estuary, North Carolina, USA - SourceSoil_5 | ecosystem: Environmental > Aquatic > Freshwater > Wetlands > Sediment | place... | reverse complement strand
TAGCCGAGGTTCGAGCCAATCCACGAGCTTGGAGGGGGTGTCAAAGGCATCAGGACTGTCCACTCCCAAGTTCTCCATCTCGACATCAAAACTTTCCTCAATCGCCATGACTATCTCAACAGTATCGAGGCTGTCCATCGCACGCGGCTTCACGGCTGACCTCACCCCTCCAACTTCTTCACCAGCACCTCATTCACCACCTGCGGGTTCGCCTGCCCCTTCGATGCCTTCATCACCTGTCCCACAAAAAATCCGAGCATCGTCTTCTTGCCCGCCCGGTACTGCTCCACCTGCTTCGGGTTCGCGGCGATGAGTTCGTCGATGATCTTCTCCAGCGCCGACGTGTCCGAGGACTGCACCGGCCGGCCCTCTTCCTCGTACACCACGCCGAAATCCTTCCCGCGCTCGAAGCTCAGGTCGTAGAGGTCCTTGAGCATTTTGCCGGAGATTGTGCTCGCCTCGACCAGGTCGGCCGACATGGCCACACCCCGCATCGTGATCGGGGATTGGCCGATCTCCAGGCCCTTGGCTTTCAGCCGGCCCATCAGCTCGCCCTGCACGAGGTTGGCCACGCGCTTGGGATTCTTGGCGGCCTTCGCCGCCGCCTCGAACTGATCGGCAAACTCTTTTGACGACGTCAGCACGTTCGCGTCGTATTCGGTGATGCCATACTCCTTCACCATGCGCGCCCGCCGCGCCTCGGGGAGTTCCGGCAATTGGCGGGCAATCTCGGCTTTCCAATTTTCGTCGACCACCAGCGGCAGCAGGTCCGGCTCGGGGAAGTAGCGGTAGTCGTGGGCCTGCTCTTTGGAGCGCATGCCGTAGGTGCGGCCTTCGTTGGCGTTGTACAGGCGCGTTTCCTGCTGAATCTTGCCGCCCGACTCGATCACCTCGACTTGGCGGGCGATCTCATACTCCAGCGCCTCGCGCACGAAGCGGAACGAATTCACGTTCTTGATCTCCGTTTTCGTGCCGAACTCTTTCTGCCCGCGCGGCCGAACGCTCACGTTGGCATCGCAGCGCAGGGAGCCTTCCTCCATATTGCAGTCGCTCACGCCCGTGTACAGGATGATCTCTTTCAGCAGGGTCAGGTACTCGTAGGCTTCCTCGGGCGTCGACATGTCGGGCTCGCTGACGATCTCGATCAGCGGCACGCCGGTGCGGTTCAGGTCGATGGCGGTCTTCTGATCGGCATCGGCGAATCCCTCGTGCAGGCTCTTGCCCGCGTCTTCTTCCAGGTGGATGCGCGTGATACCGATTTTCTTGCCGCCGTTCTGCTTCAATTCGATCCAGCCGAACTCGGCCAGCGGCTTGTCGTATTGCGAGATCTGGTATCCCTTGGGGAGGTCGGGATAGAAATAGTTTTTGCGGGCGAAGATCGACGTCTCGTTAATCCGGCAATTCAGGGCCATGGCGGCCAGGACCGCGAATTCGACGGCTTTGCGGTTCAGGACTGGCAGAACGCCGGGCATTCCCAGGCAGACCGGGCACACGTTGGTGTTTGGGGGATTGCCGAACCTGGTGGAGCAGGAACAGAAAATCTTGCTCTCGGTGAGCAACTGAACATGGACTTCCAGCCCGATTACGGGCTCGTACTGGGCGAGAGCTGCCACGGTGGCGTCAGACGCGGTCACCATATCGGGTGATTATAGCGGTGTCGGTGGAGCGACGGGCGTCCTCGCCCGACGATTCCGTTTCCTCGGTCGGAATGACAGAGCTTTAAACCAACGGCAAAAGCTTTTAACCGCAGAGGACGCAGAGAAAAGCTTCTAACCGCAAAGGACGCGAAGGGAATCGCGAAGTACGCAAAGGAACGGCGGCTAGCTCACATCCCAGCCCAGCCTTTCTTTGCGACCTTGGCGGCGTACTCTGCGCGCTTCGCGGTTAAGAGCTTTTGTCTTCTATAAAATTTTAATCGCAGAGGTCGCACAGGACGGCAGCAGGGAAAAGCTCTTGGGATCCTTCAACCGGATGAACTGGCCGCTACTTCTCAAACGGAATTTCGAAGTAGAACAGCTCGCTTCCCTTGGCGTCGCGGAGACCGGTCATGTAGAAGCGCCCGCCCGCCAGCGGAGATCCTGAAAGCCCGCTCACATCAAAGAACACGAATCCGGACTGGGTGGAATGCGGTTCGACGGCCTTGGCGCTGAACTGGGCCGCGTCCATTTCGTCGAGCGCCTTCTTGCCCACGGCGCCTTTCACCTTGGTGCGCGGGAAGGGTATGGGATATTTGGGTCCGCTCGCCGAAACGTGAGCGAGGCGGCGGTACAGCTCATCGTCGGTCGCGGCGGTGATCTTTTCGCGGCGGGCGGTAATCAGTTGTGCCCGCAGATTGCCGAGCGTGATGGGCTGGTCGCCGTCGTTGGTGATCACCAGAAACACGGGCAGAAATCCATTCTCGGCCCACTTCACGTTGAAAATCTGCTGCTTTTCCGGAGTGTCGTAGGGATCGATGCCGGCGGCGACTTTCTCGTCCGTGTGGTCATCGTGCAAGGAATAGGTTTTGGCGGGCTTGGCGTCGGGCTTGGCGAACTCTTTGTAGAAAGCGCAGAGGATGACAATCGCGCAGAATAATGCCAGCAGTGTCGTCCAGGGCAGACGACCCTGAACCACCGGACCTGGTTTTCGCATTGAAAGATTATAGCTGGGCTGTGTGAAGGCTTGACGCTACTGCGCCCCCTGGGCTGCGGGATGGTGCGAGGTCGAGATGCCCACCATAGCGCCACCCGCGATGCCTGCCAGAATCGACAGCAAAATCACAGCGAGTAGCTGCTTTCGTAAACTATTCTTGCGCCGGATGACAATAGCCATCGTGCCCTCCTTGGATTTTCTGCGGGGGAAGAGGAAATAATATCGAAACCCATGGGGTAAGGGTGTATCGGGTATTCCCCCGATTTAGAATGGCTCATCCCATGTACCTGGTCTATAGCGCGCTTTTGGTTGCGGCCCTCATTATCAGCCTTCCGTATTGGATTTACCAGATGGTGCGCCATGGAAAGTACCGTGCGGGATTTCGCCAGCGCTTTGGATCGCCTCCGGCACGACTGTCGCATGTGGAAGGAAACCCTACGGTCTGGATCCATGCCGTTTCGGTAGGCGAGGTTCTCGCTGTGAGCTCACTGGTGGCCTGCCTTCGGGAGAGATGGCCGGAGTGTCGGGTGTACGTCTCAACTACGACCGACACCGGTCAGAAGCTGGCGCAAACACGGTTCGGTGCGGACCAAGTTTTCTATTTCCCAATTGATCTCGGATTCGCGATCCGTCCGTATCTGGAGGCACTGAAGCCTGCGTTGGTTGTGATTGCGGAAACCGAGTTCTGGCCGAACTTCTTGCGACTGGCAAAGGCCAGCGGGGCGCGGCTGGCAGTGGTAAACGCGCGGCTATCGGATCGCTCGCGAAGTGGATACCAGCGGTTTGGCTGGTGGTTGCCCAGCGTGCTTGCGCAAGTGGACTTGTTTCTGGCGCAGACGTGGGAAGACCGCAAGCGCCTCGTGGAGATTGGCGCGCCCGAATCCCGAATCGAGGTCACGGGAAATCTGAAATTCGATCTCAAAACCGGGCCTGATCCGGAAGTCCTTCCCAGGCTCCGCGAGAGCTTGCGCACCGAGGGTGCGGGGCCGGTGCTGGTGTGCGGCAGCACGGTCGACGACGAAGAAGAGCGGATGCTGCTGCAAGCATTTCAAAGCATCCTGGCCAGTCATCCCCGAGCCGTGATGATTTTGGCTCCAAGACACCCGGAGCGCTTTGCCCCGGTGGCAGCGTTATTGGAGAGCTTCGGTGTCCGTTTTCTGCGGCGCTCATTGTGGAGCGGGGAGCCTTTGGCCGGAAGTGTCTTGCTGCTCGACACGATCGGCGAACTCTCGGCGATCTATGGCTTGGCCGATATCGCGTTCGTGGGGGGAAGTCTGGTGCCAAAAGGCGGCCACAACATCATCGAGCCCGCACGGCATGGGGTGGCAATCGTGGTCGGCAACCACTATGAGAATTTCCGGGATATCATCCACCTGTTTCAGACCCACGATGCAGTGAAAGTGGTTGGGCCAGCAGAACTGCCGTTGGTGTTTATGGATTTGATTTCGAACGACACCGAACGCCGCGCTCTCGGCCAGCGTGGCGCCGAGACTCTGCGAACCCAAACCGGCGCCACCGAAAAAACCTTCATCGCCCTGGATCAGCTTATGAGAAGCACCCAGTCAGCCGGTGCTGCGGCACGCATACTTTGAACCCATTCGCTTCCCTTTACGGCTCGATCGTTGCGGTTCGGAACGGACTTTACGACGGCGGCGTGTTCCGCGCGCGGCGCCTACGCGGGCCGGTCGTAAGCGTGGGAAATTTATCGGTCGGCGGATCGGGCAAGACGCCCTTCGTGATCTTGCTGGGGGAACTCCTCAAGGCGCGCGGAGTGAAGTTTGATGTGCTGTCGCGCGGCTACCGGCGGAAGAGTACTGGAGTGCTTGAGGTGAATCCCGGCGGCGCGGCCGCTGAATTTGGCGACGAGCCTTTATTGATTGCGCGCCGGCTGGAGGTACCGGTTGTTCTGGGGGAAGATCGATATCGAGCAGGCCTGTTCAGCGAAGAGAAGTTTGGACCGCAGCTTCATCTGCTCGACGACGGATTTCAGCATCGGTCGCTGGCTCGCGATTTCGAGATTGTGCTGGTCACTGCGGAGGATGCTCGCGATGCTCTACTTCCCGCTGGCCGGTTGCGCGAGCCGTTAACGGCCTTGAAACGAGCTGACGCCATTGTGCTCACCAGCGGTGCGGCTGCTGCTGGCCTGCCCGTCGAAGGGAAACTGGTGTGGCGCGTGCGACGGGGAATCTTGCCAAAAGGCGTATCCAGCCGGCCAGTGGCTTTTTGCGGGATTGCGCGCCCGCAGAACTTCTTCCTGCAACTCCGCAAAGCTGGTATCGAGCCCGCCGCCGAGGCGGTTTATCGAGATCACCACGCCTACACAGAAAACGACATTCGTGAACTGCTCGCTCTGAAGACTAGCAGCGAAGCCGACGGATTCGTAACCACGGAGAAGGACGCGGTCAATTTAGGCGGATATTTCTCTGCTCTGGCGCCTATCGCAGTGGTCGCGGTCAAGATGGAGTTGGAGGGCGCGGCTAACGCCGTGGATACCATGCTGCGGATCATCGAAGAACGGAAGAATCAGGCATGAGAAAATCTCTAGCCGGATGACACGACATCCCAAAGAGGCCGACCGCCTCAAAAAAATTCTCGAGGCTTTCCCGAAGCTCACCATCACAGTGCTCGCCGATTTGGTGGCCGACGAATTCGTGTATGGGGAAATCTCCCGAGTTTCGCGCGAGGCTCCGGTGCTTATCCTCAAGCATCGGGAGCGCACCGTGGTACCCGGCGGCGGCGCAAATGCGGTCAATAACCTTGCGGATCTAGATGTGAATGTTCTGCCGGTCGGGTTGCTGGGAGACGACGAGCCGGGCCGCCTGCTGATGAAGGCGTTCCGTCACAAACGCATCCCGGTGAGCGGGATTATGAAAGACAAAGCGCACACGACCGTGACCAAAACCCGCATTCTGGCGGGCATGACACACTCCGCGCGCCAACAGGTGGTGCGGATCGATCGCGAACCCGAGGAGCCACCGAATTCACACTTCGAACGCGAGTTGGTGCTTTCGGCCCGGCAATATGCCCGCGCTTCGGATGCGTTACTAGTGTCGGACTACGGATACGGATCGGCGACACCAGCCATCCTGAATGCGATTCGCGCGAAAGGAGGCCTGCCGATCCCCGTGACGCTCGACTCGCGGTTCCGGATGCTCGAATACTCGGGCGTGACGGCCGCGACTCCCAATGAGCCCGAAGTGGAAGCATGCCTGGGAGTGAGCATTGGCCAGGACTGGTCGAAGCTGGTCACGGCGGGTGAGCAGTTGATGAGCCGCATGAAGCTGCAATCCCTGGTGATCACCCGCGGGCGCGATGGCATGGCCGCTTTCGCCGGGCGGCACAAGCCGGTGGATATCCCGATCTTCGGGTCCGACGAGGTGGCCGACGTGACCGGGGCCGGCGATACCGTGATCGCGACCTTTACGGCTGCGCTGGCCGCGGGAGCCAGCACCGAAGAAGCCGCCCAGCTTGCCAATTATGCCGGGGGAATTGTTGTGATGAAGCGGGGCACCGCAACCGTGACGCGGCAGGAACTGCTGCGCGCAATCGAAACTGCGCCCCCCGCCACTCGATCCCATTGAACGCTCCTAACCATCCCAAGGTCGTGGACCGTGCGCACCTTCGCCACATGGTGGAGACCTGGAGGCAGGCCGGCGAGCGCATCACGCTGGCCAATGGATGCTTCGATCTGCTGCACGTAGGGCATGTGCGATATCTCCACGCTGCCAAGCAACTGGGCGGACGGCTGGTGGTCGCAATCAATTCCGACGATTCGGTCCGCGCTCTCAAGGGCGAGGGCCGTCCGCTGATGCCGGCGGAAGAACGAGCCGAGATCTTGGCCGCCCTCGCGGACGTGGACGCGGTCGTGATCTTTCCGGAGCGGGATGTGCGAGCAATCATTCGCGAAATACATCCTGATGTGCAGGCGAAGGGCACCGACTACACGGCGGAAAGCGTCCCAGAAGCCGGGACGGTCCGTGAATATGGTGGGCGTGTGGCCATCGTGGGGGATCCAAAGGACCATTCGGCGAGCGAAATCATTCGCACACGGCTCACACCGAAGGCAAAAACCTAGATGGCCGACACATCGTCCTCATCGAACCGGCGTTTTGAACGCATTCTGATTGTTCGACTGAGCTCGATGGGCGACGTGGTGCATGCGCTGCCCGCGGCGGCGATGCTGCGCGAAGCATTCCCTCATGCCCAGATCGGATGGTTGATCGAGGAGCGTTGGGTCGAGCTGTTGTGCGCCTTGTCGGCGGCACGCTCAGGTCCTCGTTCGGCACAGCGTCCGCTGGTGGATGTGATTCACACGGTCAACCTGAAGAAATGGCGCAAGGCGCTGATGTCGAATTTGACCTGGGAACGCATCGGAGCAGGACTGAGTCATCTACGTGCATGTCATTACCAGGCCGCAGTCGACTTGCAGGGGGCAGTGCGATCGGCGATCCTGGCGCGCTGGTCGGGAGCGCCGGCCATCTACGGAGCCGCGAAGGCGCGCGAGAATGCGGCGAGCATGTGGTACACGCGAAAGGTCATCACGGACCGTGCGCACGTGGTCGAGCAGTATGCCGAGGTGGTCGAGGCTGTCGCCGGCCACAACCGGGAAATCCCCGACGCCGTGTTCCCTTGTGACGCCGCAGCCGCGGAAGCTGTCGAGAAGCGACTCCAGCAACTGGGGCTTCAGGATTTTGTGATCCTCAACCCGGGAGCAGGCTGGGGCGCAAAACAATGGCCGGCGGAACGCTATGGCGAGCTCGCCAAGGCGCTGGCGGAGCGCGGGGTTCGCTCCCTCATCAACTTCGGCCCTCGCGAGGAGGACCTCGCCCAGATCGCCGAGAAAGCCAGCGGCGGCTCGGCACATGCACTGTCGTTTTCCATTGGAGAACTGATCGCACTCACGCGTCGTGCGCGGCTATTCATCGGAGGCGATACGGGACCTATGCACCTGGCCGCGGCCCTCCATGTTCCGGTGGTAGCTCTGTTCGGTCCAACCGATCCAGCACGCAACGGACCTTATGGAACCCGGAGCATCGTGTTGCGCAATCCGGCAAGCCGCACTTCGCTCAGCCATCGCAACGAGCCGGATGCCGGGCTGCTCGCGATTACTCCCGAGGAAGTCCTGGCAGCCGCTGAAGGATTGCTGGAGAGCACGCGTGGCTGAGTGGTCGAAGATCGCGCGTCGGATTCGGGTGCCGTTGGGCTTCGCGTTCGCCGTGTTCTACCTGTGGGCTGCCCGCCCGAGCTGGCGTTCCATCCTTCTCGGCACCGTCGTCGCAATTCCCGGCATCGCGCTTCGTGCTTTTGCTTCCGGACACGTCAAAAAGAATGAAGAACTGACGACCTCCGGGCCGTACGCCTACACGCGCAATCCGCTTTACCTGGGATCGCTGATCATGGCCCTCGGCTTCGCAGTCGCCGCCCGCAGCGTGTGGGTGCTGGCAGTGATGGTCGCAATGTTTTTCGTCATCTATCTTCCCGTGATTCGTTCCGAAGAAGCGTATCTGCGGGGAGCGTTTCCTGCTTTTGATGAATACGCGCGTAGCGTGCCACGGCTGTTTCCGCGCCCCCGGGCCTATAGCCATCAAAGAGGAGCGTTTTCCGCGCCGCTGTACTGGCAGCATCGCGAGTACAATGCCGTATTGGGCACTGTGGCGCTGATGGCGGCCCTGGTGGCCAAACTGATGTGGGGCTCCCGTTAGAGATTGCGGCCTGCCGCAACCCGTCCCGCAGGTTTCGAGCGCCGTTGATTCGTGCCCTCCCCCAACCCGGTCGGTTCGCCACGGAGATCCTTGTCCGTATGGGTGTCGCGCTGGGGGCGGTCCTGCTGCTCTATCCCGCACAAGCCACGCAGCAAGGCTCGATCGTCACGATCGGCCCGTCGGCGCAGATCCTGGCCCCGCCAGCCACTTACAAGTTTCCTGATGGACAGGCCTATGTTTACACCGCGGAATGGCACTTCTTTACTGCTGGCACCTCGACCGTGAGGCTGGAAGAGGACGGCTCCGCACAGCGAGTAACTGCTGTAGCCGATTCGGCGGGCATGGCCAACGTGCTCTACGCAGTGCATGACCGCTTCGAGGCGCGCTTCGATCGCAAAACCTTCTGCTCGATCGAAGTCACCAAGCACATCGAGGAAGGCCAGCACAAACGCGAGACGAAGATTACGTTCGACTATCCCAAGCGCAAGAGCGTTCTCCGCGAGAACAATCTGAAGAGCGGGGAGTCGAAGCATCAGGAGAATGACATCCCGCCCTGCGTGACCGATGTTGTCACCGGCTTCTATTACCTGGCCTCGCTGCCTCTGCAGCAGGGCAACACGTACATCTTCCCGGTGAATGATGGTGGCAAGACGGCGGAAGTCACGGCGCATGTGGAGGGTCGTGACAAAGTGAAGGTTCCAGCGGGTACCTTTCAGACAGTGCGCGTTTCTGCGGAGGCGACTTCGGGGAATCTCAAGGGGCGCGGAAAAATCTGGACATGGTTCAGCGACGATGGGAATCACACGCCGGTTCAGATGCGGGCAAAGCTGACATGGGGGACGCTATTGTTCCGGCTGCAGAAAGTCGAGAAGCGGTAAGCGACTACATAACACGTAGGCACAGCCGCCTCGGCTGTGCGACGGAGCGAAGCTCCGCATTGCTGGCAGATGAGCCGAATCCATAAGGGGGCTGGCGGGAAAAAGAGTGCCGGGCTGGCGCCCGGCCGGGCAGCCGAGGCGGCTGCCCCTACGTGGCTTTTCGTCACTCCGCCGCCACCAACCCCTTTGCCCGGCTCAACTCCGGGCGGTCTGAGTTCGAGCCCGCGCACACCTTCACCAGCTCCGCATAGTATTTCGTGGCCTGGTCCTGCTTGCCGGCTGCTTCGGCGGCCTGCGCCGCGCCGTAAAGGCCGTTGAAGCGGTTGGGATTGAACTTCAAGTCTGTCTGATATTCCGCCAGAGCTTCCGCCGGACGCTTCGCGATCATGAGGACTTCCGCGACCATTTCGCGGGTGGGAATTCCGGACGGCTCTTCGCCCAGCGAATCGTCCTGATCGGCCAGAGGCTTCAAGATGGCCAGCGCGTCGTCATACTTGCCCTCGGCCACCTTGAGCCAGCCCACCGCCTGCTTGTGTTGTTCATCCACCGTGTCGGCAAAGTCTTTCTTCTTTTTGCTCAGCAAATCGCTGTGGATCGCATCGATCTGCTCCGCATCCTTCTTGACCTGCTCAACGTTGCCCTGGTGCGCGGCGCCGATCGCGCGAGCCCAGTACACGATCGAGTCGTCATCTTTCCCGGCCACTCCCGTCGGGGCCAGCGCCGCGGCATCCGCCCAGTGACGCATTTCGATCGGATACAGCGCCGTGAAGTTGACCTGAGTGGTCGCTCTCGGGTTGTAGTCCATGCCGTACATGTTGTGGATGGTGTCGGGCATTGCTTTCACTTCATCCATCAGGGCACGCGCGTCCGCGTCTCGCCCGCTCTGCAGGTAGGCGTAGAACAGGAAATCCATGGCGTGGAACTGATGGCCCTCGCCTCCCATGTGCATGGCAGCGGTTTTCCGCGTTGCGGCGACTGAAGCCAGGTTCGACTGAATGTCTTCCTGCCACATGCCCACGCGCGCAAAGATGTGCGACGGCATATGCAACGCATGCGGGGCGGCCGGCGCAACCTGAGCGTAACGCCGCGCGGCCGGCAGACCCAACTCCGCTAATTGCGGCTTGTCATAGGCATGAATCAGGTAATGCGCCACTCCGGGGTGGTCTGGTTCGATGGCAAATAGCTTCTCGAGGATCGCCGCGGCTTTCTTGTCATTGGCAAAGGTCGGATCATTGCCCTCGTTGGCTGCCAGGATCGACAACGCATAGAAAGCGGCCGCCTCGTGATCGTCGGGGTTGCGCTGGTAGACCTTCTCCATTCCTTTGGAATAGGCGCGCGCCCGCGCGTAGAAGTCTCCTTTGCCGCCGTAGAACGCCTTCATGGCAGCGATGTAGTCGCGCTCGCGAGGAGTTGCCGGATGCAGCTTGGCACCCTTTTTGGCTTCTTCCAGCCCCTTTTTCGTGACGGTCGCGTCTGGATGATTCCACAACTGGTGCCACTGGCTCATGGCCAGACCCCACTGCGCCATCGCGCACTTGGGATCGTCCTTGGCGATGTCGGCGAACTCTTTCTCGGCTTCCTCATACCAGAACGAATGCAGCAGGGCCACGCCGCGCTCAAACGGCTTCTGAACATCTGGCGCGCACGACAGCGGAAAATGCACAGTGCCCAACTGTTTTTCGGTCAGGTCTTCGTGGTGATGGCCTTCGTCATCGGCAGCGGCGGGAAGGGCGCAAACCAGTGCAACGGTCAGCGCCCACAATAGAGTTTTCATGGGAAACCTCGCTCGAAAGTCTAGAAGCCTGTGCCGACACAGTCAACGTCGGCAGTTCATCACCGCACAGAGCCCAGCCACTTGCGCACGTTATACTGATTCCCACTGTGCGGCGGGAAAAGCTCATTATCATCGCCTGCGTGGCCTGCTATCTGCTGCTCGCCGTTCTTCTGGCCAATGTTCGCGCGCCCCAGAGCGACGAGGGCCACTTTGCGGAAGGGGCCGTGAATCTAGCGTTCCACGGTCGCCTGGTTTTGCCGACCTGGACCCCCTGGATCTCTACTCTCGACCAGCGCGTCTACGCGATGATGCCGGTCTACTTTTTCGGACTGGCAACGTGGTTCCGTGTGTTTGGCGTAGGAATGCTGACCATGCGCTATTTCAGCGTACTGTGGGGATGCATCCTGGTCGTTTCATACTTCTTGCTGCTCCGCCAAAGTTCCAAAGACCGCATCCTTGGAATCATCGCCCTGTTCGTGCTGGCGTTCAGCTATGACGTGGTGAATTTGACGACTGCCAGATACGACGGAATGGCTGCAGGACTGGTGGCGTTGGGATTGGGCCTGTATGCGGTCCTGCGCCGGTATCACATGGCGGTGGCGATTCTTGTCGCCAACTCTTGTATCGCAGCGGCTGCGATGTGTCATCCCTACGGCGCCTTCGGCTTCGTGTATTTCGGGATTTTTTTCCTGATGCTCGATCGCGATCGATTTCGCTTCAGCCAGCTCGCGTTGATCGCGCTGCCCTACGTGGTGGCGCTGGCGGCCTGGGGAACCTACATCGCGAAGGATCCTGCCATGTTTCGCGCGCAGTTTGGGGGCAATGCATCCGCACACACAGTGTCGGTGTTCCGCCCAGTCGCGGCAGTGGTTTCCGAGTTGCGTGAGCGCTACTGGCCAGCCTTTGGGGGAGGAGGCCCAGGAGCTTCGGCCTACGCGCGTGTCCATCTCGCGATTCTGTTGCTGTACATCCTTGCCTACGCGGCAAGCTGGCTCACACCGGCCATTCGGACGGAACGAGTCAACCGCGCGGTTTTGTTCTGTGCGGCGTTTGGATTCTTCGCGCTGACTTTTGCGGAGGGCACGCGTGGATATGTCTACCTGGCTCACGTCATCGGCTTTTATTCCCTGGTGGTCGCCATCTGGCTCAGGCATCTGATTGTGACGGGAGGATGGCAGCGGCTCACCGCGTTTGCCATCATGTGGTGCCTGGCGCTGTTCTCGGTCGCAACCATCGCCTACCGCGCGCACCAGAACTCGTATCAGAGAGCGTTCGTTCCAGCAGCGGCATACCTGAAAGCGCATCTTCAAGATCGCCAGCTCGTATTCGCGGGCGGCGACTTCGGCATTCCTTTGGGGTTCGCCGATCATGTTCTGGATGACCGGCAACTCGGCTATCGCAACCACATTCGGCCGGACTACATTGTGATCGATCGCGACTATGCCAGCAGCTTCCATGAGGAAAAGGCCCACAAGCCTGATGTGTACGCCAACGTCATGCAAACGCTGCAGGAATACCAGTTGGTGTTCGAACGGCAGGCGGGCGCAGACTATTACCGCATCTACGCTAGGCCCGATCTAAACCCCGGACAAAGCCATGTCGGCTCCAGCGCCACAACGACTCCCTGAGCTAGGCTCACTCGAAGCCATCATCACCGATGTCGATGGCACACTCTACGATCAACGGCCGGTACGCCGGCGCATGCTATCTGCGTTGCTCCGCGCTCACTTTCGCGATCCCTGGCTGGGATGGAGAACAGTCCGGTGCCTGCGCGCATTCCGTTCGGCTCAAGAGGAGATTCGACGGGGCGGTCAAGATCACATCTCCCATCCCGACTTGCAGTATGCGCATGCGCAGAGAGCGACCGGATATCCGATGGAATTTGTGCAACAGACCGTGCAGCGCTGGATGGAAACCGAGCCGCTGGAGTTTCTGTATGCGGCTATTCGTCCGGGAATGCAGGAGTTCTTCGATTGGGCATCGTCTCGCGGAGTCCGGCTTGCTGCCTTATCGGATTACCCGCTAGAGGAGAAACTCAAGGCAATGCGGGTCGATCCTCTGTTCCCGGTCGCGGTGAGCGCTAGCGACCAAAGAGTTCTTCGATTTAAACCCAATCCGGCGATCCTGAAGTTCATAATCCAGGAACTGAAGGCCAGCCGCGAGCGCCTAATCTATCTCGGGGACCGCCCCGAGGTCGATGGTGAGGTCGCAAAGCGCGCAGGAGTAGTCGGAGTCATTCTTTCACCCGCGAGTGAGCGGGGATGGCAGGATGGTCTGCTCTTCGTGAGATCGTTTTCCGAACTGCGGCAGGAACTGGAAGCAACAACGACCCTTTCCTGACCGCGAAAGCCGATCGGAATCAAGGGAACCGTGAGAGGAGTTCAAGTTTCGTGGCTACCCGATGCCTCCGTACGCACTGGAATGCACCTTTGAAGGAACCTGGTGCCGCCCCGCCGTGTGTTATCAATGGCACAGGCGATGGCGGCACGGCCCTCCGATTGCTTTGGGCCCAAAGGCAGAAGCCCGCCTTTCGTCGAGGATCCGAATCGCAGAGGTTCATTGAATGACAACCCAGTCAGGTCCGCTGACGTCGCAGACCCGTCCAACAGCGGGACTCCTGCCCTATCTGCGTATTGCCCGATTTGACCACTGGATCAAGAACGTTTTCGTTCTCCCTGGCGTGCTGGTCGCACTGACAGTTTCTTCGCAGGTGGACTGGCCCACGCTGGCCATACATTTCGTGATTGGGCTTTTGGCGGTCGGCTTCATTGCCTCGAGCAATTACGTCATCAACGAGGTGATGGACGCGCCCTATGATCGCCACCACCCCACCAAGCACCTCCGGCCGATTCCATCCGGGCAGATCTTGCTGCCCTACGCCTATGCCGAGTGGCTGCTGCTGATGGTCATCGGGCTGGGCCTCTCGTACTTGGTGTCCCGGCCGTTCCTCTGGACGATGCTGGTTCTCTGGGTGATGGGGTTGATCTACAACATCCCGCCGGTTCGCAGTAAAGACGTTCCCTATTTCGATGTGCTCTCGGAATCGGTCAACAATCCCCTGCGGATGTTGGCGGGGTGGTACATCGTGCGGCCGGTCTCGGCCCCGCCGCTTTCATTACTGCTCAGCTACTGGATGATTGGCTGCTTCTTCATGGCGACCAAGCGTTTCGCGGAGTACCGGGAGATCGCCAGCCCGGAGCGGTCCAGCGCGTATCGCCGCTCATTCCGCTACTACACGGAGCAGAGCCTGCTCGTCTCGATCATGTTCTACTCCTCTTTCGCGATGCTCATGCTGGGCGCTTTCATCATCCGCTACCGGTTGGAGTGCATTCTTGGCTTCCCGCTGGTGGCCCTGCTGATGGCGGTCTATCTTTCGCTCGCCTTCAAACCCGACAGCGCTGTGCAGCGTCCCGAAGGGCTGTATCGCGAACC